>Ga0307372_10000563_pt1 | contig 66111 bp, 58 predicted proteins | sample OX1MG_FD_202533 | JGI IMG/M metagenome (GOLD analysis project Ga0307372, IMG submission 202533) | Soil microbial communities from Risofladan, Vaasa, Finland - OX-1 | ecosystem: Environmental > Terrestrial > Soil > Coastal area > Acid sulfate soil | place: Finland: Risofladan, Vaasa | collected... | reverse complement strand
GCGCCGAAGAGCTCGTCACCATGCGCTGAGTCCGATGGCGATACGCGAATATCTCGGCACCCGGCCGTTGCTCGGCGCGCGGGTCTACGTCGACGACACGGCGCCCTAGCGAAAGCGCGCCAGCGCCTCGAGCACCGGCTTCGTGTCGGGCCGGATGCCACGCCACAGTGCGAACGCCGCCGCCGCCTGCTCGACGAGCATGCCCCAGCCCTTTTCGGTGCGCGCGGCGTGCAGCGAATTCGCCCAGCGCGTGAACTGGGTCTGGCCGCGTCCGTAGGCCATGTCGTAACAAACCGTGTCCTCGTCGACGAGGCCGGGCGGCATCGGCGGCATCTCGCCGGCGAGGGATGCGGAGGTGCCGTTGATGATCACATCGTACGGCGGTCCCTCGACGTCGTCGAAGCCGCAGCCCTCGACCGGGCCGAGATCCGCGAACTCGGCGGCGAGGATCTTGGCGCGCGCCGGCGTGCGATTCGCGATCATCAGGCTGCGCAACGGCCGCTCGAGGAGCGGCCCCAGCACGCCGCGCACCGCCCCGCCGGCGCCGAGGATCAGCAGCCTCTTCTGGGCGAGGTCTATACCGAGATTGGCCTCGAGGTCCGCGAGCAGCCCCGCGCCGTCGGTGTTGTCCCCGAGCAGCGTCGTATCCTCGTAGAACGCGATCGTGTTCACCGCCTGCGCGCGCGTCGCGCGCGGCGTGAGCTCGTTGACGAGTTCGGCGGCCGCCTGCTTGTGCGGCAGGGTGATGTTCAGGCCGCGCAAGCCGCTCGTGAAAAGACGCAGTGCCTCCCGGCGGAATTCCCCCGGCCCGATGTCGAACAGCCGGTAGACGATGTTCTGGCCGGTCGCCTTGGCAAACATGCCGTGGATGAATGGCGACCAGCTGTGGTCGACCGGATGCCCGGCGAGGCCGTATTGATCCGCGGCGGCCGGACCGGCTGCCTTCACTGACGCAGCCACTCGGCGGCGCGCTTCGCGAAATAGGTGAGAATGCCGTCCGCACCGGCACGCTTGATCGACAGCAAAGTCTCCAGCGCGGCGGCACGTTCGTCGACCCAGCCGTTGCGCGCGGCCGCCATGATCATCGAGTACTCGCCGCTCACCTGGTACACCAAGGTCGGCATGCCGAAGCGATCCTTGACCCTGCGCACGACGTCCAGGTAGGGCAATCCCGGTTTGACCATGATCATGTCGGCGCCCTCCGCGATATCCAGCGCGACCTCGCGCAGCGCCTCGACGCAATTGGCCGGATCCATCTGGTACGTGTGTTTGCCGCCCTTGCCGAGCTGTCCGGCGGAGCCGACCGCCTCGCGGAACGGGCCGTAGAATGCCGACGCGTACTTCGCCGCGTAGGCGAGGATTCGCGTGTGCACGAGGCCCGCGGCTTCGAAGGCGCCGCGGATCGCGCCGATGCGCCCGTCCATCATGTCGGACGGCGCCACCGCGTCGGCGCCGGCATCCGCGTGCGAGCGCGCCTGGCGCACGAGCGTCTCCACGGTCAGATCGTTGTGCACGTAGCCGGACGCGTCGATCAGGCCGTCCTGGCCGTGGGTCGTGAACGGATCGAGCGCGACGTCCGTGATCACGCCGAGTTGCGGGTAGTCCCGCTTGACGGCGCGCACCGCGCGCTGCGCGATGCCGTCCGGGTTCCAGGCCTCGCGCGCGTCCAGGGTTTTCTTTCCGACCGGCGTGACCGGGAATATCGCGATCGCCGGCACGCCGAGTTCGGCGAGCAGTGCGCACTCGGCGAGCAAGCAGTCGACCGACAGCCGCTCGATTCCGGGCATCGACGGGATCGGCTGGCGTTCGTCGCGTCCCTCGACGACGAAGACCGGATAGATCAAGGAGTCCACCGTCAGCTGGGTCTCGCGCATCAGCCGCCTCGAGAACTCGTCCCGGCGCATGCGGCGCATGCGGATCCGCGGAAATGCACTGTCTGAATTGCCGGTCATCGCTGCCATGGGCTCCTGCGGATACCGCGGATGTCGCCGCGAGCGACGCAACGGCACCCGGCGGGGGGGGATTCGATATTAACCCGGGCGAATCGCGCCTGCGACTCGCGCCGGGGAATATTACGCCCGCCGCCGCGACGCTCAGAGTCCGGCCTGCACCAACAGGTCCATGAATCGGCGCACGCTCGCCGCGAGCCCGGGATGCCCGATCTCGAAATGGACCGCGACCGCCTCGAGACGGTCCGCGACAGATTCGCCGCCGGCTTCACCGTGCGGGGCCTGTGGCCGTTCGACCAGGCGGGTGATATCCGCCATGACCTTGACGAGCAGGGCCGCTACTTGCGGGTCGACCTGCCGCGCTTCGGCGAGCTCGGCGTGCAGCTTCGCCAGTTGTTCCTGCAATGACTTGGATTCCATGAATCATTCCTCCACGACGCCGGTCATTGTGCCATTCGTTCGGGCGTCAGGCGGGCGACTTCGACGTAGCCCGCGCCCGCGGGCGCCAGGTGCCGATGAATCGCCGCATACGCCGCGCGCAGCGGCTCCTCGATGCCGAACGGCGGATTGACGATCACCAGGCCGCCGCCGGCGAGTCCGGCGGCGGCGTCGTCGGCGTGGATCGCCAGATCCGCGCACAACATCTTCGGAATTCGCAGCGATTCGAGCCGGGCATGCGCGCGGCGCCGCTGCGCGGCGTCCAGGATCGGGTACCAAATCAGGAACGTGGCGCTCGGCCAGCGGCAATACGCGTCGGCGAATGAGCGCAACATCGCCGGCCATTCGTCGACGCTCTCGTACGGCGGATCGATCAGCACCAGGCCGCGCCGCTCCGCCGGCGGCAGATAGGCCTTGAGCGCGGCATAGCCGTCGGCGGTTTCGACCCGGATGTGCCCGGCGCTGCCGATCGAGCGCATCGCGGCGCGCGCCTCGACCGGCATCAATTCGACGAACACGCCACGGTCGCCCGGCCGCAGCGCCGCGGCGATCAGCGCGGCGGAGCCGGGGTAACGCGCCAGACGCCGGTCGGCGCGCGCGCCGATCGCCGCGAAGTAATCGGCGAGCTCGCGCTCGCCGAGTCCGTGCTCGAGCAGGCGCAACACGCCGCGTTGGGCCTCGGCGGACTGCTTCGCCTGCGAGGAGTGCAGATCGTAGATGCCGCGGCCGCAATGCGTATCCAGGGCGAAGAAGGGCTTGTCCTTGCGCTTCATCGCCTCCAGGCAGCGGATCAGCGCCAGGTGTTTCGCGACATCCGCGAAATTGCCCGCGTGATAGATGTGCTGGTAATTCATCGACCCGGGGGATTGTGCCCGAATGGGCGCACGCCGTGCGCGGCGAGGGGGCCGCTCGCCAGGGGCGCGCAGGCTCAGGCGAGCTCGCCGAGGTAGTCTCGCGGTCGCAGGAACTGCGCGTAGAGCCGCGCTTCCGGCGATTGCGCCGGCGGCTGCCAGTCGTATTCCCAGCGAACCCGCGGCGGCAGGGACATGAGAATCGACTCGGTGCGGCCGCGTGACTGCAGGCCGAACAGCGTGCCGCGATCATAGATGAGATTGAACTCGACGTACCGGCCCCGGCGATACAGCTGAAACTCCCGTTGCCGCTCGCCATACGGCAGGTCCATGCGCCGCTGCAGGATCGGCAGATAGGCCGGCAGGAAATGCTCGCCGACGCTCTGCAGCAGCGCGAAGCAATGCTCGAAGCCGCCGTCGGACAGATCGTCGAAGAACAGGCCGCCCACGCCGCGCGTTTCGTTGCGATGCGGCAGGAAGAAGTAGCGGTCGCACCAGTCCTTGAGCTTCTCGTACAGTCCTTCGCCGAACGGGGCGCAGGCATCGCGTGCGGTGCGGTGCCAGTGCAGGACATCCTCGTCGAACGGATAATACGGCGTCAGATCGAAGCCACCGCCGAACCACCAGGTCGCCGGACCCTGCGCCGGGGTCGCCGTCAGAAACCGCAGGTTCGCATGCGTCGTCGGCGCATAGGGATTGCGTGGGTGAAAGACCAACGACAGTCCCATCGCCTCGAACGGTGCGCCGGCGATCTGCGGCCGCTGCTGCGACGCCGCCGCGGGCAGGTCATTGCCGTGGACGCGGGAGAAGCCGATGCCGGCGCGTTCGAACACGCCCCCGTCGGTGAGAATGCGGCTCTCGCCGCCGCCGCCGCCGTCGGCGCGTTGCCAGTCATCGCGGCGCCAGCCGCCCGCGTCGAGCGCATCGACCGCCGCGGCGATCCGCTCGTGCAGGCCGCGCAGATACGTCTCGACGGCCGTGCTCGCATCGGAGCGTGTCCAGCCGGGCGAACCGCGCAGGCCGGTCACGGTTCAGGTCTTCTTGCGCAGTGCGCCCCGACCGCCGGCCGCGCTCTTGCGCTTCGCGGCGGCGGACTTCGGCCGCGCGGGGGCCCCGGGACGCGTGGCGCTCTTCGTCGGCGTCGCCTTGCGCGCCGCCGCGCTCGCGAATCTCGCGGTTTGCGCCGGCTCGGCCGCGGCGGTACCGGGGGCCTTTGGCCGCGTCTTCGCGCCTTTGCGGCCCCACTTGCCGAAACTGCGCAGCGGTGCCGCCGCGAGCAGCGTCAGGCATTCCTCGAGCGACAGGCTCTTCGGCTCCCGATCCTTCGGGATCTTCGCGTTGCGCTGCTTGTCGGTGATGTACGGGCCATAGCGGCCGTTCAGCACCTGGATGCCCGCGTCGGCGAAGTCGAGGATCAGGCGGTTCGCATCGGCGGTCTGCTTCTCGCGGATCACCTCCTGCGCCCGCTCCGGCGATACCGTGTACGGATCGTCGATCTTCAGCGACGCATACTTCGCGCCGTATTTGAGATACGGACCGAAGCGCCCGACGTTCGCGACGATCTCCTCGCCGTCCGCCGTCAGCCCGAGCTTGCGCGGCAGCTTGAATAGTTCGATCGCCTCGGCGTGGGTGATCGTGTCCATCTTCTGGCCGGGCCGAAGACCCGCAAAGCGCGGCTTGTCCGCATCGTCCTTCGTGCCGATCTGGACGAATGGCCCGAAGCGGCCCATGCGCACGCTCATCGGCTTGCCGCTCGCGGATTCGATGCCGAGGTCGCGCGCCTGCGCGACCTCCTCGCGGCTTACCGACTTCTCGGTGTGGTCGACGAGCTTGATGAACGGCTTCCAGAACTTCTCGAGCAGCGGCACCCAATCCTGATCGCCGGAGGCGACCGCATCGAGCGAGTCCTCCATCTTCGCGGTGAAGTCATAGTCGACGTAGTTCGTGAAGTACAGCGTCAGGAAGCGGCTGACAATCTTGCCGATGTCCGTCGCCGTGAAGCGGCGGCTCTCGATCTCGACGTACCCCCGGTCGCGCAGCGTCGAGATGATCGAGGCGTAGGTCGACGGCCGGCCGATCCCGTATTCTTCGAGCGCCTTGACGAGCGATGCCTCGGAGAAGCGCGGCGGCGGCTCGGTGAAGTGCTGGACCGGCAACAGCGCGCGCAAGGCGACTCGGTCGCCCGCACGCATCGCGGGCAGCACCTGATCCGAATCGTCCTGCACCGCGTCATCCAGGCCTTCCTGGTAAACGCAGATGTAACCCGGCTTGACGAGCGTCGAGCCGGTGGCACGCAGCACGTGCCGCGCGGGGCCGTCGGCGCCCGCGAGCAGCTCGACCGTGACGGTGTCGAATACCGCAGGCGCCATCTGGCAGGCGACGGTGCGCTTCCAGATGAGCGCATACAGTCGGAATTGGTCGGCGTCGAGCTTGCTTTCGATGTCCGCGGGCAGGATCGCCGCCGAGGTCGGGCGGATCGCCTCGTGAGCCTCCTGCGCATTCTTCGATTTGGTGCGGTATACGCGCGCCTCCTCGGCGAGGCCCGCCGCGCCGTACAGAGTGACGATGACCTTGCGGATCTCGCCGACCGCTTCCTGGGCGAGATTCAGCGAATCGGTGCGCATGTAGCTGATCAGCCCCACCGCGCCTTCGCCGATGTCGACGCCCTCGTACAACTGCTGGGCGACGCGCATCGTCTTCTGGGCGCTGAAGCTGAGCTTGCGCGCGGCCTCCTGTTGCAGCGTCGACGTCGTGAACGGCGGCGCCGGGTTGCGGCGCCGCTGCTTGCGATCGACACTGTGCACGGTGAGTTCGCCGCGCGCCGCCCGCGTCACGCTGCGCTCGACCTCGAGCGCCTGGGCCCCGCTCGTGAAGCTGAACTGCTCGACCTTGGCGCCGGCGTACTCGACCAGCTTGCCGGGGAAGTTTTGCGCGGCGTGCTCGAGCTGCGCGTCGATGGTCCAGTATTCGCGCGGCCTGAATGCCGCGATCTCATCCTCGCGCTCGCAGATCATCCGCAGCGCCGGACTCTGCACGCGGCCGGCCGACAAGCCCGGTCGCACCTTCTTCCACAGGAGCGGCGAAAGATTGAATCCGACCAGGAAGTCGAGCGCGCGGCGCGCCTGCTGCGCGTTGATCAGGTCGAGCGAAAGTTCGCGCGGGTGCGCCATCGCCTCGCGCACCGCGTTCTTGGTGATCTCGTAGAAGACGACGCGGCGCACCTCCTTGCCGGCGAGCGCGCCCTTCGCCTTCAGCAACTCCCGCAGGTGCCAGGAGATTGCCTCGCCCTCGCGGTCCGGGTCGGTCGCGAGGTACAGAGCGTCGGCCTTGCGCAGCGCCTTGACGATTGCTTCGACGTGCCTCTCGTTGCGCTCGACGATCCGGTATTGCATCGCGAAGCGATGTTCGGGATCGACGGCGCCCTCCTTGGGCACCAGGTCGCGGACATGTCCGTAGGAGGCGAGCACCTCGAAGTCCTTGCCGAGGTACTTCTTGATGGTCTTCGCCTTCGCGGGCGATTCGACGATGACGAGGTTGCTGCTCAAGGCCGTTTAGTGCAGCGCGTCGCCGCGCTCTTCGAAGACCAGGTCTTCCATCTGCGCATAGGCGGATTCCTGGCCCGGCTGACTGAACAGCACCATCAGGACGACCCATTTTACCTGTTCTATGTCGATCTCGTCGGCTTCCAACGCCATCAGCCGGTCGATCACGAGTTCGCGTTGCGCCGCCGACAGGATCCGTAGGTTCTCCAGGTGCACGAGATAACCGCGCACGTCGGTGTCGAGCCGCAGAAGCTCGTGTCCGCTGAAGACGCGAACGGCGCGAGCGGTCGCCTCCGCGACCTTGCCGAGTTGCTCTCCCGACAGGCCGTCGAGCCACTCCAGGGCACGTTCCACGTCGAGCTGCGCGAAGCCGGCCCGCTCCAGTTCGCTCTTCAGGGTGTTGCGGTCGGGCCGCGGCTCGTCGTCCCCGTTCATGTAATTCTCGAATAGGTAGATGAGCAGATCGAGAACGTTATCTTTCACCCCATTGGCTCCTGACGAGTCGGCAATAGCGGCCCCCGGGGGCGGCCTGAACGTGGCCTTCGAGCTCGAGAATCAGCATCATCGAGGAGACGGCATCGGCCTTGAACCCGGTTCTTGCCACCAAGGTATCGATATCCGCCGGATCGAAGCCGAGCGCATCTAACAAGATTTTGTGATCGTTGTCCATGCCCGGCGCTTCGCCGACCGACGCCGTGGCGGCGGCGGCGGCGGCCGGATTCGTGGCAAAAACCCCGGAAAAATCCAGCTCGCCAAGCACGTCCTCGGCATTTTCGGTCAATTTCGCGCCTTGCCGGATCAACTGATGGCAGCCGCGCGCGAGCGGATTGTGGATCGACCCGGGAATCGCGAACACCTCCCGTCCGTACTCGCCGGCGAGCCGCGCGGTGATGAGCGAACCGCTGCGGCGTGCGGCCTCGACGACCAGGGTGCCGAGCGTGAGTGCCGCGATCAGGCGATTTCGCTGCGGAAAATGCGCGCGCCGCGCCGGCGCGCCGGGTGCGAACTCGCTCACGAGTGCCCCCCGCCGCGCGATCTCGGCCGCGAGCACGGAGTTGTGCGTCGGGTAGATCACGTCGGGCCCCGAGCCGAGAACCGCGATCGTCGCGCCGCCGGCCGCGAGCGCACCGCGATGGGCTTGCGTATCGATGCCTGCCGCGAGCCCGCTCGTGATGCCAAGTCCCTGCCGTGCCAGATATTTCGCGAAAGCGAAGGCGGTTTCGCGGCCCTGCGCCGTGGGGTTGCGGCTGCCGACGATTGCGAGTTGCGGTTCGTCGAGCAGATCGACGCCGCCGTCGACGTAGATCGCGATCGGACAGTCGCCGATCGCCCGGAGCCTGCGCGGGAAGCGCGGGTCGTCGAACGCGAGCAGTTCGTGGCCCGGTGCGTCGAACCAGCGGCGTTCGGCCTCGGTCGGGACCGCGGCGGCCGATCGTAAGAACTCGCGGGCGCCCGGCGGCAGACCCGCCCGCTCCCGGGATGAATCCGCCGCGCCGAGGATTCCCGCCGCCCCGCCCAGCGTTTCGAGCGCGGTCGAAAGCGCCGGCACCGAGAGTCCGGGTGTGCGGGTGAGCGCGGCCCATGCGAGTCGATCGTCCGATGGCGGCATCGGCACATTATCGCCGATCGGTCGCGCGCCGGTCGCCGCGGCCGATCGGCGCCAATCCACAGATTTACGCGCGCCGCTCGGGCGTCAGGGGTTCTCGACCCGGTCGCCGACGCGGATGATGTTCTGCGCCTCCATGATCAGCCCGTAGCTGATGCGGCGAAAGGTCTTGAACACCATGAATGTGCCGCTGCGCTCGTCGGGCAGCCGCACCTTCGGCGCGAAGAACGTCGACACGCCGCGCAGGTAGCCGTTCTTCACGTTGTCATGGACGACATCGCCGGCCTTGTACACCGCGAGCACGTCGCCGGGCGCGAGTCCGTCGCGGGAGCCGCGATCGATCACGACGACCTCGTACTGACCGATCATCGTGACGCCGTCGTTGACCGCGATGATGCGGCCGCTGATCGCGCCCTGCGGCGCTCTCGGCACGAAATTGAGCGGCACCTCGACGCGGCTCGAAATCAGCTTGTCGCCGGGCTCGGACTCGCGGACCGAACCGGTCATCACCAGCGTCGTCGGGTCGCCGCTGCGGGTGAGCCGCGCGGTGCCGGTGAAGATGCCGTTGTAGCCGAGGAACTCGTGGCTGTCGGGATCGCGCAGGGGCGCGCCGACGTGGATCACGTTATAGCTCGCGCCGGCGTCCAGGGGGCCATGAAAGCCGCGAGCGTAAATCGTGTTGCCCTCGGCAATGGCGGCATGACTATTCAGCGAGGCGAGGATGTAAGGCGCGTGCTCCACCTGCTCGCGGGTCAGCACCGAGGGCTTGGACATGAACGCCTGCACCGTCTCGTACGGGATCGTCGTGATGGCGGCCGCGAGCGGCTCGCTGCGCACGCGCGGCTCGAGCCGCACGCCGCCGCCGCGCTGCACCCCGCGCTCGCCGGCGCGCTGCAGGACGAGCTGCGGGCGCCCCCGCACGTACACCAGATGCAGCGTGTCGCCCGGATAGATCAAATGCGGGTTGCGGATGTGCGGATTGGCCTGCCAGATCTGCGGCCAGTGCCAGGGGTCGCGCAGGAACAGTTTCGCGATGCCCCACAGCGTGTCACCGCGCCGCACGACGTAGGAGTGCGGTGCTCGCGGCGCGAGCACGACGCCGTTCCCGTTCGCTTGCGACGGCGGCGCGGCCGCCGGAGCTGCGGCGGCGCCCGCGCAGCAACCGGCGACCAGCGCGGCGGCGAGCAGTAGGGCCCTTGCCCGGTGGTGTCCAATCAATAATGGCCGGATCGTCTGCGGCTGCATTCGCATTGCTCCCTTAGGTTCACCGGCTTCGCGGTGATGGGCTGACTGATATACTGCGCGGCGGCCGACGAAGACCGCGACGTAGTGCGCGTTTTTCTCGGTTGAGCTGCACGGCGTGAGGCCCCGTCGGTTCGCATTAAGTTAAGCGGTGGCGGAACTTTAGCAACATTCCCTGACCAAAAACACGACATTGCTCTCATAACGCCGATGACAAAGCTAGCGATTCTGGAATACCCGGATCCGCGCTTGCGGACCAAGGCCGCCCCCGTGGCGCTCGTCGATGCCGCCGTGCGCCGCCTCGCCGACGATCTGCTGGAGACGATGTACGCGTCGCGCGGCATCGGTCTCGCCGCGACCCAGGTCGACGTGCATCGCCGGCTGCTGGTGTTCGACGTGAGCCCGGAGCACAACCACCCGGTCGTGCTGATCAATCCGCAAATCGTCGCGCGCGAGGCGCTGCAGGTCTGCGAAGAGGGCTGTCTGTCGCTGCCCGGGATCTACGCGAACGTCGAACGGGCGCGGCAGGTCCGCGTGCGGGCGCAGGGTCGCGACGGCGCGCCGTTCGAGCTCGACGCCGAAGGACTCATGGCGATCTGCGTCCAGCATGAGTTGGATCACCTGGACGGCCGGCTGTTCGTCGATTACCTGTCCGAACTGAAGCGTCAATTGATTCGCCGGCGGCTGGCAAAGGAGCGACGGCAGCGTTCGGTGGGCAGCGAGGTTCGATCGCCCGCGCCCGCGATTTGAGCCCTTGAGCGCTCCCTCGAGCCCATTGCGGCTGGCATTCGCCGGTACGCCGTCGTTCGCGGTACCGGCGCTTGACGCGTTGCACAACGCCGGGTACGCGATCCGTGGGGTGTTCACTCAGGCGGATCGGCCGGCCGGTCGCGGTCGGTTGCCAAAGGCAAGTGCGGTGAAATCACGCGCTCTCGAGCTCGGATTGCCGGTGCACCAGCCCCCGAGCTTCAAGTCCGACGCGGCGATCGATCTGCTGCGCGGTCTCGGCGTCGACGTGTTCATAGTCGCGGCCTATGGCCTGATCCTGCCGCCGGCTGCGCTCGGGTTGCCACGGCACGGCTGCCTGAACATCCACGCCTCGCTCCTGCCCCGATGGCGCGGTGCCGCACCGATCCAGGCTGCGATCCTCGCCGGCGACGCCGAAACCGGGGTATCGATCATGCGCATGGAATCTGGCCTCGATACCGGCCCGGTGTGCGCGATGCAGCGTCTGCCGATCATGCCGCAGGACACCGCGCAGTCCCTCGGCGATCGGCTCGCGTCGCTCGGCGCAGCGATGATCGTCGATGCCCTCATCGGCCTCTCCAGTGCTGCCGCTGCGGCGACGCCGCAGGCGGCGATCGGCGTTTGTTATGCGCCCAAAATCGCCAAGTCGGCGGCCGCGATCGACTGGCGGGCCGACGCGGCCAGCCTCGAGCGTCGCATCCGCGCGTTCAACCCCTGGCCGATCGCCGAGACCTGCCACCGCGGCGAGCAGTTGCGGGTCTGGGAAGCGGCGATCGCGCCGGGGTTTGGCCCCGCGCAACCCCCGCCGGCCGCCCCCGGCACCGTCCTCGCGGTGTCGAAGCTCGGCATCGACGTCGCCTGCGGGCGCGGCGCGCTACGCATCACGCGACTGCAGCGCGCCGGGCGCCAGGCGCTCGATGCGCGCAGCTTCGCGGCCGCCGCATCCCTCGTTGGCGTGCGCTTCGGTGCACCGTGAAGCGCAGCGTCGCAGCGCGCCTGCCGGCGGCTCGCGTGGTCGGCGCCGTTCTGCGCGACGGCGTGACTCTCGATGCGGCTCTGCGTGCCGCGCTGCCGGCCGTGGCGGTGGACCTCGCGGCCACGGTGCGCTCGCTTGCCTACGGCGCCGTGCGCGGCTTTTTCCGGCACGAAAAACTGCTCGCCAAACTGCTGACCCATCCGGCGGGACGACTGGATCCGTTGCCGCGCGCCGTGTTGGCGGTTGCGCTGTACGAACTACAGGACCGGCGCTCGCCCGACTATGCGGTGGTCGACGCGGCCGTCGATGCGGCGCGGGCGGCTGCGGGCCCGGGTCCCGCCGGGCTCGTCAATGCCGTGTTGCGCCGCTACCTGCGCGAGCGGCCGGCGCTCGACGCCGCGATCGCGCGCGATCCGGACGCCCGCTACGCGGCACCGGCCTGGCTCGGCGCGCGGCTGCGCTCGGAATGGCCCGACCACGCGGCGCAGGTGCTCGCCGCACTCGACGGCCAGGCGCCGATGTGGCTGCGGGTCGATGCGCGGCGTACGACCGCCGAAGCGTACGTGGCGAGCTTGCGGCAGGCAGGTCTCGGCGCACGCACCGAACCGCGCGTGCCGTACGCCGTGCTGCTCGATACGCCCTGCGACGTACAGGCACTGCCCGGATTCGCGCAGGGCTTGGTGTCGGTGCAGGATCTCGCCGCCCAGTGCGTCGCCGTCGCGCTCGATCTGCGCGCGCACCTGCGCGTGCTCGACGCCTGTGCGGCGCCGGGCGGCAAGACCGCGTTGATCGCCGAGCGACAGCCGGCACTGCGCGAGTTGCTTGCCGTCGACGTCGATCCGGTGCGTCTCGAGCGGCTGCGGGAGAACCTGCAGCGCGGCGCGCTCGGCGCCGCAACGCTCGCGGCCGATGCCGCCGCCCCTCGGCAGTGGTGGGACGGAGTGCCATTCGACCGCATCCTGCTCGACGCGCCGTGCTCCGGCCTCGGCGTGATCCGCCGGCATCCCGACATCCGTCTGCGCAAGTCCCCGGCCGATCTCGATAAATTGCCCCTGCTGCAGGGACGCCTGCTGCGTGCATGCTGGTCGATGCTCGCATCCGGCGGGCGCCTCGTCTACGCGACCTGTACGTTCGTTCATGCCGAGAACGGCGGGCTGCTGCAGCGCTTCCTGCACGACACCAGCGACGCCGAGCACGTCCCGCCGCAGTCGTGGCAGGGCCGGCCGGACCTCGGCATCACCGACCTTGGCGGATGGCAGATCCTGCCGGGAGAGGCGGGTGCGGACGGCTTCTATTATGCTGCCCTGAAGAAGCGATGAACCAGAGCCCGTCACATTGCCGAAGCCCGACCCGCACCGCCCGGCGCCGCGCGCGCGCGGCCGGTCGCTTGCGGCTGCTGTGTTTCGCGGTCGCCGCCGGCCTCGCCGCGTCGATCGCGCTCGCCGACGGGCTCCAGGGCTCCTTCGCGGTGCGCAGCGCCGAACTGCGGTTGCGCGCCGGCGTCTACCATCTCGACGCGCGCTTTTCGCTGCCGATCGGCGCGGCGGTCAGGCGCGGCCTGGCGCAGGGCGTGCCGCTCTCGCTCGAGGTGGACCTGCAGATCAAGCGGGTGCGCCGCTTCCTGCCGGACGCCGACGTTGCCGAGCTCGCGCAGCACTATCAACTGCAATACAACGCCGTCAGCGCCCGCTACATCCTGCGCAACGACAACAGCGGCCAGCAGCAGTCCCTGCCGAGCGTTGCGGCGGCGATCGCCGAATTGTCCGCGGTGCGCCGCCTGCCGGTGCTGGACGAGTCGCTGGTCCCTGCCGGCGCGCGTTACGAGGCAAGCGTGCGCGCGCAGATCGACTACGGCACGGTGCCCCTGACGCTGCGGATCCTGATGTTCTGGGTGAGCGAATGGCACCGCGAGAGCGCCTGGTACACATGGACGCTAAAGCGTTAGTCCGCAAGCACGGCGCCAGCGCGCTCGCCGGCGTCGGCATCGCGCTGTGGCTCGTCGCGCTGCTGTTGCTCGCATCGGCTGCGCAGAATTCCGAGAAATTCGACCGCTGGCTGCCCTGGATCCTGCTGATCAACATCGCCGGCCTGTTGACGCTGTGCGTGCTGCTGGTCGGCAAGCTCCTCGGCCTGGTCCGCGAATATCGCCGCCACGTTCCCGGTTCGCGCATGAAGGCGCGCACGGTCGCCGTATTCAGCGCACTCGCGGTGGCGCCGATCCTGGTGGTGTTCTATTTCGCGCTGCAGTTCCTCAACCGCGGCATCGACAGTTGGTTCGAGCTCGAGGTCAGCCAGGGGCTCAAGGACACGCGCAACCTGTCGCGCGCGGCGCTCGACTCGCGCGTTCGCGATTTTCAGCAGAACACGGCGGCAGTCGCGCACTCGCTCGCCGGGCTGTCGGATTTGGATCTGATCGCAACCCTCGATCGGGCGCGTCGCGAGAGCACGGCGATGGAATTCACCGTGGTCGGTCCGCGGATGCGGATCCTCGCGACGAGTTCCGATCGGCCGATCGATTCGGTGCCGCTGCCGGCGACCAAGGCGATGATGTTGCAGGTGCGCCGGGACCGCTCCTACGCGAGCCTCGACACCGATGCTTCCGGCGGCTACGTGATCCGGGCGGCCTCGCCGATCGACACCAACGGCGATCCGGCCTCCCGCGTGTTGATCGCGCTGTATCCGGTGCCGCAGCAGCTCAGCGAACTCGCCGACACGGTGCAGCGCTCCTACACGCAGTACGCGAACCTCGTGCAGCTGCGCCGGCCGCTGAAGTCGACGTTCATGCTGATTCTCACGTTCATCGTGCTGCTGTCGCTGCTCGCCGCGGTCTACGGCGCGTTCTTCGCCGCGCAGCGGCTCGTGCAGCCGGTGCAGGATCTGATCGCCGGCACGCGGGCGGTCGCGCGCGGCAACTTCGACACCCAGCTGCCGCTGCCGTCGCGCGACGAACTCGGCTTCCTGGTGACCTCGTTCAACGAGATGACGAAGCGCCTCGCCCGCGCGCGCCTCGAGGCGCGCCGCAGCCAGCAGGCCGTGGAAGCCGAACGCGCGGGGCTCGCCGTGATTCTGGCGCGCCTGTCCACCGGCGTCGTCGCGCTCGAGCCGGACCTGCGCGTGCGCACCGCGAACCAGGCCGCGAGCGCGATTCTCGGCGTGGATCTCGAGGGCGCGGTCGACCGGCCGTTCGACGAGTCGATCAGCGACATGCCGGTCTTCAGGCAGTTTCTCGGCGCCGTCAGCCAGCGTCTGGCGGCGCGCGAGCGGGACTGGCGCGAACAGCTGGAGCTGTCCGCCGACGGCGGCCGGCGCGTGTTGATGTGCGCCTGCACCGCGCTGCCGAACGATGCGGGCGCGGAACCCGGCGTCGTGCTGGTGTTCGACGACATCACGACCTTGCTGCAGGCGCAGCGCGATGCCGCCTGGGGCGAGGTCGCGCGCCGGCTCGCCCACGAGATCAAGAATCCGCTGACCCCGATCCAGCTGTCCGCCGAGCGCATGCGCCGCAAATTTCTCGGCAGCATGAACGCCCAGGATGCGCAGGTGCTCGAGCGCGCGACGCAAACCATCGTCGCGCAGGTGGACGCGATGAAGCAGATGGTCAACGCGTTCAGTGAGTATGCCCGTGCCCCCGACCTGCATTTCGCGCGCTTCGATCTGAATCAACTGGCCACCGAGGTCGTCGACCTGTACCGCGCGCAGGCGAGCAACGTCGAGCTTACCCTGCGCCTCGAGGAGCAGCTGCCGCAGATCCCCGCCGACCGGACTCGAATCCGGCAGATCCTGAACAATCTGCTGACCAATTCCTTCGAGGCGCTCGAAGGCCGGGAAGGCGCTCGCATAGCCGTCGAGACGCGCCTGGCGCAGGAGGGTTCGAAGTCGGTGGCGATCGTGATCGTCGGCGACAACGGGCCCGGCTTCCAGCGGGATCTGATCGGTACGATCTTCGATCCCTACGTGACCAGCAAGCCGAAGGGAACGGGTCTCGGGCTCGCGATCGTCAAGAAGATCGTCGAGGAACACGGCGGGCGCATAGAAGCGGATAATTGGCCCACGGGCGGAGCCCGGGTGAGAATCATACTGCCGCTCGTCGAGGGCGCACGCTCGGTCGGCGTGCGCGATCAGCGCAAGGGCGAACAGAGGAGAGAACGGGTATGACCGCGTCGAGAATCTTGGTGGTCGATGACGAGGCGGATATCCGCGAACTGTTGCAGGAGATCCTGACCGAGGAGGGCTACGAGGTGGAGGCTGCGGCGAGCGCCGTGGAGGCGCGCGCCGCGCGTGCCGCTCACGCCCACGAGCTCGTTCTGCTCGACATCTGGATGCCGGACACCGATGGCATCACGCTGCTGCACGAGTGGGCGCAGACGCGGGGCTTCGATTGTCCCGTCGTGATGATGTCCGGGCACGGAACCGTCGAGACGGCGGTGGAGGCGACGCGCCTCGGCGCGTTCGATTTCGTCGAGAAGCCGCTGTCGTTGACGAAGTTGCTGCGCACGGTCGAGCGTGCGCTCGACGCCGGCCGGCGCAAACGCATGGCGATGCGGGCGCAGCCCGGTTCGCTTGCCGTGCCGATCGGCCGGGGACGGGCGACGCAGCTGCTGCGCGAACAGGTGCAGCAGGTGGCTCCCAGCGGCTCGCCGGTGCTGTTCATCGGCGAGCCGGGTTCGGGCCGTGAGGCGTACGCCCGCTATCTGCACGGTTTGAGCGGGCGCGCGTCGCGGTCGTTCACGGTCGTCGTTGCGGCGAGCCTCGGCGCCGATCCGGCGGCCATGCTGTTCGGCGCGCAGCGGGATGGGCGGATCGAGGCGGGCGCGCTCGAGCGCGCGGCCGGCGGCACGCTGTACCTGAGCGGCCTCGAGGATCTCGACTCCCACGCGCAGCGTTTGCTGATCGGCGCGATCGAGCAGCGATCCTACAGCCGCATCGGCGGCACCGAGAGCCTCGCGCTCGACGTTCGCTGGGTCAGCTGCGCCCTGGAGGGGTTCGATCAGCGCAACGCGGGCGAGCCGCTGCGCCGCGACCTGCTCGGACATTTGAGCGTGATCGCGCTGCGGGTGCCGCCGCTCAGGGACTACGCGGAGGACGTGCCGGATCTGCTGCGGTATTACGTCGATCGGCTGGTCGACGACCAGCATCTGCCGCTGCGCCGTTTCAGCGTCGCGGCGCAGAACCGTCTGCGCAACTACCCGTGGCCGGGCAATGTCGGGGAGCTGAAGAACCTCGTTCAGCGGGTGTTGATTCTCGGCAACGGCGAGGAGATCGGTCTCGAGGAGGTCGAGCGTGAGCTCGCCGAGAAACGCGCCGTCGATGAGCCGCTGGTCAAGCAGGACCTGCTGGCGCTGCCGTTGCGCGAGGCACGTGAGCAGTTCGAACGGGCCTACCTGCAGCAGCAGCTGCTGCTATGCAACGGCAAGGTCGGGCAGCTCGCGAAGCGCGTCGGCATGGAGCGAACGCACCTGTACCGCAAGCTGCGCGCACTCGGCGTCGACTTCCGCCAGCTCGGCGAGGACTGATCCTCAAGCGCCGACGCGGATCACGAGCGCATGGATGTGCGCTTTGCGCAGGATGTTGCGGATGCGGTTCAAGGACTTGAGCTTGGAGATCGGTCCGATCCTGATGCGGTGCCAGGTGTCCTTGTCGACGGACACCTTCTGCACCGTCGATTCCACGCCCTGCAGCGCGAGCTGCGCCCGGACGCGGTCCGCGTCGGCGAAATGCTTGTAAGACCCCGCCTGGATGATGTAGGTGCCTGGCCGCGTCTCCGGTGCCGGCCGGATGTCGCGATGCACCTCCCTGCTGTCGTTCGGCACGACCACTGCGAAGCTCGGCAGAATCTTGTAGAAGTCGTAGGATTTGGCGGGCAGCGCTGCGATGGCGGAGGCCCGGCTCGCGCCGCGTGCGGCGCGCGCACGCGCGCTCCTCGCGCTGCCCGCCGGCGCCGCGGCCGGCGGCGGCGGGGCCGCCGGCCGGCGGTCCTTCAGATAGACGAAGCCCGCGACCGCGAGCCCGAGCACGATGCCGATCGCGATGCCCGCTGCGCCGGACAATCCGCTCTTCGGTCCCGGGCGCCTGCCCTTGTAGTCGCGGGTCATGGTTCGGAGCCTACATCGTCTCGGGCGCGGACACGCCGAGCAGGTCCAGGCCGTTGCGCAGCACCGCCTGCGCGGCGCGCGCGAGCGCGACGCGCGCGTCGCGCAAGCATGCGTCGTCGACGAGAATCTGGTGCGCGCTGTAATTCGTGTGGAAGTCGTTCGCGAGGTCCCGCAGGTGATGCACCAGCAGATGCGGCGCACGTTGCAGCGCCGCCTGCTCGAGAATCTGCGGGTAGATCGACAGTCGCTTGATCAGGGCGCTCTCCTGCGGCTCGACGAGCCGTCCCAACTGCGCGAGGCCTGCGGCCTCGTCGTGCCGCAGCCCGCGTTCGCGCAGCTGGCGCAGCACGCTCGCGACCCGGGCGTGCGCGTATTGGATGTAATAGACCGGATTCTCGTTCGTTCGCGCGGTGGCGAGCTCGAGATCGAAGTCCAGGTGCTGATCGTTGCTGCGCATGACGTAGAACAGGCGCGCCGCGTCCCTGCCGACTTCCTCGCGCAGGTCCCGCAGCGTCACAAACTCGCCGGAACGCGTCGACATCTGCGCCTTTTCGCCGCCCCGGTACAAAGTGACGAACTGCACGAGCCGAACCTCGAAGCAATCGGCCGGGCCGCCGAGCGCGATCAGCCCGGCTCGCAGGCGCGCGATGTAGCCGTGGTGATCGGCGCCCCAGACGTACAGCAGATGCTCGAAGCCGCGGCCGAGCTTGTCGAATATATAGGCGATGTCCGCCGCGAAGTAGGTCTTGACGCCGTTCTCGCGGACCATCACGCGGTCCTTCTCGTCGCCGAATTCGCTGCTGCGCAGCCACAGCGCACCGTCCTTGCGGTACGCGTGCGCCGACTTCTCGAGCGAGGCGAGCGCGCGCTCGATCGAGCCGTCGTCCTCGAGGCTGCGCTCGGAGAACCAGCGGTCGAACTCGACGCCGAATTCGCGCAGATCGTCCTTGATGTCACCGAGGATGTCCGCGAGTGCAAAGTCGAGGACGCGGCGCAGGTCCTTGGCGCCGATCAACGTGCGCGCCCGGCCGATCACGGCGTCGACGTAGACATCCTTGTCGCCGCCCTGCGCCTCGTCCGGCGGCAGGTCGCAGAAGACGTCGGCCGCCGCGCGTTTGAGCTCTTCGCCCACCGAGGCGCGCAACGCCGCCGCGATCGAAGCGATGTAGCCGCCTCGGTAGCCGTTCGCCGGAAACGCAAACCGCTCGCCGCACAGTTCGAGGTAGCGCAGCCAGGTGCTCACCGCGAGGATCTCCATCTGGCGGCCGGCGTCGTTGACGTAGTACTCGCGCGCGACGCGAAATCCGACCGCCTCGAGCAAGTTGCCGAGCGTCGCGCCGTAGGCCGCGTGCCGGCCGTGTCCGACGTGCAGCGGCCCGGTCGGGTTCGCCGAGACGAATTCGAGCAGAACGGCGCGGCCGCCGCCGATCTGCGAGCGGCCGTATTCGCGCGGTGCGGCGAGGATGCGGCCGATCTGTTCGTGGTAGGCCACGTCGCGCAGGAAGAAATTCATGAACCCGGCGCCCGCGACCTCGACCTTGGCGATCGCCGGGTGCGCCGGCAGGGCAGCGATCAGCGCGGCGGCGAGCGTTCGCGGATTCTGCCGCGCCGCCTTCGCGAGGCGCATCGCCAGGTTGCTGGCGAAGTCGCCGTGGGCCGCGTCGCGGCTGCGCTCGACCTCGATGCCCGTCCCCCGCGCGTCCCGCGGCACAACATCTTCCGGCAGCGCCGCTAGCGCCCGCCGCAACAAGTCCTCGATCAATTCCTGCACGCGCAATTCCGCTCACCGTCCGCCCGCTTCGGGTCGGCAGTTTACCCGAAAGCGTTCAGTCGACTTCGAGCGGATCGACGTCGATCGACCAGTGCAGCCCCGGCGGCGCGGTGAGGGCGTCGACCCGCGGCAGCCACGCGCCGAGGAACCGCTGCAGCGCCGGCCGATCGTCCGCCTCGATCAGCAGGTGGGCGCGGAAGCGGTCGGCGCGCCTCGCGATGAGCGCGCTGGCGGGCCCCAGGATTCGCGCCTCGCAAGCGGCGCCGCCCGGCCGCAGATCCGCCCGGCCGAGTTGTGCCGCGGCTCGCAGGAACGCGTCGAGTCGCAGCGGATCCTTGGCTTGCGCGCGCAGCAGCGCGAGCCGCGCGTAGGGCGGCCAGCGGGCTTCGCGACGTTCGGCGAGTGCGAGCGCCGCGAATGCGTCGTAGCCGGCGCCGATCAGCAGCGTGAGCAGCGGATGGTCGGGGAACTCGGTCTGGATCAGCACCTCGCCCGGGCGCGCAGCCCGCCCGGCCCGTCCGGCGACCTGAACGATCGTCTGCGCGAGGCGCTCGGCGGCGCGGTAGTCGGTTGCGAACAGTCCCTGGTCCGCATCCAGGATCACGACCAGGCTGACGTCGGGGAAATGATGCCCCTTGGTCAGCATCTGCGTGCCGATGAGGATCCGCGCCGCGCCGCTGTGCACGCGCTCGAGCACGGCATCGGCGGCACCGCGCGGCCCGGCCGTGTCCCGGTCCAGCCGGGCACGCGCGACTCCCGGAAAGAGCCGTTCGAGCGTCTCCTCGATGCGCTGCGTACCCTGGCCGATCGGCTGCAGCGGCTGAGCGCAGGACTCACAGGTGGCGGGCGCGGCGCGCTGCGCGCCGCAATGATGGCAGCGCAACTGTCCGGCATTTCGGTGCAGGGTCATGCGCGCGTCGCAGTGCGCGCACGCAGCGATCCAGCCGCAGGCATTGCAATACAGCGTCGGGGCGTAACCGCGGCGATTCAGGAACACGATCACCTGACCGCCGCCGCGCAGGTGCGCGGCCATCGCCGCGACCGCCGGCTGGGAGAAACCTTGGTCGAGGGCGTGTCCGCGCAGGTCCACGAGGGTCATGCGCGCCGGCCGCGCGGCCCCCGGGCGCTCGGGCAGCGACAGCTTGAGGTACCGGCCCTGCAGGGCGTTGTCCAGGCTTTCGAGCGACGGCGTCGCCGAACCGAGGATGATCGGCACGCCGGCGCGCTGCGCACGCAGCACCGCGAGGTCGCGTGCCGAGTAGCGGAAGCCCTCGTGCTGCTTGTACGACGGATCGTGTTCCTCATCGACGACGATCATGCCGAGCCGCGGCAGTGAGGCGAACACGGCCGATCGCGTGCCGATCACGACGTTTGCCTCGCCGCTGCGGGCGCGGCGCCAGGCCTCGCGCCGCTCGCCACCGGACATCGCCGAATGCAGCACCGCCGGCGCCGAGTCGAAGCGTTGCCGAAAGCGCGCGACCAGTTGCGGCGTCAAGCAGATTTCCGGCACCAGCATGAGGGCCTGGCCGCCGCCGCCGATCACGGCCTCGATCGCGCGCAGATAGACCTCGGTCTTGCCGCTGCCGGTCACGCCGTGCAGCAGGTACGCGGCAAAGCGCGCGCCGCCGCCGAGGATTGCGGCGAGCGCCTGCCGTTGCGCCTCGGTAGGCACCACCTCGGACAGCCGGGCGGGCGCCGTGTGTCGGGGGAGCGTCGCCGCCGGCGGCGCCGAGCCGGCACGGATCCAGCCCTGCGCGGCGGCCGCGCGCAATTGCGCCGGCCGGAATTCGCCGGCGAGCTCCTCGCTCGAGCGGGCACCGGACGCGGCCAGAGCCGCGAGCAGCGCCCGGCGCCGCGGCGCCCGCCGGGCCAAAGGCGCCTCGAGCTCGCGGCGCCCGGCCGGCGTCAACTCCCAGGCGGTGCGTTCGGCGTCGGCCGGCCGCCCGGCGCGCAGCGCCGCCGGCAGTGCCGCCGCGAATACTTCGCCGATCGGATGGTGGTAGTAGTCGGCGGCCCAGCGCAGCAGTTCGAACGTGACCGGATCGAACAGCGCTTGCCGGTCGAGGACTTCCAGCGCCGTCTTGAGTCGCGGCGGCGCAAGGCTCGACTGCGGCGCGAGCGCGACGACGATGCCGACCCGCGGCTGTCGTCCGAACGGCACGCGCACGCGCATGCCAGGCCGGATCGCCGCAGCATCGGCCGCGGCCGGCGGCAGATAATCGAACACCTGCCGCAGCGGTGCATCGAGCGCGACCTGCAGTATCACGAGTTTCCGGTTGTCCACAATCACTGTGGATAAGTCTGTTGAGAAGCCGGGATCAAGACAGGCAAGTGCCCGTCCCGTTTCGAGTCTCGTTCATTTGGGCAAAAACTGGCCGCATTTCAATAATAGTCAATATATTCATAAGCTTGCTGCATCCTCCGTAGATGCGTTTGAGATGTATTGCGGAAGTGTGACAATTGCCGTCATCGCCGATGTGCGTAAATCGCTGATCCGACGGGATGAGATCAGCGGTCAACCGGGCGGCTTGCGCGGCGTTTATACCCGTATCCGATGACGTTCGTCGATGGCGAGAGGACGAGGTATGGCGCGATTTGCTACGCTCACTTGCCCTTTGACGGCCTGGGATGGTCCGGCCAAGGGATGCGAGGACGGGGTTCTGGACCACGCGAGAGCGCTCGACAAGTTTTTGGCCGACATCGAGCGGCGCGCGTTGCGCATGGCTCAGGTCGCGCTGCGGGACACGGACGATGCGCTCGATGCCGTGCAGGACGCGATGCTCAAGCTCGCGCGACATTACGCGGCGCGGCCGGCGAGCGAGTGGCGGCCGCTGTTCTACCGCATTCTGCAGAACGGCATCCGCGACGTGCAGCGGCGCCGGACGCTGCGTCGACGGCTGATGGCCTGGATCCCGGGACCGCGGCAGGACCCCGACGGGGAGGCGCCGGACCCGGTCGAGGCGGCCGTGGACCCCGGCCCCGATGGGGCGCAACGTCTGATGCAGGCGCAGGCGATCGAGCAGCTGGAGGAATCGCTGCGCGCCCTGCCGACGCGGCAGCGTGAAGCGTTCATGCTGCGCAATCTCGAGGGCCTGGACGTCGCGCAGACGGCCCGGGCGATGGGCTGTTCGCAAGGCAGCGTGAAGACGCACTATTCGCGCGCGGTGCACAGCCTGCGCGCGCAACTCGGCGAGGTCTGGTGAATGCAGGATCATCGCGCCATGACGGACCTGGAGGCGCGCAGTCGCGCGCTGTACGAGGATAGTGTCGAGGCCGTCGACATGCGGCTGCGTTCGCGTCTGACCCAGGCGCGGCATGCGGCCCTCGAAGTCGCCGCGCGCCGCCGCGGCACGCGCTTGCTCGGCATGCGACGCTCGGCCGCCCTGGCCGGCGTCGCGGCCACCGCGGTGCTCGCGGCGGCGCTGTGGATCGCGTGGCCGGCCGGCGCGCCGCCGGCCGGCGTGGTCGACGGCGGGGCGAATTTCGCGGATCTGGACATCGTCGCGTCCACCGATCGCGACCACGTCGATCCGCTGGACATGCTGCAGGAGGACGCGGATTTCTACGCCTGGGCCGTGGCGACCGCGGACCAGTCCGGTTCCGGACACCCCGGGTGAGGGCGACTTGACGGTCACGCCGCGCGCGCTGCTGATCTCGGCCGCCGTTGCGTTCGCGGCGGTCGCCGCGAACCCGGCCCCGCAGCCGCAGCCACAGGCGCAGCAGTCGCCGCCGCAGCCGCCACCGCCGGCGCAGTGGCGACCGGCGGGAACGGACGAGGGCTTGATCGAATTCTTGGGCGACGATGACATACCGGATCAGAAATGGTGGCAGTTCATGAAGCGCAAGGCGCCGATCGCGCCGGCGCAGCAATCCGTGCGACAGGATTCGAAGCCATGAATCTGAGCAGAGTGATCTTGATTGGTCTGGCGCTCGGCGTAGTGCCCGCAGGGTTCGCGGTGGCGCAGACCGTGCCGTATGCGCCGTACTCCTCGTACCCACCGGCAACGGCGGCGGCGCCTGCCGGGCGGCCCTGGCAGTCCTTGTCGCCCGCGCAGCGGCGCCTGCTGCACGGATTCCGGGGCCGCTGGCACGAGCTGCCGCCGGCGCGCCAGCGGGCGCTCGCGCGCGGCAGCACGCGCTGGCTGCGGATGACGCCGATCCAGCGCGAGCGCGCCCTGCGCGGTTTCCATCGTTGGCGGGCGATGACGCCGGCCGAGCGTGCGCTGGTTCGCCGGCGCTGGCACAGCTTCAAGCGCTTGCCGCCCGCGCAGCGGCAACGAATACGCAGCGAATACCGCCAGTTTCGCCGGTTGCCGGCCGAGCGCCGGCGCGCATTGCGGATGCAATGGCGGCGCATGACACCGATGCAACGCCACGAGGCACTGCGCCGCTTTCGCCGGCCGATGCGCGGCATGCGCCCGCATCGCTGAGGGCAGGCGGCGCGGCGATCAGCCGGCGGCTTTGACCGCCTGGACCAGCTGGCCGACAGCCGACTGCGCGTCGCCGTAGAGCATGCGCGTCTGGTCGAGTCCGAACAGCGCATTGTCGATTCCGGAGAATCCGTGGCCCTGGCCGCGTTTGATCACGATCACGTTCTTCGCCTTGTCGGCGTTCAGTATCGGCATGCCGTAGATCGGGCTCTGGCGATTGTTGCGTGCATCCGGATTGACGACGTCGTTGGCACCGATGATCAGCGCCACGTCCGCCGTGGCGAATTCGGCGTTGATCTCGTCGAGATCCGCGATCAGTTCGTAAGGCACGCCGGCCTCGGCGAGCAACACGTTCATGTGCCCCGGCATGCGGCCGGCGACCGGATGGATCGCGAAGCGCACCTGCACCCCGTGCCCGATCAGCAGCTGGCACAGCTCCCAGACCTTGTGCTGGGCCTGCGCGACCGCCATGCCGTAACCCGGCACGACGATGACCTTTTGCGAGAAGGCGAGCATCACGCCCGCATCGGAGCTCTCGATCGGCTTCTGCGTGCCGGCCGCAGCGCTCGCCGCGCCGCCGCTCTCGCCGAAATTCGCGAACAGCACGTTGCCGAGCGAGCGGTTCATCGCCTTTGCCATCAACTGCGTGAGCAGAGTGCCGGCGGCGCCGACCACGGTGCCGGCGATGATCATCGCGGCATTGTCGAGTACGAAGCCCTCGAAGCCGACCGCGAGGCCGGTGAGCGCGTTGTACAGCGAAATCACGACCGGCATGTCGGCGCCGCCGATCGGCAGGGTCATCGCCAGCCCGAGGAGCAGGGCGAGCACGAAGAACGCCGTTATGAGCGGCGCCGCCGATTGTCCGTGGGCGACGATGGCCGCGCCAAAGCCGAGCGTCGCCAGCAGAATGACGAGGTTCAGCAGCCGCTGGCCGCGGAAGCGGATCGACTTGGTGATCAGGCCCTGGAGTTTGCTGAAGGCGATCAGGCTGCCGCTGAACGACACGGAACCGATGAAGCCGCCGATCAGCGCGATCCCGAGGTGCGTCGCATTCGGCGATTCGCCGCGGTACAGCTCGACCGCGGCGATCGCCGCCGCCGCGCCGCCGCCCATGCCGTTGTACAGCGCGATCATCTGCGGCATGTTGGTCATCGCGACGCGTTTGCCGCTCACCCAGGCGAGCGAGCCGCCGACGAGCACCGCGCCGATCACGAGCGCGAGATTCAGCGGCGACGCGTGCATGAACGCGAGGGTCACGACCGTCGCGAGCAGCATGCCGGCACCGGCCCAACGCACGCCGCTGACCGCGGTCAGCGGGGAGCTCATGCGCTTCAGGCCGAGGATGAACAGCGCGGCCGCAACCAGGTAGGACAGCTGGACCAGCGTCTGGGTCGAGATCGGCGCGCCGTTCATCGGCTTTGGCCGGTCTTTCGGCCGGAGGAGACGAACATCCGCAGCATCCGCTCGGTCACGACGTAGCCACCGACGGCGTTGCCGGCTGCGAGAAACACGCCGATCACGCCGATCACCCGCACGAGCGTCGAGTCGGCGGTCGCGAGGGTGACCATCGCGCCGACCAGCACGATCCCGTGCACGAAATTCGACCCCGACATCAGCGGCGTGTGCAGGATCACCGGCACGCGCGAGATCACTTCGTAGCCGGTGAACGCGGCGAGCATGAATATATAGAGGGCGATCACGCCGTCGATCATGTTTCAGGCTCCTGGCGCATTTTTCAGGGTGGCTTCGTGCTTGATCTGGCCGTCGTGCGTCAACACCGCGCCGGCGAACACCTCGTCGGTCCAGTCGATGCGCAGCTCGCCGTTCACCAGCGCGGGCTTGAGGAAATTGAACAGGTTGCGGGAATACATCTCGCTCGCGTGGAACGGCAGCGTCGCCGGCAGATTCACCGGACCGATGATCCTGACGCCGCCATGCACCACCGTTTCGCCGGGCCGCGTCAGCGCGCAATTGCCGCCCTGTTCGGCGGCGATGTCGACGATCACCGAACCCGGACGCATGCGTTCGACCGCCGCTTCGCCGACGATCCGCGGCGCCGCGCGCCCGGGGACCGATGCGGTCGTGATCACCAGGTCGCTCGCGGCGATTCGCGCCTCGAGGACCGTCTGCTGCGCGGCCCGCTCCTGCGCCGTCAGTTCGCGCGCATAGCCGCCGGCACCCTCGGCGGACAACCCGGTGTCGACGAACTTCGCGCCGAGCGACTTCACCTGATCCTTGGTCGCGGCGCGCACGTCGTAGGCCTCGACGACCGCGCCGAGCCGCTTCGCGGTCGCAATCGCCTGCAGTCCGGCGACGCCTGCGCCGATCACCAGCACCGTCGCCGGCCTGATCGTGCCGGCCGCGGTCGTCAGCATCGGCAGGAATTTCTCGAGCGCGTTCGCGCCGATCAGCACGGCCTTGTAGCCGGACACCGCTGCCTGGGAGGAAAGTGCGTCCATCGACTGGGCCCGCGAGATGCGCGGAATGAATTCCATCGCGAAGCTCGTGACCCGCCGGTCGCACAGTGCGCGGACGATGTCGGCGCGCGCGTGGGCCTGCATGAAGCCGATCGCGACCGCGCCGGAACGCAGCGCGCCGATTTGCGCGAGCGTCGGCGGTTGAACGGTCAGCAGCACGTCGGCACGCGCGAGGACCGCCTCGGCGGCGGCGAATTCGCAGTCCTGGTATTGCTCATCCATGAAGCGCGCCGCGGCGCCCGCCCCGCTCTGCATCAGCACGGTCGCGCCGAGTGCCTGCAATTTGGCGGCGACCTCCGGGATCACGGCGACCCGGTTTTCGCCCGGAGCGGTCTCCGCGAGGACACCGACGGTGACGGTCATCTGCTTGGGCTCCCCCTGATACGTTGAATTATGGCACAGGACTCGACTATCTTTACCAGTCTATGCAGACTGCGAGAAACGACGATACCGGGCCCGAGGGTCGACGCGCGATCGGTTTCGCCGCCGCGAACGATCACCCTTTGTCGCAGCAGATACTGCGCACGGACGTGTCGGGCATGCCCCTCGAATGGGTCGATTATCGCGAGGCCGCCCGACTCTATCACACGGGCCAGGTCGCCTATACCTGCGGTACGCCGCTCTACCGGTTGTACGGCGGCACTTCGGCGAATACCGGACTGCGCACGATCGTCGATGTGAACTCGATCATCGCGACGCTCGGGCACACCGGCAACCCGGGCCACCTGCGCGGTGCCGCGTACGTCCCGCCGCTCAACAACCAGACGCTGTTCCGCCGCGACGCCGGCCTGTGCCTGTACTGCGGAATGCGCTTCCCGCACAGCCAGCTGTCGCGCGATCACGTGACCCCGTTCAGCCGCGGCGGCCGGGACACCTGGAGCAACGTCGTCACCGCCTGCCGACGCTGCAACAATGCGAAAGCCTCGCGCACGCCGGAACAGGCCGGTATGCAGCTGCTCGCGGTGCCGTTCACGCCGACCTACGCCGAATACATCTACTTGAAGGGCCGCCGCGTGCTCGCCGATCAGATGCAATACCTCCTTGCCCACTTCCCGCGCACGAGCCCGCTGCACGAGCGCATCCAGCGCTGGCGGATGTGAGCGCCGCGGCGCCGGGCGGCGCCGGCGGGTCGGGCGGATCGCGCTGCGCGCGGCGCGAAACTGCGCGTAGAATGACGCCGATCCGCTCCGGGAGCCGATGCCGTGGCACAGAAGAACATCCAGTCCGTCCTGCACGAAGACCGCGTTTTTCCCCCTGCCAAAGCGTTCGTCGCGGCCGCCGGGATCGACGCCGCGAAGCTCGAGGCCATGCACGCGCGCGCCGCCGAGGACTACGTCGGGTTCTGGGCGGATCTGGCGTTGCACGAGATCGACTGGCGCACGCCATTCACGTTGCCGCTCGACGACGAGGACGCGCCGAACTACCGCTGGTTCACCGACGGCACGCTGAACGTCTCGCACAATTGCCTCGACGTGCATCTGATCGATCGCCCCGAGAAGCCCGCGATCATCTTCGAGGGCGAACCGGGGGATGTGCGCAAGATCACCTATCGGCAACTGCACGCCGACGTGTGCCGGTTGGCGAACGCGCTGAAGCTGCACGGCGTGCGCAAGGGCGACCGCGTGGTGATCTACATGCCCCTCGTCCCCGAGGCGGTGGTCGCGATGCAGGCTTGCGCGCGAATCGGCGCGCTGCATTCCGTGGTCTTCGGCGGTTTCTCGGCGAATGCGGTCAAGGATCGGATCGAGGACGCCGGCGCGACGCTGGTCATCACGGCCGACGGCGGCTGGCGCGGCGGCCACCGCGTCGAACTCAAAGCGGCGGTCGACAAGGCGCTCGCCGACGGTTGCCCGAGCGTGCGCAGCGTGATCGTGTACGCACGGATCGGCGGCCACTGCGCGATGCAGTCCGGCCGGGACCACTGGTGGCACGAGGTGCTCCACGGCCAGGATGCGCACTGCGAGCCTGAATGGGTCGGGGCGGAGCACCCCTTGTTCCTGCTGTACACGTCGGGCTCGACCGGCAAGCCGAAGGGCATCCAGCACGCGAGCGCCGGCTACCTGCTCGGTGCGAAACTGACGAGCCGCTGGGCGTTCGACCTGAAGGATTCGGACGTATTCTGGTGCACCGCCGACGTCGGCTGGATAACCGGACACACCTACGTCGCGTACGGTCCGCTCGCGGCGGGCGCGACCGTGGTCATGTACGAGGGTGCGCCGACCTTTCCCGACGGGGGCCGCTTCTGGAGCATCTGCCAGACGCACGCGGTGTCGATCTTGTACACGGCGCCAACCGCGATTCGCGCGCTGATGAAGCTCGGCGACGAGATTCCACGCCGCTACGACCTGTCGAAGCTGCGGCTGCTCGGCAGCGTCGGCGAACCGATCAATCCCGAAGCCTGGATGTGGTACCACCGGACGATCGGTCGGCAACGGTGCCCGATCGTCGACACCTGGTGGCAGACCGAGACCGGCGCAACCATGATGGCGCCGATTCCCGGCGCGACCGCGGCGAAGCCTGGATCTTGCGCGAGGCCGCTGCCCGGTATATTCGTCGACATCGTCGACGAACAGGGCCGCCCGGTGACGAAGGCCGGCGCCGGCGGCTACCTCGTGATCAAGAGGCCGTGGCCGTCGATGCTGCGCACGATCTGGGGCGACAACGGGCGCTACCTTCGCACCTACTGGGAGAAGTTCCAGAACCGCTGCTACGTCGCCGGCGACTCGGCGCATCGCGATGCGGACGGCTATTACTGGATCATGGGGCGGATCGACGACGTGTTGAACGTCGCCGGCCATCGCCTCGGTACGATGGAGATCGAATCCGCGCTGGTTGCGCACCCACGCGTCGCCGAGGCCGCCGTCGTCGGCCGACAGCACGAGATCAAGGGCGAATCGGTGTTCGCGTTCGTGGTATTGAACGGCCGACCACCGACCGGCAGCGCGGCGCACGCGCTGGTCGAGGAACTGCGCGCGTGGGTCGCCGACCAGTTGAGTCCGATCGCCAAGCCGGACGAGATCCGTCTCGCCGACAACCTGCCGAAGACCCGCTCCGGCAAGATCATGCGCCGGTTGCTGCGTGCGATCGCGCGCGGTGAGCAAATCGTGGAGGACGTCTCGACGCTCGAGAACCCGGCGATACTCGAACTACTGCGTGGCGAGGCGGCGCCGGCCGAACGCGAGCGGACGGCCGCGAAGCGCCGTGCGCCGGCCGGCAGGACCGCGGCGGTCAAGAAGCGCGTGGTGGTCAAGAAGCGCGCGGCGGTCAAGAGGCGCGCGGTGGTCAAGAAGCGCGTGGCGGTCAAGAAGCCTACGGTTCTCAAGAAGCGAGCGGTTCGCAAGAAGCGTGCGACCGCGCGAACGGTTACGAGACGATCCGCCGCGTCGAAGCGCCCGGTCGAACGCAAGCGTACAACCACCACGCGCGGCACCCGCGCGCGCCGCTGAGGATCTCCCCCATGACGACACTGATCATCGGTCTTTGCTTGTTCCTGGGCATGCACTCGATCGCGATCGTCGCACCGGCCTTGCGGGCGAGCATGCGCGACCGGCTCGGCGAGCGGGCATGGAAAGCCGTCTACGCCCTCGCGTCGCTGATCGGCTTCGTGCTGATCGTGCATGGATTCGCGCTCGCGCGCACCGCGCCGATCGTGCTGTACACGCCGCCGCCGTGGATGCGCCACGTCACGTTCCTGCTGATGCTGCCGGTGTTTCCGCTGCTGCTCGCCGCCTACCTGCCCGGGCGCATCAAAACCGCGACCAAGCATCCGCTGCTCGCCGCGGTGAAATTCTGGGCGGTCGCCCACCTGCTGATGAACGGCAGGCTGGCCGACGTCCTGCTCTTCGGCGGCTTTCTCGTCTGGGCGGTCCTCGATCGGATATCGCTGCGGCGCCGGCCGTCGCGGGCCGCGTGGAGCGCACCTGCCGGCCGCTGGAACGATGCGATCGCCGTCGTGCTCGGCCTCGGCCTGTACGTGTTCTTCGTCGCCTGGGCGCACCTGCGTTTGTTCGGCGTTTCGCCGCTCGGTTGAGCGGCGTCGGGGCGACCCGGCGCCGCGCTCTCAGGCTCGCCGCAAACGGTGGCGGCGAAAATCCTTGATGATCTCGCGGGCGGCGTTGTGGCCCGGCGCGCCGGTCACGCCGCCGCCCGGGTGCGTCCCGGAGCCGCACATGTAGAGGCCCGGCAGCGGACCGCGGTAGTCGCCGTGGCCCAGCATTGGGCGGGCCGAGAACAGCTGGTCGAGGCTCAGCGCCCCGTGGAAGATGTCGCCGCCGACGAGGCCGAACGTGCGCTCGAGGTCGAGCGGGCTGAGGATCTGGCGACCGAGAACCGACGCCTTGAAATTCGGCGCGTGCGAATCGACGAGATCGATCATCAGATCCGCAACCCGCTCGCGATGATCGTCCCACGAGGCGCCGTCCGGCAACACCGGCGCGACGTGTTGGCAGAACAGGCTCGCGACGTGCCGTCCCGGCGGCGCGAGGCTGTCATCGAGCGTCGATGGAATCAGCATTTCGACGATCGGTCGCTTCGACCAGCCGCCGGCCTTTGCGTCCAGATAGGCCTGATCCATGTACGCGAGGGACGGTGCCATGATGATCCCGGCCATATGGTGCTCGGCCGGATCTTTCCCGGGCAAGACCGTGAAATCCGGCAGCTCGGCGAGCGCAACATTCATCCGGAAGGTTCCCGATCCGCACCGCCAGCGATCGATCCGCGCGACGAAATCCGCGTCGAGCGCGCTGCGGTCGATCATCGATCCGAACAGCAGCTTCGGATTGAGATTCGACACCACGCAGCCTGCGCGTATCCGCTCGCCGGCGTGCGTTACGACGCCGGTCGCGCGGCCGCCCTCGACCAGGACCTCGCGCACCGCCTGGTCGACGCGGATCGCGACGCCGCGTCGCGCGGCGGTCTTCGCCATCGCCTGCGTGATCGCACCCATGCCGCCGATCGCGTGGCCCCAGGCGCCCTTCTTGCCGTTGACCTCGCCGAACACGTGATGCAACAGGACGTACGCGGAGCCTGCGGAGTAGGGGCTCGCGTAATTGCCGACGATGCCGTCGAAGCCGAACGCCGCCTTGATCGGCGCGCTCTCGAACCAGCCGTCGAGATAATCGCCCGCCGACTTTGCGAACAGATCGAGCAGTTCCCGGCGCAGTGGCAGGGTCAGGCGCGCGAGGCGGCGGCCGACGCGCGCGCCGCTGAGCATTTGCGGCAACGCTGCGAGCCAGCCGCCGTCCGTGACGTTCGGTGGCGTCTCGAGCACCATGTCGCGCAGCACGTCGGCGATCGCCTGGAGTCGCTCGCCGTAAGCGCCGAGGCGCGCGGCGTCGCGCGCCGAGAACTTCGCGACCTCCTCGGCCGTCCTGCCGGCGCCGACCTTCAGGTAGCCCGCAGCGTCGAGCGGCAGGAAATTCGCCAGGGGCCGCTCGACGATCGCGAGGCCGTTCGCGGCGAGGTCCAGGTCGCGGATGATCTTCGGGTTCAGTAAAGATACCGTGTACGCGGCGACCGAATTGCGAAAGCCCGGCACGAACTCCTCGGTGACGGCGGCGCCGCCGACGACGCTGCGGCGTTCGAGTACCGTGACGCGAAGGCCGGCGCCGGCGAGATAGGCGGCGCAGACGAGGCCGTTGTGGCCGCCGCCGACGATGACGACATCGAGCGAACGCGCTTCAGTCATGATGCTTCCTGATGTTCTCGTCTGCCGGGGCCGGTGCTGGCCGATTGCTCAGCAGGCGCGGCCGCGCGCCGCCGTCGCATCGCGATGCAATTTCGGCCGATCGGCGTGCCATGGAGCACGTTCCGGGACGCCGCGCGTCACACCGGAAAGTCCCGTGCATACGGGGCGCTCGGCGGGGCCGCCTCGAATTCGCGCGCGAAGCGGTGACCGCTGTGAACCGCGTGGACGATCGCCCCGGGCGCCGATGCATCGCCGATCCGGGTCACCGAGCCGATTCTTGCGTCCTGCAGCTCCGCGCCGCGCGCGAGCAGTGACCGGTACAGATCGTCGCGCGCCGTTCGCACGCCGACGACGACCAGCGAGCGGCACGGCAGGCGCCGCACGGCACCGGTGAACACGTCGGCGAGCGCGATCTCGGCCCCATCGAAGCCGGCCACGCGCCGCAGCAGATGGATCTCGACGCCGGCGTTGCCGAGGGCGCGATGCACGAAGGGTAATTCGTTGGTCATGAAGGTCCACGCCGAGGCGTTGCCGGCGGTCGTCACGTAAGCGACCTCGCCGCCGCGACGCGCGAGCTCCTCGGCGATCGCGCCGCCGAGATAGTAGTTGTCGAAGTCGAACACCACCACCGGTCCCTGCGGTGCGGCGCCCGCGGCGAGGTCGTCCGGCGTATAGACGCGCGGCGCGTCGATCTGCCCGACCGGAAACTCGATCGTCGAGTACAGCATTTTCGTCCAGCGCGCGCCCGTCGCAATCACGACGTGCGAGTGCTCCAGGCCGAGGACGTCGTCCGCCGTGAGCTCGCTGCCGGGGAAGAGACTGACGTTATCGCGGCCGCGCAACTGGCCGAGCCGCCAGTCGACGACGCGGCCCCAGGTCGACAAGCCCGGCAGGCGCGTCTCGAATCGCAGCCGGCCGCCGAACTCGCCGGCAGCATCCGCGACGGTGACGCGATAGCCGCGACGCGCAAGGGTCACGGCGCATTCGAGGCCGGCCGGGCCGCCGCCGACGATCAGCACCGAGGAATCGCCCGCCGGCGGCGCAAAGCGCTCCGGATGCCAGCCGCGGCGCCATTCTTCGCCGGCGGTGGGGTTCTGCGTGCAGCGTACCGGCACGCCGTCGTGCCAGCTCGCGATGCAAATGTTGCAGCCGATGCATTCGCGAATCTCGTGTTCCCGGCCCTCGTCGATCTTCTTCGGCAGGAACGGATCGGCGATCGACGGGCGCGCGCCGCCGATGAGGTCGAGCACACCGCGCCGGATCTGCGACACCATGGTATCCGGCGAGGTGAACCGGCCGACGCCGACGACCGGCTTGCGGGTGATCTTCTTGACGAAGTCGATCACCGGCTCGTGGCTCGCTTCGGGCGAGAAGCGCGACGGCGCGCAGTCGGTCGGGCTCGAATCCAATTTGACGTCCCAGAGGTCCGGAACGTCCGCGAGCAGCGCGACGACCTCGTGGGCCTCCGAGGCCGCGTGCTCGCCGGGCTTCGCGCGCAACTCCTCGAGACTGATCCGCAGCGCGACCGCGCAGCGCCCGCCGACGGCATCGCGCGTGACTTCGAGCAGCTCGCGCACGAGGCGTGTGCGGTTCTCGATCGAGCCGCCGTACTCGTCGCTGCGATGATTGTACTCGGGCAGCAGGAACTCGTACGGCAGATAGCCCATGCCCGCATAGACGTAGACGATGTCGAAGCCGGCCTCGCGCGCCCGCCGGGCGCCCGCCGCCTGCCAGCCCAGCAGATCGCGGATGTCGGCGCGATCCATCGCGCGCGGCCGCAGGTTGCCCATGAACCCCGGATGTGTCGACAGCCACGGCATCCCTGAAGGCGACAGTGGTGCGATCCGGCTCGTGCGATTCAGCGAGCAGGCGCCCCCATGCCACAGTTCGATCCCGGCGAGCGAGCCGTGGCGGTGCACGGCCTCGGTCATCAGCGCGTGAGCACGCACGTCACGGTCGTCCCAGAGGGTCGCGAACGGCAGCGGCGAGTCATCGGAACTCGGATGGATGGACACCGCGCCGGTGCAAACGACGCCCCAGCCGCCCTCGGCCTTGGTCTCGCGGAAGCGCGCGCGTACGTGCGGCAACGCGTTGGTCATGCCGCTCGCATGCGGCACTTGATAGAAGCGGTTCCGTGCGGTGACCGGCCCAATCCGCACAGTCTCGAAAAGCACGTCGTAGCGCGGATTGCGCGGCATCATCGTTCCTCGAAACGGCGTGGCCGCGCCGGGCGGTCAGCGGCTCGTTCCGCACAGTAGTTGATCGCTCGTACGGTAACAAGGCGCGCCGGCGAGGAGTGCGCAGCGCACCGCCGCCGCCACGCGCATCGCGGCCGTGCCCCGGCGCAGGGGCTGCGTGAGCTCGATCTGCACCCCCATGCGGGTCGTGCCGCGGTTGCAGATGTTCTCGGGGTGGACCGCCGCAAAGCGATGGCCGCGGGTGTCCGCGCGCATACCGGCCGCGCGCAGCGCCGCCGCCAGCCAATCGCGCAGCCCGTGGTCGAGGCCGCCGAGGAACAGGCGGCGCTCGCGCCCCGCGCAGCCGTGCACCGCGACGACCGCGTCACAGCGGGCGAGCAGATCGAGGCACAATGGCTCGTCGAAACGATGGCTGGTCAGATGCAGGGCCCGGTAATTGTCGGCGCGCCTGCGCCCTTCGAACAGGTACAGGTTCAGATCGTCGCCGGCGATCGCGCGGGCGATCGCCGATGTGCCATCCTCGATGTCGCCGCCGTGCGGCGCGATCACCGCGATCCGCGACTCCCGCCGGCGGCGCACGATGATGGCGTAATCCCGTCCGCGACGCTGCGATCGCGCGAGGTCGGCGTATCCACGGTAACCGGCGGCGTCCGGCACCGCCGCATTCGCCTTGCCCCGTATAATCACCGCCATCCTTGCTACCCGCGACGTGCCCGCCCTTGAAGACTGCCACGAATCCACCGACGAGTGCCATGCCGCGCGCCGGCGCCGTCGCCTTGCGGGTCGCACCGCCGCTCGCGAGCACGGGGCTGATCATGTTCGGCGCCGGCATGCTCGCCTCCTTGCTGCCATTGCGGTTCTCGGCGATGGGCCTCTCGGCGGGCATGATCGGCCTGCTCGCGACCGCCGAGGCGCTGGGCTTTCTGGTCGGCTGCCTGCATGCGCACCGCATCATCGCGTCGGTCGGCCTGGAACGGGCCTACGCGACCTTCGCGGGCTTGAAGTCGGTCGCGATCCTCGGCCTGTATTTCGCGGCCAGCCCGCCGACGATCGGGGTGCTGCGCCTGTTGATCGGCGCGAACGCCGCGGGACTCGCGGTCGTCGTCGAGAGCTGGCTGAACGCCCTCGTGCCGAACGCGCAGCGCGGCCGCGTGCTGACCGTCTACGTGCTCGTCTATGGGCTGTTCTTCGGCGCCGGCCAGCTGTTCGGCCGGAACCTGAACGTGCGCGGTCCCGAGTTCCTGTTCATCGCCGGGATCTCGACGACGCTCGCGCTCGTGCCGATGGTGGCGATCGACGTGCGTGCGCCGGTGCTGCCGCATCGTGTGACCCTGCAGATCCTGATGGCCTTGCGCAACTCGCCGGTGAGCGTGCTCGCCTGTCTGCTGAATGGCCTGATACTGACCGCGTTCATGACCGTGGGCCCGCTGTTCGGCGAGCGCATAGGCTTCGATCAGCGGCACATCGTCGTGCTGATGGCCTGCGTCTCCCTCGGCAGTCTGTTCCTGCAGTGGCCGATCGGCTATCTGTCCGACAGGGTCGATCGTCTGTATGCGCTGATCGGTGTCGGCGCGGCGATCCTCGGCGTCGCCGCCGTGCTGGTCGGCGCGAGTCGCGGCACGCCGTTCCTGCTGCTCGCGATACTGTTCGCCAGCTTCGGCGGTCTCGGCGAAAGTCTCTACGCGGTCGGCGTCGCGCACGCCAATGACCGCGCCGCCACGAGCGACTACGTCGCGTTGTCCTCGACGCTGTTGTTCGTCTGGGCGCTCGGCGGCGTGATCGGTCCGACGACCGGCACGATCGCGATTCAGCTGACGGGACCTGGCGCGTTCTTCGTGTACGTGCTCGTGCTCACCGCCTCGTTCACGACCTTCGCGGTGTGGCGGGTGTCGCGCCGCCGGCGCGAGCGGATCGTCGAGACGCGCGAGGAGTTCCTGATCTACCCGCAGACCTCGCCGGAGATCTATGCCTGGCTCCCCTACCACAAGGAACCCGCCGGCACACCGCAGGCCGGGCAGATCGCCCCGCCACGGCCGGACGGCAAAGACTGAGATCGCGCCGGCGGTTCGGCTCGAGGCTTGCGCGTCCGTTCACGCCGCGCCGAGCGGCCGATAGTCGATTTGCAGCGCGAGGGCAACGGCCTCGTGCGTGATCCGCCCGGACAGCACGTTCAGCCCGTGCGCGAGGCCGGGATCGCGCGCGAGGGCCTCGCGCCACCCGTGATCCGCGATCGCCTTGACGTACGGCAGCGTCGCGTTCGTCAGGGCGAACGTCGATGTGCGCGGCACGGCCCCGGGCATGTTGGTGACGCAATAGTGAATGACTCCGTCCTGGATGAACGTCGGTGCCGCGTGCGTCGTCGGCCGGCTGGTCTCGAAGCAGCCGCCCTGATCGATGGCGATGTCGACCAGCACCGCGCCGGGCTTCATCGTCTTGACCATTTCCCGCGTGACCAGCTTCGGTGCCGCGGCGCCGGCGATCAGCACCGCACCGATCACGAGGTCCGCGTCGCGGACCAGCTCCTCGATCGCATGCGCGGTCGAGGAGACGGTCTTCAGCTGGTTGCCGAATGTCACGGACAGTTCGCGCAGACGCTTGACCGAACGGTCGACGACCGTCACGTCGGCGCGCAGCCCGACCGCCATCTCCGCCGCGTGCGTTCCCGACACGCCGCCGCCGAGGATCACGACCTTGGCAGGAGCGACGCCGGGCACGCCGCCGAGCAGCACGCCGAATCCGCCGTTCGCCTTCTGCAGGCAGCTTGCGCCGACCTGGACCGACATTCGGCCGGCCACTTCACTCATCGGTGTGAGCAGCGGCAGCGAGCCATCCGCCGCGGTGACCGTCTCGTAGGCGATCGCGGTGGCACCCGACTTCATCAGCGCGAGCGCCTGGTCGCGGTCGGCCGCCAGATGCAGGTAGGTGAACAGCGTCTGGCCCTCGCGCAGCATCCGGCACTCCGCCAGCTGCGGCTCTTTGACCTTGACGATCAGGTCCGCCGACGCGAAGACCTGTTCGGCGGCCTGCGCGATGGTCGCACCCGCCGCCCGGTAATGGGCGTCGTCGAAGCCGATGCCGCCACCCGCGCCCGTCTGCACGAGCACTTCGTGGCCGCCACGCGCGAGCTCCGACACGCCCGCGGGGACCAGGCCGACACGGTATTCGTGGATCTTGATCTCTTTGGGCACGCCGATTTTCATGGATAGCTGCTCCGCAGGGTCTGGTCGCCGGCCGGCAAAGCGCTAGCTTAGAGGCGCCGGGCGGCGGGAATCTGCGAAACGAAGCGGATTTCGCCGCCACAGCGGCAGAAATTGCGAGAAAATTGCCGAAGCGTGCAATAAAATGCGCCCATGAAGCTCGATCGGTACGACCGCGCGATCGTCCGCGCCCTGCAGCTCGACGGCCGGATTACCAACAACCGCCTCGCCGATCTCGTGAACCTGTCGGAGTCCGCGTGCCTGCGGCGGGTTCGCGCGCTCGAGGATGCGGGATTCATCGAGGGCTATGCGGCGCTGATCAACCAACAGCGGGCCGGCTGTCCGGTCAGCGTGTTCGTCAACATCACGCTCGAGCGCCAGGAGCAGGCCCATCTGCGCGCGTTCGAGGAGGCCGTGCGCCAGGTGCCCGAGGTCATGGAGTGTTATTTGATGTCGGGGGAGTACGACTATCTGCTGCGCGTCGTGCTCGCCGACACGGCCGATTTCGAGCGCCTGCACAGCCAGCACCTGACCCGCCTGCCGAACGTCGCGCGAGTGCATTCCTCGTTCGCCCTGCGCACCGTGCAGAAGTCGCGCGAACTGCCGGTGCGCTGAGCGCAGCTAAGCAACGGCGCCACCGGTCGGCGCGCCGCTCAGCCGGCGTGCAGCCGCAGCTGCAGTTCGCGCGCAAGGAGCCGGCGCCAGCGTCGCTCTTCGCCGGTCGCCGGCGCGTTCAGCGCCATGCGTTCGAGATAGGGCTCGAGATGCGCCGGGACCCTGCCGCCACGGGCCGCGGCGAGCGCCGCGCCGAGCTTGCCGACGAGGCTGCCGGTTCGGCGCGCGAGCGAGGCGAGCGCATCGGCGAGCACGATTTCCTCGCGACTCAGATCGGTGCCGAACGGGAAATCGGAGAACAGGCCGCGCGCGCGCGGCAGCACGAACTGCTGCTCGAGCGCCTGCGGCGTGTTGTTGCGGTGGACATCCGGTATCCGGTGCCGCAGGGAGATCTTGCCCGCCGCCTGCGCCTCGCGCAGCAGCGCCTGCTGGAATCGGGAATCGGCAATGTTCAGCAGCGCCGCGATCACGTCCTGGTCGGACAGTCCGCGCAGATCTGCGACCCCGTACTCGGTGACGACGATGTCGCGCAGGTGCCGCGGGATGGTCGCATTCGCGTAGCCGTAGACGATATTCGAGGTGACGCGACCGGCCTTGGAGCGCGTGCTGCGCACCGCGATGATCGAGCGTGCGTCCGGCAGGGCATGCGCCATCGCGACGAATTCGTACTGGCCGCCGACGCCGCTCACCACGCGCCCGTCCGCGAGGCCGTCGGCGACGGCCGCGCCGAGCAGGGTCGCCATCATCGCGGTGTTGATGAACCGGCCGTGGCTGCGTTGCGCGCGCTTGAGCGCGCAATGCTCGCCGTCGAGCCGATTGGTGAAGCCGACGCCGCACATCGAGAATTGGCGCCGCTCAGACTGCGGCAAGTGGCGCAGCGCCGCGTAGAAGCCGCGCGAGCCGAGGAAGAACGCAGCGTGCAGCAGCACGCCGTCGCGCAACCGCCGCCCCGTGCAGTGCGCGAGGAGCCGCTCGATGCAGCGCTCGTCGTCGAGCCGCGCATCGACCTCGATGCCCTCGGCACCGACGATGCGGCCGTCGGCGTAGCGGCACTCGCCGTGGAACACGCCGAGGCGCGCGAGCGCCGCGAAGTCCGCGCTCGACAGCGGGCTGGCGAAACCGGCTGCGCCCAATGCGCGCAGCAAGCCCGCGTCGACGGTTTCGCCGATCGACCCGGCCGCGAGCAGGGTCTGGATGCGCGCATCGTCGTAAACCCGGCGGCGCAGGATCCCGCAGCGGTACAGATCGAGGAAGCCGTCGGCGAACATCTCGCTGCAGCCGTACAGGCCGGCTTCGAACGGCGCATCGCCGCCGATCGACGCGCTGTCGCCGAAGCGCTCCGCGGTCCGCAGCTGCCGGTGAATCTCGCGAAACTCGTCGTTCCGCTGGTGGCGCAGCTGCAGGCCGTAGACGACCGCGTCGCCGATCTCGCCGATTCCGAGCTGCAGCGTACCGGCATCGCGCACCAGCCGCGCCGTGTGCAGGCCGATCGCATGATCGACGAACGAGAGCCGCGGATTCGGCGGCGAGAACAAGTCGTGCTCGTAGCGCGGATGCTCGAGGAGAAAATCGAAGGCGCCGGCGCCGATCGCCGCCGGGCCGAACATGTACGGCATCTGCCGGCTGACCTCGCCGATCACGACCACGTCGGCGCCGGCGTGCCGGCGCGGTGCGAGCCGTTCGAGCAGATCCAGGGTCAAGTCCGGATTCGATCCGAGGCTGAATTCCGGGCCGACCGCCCCCGAGCGGCGCGCGATCAGCTGCGCAATCACGTTGACGCCGCGATCCGCCAGATCGCGGGCGACGTGCGTGTAATTGCTGCTGACGTAATGGCGTTGCGCGTGGGCGCAATCGAGAAACGCGCCGGGATCGAGATAGAACTCGACGATCTCGACGTTCTCGGGCACCGCCCCGGCGTGCAGATCGGCGACGTAATCGAGCGGCACGAAATCGCCGAATACGCGCCGCACGAGCGGCTCGAGAAACCGCCGTTCGAGCTCCCCGTGCCAGCGCGGCAGGGCGAGGCTCAGAGCGGTGAATATCCGCAGGCGGATCGACGGGTCACGGCGCGCGCGTCGATAGAATTCGTTGGCGAGCGGATGCGGTTTGCCGATGCCGAGCGGCAGGGCGAGGCCGATTCGCGGACCCACGCGGGCGAGTGTCGCCTCCACGCATTCGGCAACGTCGTCGAACTGGCGCGGGGCCTTGTCCATCTCAGCGCTGCGGCGGCGGCAGGTGCGCGGCGAGTTTCGCGAGCACGAACTGCGTCACGATCGGCGCCGCGATGATCCGGTGGAACGTCTGCGCCACGGCAGCGTGGCGGCCCGAGTCGCTTTGAGTCGGCATGCAGGTCCTCCGCGCGCACACTGGGGCGCGTAGTTTAGCAAGTCGGTGATCCGCTGCCCCGGCGCAAATGCGGCCTGCTCGCCGCGCTCGGCCTCGCTCCCGAGAGTGGGATGCCGCGGACTCTGCGCGTGCGCGACCGAATCCGCCGGCAATTCGAGATCATCGCCGAGAGAGCCGTGGCGCCACCCCGTCGAGGGGTTCGGCACAGCGCCTCAGGCGATTTGCGTGATCAGGAGCGGTGTTCCCTCGGGGGCGGTCAGACGCAGGCCGGGGGCACCGTCGCCGGCGGATGTGGCCGCAGCTTCGATGCCGGCGGCGGCGATTGCGGCCGCCGCGGCGCCGAGATCGGCGGTGTCGAAAATCAGCGTCGCACGGCGCAACCGCTGCGGATCGTACAGCCCGACGTCGACCGTGTCGCTCGTGCAGGATGCGTACGGCCCGAGCGCGCCGGACTCGTCCATGCCGACGAATCCGATGCCTTCCCAGTGTGCCTTCGACGCGCCGAGGTCGGCCGCCGGCAGGCCGATCTCGCGGAAATAGCCGCAAAGCGAGCTCTCGGAGCCCGGCCTCGGCGGCGGCGAGAACGTCCGTGCCTCGACGAAGCGCAGCCGATTGCCGCCGGGATCGCGCCAGCCGAGTTCGTTGAACTCATCGCCGCCGAGGCGCCGCAGGTCGAATTCGACGCCGAGCCGCTCGTAGAGGGGCAGATGCCGCAAAAGGCCCCGCTTGACGAAGGTGACCGTCGGCTCGAGATCCGCCGCCTGATGCAAGCCGACGCACAGCCGGCCGTCGGTCGCGACCGCGTAGGGATGGCGCCGGGTCTCGCCGACCTCGGCCGCCGAGAAGCCGAGCTTTGCGTAGAAGGCGATCGATGCCTGGATGTCCGCGGTTGGTACGGATAGCTCCAGGAAGCTGCCATGCGCCGACGGCACCGCCGCGGCCTCGGTGGCGTCCACGGGACTCAGGCGATGCCGCCGACGCACAAGTACTTCATCTCGGTGTAGTCGAGAATGCCGTACTTCGAGCCTTCGCGCCCGGTCCCGGATTCCTTGACGCCGCCGAACGGCGCGACTTCCGTCGAAATCAGCCCGGTGTTCAAGCCGACGATGCCGTACTCCAGAGCCTCGGCGACGCGCCAGCTGCGCGCGAGATCGCGCGTGTAGAAATAGGCGGCGAGGCCGAATTCCGTGTCGTTCGCCATCGCGATCGCCTCGGCTTCGGTGCGGAATTCGAACAGCGGCGCAACCGGCCCGAAGGTCTCCTCGCGCGCGACCGCCATCGCCGGCGTCACGTCGGTGAGCACGGTGGGCTCGAAGAAAGTGCCGCCGAGCGCATGCCGCCGGCCGCCGGTGGCGAGCTTCGCGCCCTTGGCGAGCGCATCGGCGACGTGTTCCTCGACCTTGGCGAGCGCCTTCGCGTCGATCAAGGGTCCCTGGTCGGTCGGACCGGCGAGGCCGTCGCCCACCTGCAACGCGCCGACCGCCGCGCCGAGCTTGGCCGCGAAGGACCGGTACACGCCCGTCTGAATGAGCAGGCGGTTCGCGCACACGCAGGTCTGGCCGGTATTGCGGTATTTGCTGATGATCGCGCCCTGCACCGCCGCCTCGAGATCGGCATCGTCGAAGACGATGAACGGCGCATTGCCGCCGAGTTCCATCGAGATCTTCTTCATCGTGGCCGCGCACTGCGCCATCAGCTTCTTGCCGATCTCGGTCGACCCGGTGAAGGTGAGCTTGCGCACCAGCGGATTGGCGGTCATCTCTGCGCCGATCTGCGTCGCCGTGCCGGTGAGGACGTTGAACACGCCCCGCGGGATTGCCGCCCGGTCGGCGAGTTCCGCGAGCGCGAGCGCCGAGTATGGCGTCTGCGTCGCCGGCTTGCAGACGAACGTGCAGCCGGCCGCGAGCGCGGGACCCGCCTTGCGGGTGATCATCGCCGCCGGAAAGTTCCACGGCGTGATCGCGGCGACGACGCCGACCGGCTGGCGCAGCACCAGGATCCGCTTGTCCGGCTGATGCGTCGGGATGACGTCGCCGTAGACCCGCTTGCCCTCCTCGGCGAACCACTCGATGAACGAGGCGGCGTAGGCGATCTCACCCTTGGATTCGGCGAGCGGCTTGCCCTGCTCGGCGGTCATCAGCTGCGCGAGGTCCTCCTGATTCGCCAGGATGAGCTCGAACCATCGGCGCAGCAGGGCCGCGCGCTCCTTCGCGGTGCGAGCCGCCCAGGCGGGAAAGGCCTGCGACGCCGCTTCGATCGCGGTCCGCGTTTCCCCGGCACCCATGTTCGGCACCGATCCGAGCAGTGCGCCCGTCGCCGGGTTGTGGACCGGGAGCGTCGCGCCACCGGCGGCGGCGAGCCAGCGGCCGTCGATGTAGCAGGATTGCCGCAGCAGATTCTGATCGCGCAGCTTGAACATCGTGCATTCCCGGGCGACGGCGGCTCAGCCGAGGTGTCGGTGGAAGAACTCGAGGCTTCGCTGCAGCGCGAGTTTGGCGCTCGCCGGTTCGTAGCTCGCCCGATCGGTGCAGTTGAAGCCGTGATCCGCCTTGTACAGGTGAAAGATGCCGGCCGGAATCGCCGCCTTGATCTCGTCGACCTGGGATGCGGGAATGTGCGCGTCCAGCTCGCCGTGGTGAAACATGATCGGGCAGCGCGGCTTCTCGGCAAGAAGCCCCGCCGTGCCGCCGCCGTAGTAGACGACCGCGGCCGCGAGCGGCAGGCGCGCGGCGGCGAGGTAGGCCATCGCGCCGCCCCAGCAGTAGCCGACGACGCCGACCCGGCCCGCCGGCGCGACGCGGTCGATCGCGGCGTGAACGTCCTGCATCACAAGGTCGTTGTTCAAGCGCTGCTTGTAGCCGAATCCCTGCGCGACGTCCGTGTACGGCACGTCGACGTCGCGCGCGACGCGATCGAACAACGCGGGCGCGATCGCGAGGAAGCCGGCGGCGGCGTACTGATCGGCGATCGCGCGGATGTGGCTCGTGACGCCGAAGATTTCCTGGAGCACGACGATGGCGCCGTGCGGCTTGCCCTGGGGTTCCTGCAGGTATGCGGCCAGGCGATGTCCGTCGGCCGCCTCGAGTTCGATCGTGTTGCCCATGATTTCGGTGCTCCGCAGACGAGGCCGCGTAGGATACCGCGATCGTTCCCCGGCGCTCAAGATGGCCGGGCGCTGCGCGCATCGACCTTCGAGGGATCGAGGTCCTTCAGCGTTCGAGGATCGCGGTCACGCCCATGCCGCCCGCCGTGCAGATCGAGATCAAGCCGCGCCTCGTGCGCGTGCCGTCGAGGAGTTTCGCGAGCGTCGCGACGATTCGCGCGCCGGTCGCCGCGAACGGATGGCCGAGCGCGATGCTGCCGCCCTTGACGTTGAGTTTCGCTCGATCGATCGGTCCGAGGACATCGCTGCGGCCGAGCTGGTCGCGGCAGAACGCCGGATCGGTCCAGGCCTGCAGCGTGCACAGCACCTGTCCGGCGAACGCCTCGTGGATCTCGTAGAAGTCGAAGTCCTGCAGCGACAGGCCCGCATCGTCCAGCATCCTCGGCACCGCGTATGCCGGCGCCATCAACAGCCCTTCCTTGCCGTCGACGTAATCGACCGCGGCCGCCTTGCCGTAGGCCAGATGCGCGAGCACCGGCAGTCCGCGATCCCGGGCCCAGTCCTCCGTAGCGAGCAGCACGGCCGCCGCGCCGTCGGTCATCGGCGTCGAATTGCCGGCGGTCAAGGTGCCGCCGCCGGAGCGGTCGAAGACCGGCGGCAAGCGCGCGAGCTTCTCCAGGGTCGTGTCCGCGCGCACGTTGTCGTCGCGCGCGAGTCCCAGATAGGGCAGCACGAGATCGTCGTAGAATCCTCCGGCGTAGGCAGCCGCCGCGTTGCGATGGCTCTGCAGCGCCAGCCGATCCTGCTCTTCGCGCGCAATCCCCCAGCGCTTCACCATCAATTCCGTGCTCTCGCCCATCGACAATCCGGTGCGCGGTTCGGTGATGCCGGGCAGCACGGGTTTGAAGTGCTGCGGGCGCAGGCCGAGCCACGGTGCCGCGCGCGCCGCCGCACTCTTCGCCCGGTAGCTCTGCAGCAGCAAGCGCTGGAAGCTCTTCGGAAACACGACCGGTGGATCGCTCACCGTGTCGACGCCGCCGGCGATACCGGCCTCGATCTGGCCGAGCGCAATCTTGTTGCCGACCTGGATCGCCGCCTCGAGGCTCGTGCCGCAGGCGCGTTGCAGATCGACGGCCGGCGTTTGCGGGGCGAGCCCCGAACCGAGCGCCGACTCGCGCGCGAGGTTCCACTGGCTCGAGTGCTTGGTGACCGCCCCGGCGGCGACCTCGCCGAGCGTTTGGCCGCGCAGGCCGAAACGCTCGACCAGCCCGGACAGGGCGGCGGTCAGCATCTCCTGGTTCCCGACCTGCGCGTACGCGCCGTTGCCGCGCGCGAACGGGATCCGCGTGCCGCCGACGATGGCGACCCGACGCACGCGCTCTGCGACCAGCATGGGCCACCTCTTGGCGAGGAAACGTCCGCCGATTATGAACCGTTCAGCGCCGATCGTGGCCCAGATTCGCGCCGCCGGCTTACCGTGCGCCTCATGGGCGGCGCGGTCCGCGCGCTCGGCGAGGTAAAAGGACCGCCGCTTCGGTATCCTAGGGGGCGCAGATGCCGCGATCCTGCGGCCGGACGGTGGCGAACCGGCGTCGACATTCACCGGCGATGCAACGGGAGCTTGATGCGCAAAGTCGTCGACCAGCGGTTCGAACGGCGCCTCGCGGGGCTGGTCAACTCCGGCGAGCGCGAGGTGCTGCGCGGCGGTCGCAAGGGCGTGGAGAAGGAATCCCTGCGCGTGACGCCCGCCGGGCGCCTCGCGCAGACGCCGCATCCCGCCGCGCTCGGCGCCGCGCTCACCAATGCAAACATCACGACCGACTTCTCCGAGGCATTGATCGAGCTGGTGACGCCGCCGTTCGGCGAGAGCTGGGAGCTGCTGCAATATCTGTGCGATCTGCACCAGTTCGTCTACCGCCACCTCGGCGAGGAGATGCTCTGGGCGACCAGCATGCCGTGCGCGATCGGCGTCGATGCCGAGATCCCGCTCGCGCGGTACGGCCGGTCGAACGTCGGGCGCCTGAAGACGATCTACCGCCACGGATTGGGCCTGCGTTATGGGCGCATGATGCAGGCGATCTCGGGCGTGCACTTCAACTACTCGTTCGCGCCACGATTGTGGCAGGCGCTCGAGGCGGTCGATCGGTCGAAGCTCGGGGGCCAGGATTTCGTCTCCGACCGCTATTTCGCCGTGCTGCGCAATTACCACCGCTTCGGCTGGCTTGTGCCGTACCTGTTCGGCACGTCGCCCGCGCTGTCGCAGGGCTTCTTCGCGGCGCGCGGTCACGACCTGCAGGTTCTCGATGCCGACACCCTGTACGAGCCGTATGCGACCTCGCTGCGGATGAGCGACATCGGCTATCGCAACAAGAACCAGGCCTCGGTCAGCGTCTCGGTCAATTCCCTGCAGGACTATACGCGCGACCTGAATCGGGCGATCCAAACGCCGTTCCCGCCCTACGAGAAGCTCGGCGTGCTCGTCGACGGCGAGTACCGCCAGCTGAACGCGAACATCCTGCAGGTCGGCAACGAGTACTACAGCTTCATCCGGCCGAAGCGCGTCGTGCGCCCCGGCGAGCGCCCGACGCTCGCGCTCGCGCGCGGCGGCGTCGAGTACCTCGAAGTGCGCGCGCTCGACGTCAGCGTGTTCGACCCGGTCGGTGTGAGCCAGGAGAAGCTGCGATTCCTCGAGGCGTTTCTCGCCTTGTGTCTGCTGCGTGACAGCGCGCCGATCGAACGGGACGAACAACAGGCGCTCGACGAGAACCACGTAACCGTTGCACGCCGTGGTCGGCTGCCGGGACTCGCGCTGCGCAGTGACGGGCGCGAGCGACCGCTGCTCGATTGGGCGTGGGAACTGCTCGAGGACATGCAGGGTGTGTGCGAATTGCTCGATCATGGCGAGCGCAACCGACCCTATCGAGCGGCGCTCGAGCAACAGCGCGCGAAGATCGCGGACCCTGACTTGACGCCGTCGGCGCAGCTGCTCATGGAATTGCGCACGAGCGGCGAGACCTTCCTGCAGTTCGCACTGCGCATTTCGCGCGTGCACAAGGAATATTTTCTCGGGCTGTACCCGCCCGACGAGCGCCGGCTCGCCGAATTCGCCGCCGCGGCGGACGAATCGCATGCCGAGCAAGGCCGCATCGAGGCGAACGACAAGGAGGATTTCGCCGCTTATCTCGCGCACTATCTCGCCTAGCGGGCGCGGCCCCGCGAGGCGCGCGGCGGCGGCGAATCGCGGCGCGCATTTGACATAAGGCCGACCCCCATGCCCGTGCCCGTGGCCGGGCGGTCGTTTCGTGGCGCCCTTCACGCTTTGCACGCACCGCGCGCAGGGCGGCGTGCCAAGCTGTGGCCCAGTCCCTGGAGTCCGGCGCGCGTGTGCCGGTAAATTGCCCGCATGAACGTTCCGACCGAGCTGCCCGATGACCTGCCGGATCTACCGCACGCCCGGCAGTTGACCGCCGGATTTCATTGGCTGTCGTTCGAGCCCGGGCTCGAGCGGGAGTTTCGCCGCACGCGCCTCGAGGAATCCCTCGGCCACATCCGCGCCAACTTGCTGCTCGCAATCACCATCACGATCGCCTCGTCGGCGATGAATGCGCTGGTGCTCGGCCGCGCGCTGGACCGCATTCCGGCGCGCATCGACGTCATCGTCACGGTGCCGCTCCTGTTGCTCGTGCTCGCGGCGACCTTTCACCCGCAGCGGCAGCGAATCCATGCGCCGCTCGCGATCGCCGCGTTCGCCCTGTGCGGCCTGAGCCAGGTCGCGATCCAGGTCGTCGCCTCGCTCGGCGGCGCGCCGTACCTGTTCCCGAGCATGCTCATCACCGCGATGTACGTCTACTTCCTCGCGGGACTCTTGTTCTACCATGCGCTCGGCGTGAATCTGCTCGTGCTGATCGCCTATATCGCGGCGGGCACGGCGGCGCAGCTGGCGAGCCCGGGCTTCAGCTACGATGTGCTCGCGCTGGTGACCGCCAACCTGATCGGCGGGTCGGTCGTCTACATGCACGAAAAGATCAGCCGCAGCCGCTTCCTCGAGGCGAGGCTGCTGCGCGAACTGGTTGCGCGCGACGGGCTCACCGGCATCCAGAACCGCCGGATGTTCGACCAGCACATCCGCCGCGTCTGGCAACAGGCGGTGCGCGACGAGCAGCGCGTCGCGGTGCTGCTCATCGACATCGACTGTTTCAAGGAATACAACGACCGCTATGGGCACCAGGCGGGAGATGAGTCGCTGCGTGCGGTGGCCTCGAGCCTGAGCCAATGCGCGCGCCGCCCGCTCGACTTCGTCGCGCGCTACGGCGGGGAGGAGTTCGCGATCGTGTTGTATGACGCGAGCCGTGAGTACATCGCCGAGGTGGTGACGCGGATACAGCGCTCGATCGCGGAACTGAACCTCACCCACGAAGCATCGCCGGTCGCCGGCCGCCTCACGGTGAGCATCGGCGCCGCCTTCATCCTGCCGACGGTCAACCGGACCACGGAAGGCCTGATACAGCTCGCCGACGAGGCTCTGTACTCCGCGAAAGGCCAGGGCCGCAATTGCGTGGTCGTCATGGAAGCGGAATACCACAAGTTGCAGACCGGCCGCTTCGAGAAGCGGCGCGGGCAGCCCGCCGGCTGAGCGTCGGTTACGGGGCGCGATAGATTGCGATCTGTGGCTCGCCGGCGGCGGTGAGGCTCGCGCGAAACATCCCCTCGGAGTTAAATTCCATCACGATGCGTCCGGCTCGATCGACCGCGATCAGGCCACCTTGCGCCCGCAGCGCGGCGAGTTCCTCGAAAACGACCTCGCGCACCGCCTGCTCGAGACTGCGTCCGCCGAAGCGCACGCGCGCGCAGACGTCGTGGGCGACGGCGGCGCGAATGAACATCTCGCCATGGCCGGTCGCCGAAACGGCGCAGGATCGATCATCCGCGTAGGTGCCGGCGCCGATGAGGGGGGAGTCGCCGATGCGGTTGTAGCGCTTGCCGGTCATGCCGCCGGTCGACGTCGCCGCGGCGAGCCGCCCGTGCCGGTCGCATGCGACCGCGCCGACGGTGCCCACGTGCGAAATCGTCAATGGCGAGACGCGCGGATCCCCGCGGCGCAGCTTCTCGAGCTGCCGCCAGCGCTCCTCGGTGCGGAAATGCTCGTTCGGCACCAGCGAAAAGCCCCGGCCGAGCGCGAACTCCTCGGCGCCGGCGCCGCTCAGCAGCACGTACTCGCCGTGCGCCATCACGGCCCGCGCGAGCGCGACCGGATTCGCGACGTGCCGGACCCCGCAAACCGCACCCGCCTCGAGAGTCGATCCGTCCATGATCGCCGCGTCGAGTTCGTGGCGCCCCTCGAACGTGAACACCGCGCCGCGCCCCGCGTTGAACAGCGGGTCGTCCTCGAGGACGACGACCGCGCGTTCGACCGCGTCCAGGCTGGCCCCGCCGCCCTCGAGAATTGCGCCCCCCGCTTCGAGCGCGGCGGCGAGGCCCGCCCGATACCGTTTCTCCAGGTCCGGATCGAGCTCGGCGCGCGGCAGCGTGCCCGCACCTCCGTGAACGGCAATGCCGTACATCGCAGCTCCTTAGGTTCGTCTGGTCGGTGGCGAGGCCTGACGCGAACCATTCATGAATCAGCAAGCCGCTGGAGGAAAACCGATCCGGCCTGCCTGCGCAATTTAATCGATCGTTCATGAATGGGTCAGGCTAAGGCTATCATCATTCGCCCATGACTCCATCCTCCGAGCACCGAGCGATCCGCCGTCTGTTGATCGCCAATCGCGGCGAAATAGCCATCCGCGTCATGCGTGCCGCGTCCGAGCTCGGCATCCGCACCATCGCGATCCACTCCCGGGAGGACCGCTTTTCGCTGCACCGGACCAAGGCGGACGAAAGCTATCTGGTCGGCGACGGCAAGGCGCCGGTGGAGGCCTACCTCGACATCGACGACATCATCCGCATCGCCCGCGAGGCCGGCGCCGACGCCGTGCATCCGGGCTACGGCTTCCTGTCGGAGAGCCCGGAATTCGCCGAAGCCTGCGCGGCGGCCGGCATCGTCTTCGTCGGGCCTTCGGCGCAGACCATGCGCCGGCTCGGCAACAAGGTCGAGGCGCGCCACCTCGCCGCGAGCGCGGGCGTGCCGGTCATGCCGGCGACGCCGCCGCTGCCGTCGGAGGAGGGCGAACTGCTGGAAACGGCGCGGCTCGTCGGTTTCCCGGCCATGCTGAAGGCGAGCTGGGGCGGCGGCGGACGCGGCATGCGCGTCGTCGAGGCGCAGGCCGACCTGCTCGAGGCGGTCGCGGCGGCTCGCCGGGAGGCGAAGGCCGCGTTCGGCAAGGACGAGGTGTACCTGGAAAAGCTGATCCGCCGCGCGCGCCACGTCGAAGTGCAGATCCTCGGCGACGCGCACGGCAATCTCGTGCATCTGTATGAGCGCGATTGCACCGTTCAGCGCCGCAATCAGAAGGTCGTCGAGCGCGCCCCCGCGACGTTTCTCGCCGATGCGCAGCGCGCGCAACTGTGCGACGCGGCGCTGCGCATCGGCCGCGCGGCCGCCTATCGTTCGGCCGGCACCGTCGAGTTCTTGCAGGATGCGGCCACGGCCGATTTCTACTTCATCGAAGTCAATCCGCGAATCCAGGTCGAGCACACGGTCACCGAGTGCGTGACCGGCATCGATCTGGTCAAGGCGCAGCTGCGGATCGCCTCAGGCGCGAGGATCGGCAGCCCCGACAGCGGCGTGCCGCGCCAGGAGGACATCCGCGTGAGCGGTCACGCCCTGCAGTGTCGCGTCACGACCGAGGACCCCGAGAACAATTTCGTGCCGGACTACGGGCGCCTCACGGCCTACCGCAGCCCGGCGGGGTTCGGCATCCGGCTCGACGCCGGAACCGCCTATGCCGGCGCGATCATCAGCCGTTCCTACGACTCGCTGCTGGTCAAGGTCACCGCGTGGTCGCCGACCCCGGAGGAGACGATCGCGCGGATGCACCGGGCGCTGTGGGAGTTTCGCATTCGCGGCGTCGTCACGAACCTGCGATTCCTGGATCAGCTGATCACCCATCCACGCTTCGCCGGCGCCGACTACACGACGAAATTCATCGACGAGACGCCGGAACTGCTGCGCTTTGCGCGCAAGCGCGACCGTGCCACCCGGTTGCTGAGCTTCATCGGCGACGTGATCGTCAACGGCAACGCGCAAGTGAAGGGTCGAAACCAGCCCAAACAGCCGGTGTTCCCGCGCCTGCCGCGGATCGCGCCACCGGCGCCGGCGCCGGGAACGAAACAGAAGCTCGAGGAACTCGGCGCGGACCGATTCGCCGACTGGATGCTCGGCGAACGGCGCGTGCTGCTCACCGATACCAGCATGCGCGACGCGCATCAGTCGCTGCTCGCGACGCGATTGCGCACCCAGGACATGGCGGCGATCGCGCCGTACTATGCGGGCCTGCTGCCCGGGCTGTTCTCGGTGGAATGCTGGGGCGGAGCGACCTTCGACGTCGCCATGCGGTTCCTGCGCGAGGATCCGTGGGCGCGGCTCGCCGAGCTGCGGGCGCGGATGCCGAACCTGCTGTTGCAGATGCTGCTGCGCTCGGCCAATGCGGTCGGCTACACGAATTATCCGGACAACGTGGTGCGCCATTTCGTCGAGCGCGCGGCGCTCGCCGGCATCGATCTGTTCCGCGTGTTCGACTGTCTGAACTGGACCGACAACATGCGCGTCGCCATCGAGGCGGTGCGGCGCAGCGGGCGGCTCTGCGAGGCCGCGATCTGCTACACCGGCAACCTGTCGGACCCGAAGGAGCTGAAATACGACCTGCGCTACTACCTGCGCATCGCCCGCGAGCTGCGGGCGATGGGCGCACAGGTGATCGGCATCAAGGACATGGCGGGCCTGTGTCAGCCGCGGGCCGCGGCGACGCTGGTCAAGGCGCTGAAGGAGGAGGTGGGGCTGCCGATCCACTTCCACACCCACGACACCAGCGGCATCGCCGCGGCGAGCGTGCTGGCGGCGGTCGAAGCCGGCGCCGATGCGGTCGACGGCGCGATCGACGCGCTTTCCGGGCTGACCTCGCAGCCGAATCTCGGTTCGATCGTCGAATCCTTGCGCCATGGGCCGCGCGACACCGGCATCGATCCGCACAAACTGCGGCTGATATCCGCCTACTGGGAACACGTGCGCCACGGCTACGCCGCGTTCGAGAGCGAGATCCGCGCCGGCGCCTCGGAGGTGTACGTGCACGGCATGCCGGGCGGCCAGTACACCAATCTGCGCGAGCAGGCCCGCTCGCTCGGGATCGAGGAGCATCGCTGGCACGAGGTCGCCGAGGCCTACGCCGAGGTCAACGATCTGTTCGGCAACATCATCAAGGTCACGCCGACGTCCAAGGTTGTCGGCGACATGGCGATCATGATGGTCACGAGCGGCCTCGACCGGGCGGCGGTGCTCGATCCGGGCACCGAGATCGCCTTCCCCGAATCGGTCGTGCAGCTGTTTCACGGCGATCTCGGCCAGCCCATCGGCGGATTTCCGCCGGCGCTGCAGCGCAAGATCCTGAAGGGCGCGGAGCCGGCGCGCGTGCGACCCGGTGAACTGCTCGCTGCGGCCGATCTGCCGGCGCAGCGCGCCGCCGCCCAGCGCAAGGTGGGTCGTGCGATCACGGACGACGAACTCGCCTCGTACCTGATGTATCCAAAGGTCTTCGTCGACTACGCGGCGGATCACGCGCGCTACGGCGACGTCGCCACCCTGCCGACCGCGGTGTTCTTCTACGGCATGCAGCCGGGCCAGGAAATCAGCATCGACATGGAGCGCGGCAAGACGCTGATCGTGCGCTACGTGACGAGGAGCGATCCGCATGAAGACGGCACGCGGACCGTTTTCTTCGAGCTGAACGGCCAGCCCCGGCCGATCCGCATCGCCGATCGCAGCCAGGTGGCGACGCGGCCGCCGCAACGCCAGGCGGACGCGGAGAATCCGGGGCACGTCGGTGCGCCGATGCCCGGCACCATCGTGACCGTGTCGGTCCATGCAGGGCAGGCGATCCGTCGCGGCGAGGTGATCGCGACGCTCGAGGCGATGAAGATGGAAACCACCGTCCGGGCGGAGCGCGACGGGACCGTCAAGGAGCTGCTCGTCAGGCCCGGCCAGCAGGTCGACACGAAGGACTTGTTGATCGTCTGCGAATGACGGGGCGGGGTTGCGCCGCGCGCCGGCCTCAGAGCGCGTCCTTCAGATCCCGTTCGCCGTCGCGTGCCTTCGCAACGTCGAGCCGCGCGCGCGCCGCAATCAGCTTGCGCGCCACCATGTAGTCGCGCGAGTGGTCAACCGCCTCGAGCGCGATCAGTTCGCGATTCTTCAGGTAAAGGACGCTGAAACCGCCGCCGTCCGGGTCGCCGCGCGTCACGCATTCGTCGTGGCCGGCCGACAGGCCGACGATCAGCAGCTTGTGCTCGAACTGGTCGGACCAAAACCACGGCACCCGGTCGTGGACGACGTGCCTGTCGAGCATGTTCAGTGCGGCGCTCTTCGCCTGTTCAAATGCGTTGTCGACGGACTCGAGGCGCACGCGCCCGGCATAGCGCGGCGAGGGCTGGTTGGTGCAGTCGCCGGCCGCGAAGATCGCCGGATTGGAGCTGCGGCAGTACTCGTCGACGACGATCCCGTTGTCGCACGCGAGTCCGGCGGCGGCGGCGAGCTCGGTGACCGGCAGCGCGCCGACGCCGACGACCACGAGGTCCGCATCGAGCCGCGCGCCGTCTGCGCACACGACGCGCTCGACGTGCTCGCGGCCCTCGAGCGAGACGACGCGCGAGTTGCAGAGGATGCGGACCCCCCGGGCGCGATGCGCCCGGGCGAAGAATTCCGAGACCACCGGCGCGACCACGCGGTTCATGATTCGCTCGCCCATCTCGAGCACCGTCGCTTCGAGTCCGAGGAGGCGGCAGGTCGCGGCGATTTCCAGTCCGATGTATCCGCCGCCGATGATCACGGCGCGCGCGCCCGGCTGCAGCCGGGCGCGAATCGCCACGGCATCGCCGATGCTGCGCAGATAATGGATGCCGGCGAGATCCGCGCCCGGGCAGGCGAGGCGCCGCGCCGCCGCACCGAGGCAGAGCAGGAGCCGGTCGTAATCCACGCTGGCACCGTCGGCGAAGCCGACGCTGCGGGCCGCCGGGTCGAGCCGCACCGCCCGTGCGCCGAGCAGCAGATCGACCCGATGCTCCTCGTAGAAGGCCCGGTGCCTGAACGGCAGCCGATCCTCGCTCATCTCGCCCGACAGGTATTTCTTCGACAGCGGCGGGCGCTGATACGGCAATTCGCGCTCCTCGCCGAGGAGCAGCAAACGGCCGCCGTATCCCTCGCGGCGCAGCGTGTCGACGGCTTGCGCACCCGCCTGGCCGCCGCCGATGATCATGTACGTTTCGTTCGTCATCGACCTGCAACGCGCCAACGGCGGTGGGTCCGGAGTTGCGGCCGCCCGGCGGCCTTGCACCAACAGGGGGCGCGGCCCCGGCAGCGCGCCCCGTGTCCCTGCCGTAGAATAGTAATAGTATTCTGCGGCTGACCCAAAGATATTCCTCGGAGAACGGGATGAAACTGATTACCGCCATCATCAAACCCTTCAAGCTCGATGACGTGCGCGCGGCGCTCTCGGAGATCGGCGTATCCGGCATGACGGTGACCGAGGTGAAGGGATTCGGCCGCCAGCGGGGCCACACGGAGCTGTACCGGGGCGCGGAGTACGTGGTCGATTTCGTGCCGAAAACGCGCATCGAGGTCGCGGTGCAGAGCGCGCTCGTCGAGCAAGTCATGGAGGCGATCGCCAGCGCGGCAAAGACCGGCAAGGTGGGCGACGGCAAAATCTTCGTCACCGAGTTGCAGCGCGTGCTGCGTATTCGCACCGGTGAGGCGGACAACGCCGCCTTGTAGCGGCGGCCACCCGGGCGCGCATGCGGCGCGCCGGCCGGTGCGCGTCGCCGATCGCCGGCGCGAATGGCAGTTCGGCGCCGGTCTGCGCGTGCTTGCATTGATGGCCCTCGCCGCGGCGCCCGCCGAGCCCGCGCTCGCGGCGAAATTCACCGATCAGCAACGTACCCGCATCGAAGAGCCGCGCCCGCCGGGGCTGCCGAGCGACGCGCAACTCGAGGCGAGCGGCGCGGTGATCGGCAAGATCGAGATCGTCACGCACAACATCTTCGATCTGGCGGACCCGCGCGATAACGTAGCACTGTTCCGCTTGGCGAACCGACTGCACTTTCGCACCCGTCGATCGGCCATTGCGGCGCAGCTGCTGTTCGCGGCCGGGCAAAAGTACCGCGCCCGGCTGCTCGCCGAGACAGAGCGCAACCTGCGCAAGCTCCCCTACATCTACGACGCGCACGTGGTGCCGGTCCGTTACCGCAACGGCAAGGTCGACGTCGCGGTCATCACCAGGGACGTGTGGACCTTGAGTCCGGGCGTTTCCTACAGCCGCACCGGCGGCTCGAACAATTCGGGTTTCGACCTCGCGGACTCGAACTTCCTCGGCCGCGGCAAGTCCTTGGAGTTCGACCACGGCCGCAACGTCGACCGCAGCAGCAACACGATCGATTGGTCGGACCCGAACCTTTGGGGCTCGTGGTGGACCGACGCGCTTGCCTACGCCAACTCGAGCGACGGGAAGCGCCGCGCACTGCAGATCACACACCCGTTCTACTCGCTCGAGACGCGCTGGAGCGTGCAGGTCAAGGCGCAGACCTACGACCGGACCGTGTCGCGCTACAGCCTCGGCAACATCGCCGACCAGTTCCAGGACTCGCAGTCCTCGTACGAAGTGAGCGGCGGAGTCTCGAGCGGCCTGCGCGCGGGCTGGACGCGCCGCTGGCTCGCCGGCATGCGCTACGATCGCAACGAATTTCTCGTCGACCCGACGACGTCCCTGCCGGCGCGGCAGTTGCCCGCCAACCGCAGGCTCGCCTACCCGTTCATCGGTTTCGATCTGATCCAGGACGATTACCGCAAGACCGGTGATCTGAACCAGATCGGCCGGACCGAGGACCTGGATTTCGGCACCGAGGTCGACGTCGAGATCGGTCTTGCCAGTGCCGCGTTCGGCTCCGGCGAGAGGGCGATCCGGTTCGCGGGAATCGCGCGCAAGGGATTTCAGTTCGGCGGCCACCAGGAGCTGTTCGTCGCGAGCGATTTCAAGTCGCGCGTCGAGCACGGCAGGGCGCGCAATCTGGTCGCCGACGCGAGCGCGGATTATTACTGGCGCTGGCTGCCCGAATGGGTGCTGTACGCCGGCGCTTCGGGCACGGTCACCGACGCGCTCGACCCGGACATGCAGCTCACGATCGGCGGCGACAGCGGCCTGCGCGGCTATCCGTTGCGCTACGAGGCCGGAAGCTCGCGCGCGCTCATGACGATCGAACAACGCTTCTACACCGACTGGTACCCTTTTCGGCTGGCGCGCGTCGGCGGCGCGATCTTCGCCGACGCCGGCCGCGCGTGGGGGCACGCGGTCGTCGGCACCAACCAGCCGGGACTGCTCGAGGATGTTGGCTTCGGGCTGCGTCTCGGCAATACGCGCTCAGGCCTGGGAAACGTGCTGCACATCGATTGCGCATTCCCCTTGAACGCGCCGCGCGGTATCAGGGGTTTCCAGGTGCTGGTGCAGACGAAGCAAAGTTTCTGATGCCGGCCGGTGCACGGCCCGGGGGGCCCCCTCACCCCTCGTTTCGCTTGCGGCGCCGCGCGATCAGCGCGAGAAAGCCGATGCAGACGGCGAAGTTCAGCACCCACCAACCGAGCTGCCGGGCGCCGCTGTGACCGACGCTCTTGCCGCTGCGCGCCGGCGTGCGCACGATCCCGTCCAAGGTTTCGCCGACACCGGCGGCGTCGACGGTGAAGGCGATCGCGGCCGATCCGGGCAGGTGCAGATCCGGCGCGCTGAACGAGTAGCCGCCAGCGACGGTCGCCGTCGTCGGGTAGCGACGGCCGCGAAATTCCACCTTCACGACGGCGTTGCGTACGGGCGCATTGTCGAGCAGGCGGCTCACCTGCAGACTCATGGTGTCGCCCCGCAGCAAGCCGACGAGCCGATAATGCGCGGACCGCGCCTCGACGCGCACCGCTGCGGTCTCGCGCGCCGCAGCCGCCCGCGCGGCGGCGGCGCCCAGCGCCGCCGAAAGGATTGCGGCAAGGAGCGCGACGCCGAGTGCAGCGCGGCGGTTCATCGCAACAGCAAGCCCCAGACTCCCATGGCCGTGCCGGCGACGCTCGCCAGGATCCCGAGAACCGGGAAGAATCGCTTGCGGGCGAGAAAGTACAGGGAACACAGCACCAAACCGAGTTCCAGCAGGCCGTCGCCGATGTCGAAGCGCAGCGCGCGGCGCTCCTCGATCCGCGACTGCCGATCCCGGCCCTCGGCCGCCTTGCGGATCGCCGTCGCATCGGCGCCGTAGTGCGCGCGCGCACGCTCGAGCTTGCGCCGCAGCGGCGCCGCCTTGGCCGGATTCGGGTCGAGCGCATCGAGCAGGATCAACGCGGTCTCGGCCGAGCTCTCGCGGATCTTCTTCGCCTGGTAGTAGCTCCACTGATCGTTCGATTCGGTCTTGTGGATCACCGCGTTGGTGTGCGCGCGGTGCGCGGCGATCGTGACCACCGACAGCAGCAGGCCGACGATGCCCACCAGGATGCCCACGCGTCGCGTGCCGGGATCGGCGGCGTGCTCGGGCTTGAGTTCGATTTCGCTCATCGGCGAGTGCCTAGCGCACGACGTGCAGGCGCGGGCTCGCGCGGGAAATGCCGAGCACTCCGCCGCGCACGACCTCGAGGATCTCGCCGACTGAGCCGACCGCGGCGAGAAATTCCGCGATCTCATCCTCGGTGCCGGCGACCTCGACGACCAAGCTCGAGGGATCCGCCGACAGCACCTTGCCGCCGCCGCGACGCACCACGCCGGCGATCGATTCGGTCTGGTCCGCGTCGATCTGCACCTTGACCAGCAGCAGTTCGCGGGCCAGATGATCGCCGCTCGTCATGTCCTCGACCGCGACGACGTCGACGAGCTTGAGCAACTGCGCGTTGATTTGCGCGATCACCGAGTCCGATCCGCTGGTGACGAGGGTCAGGCGCGAGACCGTCGGGTCGTTCGTCGGCGCGACGGACAGCGATTCGATGTTGTAGCCGCGGCTGGAGATCAGGCCGGTGACCCGCGTGAGCGCACCGGCCTCGTTTTGCAGCAATATCGCAATCAGATGGCGCATGAGGCGGCTAGGATAAGGTAGTGCGGCACTTGGGCGCCAGAACGATAGCTGCTAGGCTTCGGCGCGTGAAAGAACCCTATGAAATGTTCGCATCGTCGGCGCATCCGCGCGCCGGCGCGACGATGACGGGCGCCGAGATGATCGTCCAGGTCCTCGTCGATGAAGGGGTGGACACCGTCTTCGGCTACAGCGGCGGCGCCGTCTTGCCGATCTACGATGCGGTCTTCCTGCATAACGAGGCGAGCAAGGGCTCGATGCCGCTGATCGTACCGGCCAACGAACAGGGTGCCGCTTTCATGGCGGCAGGCTACGCGCGCTCGAGCGGCCGCGTCGGTGTCGCGCTCGTCACCTCGGGACCTGGCGCAACGAATACCGTCACCCCGGTCCGCGACTCGACGGCCGATTCGGTGCCGATCGTGGTGATCTGCGGCCAGGTGCCGACGAACGCGATCGGCACGGACGCGTTCCAGGAGGCGCCCGTGCAGAGCATCATGGGGGCAGTCGCGAAACACGTGTTCCTGGTCACGGATCCGGCCAAGCTCGAGGCGACGGTGCGGACGGCCTTCGAGATCGCCCGCACCGGCCGGCCGGGCCCCGTGGTTCTCGACATTCCGAAGGATGTGCAGAACTGGCGGGGCGTGTTCAGCGGCTCCGGGCGCCTGCCCGTGCCGGGTTTCCGCCAGCGGATGGCCCGCATCGGTGCGAACAGGCTGCCGGAGGCGGCATGCGCCAGGCTCCTCGCCGCGCTCGCGGCGGCGAGGAGCCCGCTGATCTACGCAGGCGGCGGCGTCATCAACGCCGGCGCGGCGCCGGCATTGCGCGAACTCGTCCGGCAACTGCGCATTCCGGTCGTCACGACGCTGATGGGCATCGGTGCGGTCGACACGGGCGATGAGCTGTCGATGCGGATGCTCGGCATGCACGGGGCGGCGTTCGCCAACTACGCGGTCGACGATTGCGATCTGCTGCTGGCGATCGGCGCCCGCTTCGATGACCGCGTTGCCGGCAACCCGGCGAAATTCGCGCGCAATGCGCGCTTCATCGCCCAGTTCGACATCGACGGCTCGGAGATCAACAAGGTCAAGCGGGTCGACTGGAGCCACGTTGGTTTGCTGCCCGACGCGCTCGCGACGCTGCTGGAGTATGCGCGCCGCGTCGGCTTCGAAAGCGACTGGTCGCACTGGCACCGGCATTGCGGCGAACTGCGCGAGAAGTACGCGATGAACTACGATCGGGCGAGCCCGCTGATCCAGCCGCATTACGTGCTCGAGGAGATCAACCGCCTGACGCGCGGCGAGGCCGTCATCTGCACCGGCGTCGGCCAGCACCAGATGTGGGCGGCACAATACTTCGACTTCCGCAGTCCGCGCCTGTGGCTCACCTCCGGCAGCATGGGCACGATGGGCTTCGGCCTGCCGGCGGCCGTTGGCGCGCAGTTCGCCGATCGCGGCCGCCTGGTGATCGACGTCGACGGCGACGCGAGCATCCGGATGAACATCGGCGAGCTCGAAACGGTCACGACCTACGATCTGCCGATCAAGGTCGTGGTGCTCAACAACTGCGGCGACGGCATGGTCAAGCAGTGGCAGAAGCTCTTTTTCAAAGGTCGCCTGAGTGCGAGCGACAAGAGCCTGCACAAGAAGGACTTCGTCAAGGCGGCGCTCGCCGACGGCTTCGAATACGCCGTGCGGCTCGCCGAGAAGGCCGCCGTGCCGCGCGTGATCGGCGAGTTCATCCGCTTTCGGGGCCCGGCATTCCTCGAGGTCATCATCGATCCGGATGCCGGCGTGTATCCGATGGTGGGGCCTGGACAGGCGTACGACGAAATGATCACCGGCGAGTTCATCGCGTCGCGCAAAGCGGTCGCGGTCACGGCGCCCGGCGAGTCGGAGATGTTTTAGCCGCGCTTCGGCGGCGGCCTCGAGGCCGCGCCGCGCCGGTTCACCAGATGCCGGTGTTGCCCATCGACGCCCACGGTTCGGCCGGCGCGAGGGCGGCGCCCTGCTGCAGCAGTTCCACCGAGATGCCGTCCGGCGAGCGCACGAAAGCCATGTGACCGTCGCGCGGCGGCCGGTTGATCGTGACTGCATGGTCCATCAAGCGCCGGCAGGTTGCGTAGATGTCGTCGACCGCGTAGGCCAGATGGCCGAAATTCCGGCCGCCGGTGTAGCCCTCCGGATCCCAGTTGTGGGTCAGTTCCACCTGGGCGGTCGAATCGCCGGGCGCGGCGAGGAACACCAGCGTGTACCGGCCCTGCGGGTAATCCCGCCGCGACAGCAGTTCGAGGCCGAGCGCATCGCGGTAGAAGCGCAGCGATTGGTCGATGTCCGTCACCCGGACCATCGTGTGCAGGTATTTCATGTCGTCGAGGATACCGCAGCTTCGGGGTGCGTTGGTTCGGCAAGCGCCAGGAGTCCGATTGTTGCGGTCCTGTAACATATTGGCGACAGGTTTTGCCGTGTTGCGGAATGACTTTATGTCGGCGATTTAACCTACCAAATCTATTGGAATTATTCACACCGTATGCTACGTTTGTCCACAGGCGATGGCGTGTAGCTTTTTTTCGGCGTCACCTTGATACAACAGGTGGTGTGAGTTCAAAAAGGGTCGAGCATCGGTCACTTTTGTGCCGCGCATCGACTGCTGACGGACGTGCCGGGATAGTACCCGGCACCTGTTCCACTAGAGTCCCCGGTTCTTCCGGGGATTTTTTTGCCCCTGTGTTCAGGCGCTCGCGGACAAACCGACCGCCCCGGCGACTTGCAAGCAATCGAGGCGCGACTGCAGCCGCACGACGTCCCCGACGATCAACAGCGCAGGCGAGGCGAGGCCGGCGCGCAAGGTTCGCCGGTGGATGTCGCCGAGATTTCCCGTGACGACACGCTGCGCGGGCGTCGTGGCGCCGGCGACGACCGCCGCCGGTCGTGCGGCGGGCGCGCCGTGCGCGAGCAGCCGGCTGACGATCTGATCGACGCGCGCGAGACCCATGTAGAAGACCGCGGTGCGCCCCGGCATCGCGAGCGAGCGCCAATCCGCATCGACACCGTCGTCCCCGATGTGCGCCGTGACGAAGGTGACGCCGTGGGCGTGATCGCGGTGCGTCAGCGGAATGCCGGCGGCGGCGGCGGCGCCGAGCGCCGCGGTGATGCCGGGCACGACGCGAAACGGTATGCCCGCGCTCGCCAACGCCTGCATTTCCTCGCCGCCGCGGCCGAAGATGCACGGGTCGCCGCCTTTCAGGCGCACGACGCGCATGCCCCGGCGAGCATGCGCGATCAACGCGGCGTTGATCGCGGCCTGCGGCGTCGCCGCGCCGCCGCCGGTCTTGCCGACGCAGACGCAAAGCGCGTCGCGGCGCGCGAGATCGAGCACGCTTTGCGACACCAGGCGGTCGTGCAGGATCACGTCGGCGTCCTGCAGCGCGCGCAGCGCCTTCAGGGTCAACAATTCCGGGTCGCCGGGACCGGCGCCGACGAGCGCCACCTCGCCGGGCGCGCCCGCACCACCGGTCTCGCTCGCGAGGAGGCGCTCGGCGATCGCGCCGGCACCGTCGCGATCGCCGTCGAGCAAACGTCGTGCGGCCGGCCCGTCGATCAATCGCTCAAAGTAACGCCGGCGCGCCCCGCTCGTGCGCAGCGCACGCGATCGCGCCCGCAGCTCGGCGAGCCAGGTCGCGAGCTCGCCGAGCCGGGCCGGGATGGCCGCTTCGAGCCGCTCGCGGATGCGTCGCGCGAGCACCGGCGAGGCGCCGCCGGTGCTGACCGCGACCACGACCGGATCGCGGTCGACGATCGCCGGCACCAGAAAACGCGAAGCTTCGAGGTCGTCGACGACGTTGACCGGCAGCTGCCGCGCGTCGCATTGCACGGCGATCAGCCGATTCAAGGCACGGCGTGAGGTCGCGACGATCACCAGTGTGGCGCCGTCCAGATCGCCCGGCTGGAATTCCCTGGCGAGGTGGCGCAGCGCGCCGCGCGCCGCGCGCGCACGAATGTCCGGCACGGCTCGAGGCGCGACCACGGTGATCTCGGCGCCGGCGCGCTCGAGCAGCGACAGCTTGCGCAACGCGACCTCGCCGCCACCGACGATCAGCACGCGGCGGCCGCGCAGGTCGAAGAACACGGGAAAGTGGCGCATCGCTCAGGCTTGCGCGGCCTGCTCGACCGCGGCGCGGCGCGGATGCAGGCCGCACTCGCGCGACTCGGCGCGCTCCCACCACCAGCGCCCCGAGCGCGGGTCCGCGCCCGCCGGCACCGCTCTGGTGCACGGCGCGCAACCGATGCTCGGAAACCCCGCGTCGTGCAGCTCATGGTACGGCAGGCGCATCGCGTGGATGTACCGCCAGACGTCCCGCCCGCTCCAGGCGAGCAGCGGGCTCAACTTGTGCAGGCCGTTCGCCGGATCCCACTCGAGCGCTTGCGCGAGCGCCCGGCTCGCCGACTGCTCGGCGCGGATCCCGCTGATCCACGCGGCGAATCCGCTGATCGCGCGGCGGAACGGTTCGACCTTGCGCACGGCGCAGCAGCCGAGGCGCTGTTGCAGACCGTCGCGAAAGCCGTTGATGCCGTTGCCGGCAACCCAGGACTCGACCGCGCCGGCACTCGGGTAGTAGATTTTGAGGAGTCGGCCGTAACGTCGCTGCAGGCGCTCGATCAGGTCGTGGGTCTGCGGGTACAGGCGCCCGGTGTCGACGGTGAAGATCTCGATTTGCGGTACGTGCGTCCAGATCAGGTCCGTGAGGACCATGGACTCGGCGCCCAGACTGCTGGCGTAGCAGACCTTTTTGTATTGCGCGACGCCGTCGCGCAGCTGCCGGATGCTGTCCGTCACCAGATCGCGCAGCACTTCGGGGAGTTCGGGCATGAGAGACTGTCGGCCGACCGATTCATTGCCAAGGGGTGAAGAATATATGGCGGCGCAGCGCCCGAGGATACGAACATTCCCGCATGTCGACATGCGCTTTGGTCATGGGCGGGCCGGGCGATGAAGCTGCAGCAATTGCGCTATCTCGTCGCGGTGCACGAGAACGGCCTGAACATCACGGCGGCGGCGCGCGAGCTGCACACCTCGCAACCGGGCGTCAGCCGGCAGCTGAAGATGCTCGAGGAGGAACTCGGGTTTCGCCTGTTCGAGCGTGAAGGCCGCGCCCTGACCCGGATCACGAGCGCCGGCGAGGAAATCATCGCCCGCGCGTCGAATATTCTGCGCGAGATGCACAACATCCGGCGCACGTCCCAGGAGTTGCGCAAGGCCGACGGCGGGACCCTGTCGATCGCGACGACCCACACGCAGGCCCGCTACGTGCTGCCCCCGGTCATTCGCGCCTTCCGCGAGAAGTACCCGAAAGTGCGTCTGCACCTGCACCAGGGCACGTCCGAGCAGATCGCCGAGCTGATCGCCCGCGATCGCGTCGACTTCGCGATCGCGACCGGTTCCGACGAGCTGTTTCCGCATCTCGTGCGTCTGCCCGTGTATCGCTGGCACCGCACCGTCGTCGTGCCGCATGGACATCCGCTTGCCGCGGCCGGAAAATTGACGCTGCAGAAGCTCGCGCAGCATCCGATCGTGACCTACGTCTTCAGCTTCTCCGGCCGCTCGTCCTTGCCGGCGATGTTCGAGGCGGCGGGGCTCTCGCTGGACGTCGCCTTGACGGCCCGGGATGCCGACGTGATCAAGACCTACGTGCGCATCGGCCTCGGGGTCGGCATCGTCGCGAGCGTCGCCCTCGACCCGGCGAACGATGCGGACCTCGCCGTACTCGACGCCAAACACCTGTTCGACGAACACACGAGCTGGCTGGGCTTTCGCCGCGGTACGCTGCTGCGGGCCTATATGTACGAGTTCATCGAACAACTGGCGCCGCATCTGCCGCGCAGGCTCGTGCGCGATGCGGAGCGATCGCCGACGCAGGACGAGATCGACCGGCTGATGCTGAAGGTGCCGATTCCCTCCCGCGACGCCTCGTGACGGCGCCGCGCGGCGCCAGTTCGCCAAAACGTGATTGGTTAGGCAGAGCCGGCGACCCTTTGCCGGGCAGCATGTCCTCCACGTAGCAGAGGACGGCGAGCGATGCAGACGGATTTGCCACGAATCGACGTTGGCGTCGACGCGTACCAGGTGTCGCCGGAACCGGTGCTCTTGACCGCCGAACTGCGAGGTGCGCTCGCCCTGTGCCTGCACGATGCGAGGCGGTCGGTCGGCGGCCTGTTGCATTTGCGGACCGACGGCGCCGGCGGCCGGCCGAGCGAACTGACGGACACCACCCTGAGCGCCGTTCTCGTGGTTCTGGCGCGTTTCAAGCGGGCCGTGCTCGGCAACGCGGCGCGGCGCGACGAGCTGCAGGCGCGCATCGTCGCGCATGCGCCGCCGACCGATGCGGCGCAGCCGAGCGCGACGCTGGTGGATCTGATCCGGGCCGACCTCGCCGACGGGCGCTGGGAATGCGCAGCGGCGATGCTGCGCGAAGGTGCCGCGGTGCGGGTGAATTTCGAGCCGGTCGGCGGCCGGCTGTGGATTTGCGGGCCGAACGACGCTGTGCCGCGCCTTCGGCAAGGCCGCTTGTAGCTTGGCGGCGCGCGTTCTATAACTGCGAACTCGTTTTTCTTCGGAGTTCGCCCATGCGCGCGGGACTGATTTTCGCGACCCTGTTGATCGCCGGCTGCGCGCACGAGCGCCTGGCGCTCGCGCCGCCCGCGGGCGTCGATCTGTCCGGCCACTGGCGCCTGAATGCGGCCGATAGCGATGATGCGCAGCACTTGGTCGCGATCCTCGGCTCGGCCGACGAATCGCCAGCCGGCGGTGACGGTGATGCCGACGGCTCCGCGCAGGCGGGTCGACAGCGGGTGAGCGCCGCACCACCGGTGCCGGTGCACGCGTCGGTCGGCGAGATCGCCGAGGCCATGCGATGGCCGGGCAAGGATCTGCTGATCGAGCAGACGGGCGGCGTGGTCGCGTTCAGTTCCGGCGGGGAAAGCCGCGTGTACCGACCGTGGAGCCCGTTGCGTGGCAAGGCGCCGCGCGGACGCGATGCACGACCTGTGTGCGGCTGGTCGGGCCGCGCCCTGCTGGTGACGGTTGCGCCGGATGGCGATGGGCCGATGATCGACCTGCGTTATCGCTTGTCGGCGGATCGGCAGCGCCTGTTCGAGCAGGTCAGCCAGGGATCCGGCCCGGGGGGCGTCGAGTTGTTTCGCGTCTGGGATCGGGCTCGGTGAGGGCAAATGCTGCGGTCCCGGTCGCCTGCGGCCCCGGTGAGCAGAAAAAAGCCGGGCATCGCCCGGCTACGAAATCCCCATGCCCTTTTTCGATGGTGCCGGTCGCCGTGTCGCCTGCGCCCCGGCGCGATGGTCAGTCTGCCGTCCTTGCCCAAATTCATCATTGCGTCGCTGCAACACTCTAGCCGCGGCTCCGCATAGATGCCAGTGTTATTGCAAAGAAATGTGAAAATAAATGTTGCATAAATCCAACACGCGACCTCGGCGCGGCCAGGGCGCAGCGACTCGGACACGCCGCGCTTACTTCGACGTGAGATTCGGCCAGTTGCATGTGCGGACCGCGTTCCCGGCTACCGGGGGCTTCGATGAGCAGACACCACTGCTGTGCCTGCATCCCGCGGACGGCACCGGGCGGCTGTTCGAGCGGTTCATCGCGGCGATGGCGGAACGCCGCTCGGTGTATGCGCCCGACTTGCCCGGTTGCGGCGAATCCGATCCGCCGCCCGCCGATGCGGGTCTCGGCGCCGGCGCGGCGGCGATCGAGGATTTCGCGGCTGATCTGCGCCTGCGCCGCGTCGACCTGCTCGGCGTCGGCGACGGTTCGCAGATCGCGCTCGACGTCGCGGCCTCGGCGCCGGCTCTGGTGCGCCGCATCGTGCTGATCGGCGCGAGCGCGCTCAATCGCCTGACCTCGAGGTCCCCGGAGTGCCTCCTCGTCATGACCGGCGAGCCCTCGGCGCAGTTGCGCCAACGGGCGCAGGCCCTGCGCTCGAACCTCGAAGTCCTCGAGGTGCCGGAATGTGCCGACGATGCGGGCGCGCTCGCCGCCGATGCGCTGGCGGAACGCCTGACGGCGTTCCTCGACCGGCGGTGACCTTTCCATCGGGGCTACGGGCGAGGGTGCGTGCGAATCAACAAGTTCATCAGTGAAAGCGGCCTGTGCTCCCGCCGCGAAGCGGACCAGTGGATCGGCGAGGGGCGCGTCATCTGCAACGGCGCGCCGGCGACACTCGGCACGCGCGTTACGCCGGCCGATGATGTCCGCGTCGACGGCGCACCGCTGCGCGCCCGGGCCGCGCCGGTGTACATCGCCTTGAACAAGCCGGTCGGCGTCACCTCGACGAGCGAGCCGCAGGTCGCGGGCAACATCGTCGATCTGGTCGGCCATCCGCAGCGGATCTTCCCGGTCGGTCGTCTCGACAAGGATTCAACAGGCCTGATCCTGCTGACGAACGACGGCGACATCGTCAACGAGATTCTGCGCTCCGAAAACCGCCTCGAGAAGGAGTACCTGGTCGGCGTCGACCGGCCGGTCACGGCGATGACTCTCGAAATCATGCGAAGCGGCGTGCGCATCATGGGCCGGATGACCGAGCGCTGCCGCGTGCAACGCATC
>Ga0307372_10000562_pt1 | contig 66119 bp, 67 predicted proteins | sample OX1MG_FD_202533 | JGI IMG/M metagenome (GOLD analysis project Ga0307372, IMG submission 202533) | Soil microbial communities from Risofladan, Vaasa, Finland - OX-1 | ecosystem: Environmental > Terrestrial > Soil > Coastal area > Acid sulfate soil | place: Finland: Risofladan, Vaasa | collected... | reverse complement strand
CCGGGTCCCGCCACCTGAGTACCATTCGCCACATGAACACCAGCGGCCCCGTGCCTCACGCGAGGGCAGAGTCATTTCGATGACACATACTGACCGTGCCGCCCCCACGGCACTTTCCGGCCACAAACTCCAGGCCGGACGCTGGACGATGGTAAGTGTGAGACTGATGGGGCTTTCGGGGACTGCGGAGCGACGGGAACTGACGGATCGCCAGAATCCACGGGCCCCGCGAGCGCGTTGGAGCCGGGGATCTGCCGCCGGCCGCCGGTCCGCCGGACCCGGCCGCCGCGACGTCCGCCGGTCCGCCGGACCCGGCCGCCGCGACGTCCGCCGGTCCGCCGGACCCGGCCGCCGCGACGTCCGGCCGCCGGGACCTGCCCACGGGAGTTCAGACCTGGACGAACTCGATGCCTGCCAGCTGGCAGAACACCTTCCAGTCGGCAGCGTGATGGCCGAGGTTCATCACCTCGTGGTGCGGGCCGCCAGCGGCCAGCCAGCCGTTGAGGCAGGCGCGCACTCCCGACGACGGGCGGAACTGGCCGTAGGGCATCTCCAGCGCGGGCAGTTCCTGGCTGTCCAGGTTCTCGCCCTCGGCGACCACCAACCGGAACCGCTCGCCCTCCAGGGACACCAACGTGGCCAGGGTCGCCGGGCCGGGCTGGTACTGGAAGAGGAACGTGGGCGGGTCGGCCAGCCGCCCGATGCCCAGCGGGCGCTTGATGAGCCGGACCGGCCGGTCGGTGCGGGCGATCTTCCAGTTGCCCTCACCCATGTGGCTCTGCAGGATCGAGTCGGACGGGAAGTCCATCGCGTACATCTCGGTGAAGTGCGCGTCCCCGATCAGCGTGTGCCCGGCCGCGACCAGGCAGGCGGTCAGCACGTCACCCTCGGCGGCGTAGCCGAAGCCCTTGGCCATCAGCGACGAGGCGGCGGCGAGCGGCAGTCGGCTGAACCGGCCGTCCTCGCCGATCGCGTCGAAGTGCGCGGTGTACGCGCCGAACCCCCGCTCGACGAGGATCTGCTCGATCGCCACCTGCATCCGGGCGTGATCGGCCCGCTCCTCCGCGGACAGCCGCGGATCGATCTCGAACCGCGCGTCCTCGAACGCGATCACCTCGGCCGCCTGGGCGTCGGTCACCGCGAGCATGCCGCGGTACATGTCGCCGGGCGCCACCGCGAGGATCTCCGGGCCGAGGATGCGGATCAGCGCGGACTCGTCCACCCGGATGTCGCCCATGTCGTTCATGGCGTAGCCGAAGATCGCCGTCTTCAGCGACTTCCACCCGGTCACCGCGGCCGCCGCACGGGCCCACCGGCCCACGTCCGCGCGGAACTGCTCGCTCTTCCAGTCGTCGGTGAGCACCGCGAACCGCTTCCCCGCGCGGACCATCGCGTTGGCGGTGTCCTGGGCGCCGTGCACACCCTGGTTGTAGGTCATGTCCGCCATGTCCCAGGCGGGCGTGACATTCGGCTCCGGCTGGATGTTGGCCAGCAGGATGGGCAGCCGGGACTCCGACAACAGCCGCGCGACGCGCATCGCGGGGCCGTAGGTGAGCATGACCACCATGACCCCGTCCAGGTCCGCGTTCTCGAACTCGCGCATGGCGCGCTGCGCGTCCTCGCGGTACTTGATCGCCTTGCTCGGGATGAACTCGGCCACGGAGGCCAGGTGCGCGGCGATTTCCGCGGCGTACCCCTCCTGCCGTTGCGCGATGCCGGGGATCATGTCGTCGTAGAGGTCCTGCATGATGCCCAGGATCCCGATGCGCGGCTTGCGTTCGGTCATTTCTTTCTCCTCAACGAAACCCCCAGGACGACTTGCCCCAGGGCCTGCGACGCTTGCCCCTGGTCCTGCGGCGTTCAGGACCCGCCTGCCTTCGGCCGCTGGCCATACTCCTGCGTGTACCGCTGATGCAACGCGTCCACCTGCTCGGTGCTCAGCGGCGCCGGATTGCCGTAGGCACGGGCGAGGTGGACGGTCCGGGCGGCGTCCTCGCACATCACGGCGGCCTTGACCGCGTCGCGCGCGGTGCGCCCCACGGTGAACACGCCGTGGCTGCGCATCAGCACGGCGGGGGAGCGGTGGCCGGTGAGGGTGCCCACGATGCCGCGGCCGATCTCGTCGCTGCCGATCAGCGCGAACGGCCCGATCGGGATCTCCCCGCCGAACTCGTCCGCCATGGCGGTGATCACGCAGGGGATCGCCTCGCCCCGGGCTGCCCATGCCGTGGCGTAGCTGGAATGGGTGTGCACCACGCCGCCCACCCCGGGCATGTGCCGGTAGACGTAGGCGTGCGTCGCGGTGTCGCTGGACGGGCTGTACTCGTCCTCCACAGCGTTGCCATCGAGGTCGCACAAGACCATGGAGCCCGGCGTCAGGTCGGCGTACGCGATGCCGCTGGGCTTGATGACCATCAGGTCGGCGCCGGGCACCCGCGCGGAGACGTTGCCCGAGGTCCAGGCCACCAGGTTGTTCTCGACGAGTGCCGCGTGCAAGGCACAGACTTCCGCGCGGGCGTGCGAGATCGCCGTGCTGATCGCGTGCTCGGTGCTCATGAGTAGCTGCCTTCCTGGCGGGCGGGGGCCTGCCCGGCGGGGGCCTGCCCGGCGGGGGCCTGCCCGGCGGGGGCCTGCCCGGCGGGGGCCTGCCCGGCGGGGGCCTGCCCGGCGGGGGCCTGCCCGGCGGGGGCCTGGCGGGCGAGAACACGGTCGCGGACCGCCCGGAGCCGGTGCATCGCCTCATTCGCGCCCCGGCCGAAGTAGTCGTGCAGCCGCACGTACTCCGCGTAAAGCTCGTCGTAGACGTCCGCGCTGGCCGGATCGGGGGTGTAGACGGCGTCCCGCTTGCCGCCCATCGCCGCGGCCGCGGCGGGCACATCCGGGTAGGCGCCGGCCGCGACCGCCGCGTGGATCGCCGAACCCAGCGCCGGGCCCTGGTCGGAGGCGATGACACTGAGCGGGCGGCGGAGCACGTCCGCGTACACCTGCATCACGAAGGAGTTCTGCAGCAGGCCGCCGGCGGCCACGACCTCGGTGACCCCGCAACCGGAGGCGGCGAACGCGTCGATGATGACCCGCGTGCCGAACGCGGTCGATTCCACCAGCGCGCGGTAGATGTCCGGGGCCCGGGTGGCCAGGGTGAGGCCCACGACGGCACCGGACAGATGGTGATCCACCAGCACGGACCGGTTTCCGTTGAGCCAATCCAGGGCGATGAGCCCGTGTGCCCCGGCTGGTTGCCTGGCCGCGTCGGCGGACAGCAGGTCGTACAGCGAGACGCCACGCCGCTGCGCCTCGGCGACCTGCGCCGCGGGTACGGCGTTGTCGAGGAACCAGGCGAAGATGTCGCCAACGCCGCTCTGGCCGGCCTCGTAGCCGTACTCGCCCGCCACGATGCCGCCGTCCACCACCCCGCACATGCCGGGGACTTCGGCCAGGGTCGCCGCATTCATCACGTGGCAGGTCGAGGTACCCATGATGGCAACCATCTGACCAGGTGCGATGGCGTTGGCCGCGGGCGGGGTGACGTGCGCGTCCACGTTGCCCACCGCCACGGCGATGCCTTCCGGCAGCCCGGTCCACCCGGCGGCCTCGGCGGTGAGTGAGCCGGCCCGCGCGCCGAGCGGCGAGACCGGGTGGGCCAGCTTGCCGGAGGCGAAGCTGGCGAAGCGCGGGTTCAGCGCCGCCAGGTAGTCCGGGGAGGGGTAGTGGCCGTCCTGGTAGATGCCCTTGTAACCGGCGGTGCAGGCGTTGCGTGTCTCGGCACCGCACAGCTGCCAGATGATCCAGTCGGCGGCCTCGATCCAGCGCTCCGCCTGCTGGTAGACCTCCGGGTCCTCCTCCAGCAGTTGCAGCCCCTTGGCGAACTGCCACTCGGCGGAGATCTTCCCGCCGTAGCGGGCGATCCACGGTTCGCCGCGCTCGTGGGCCAGCGCGTTGATCCGGTCCGCCTGCGGCTGGGCGGCGTGATGCTTCCACAGCTTGGGGTAGGCGTGCGGACGGCCGGCCAGCCCGGGCCGCTGGCACAGCGGGGTCCCGTCGCGGAGCGCGGGCAGCACCGTGCACGCGGTGAAGTCGGTGGCGATGCCGATGACGGCGGCCGGGTCGATGCCGGCTTCCCGGACCGCCGCGGGTACCGCCTGGCGCAGCACGTCCCGGTAGTCTTCCGGGTCCTGCAGGGCCCAGTCGGGCGGCAGCGGCTCGCCGGTCGCGGCGAGCCTGGCGTCCATCACGGCATGCGGGTACTCGCAGACCGCCATGCCCAGTTCCGCGCCGTCGCTGACCCGCACCACCAGCGCGCGCCCCGACAGCGTGCCGAAATCCACCCCCACGACATAGCTGTCTTCGCGGCTGCCCGCGCCGTCGGCGCCGGGCCGGTCAGCACTGTGGTGAGCGCTAACAGTCATCATCATCCTGTCTGCTCGGTGTAGTCGGGTGCGTCGTTCAGTTCCGCGGCGGACGGGTGCTGGACCGGACGGTGAACTGCGGCGCGACCGGCTCGGCGGATCCCGCCGCGGTCTGGCCGAAGATCAGCCCGACCAGCGTGTCGAGCGCCCGGCGGCCGAGTTCGCCGAAGTCCTGCCGCACCGTGGTCAGCGGTGGCAGGAAGTACCCGGCCTCCGGGATGTCGTCGAAGCCCACCACGCTGACGTCGTCCGGCACCCGCCGCCCGTGCTCCGACAGCGCGCGGATCAGGCCCAGCGCCATGTGATCGTTGGCGCAGAGCACGGCGGTCACGCTGTCATCCCTGGCGATCTGATGACCCAGTTCATACCCGGAAGCGGAGGACCAGTCCCCGGCGAGCGGGTCAGGCGCGGCGACCCCGGCCTCGCGCAGTGCCTGGCGCCAGCCCTCCACCCGGGCCTGGGCGTCGAGCCAGGAGGCCGGGCCGCTGAGGTGATGGACGCATCTGTGGCCCAGGCCGAGCAGGTACCTGGTGGCCAGTGCCGCTCCCCCGAAGTTGTCCACGGCGACCGAGGCCACCGGCGGGCTGGTCCGGCAGCCAACAGCCACCAGCGGGCTGGTCCGGCAGCCAACGGCCACCAGCGGGATGTCCGCCTGGCAGTAGCTGAGCGCCTCGACGGCCGAGATCTGCGGCGCGATGACGATGATCCCCTCGACGGCCTGCCCGGTGAACCGGTCAACGGCGTCCAGCACGGAGCGCCGGTCCAGGGTGGGCACGCTGGCGATGGCCACGAAGTAGCTGTCCCGCGCGGCGCGCTCGATGCCGTAGAGCATCGAGGCGGGCCCGTAGAGCGTGGTGTCGAAGCTGATCACGCCGAGCGTGTGGGTGCGCCGGGTGACCAGCGTCCGGGCCGCGGCATTCGGCCGGTAGCCGAGTTCGGTGATCGCGGCGAGAACGATTTCCCGGGTCTGCGGCCGGACGTTGGGGTGATCGTTGAGCACCCTGGAAACGGTCTGGTGGGAAACCCCGGCCAGTTGCGCGACGTCGGTCATCACCGGTGGCCGGGCTCGCCCGCGCTCTGGAAGAACCATGCCCGCCTCCCTCCGCCGCGTCTGGTTGCCGGGTGCGGCGGGCATGGGAGACCCCGGCAGGCGGTCCCTAGTCCGCACCTGGCTGCACCCAATTTAGACGCAAGTGCACAATCCCTGGTGCCATGCTGCGTGGATTGTTCCCTGGGTCGCTTTCGCCGGGTTTGTTTCCCCGGTTCCGCCCTGCCTGCGATTGCCTCGCCGTCCGGTCCTCCCCGGATTGCTCCCCGGTTGGGTGCTGCCCGGTTTGTCCCCGGTGTCATGCTGCCTGGATTGTTATCGCTCACGCACTGCCGGGTCAAGCGGGACCGGGCCCGCTGGCCGCTGCGCCCCGCCCGGATGACTGAAACGTTCACGCAGCCGGGCATGCGGCTCACCCGGGCAACGTGGAGCCGCGCCCGGCCAGGCGGCACGGGACGGTGTGCACGCCGTGCGTCGGCTCGCCGTTGATGGCCAGCAGCAAGTGCTCGGCGGCGACCCGGCCAACGTCCTCCAGGCACATGTCCACGCTGGTCAGCGGCGGATCGGCGCCGAGCACCATCGGGCTCCAGTTGTCGAAGCCGACCAGCGCGACGTCCTCGGGCACCCGGCGGCCGATCAGCCGCAGGGTGTCGGAGACGCCACGGGCGATCTGGTCGCTGCCGCAGAAGATCGCGTCAACACCGGGGGAGGCGCGCAGCACCATCCGCACTGCCGCCCGCCCCCACGCCTCGCTCCACTCCCCGTACAGCACGTCGCTGGCGGTGAACGGCACCCCGGCCGCGGCCACCGCGTCGCAGAAGCCCCGGGCGCGCTTACGTGCCGCATCTCATCCAGGCGGCCATCGCCTGCCAGCGCGGCGCCGGCCTGACCGGCCTGCTCGGGGTGGCCCGGCGGTTCGCGGATCACCTGGTGGAGGTGTTCCTGGGTGGGCGGGTGGGGATCGACGCGGCGGGGATCGACGGCCACCCGATCGTGGAGACCGCCCTGGCCGAGCTGTACCGGGAGACAGGTCACCGGCCCTACCTGAGGCTGGCCAGCCAGTTCATCGAGCAGCGTGGCAGGGGACTGATCGGGGATTCCGGGTTCGGCAGCCGTTACCTGCAGGATCACCAGCCGGTGCGCGAGTCGGCAACCGAGGCCGGGCATGTGGTGCGGGCGCTGTACCTCGAAGCCGGGGTCGCGGATGTGGCCGCTGAGACCGGTGATGCGGAGCTGCTCGCGGCGTCGGCGGCCCGGTGGGCGGACATGGTCGCCGCCAAGACATACCTCACCGGCGGCAACGGGTCCCGGCACGAGGGGGAGAGCTTCGGCGACCGGTTCGAGCTGCCGCCGGACCGGGCCTACAACGAGACGTGCGCGGCGATCGCGAGTTTCCAGTGGAGCTGGCGCCTGCTGCTGGCCACCGGCGACAGCAGGTACGCCGACCACATGGAGCGGGTGCTCTACAACGGGTTCGCCGCCGCCATCGCCACCGGCGGGACGCGGTTCTTCTACGTCAACCCGCTGCAGCGGCGCGCGGATCACTTCGAGAAGGACGATCCAGGCCGGCGGCGCGAGTGGTTCTCCTGCGCCTGCTGCCCGTCCAACATCATGCGGCTGACCGCCTCCCACCCTGGCACCGGGGTACGTCGTGGCGCACCGCCAGTGGCGGCCTGGCGATGTGCTCAGCTACGAGATGCCGGTCGTGCCGCGGCTGACCTACCCGGGCAGGCGGGTGGACGCGGTGCGCGGGATGGCCGCGGTCGAGCGGGGCCCGCTCGTCTACTGCTTCGAGCAGGCCGACCAGCCTGCCGGGACAGATCTCGAGGATCTCGCCATCACCGCGGGCGGGCTCCGGGAGTGCCCGGCCGCGGTGGACGGCGTCGGGCAGACGGTCCTCATCGAGGCGGACGCGGTGCGCCTGCCCGCAACGGGCGGCCAGGGGCTGCCCTGCACCCAGGCCCCGCCCGGCGGCCAGCCCGGCGGGATGGGCGCGGGGCCAGCCGGCGAGTCGGCCGGGGCGCCGGTCGGCGAGGCAGCCGGGCAGCCAGCCGGCGAGGCAGCCGGGGGCCCGGCTACCGCGACCGCCATTCCTTATTTCCAGTGGGACAACCGGGACGGCCGGGCCATGCGGGTCTGGATCCCGCTGGCCGCAGAAACCAACCGCTAGCCAGCTAGAACCCCTCATCGTGGAGGTACCTGATATGCATTGGCGGCACAGGAAATGGCAGCACGGAAAAGGCCTGTCCGTGATCCCCGTCGTGGGCGCGGCGGCACTGCTGGCAGCGGCCTGCGGCGGCTCGTCCGGGTCGTCGGCGTCGCAGTCATCGAAGACGTTCGGCGTGAACGCCACCGGAACCGTGCACTTCTGGGCCCGCCAGGCGACCGATGGCGTGGCAAAGGCGATGGTGGCCCAGTTCAATGCGACGCACAAGAACCTGAAAGTGGTGCTGCACCTCACCCAGCCGAATGAGGCGACCACTGAACTGGGCACGGCCATCCGGGCCGGCTCGGTCCCGGACCTGGTCGGGCTGAACGACATCAACGTGCCGACGTTCACCGACGAGAACGCGCTGATGAACCTCACCTCCGAGGTCAACGCGCTGCCGTACAAGAACTCGCTCAGCCCGGGTCACCTGAAGCTGGCCACCGACAACGGCCAGTACTACGGGGTGCCCTACCTCGCCGACCTCTCGGTCCTCTGGTACAACAAGACGCTGTTCGCCAAGGCCGGGCTGAACCCCGACAGCCCGCCGTCGAGCTACGCCCAGATCCTGGCCGACGCTGAGAAGATCAACGCTCTCGGCCACGGCATCTCGGGCTTCTCGTTCGCCGGCAACTGCCAGGGCTGCCTGGGCTTCACCATGCTGCCCTCGATCTGGGCGAGCGGCCAGCACCTGATCACCGGCCCGCTCGGCACCCAGCACGCGAACGTGTCCGGTAACGCGCCGCTCGGCCAGCTTCTCGGGTTCTACCGGCAACTGTGGGCTAGGCACCTGGTGCCGGTCGCCGACCAGACGCAGAACGGGCTGACCTGGGGTAAGGACTTCGAGGCCGGCAAGGTCGGCATCCTGCCCGGTGACTACGGGTTCGCCGCCGCCTTCACCACCAAGCAGGAGCAGGCGGAGTTCGCGGACGCGCCGCTGCCCGCGGTCGGCGGCGGCGGTTACGCCACCTTCGACGGCGGCGACGACTTCGTCATCCCCAAGGGCGCCAGTAATCCTTCCGGTGCGTGGGAATTCGTGAAGTGGGTCTGGCCAAGCTCGGCATCGTGAAGGACACCACCGCGTGGCTGGTGCACACCGGGCTAGCCGTCACCGCGGTCTGCGTCCTCGTCATCTGGTTCGCATCCGGGCTGACGATGATGTTGCTGATGGCCGGGATGCAGAGCGTGCCGACCGAACTCTACGAATCCGCCAGGGTGGATGGGGCCTCCTGGTGGAGCGCGGAGCGCTCCATCACGCTGCCGCTGCTGCGGCGCTCCATCGTGCTCAGCCTCATCATCTCGGTCGTCGGCTCATTCCTGGCGTTCAACCAGTTCTACATCATGACCCAGGGCGGCCCGGGGACGAGCACGATGCCGGTGGTGATGTCGATCGTGAATACCGGCTTCACCCAGTTCAACATCGGTGCCGCGAGTGCGATGTCGGTTGTCCTCATCATCGTCGTGGGGCTGATCAGCTTCGCCCAGTTCCATTTTCTGCAGCGGGATGGAACTTTGGTGTCGTTCCAGCGACACCAAAGTCATGATCACGAACCGGGGGAGCCGGATTGGGTCAGAAGGCGAAGCCGCCGGAGCGGCCGTTGCGGTCGGCGATCAGGCCGGCCAGGGTGGCTATGGCGATCTCAGCGGGAGTGCGGGAGCCGATGTTCAGCCCGATCGGCCGGTGCACCCGCACGATCTCTGCCTCGGGGACACCCAGCCCGGTCAGCGCCGGGATGTGCGGGGCCGGGTGCCGCGGGTTGCCCATGATGCCCACCCAGCGCGCCTTGCTGGCCAGCGCGTCACGCAGCACGATGCCGATCTCGGGCCGGTGGTGATCGGTCACCACGACGTCGGCGGTCTCATCCAGGTAGTCGGTGGCATCGCTGGTCACCGGGTAGCTGGCGGCCGGGGCGGCTCCGGCCAGGGCCGGGTTGGGTTCCAGCAGCACCACGCGGAATCCTGCGTCGCTGGCGAAATGCAGTAGGAAATCAGCGACCGGCGAGGCGAACGCTGCGACGAGGGTCCGGTCGGTGACCTGGGCGCTGCCATGGCCATGCGCGACCTCACACGCCGCGCTCTCCTGCGGGTCTGTCATACCGTGAGCTTGCCACGGCCGGTCGGCTCTGGCGATGCCGGCCGGGGCAGCGAGCGGGACCGTGGCTAGCGATCGGCCTCCGGCCACAGCCGGACGCGGCTCGGCGGCAGTGGCCACGCCCACCACCGCTCGAAACGAGAGCGCGGGCTGCCTCCGCCGAGTAGTCCGGCCGGGGAAGGGCCGCGGTGATCAGGCCCGGGCCCAGGTCCTGGTAGCCGATGCCCAGACGTCGGTCTCGACGCCCCCGGTGACCAGCGCGATCTTTGGCTCCATGGGCTCGGGGCTGCCCGGGGTGGTGTGCGGCGCGATCGAGGTCCACACCCGGCGCAGCGTGCGTCTGCAACGGCCGGCCGTTGTCGGCCGACCCTATCGTGTGCCTTGACGTCGGCCTGCGCGCAGGTGATGCTCGGACCGACCCCTTCCGCCAGCCGTGGTCACGGCGGCAATCGCCGGTGCAGAATCGGAGGGCATGTGTCCGCGCGCCCGCTCACTCCCGGGCTGCCGAACAGCGCGGACGCTCGCGCGGCCGGGCTGATCGCGGTGGCGGAGGACCTGGCCGGCGAGTTCTCGCTACGGCCCCTGCTGGAACGGATCCTGCGGCGCTGCACGGAGTTGCTCGGCTGTGACGCGGGTTCCATCTGCAGCGTGGACGAGGCGGCCGGCGCGTACCGCAAAGAGGCTGACATCGGCGTGGCCTGCCAGTCCGGCCAGGTCTTCCCGCTCACCGAGGGGATGACGGGGGCCGTGGTGGCGCGCCGTGCCCCGGTGTGGTTCGCCCGCTACGACGATGTTCGGGGCGGCCACGTGGCCGCGGCAGCGCGGGCCACGCTGCGCGGCGTCATCGGCGTGCCGCTGGAATGGCGTGGGCGCATCATCGGCGCGTGCATCGTGTTCAGCAGGGACGAGGGGCGCGCCTTCGGCCCTGACGACGCCGAGTTGCTCGGGTTGTTCGCGAAGCACGCGGCGATCGCGCTGGCCAACGCCCGCATGCACGAGGCCGCCGAAGAAAGGGCCCGGGCCGAGGCGGCGGCGGCCGAGCGCGACCGGCTGCTCGGCGAGGTCCATGACACGCTCGCCCAGCGCCTGGTGAGCGTGCGGGTGCATCTGGACCGTACCTGCGTGATGAAGAGCAGGCGGGCCCGCGGTTGCGGGTGCTCGTCGCGGCCGCCCGGCCGGTGCTGCGGGCAGGCCTGGCCCGGCTGCTGGCCTGGACCGAACCGGGGATCGAGGTCGTCGGCGAGGTCGGGACGGTGCAGCAGGCCCTGGAAGCATGCGGTGCGCTCCGGCCTGATGTGCTGCTGGTCGACCTCGGTCTGCCACCCGGCGATGACCCGGGTCCGCGGGCCGCTGCTGACATCGGCGTGACCGGCCTGCTGCTGGGCCATGGATCCCGGGTGGCCGTGGTGGGGGTCTGCGAGGTCGGCGACGGCGAGCGGGTGGCCAGCGCGATGCGGTCCGGCGCCCGCGGCTGTGTCGATGCCGACGTCGATGGCCCGGAGCTTGCCCGGGCCGTGGTAGCGGCCGGACGCGGTCAGGCGATCCTGTCGGGTCCGGTGCTCCAGCAGTTGCATCGCGGCCTGCGCGGCGATGACCTCCAGCCGCTGACGGAGCGGGAGCGTGAGGTGCGCGGCCTGATGGAACAGGGCGTTCCGGACAAGATCATCGCCGAGCGGCTGGTGCTGTCGGTGAAGACGGTCGAGAAGCACGCCGGTGCCGTGCTGCGCAAGACCGGTGCGCGAAACCGCACCGAACTCGCCGCCCTGGCCGGGCGCGCCAGGCCCAGATGAGCCGTGCCCCGGGCGAGCCCGGCTGAGGCGGATGACGTCCCGGGCGAGCCCGGCTGAGGCGCGCGGCGCGCGGTAGGGGAAGCCCTCCCCTGAGATGGGGGTTTCCACCGATCCGGACTGGGGCCGGGGTGCATATGTTCGCCTTGTCCGCAGTCAAGGGATGTTCGCGCGTGCCTGTCGTGCCGCTGAAAGAGATCGTCGACCGGGCATTCGCCGAGCGCTACGGCGTCGCGGCGATCAACGTGGTCAACGATCTCACTCTGGAGGCGGTGCTCGCCGCGGCCGTCGAGCAGCACTCCCCGGTGATCGTCCAGACGTCCGTGAAGACGGTCCGGGCCATCGGCACGGAACTGCTGTTCGCCATGTGGCGCGAGCTGACCGCGGGGATCGAGGTGCCGGTCAGCCTCCACCTGGACCACTGCCCGGACCGCTCGTTCATCAGCGGCACCGAGTGGTACGGCCACCTTGTCGCCTTCAACCAGACCTTCGCGGAGTTCGGCCTCCCGGTGCGGTGGAGCCCGGCGGAGTACCGGGCGAAACTGCGCATTGGCGGCGGGAAAGAGCGCATGGCCAGCCTGCTCACGCCGGAGTTCGTCGCGGTCGCGGGCCTGCCCGCGGATCCTGCGGGGCAGCAGGCCGCGATCGCTGACTGGCACCGCCGGAAGACGGAGATCTACACCGGCCTGGTGGCCTCCGGTGCTGTCCCGCCCCGGCCGGGCGTCGCCCGCGTGGTTGCCGAGGCGCTGGCCGCAGGCTGGCTGCTCGCCGTCGCCTCGACCTCGGCGGAGGCCTCGGTCCGGGCGCCACTGCCGGCGCCACCGCCAAGCTGGAGCCGGCGCTGATCGTCGCCGTGCTGCGGGCCGCGATCGAGGGAATCAAGGCGCGCGGGCGCTCCGACATCGGCGACAAGACGCTCCTCGACGCCCTCGTTCCCGCGGTCGACACGATCGACGAACACATCGACCAGGGAGACGACACTGCCGCGACACTGCGGGCGGGGCTGCCACGGCGCGCGAGCGAGCCGAGGCCACCCGGCCCATGCTGGCGATGCGCGGGCGGGCCAGTTATACCGGCGAGCGCAGCATCGGCACGCTGGATGCGGGCGCCGTCGCCGTCGCGGTGATGTTCGAGGCACTTGCCGACCTGTGGCCGGAATTCCCGGCCCAGTCCTGACTCCTCCCGGAGGTGGCGGCGTGAAGAAGTTCGTTAACGACCCGAGGCAGTTCGTGCCCGAGATGCTCAAGGGCATCGCCCTGGCCAACCCGGGTACCCTCAAGTACCTGCCGGACTACAACCTCATCATGCGGGCCGACGCGCCCCGTGACGACAAGGTCTCGATCACCCAGGGATCCGGGTCGGGCCACGAGCCAGCGCACGTGATGATTGTCGGCAAGGGCATGCTGGACGCCGCCTGCCCAGGCGACGTGTTCGCCGCCCCGCCGATGGACTACGTGCTGGAGACGACCAAGCTGCTCGCCTCAGCCAAGGGCGTCCTGCACATCATCAACAACTACACCGGCGACCGGATGGCTTTCGAGATGGGCCAGGAAATGGCCGAGGCCGACGGTATAACGATCGGCACGCTGCTTGTCGACGACGACGTCGCGGTGAAGGACTCCACCTACACCGTCGGCCGGCGCGGCGTGGCCGGGAACTTCTTCGTGATCAAGGCGGTCGGCGCGGCATCCGAGCGGGGCGCGGACCTCGACGAGTTGCTGCGCATCGGCAGCAAGGTCAATTCCGCCACCCGGACGATGGGCATGGCACTGACCTCGTGCACACCGCCGGCCAAGGGCTCCCCGCTCTTCGAACTCGGCGAGGACGAGATGGAGATGGGCGTCGGCATCCACGGCGAGCCGGGGCGGCGCCGGGAGAAGCTCGCCAGCGCCAACGAGATCGTGGACGAACTGCTCGACGCCGTGGTCACCGACCTGCCGTTCGGCAGCGGCGACTCTGTAGCGCTGATGGTCAACGGGCTCGGCGGCACCCCGATCAGCGAGTTGTATCTGCTCTACGGCTATGCCCACGAGCAACTGGCCCAGCGCGGGATCAACGTGCGGCGGAATTACGTCGGCAACTACTGCACGTCACTGGACATGGCGGGCACGTCCATCACGCTGAGCCGCCTCGACCCGGAGATCGACGAACTGCTCGCCGCACCTGCCGAGGTCGCGATCCGGACATTCTGATCCGCCAGGGCGCGTGTCCGGCGCGGTACAGCCCTGCCTTCCGGGAGGGGAATGGCCAGCCGGGGCACCGCGCGGCGCGGTGGGCAGGAACTCACCCGGACGCGGGCCGGAATGTCTGGGCGAAGACCTCGAATATGTGGAAATTCTGGTTCCACCCGCTTTCCGGAGTGGACCAGTACAAAGCGTAAGCGTGCCGCGAATTCGCCAGGACGTTGCGGTTGAGGACATGGGTGAGGGTGCCGTTGTGGTAGTAGGTGAACTCCCAGTCCGCTGCCTTTTCCGCTTGCGGGTAGTTGATCGCCTGGAGCCGGATCCGGTGGTAGCCCGGATACGTCCCGATCCGGTTGGCCTCCTGCTGCCGCCAGTCGGCGAGCGGGTTGGGCTTGGGCTGATCGCTCTGGTCGATCAGGAGGAACAGCCCTCCTGAGGGCGCCGTGAGATAGACGTAGTGGCCCTGGTGCGACACGCTCCAGCCGCTGGGAATGGCGATCGAGAAGCCGGTCGGGTCCTGATAGTCGTGATAACCCGCCGGTATGGTCGGCGGCCCAACCCCGCTCGGCCGCGATGCCGGCTGCGACGGCGCGGGCGCGGCGGAGGAAGGACCCGGCCCCGTGGTGGCTGAGTTCGAGCCCCCCGGGGCGCCTGCCGAGTGGTCCGCAGGGTGATGGCCATGCGTGGTCAGTGCCAGTAGCGTGCCGGCCACCACGACCACCAGCACGGCGGCCGCGGCGATCACCCAGGTGAGCTGTTGGCGCCGGTGGGGTGGGCGCCACACGCGTGGCTGCGGCGCGGTCGCGGGCCGGTCGGGGAAGCCTGGAACTGGGTCGGTCCCGGTGGCAGCGGCGGGTCCGGCCACGGCCAGATCCTGCGGCAGGTGCGCCGGGGCCCCGGCCGGTGGCGGAGCCTCGGCGGCCCCGGCTGGGGCCGCGGGGGCTGGGGGCTCGGCCGGGGCCTCGGTTTCCGGGACGTCAGCTTCCGGGACCTCCGCTAGGGCCGCGGGTTCCGGGGGATCAGCCGGTGGCCAGGCTGCCGCGGATGGGGCTTCAGCTGGCGGCGGGAGCGGCTCGGATACTGGTTCGTCCGGTCCCGCGCCGGCATCGGACTCTCCGGCCGCGATGGGAAGGGCCGCCGCCTCACCGGGATGGAACGCACGAGTGCGCTCGGCGACCTCAGGCCCCCCTGCGTTCGCCCGGTCGGGTGTCCTGCGCGTGGGCGATACCGAAATCGGCGAGCACCGCGCGCCCGTCGCTGTCGATCAGCACATTGCCTGGCTTCACGTCCCGGTGCATGATGCCGAGGCCTCCCGCAACACCGCCATCCGGGCCGCCGCGGATTGGCGTGCAGCCGCCAGGCCGCCTGGGCCTGTCGGCTCGACAACCTCCAGGTAGACCTTCAGCTTGGGCTCGGTGCCGCTGGGCCGCAGCACGACCCGGGCCCCGGTGAGACGGAAGATGAGCACGTCCGACGGCGGCAGGCCGCCGCCGCTCGCGAAGTCGTCCGCGGAGCGCACCGGGTGGCCGCCCAGCGCGCCGGGCAGGGCCGCCCGCAGCGCGGCCATGATCTGTCCTGGTGCCCGGGTGGCAAGCGTGAGTTGCCCGTCCAGATGCACCCCGTGCGCGGCCTCGAGCGCGTCCCAGCGGTCCAGCAGCGACTCCCCGGCGGCCCGGGCGCTGGCCGCGAGGCCGAGCAGGGCAACCGCGGCGCTGATCCCGTCCTTGTCCCGGACCACCTCGCCGACCGCGTAGCCCAGCGCTTCCTCATACCCGTAGCTGAAACGGGCCCCGGGCTCGTGGTCCGCCGCCCGGGCGATCCACTTGAATCCGGTGAGCGTCTCCGCGTACCGGACGCCAGCCGTGGCAGCGATCTTCGACAGCAGGGTCGAGGACACCACGGTCGAGGCGACGAGCCGTTGCTCCGGGTGCGCGTCCGCGGCGGTCGCGTCCAGCAGGAAAGCGCCGAGCAGCGCGCCGACCTGGTCGCCGGTGAGCCTGCGCCAGCCGCCGTCAGCCGCCGGATCGGGGACCGCCACGGCGAGCCGGTCACCGTCCGGGTCGTTGGCGAGCACCAGGTCCGCGCGGAGCCTGCGCGCGTCGGCCAGCGCGAGGTCGAGCGCGCCCGGTTCCTCCGGGTTGGGGAAGGAGACGGTCGGGAAGTCGGGGTCAGGCTCAGCCTGTGCGGCCACCACATGCGGGGCCGGGTAGCCCGCCCGCTCGATGGCCCGGACCGCCAGGCCGCCCGCAACGCCGTGCAGCGGGGTGTAGACCACGCGCATCCCGGCCGTCCCGCTCCCGGCCGGATGCCCGGGCGGCCCGCCGCCCGGGGAGGCGGCCAGGATCGCGTCCAGGTACGCCTGCGCCACCTCGTCACCGTACCGGGTGACAAGCGGCCCCGAGGCCGGCCCGAGCGGGATCCGCGACAGCGGGCCCAGGGCGCGGATCGCGGCCTCGATCTGCGCGTCCGCGGGGGGCACGATCTGCGCGCCATCACCCAGATACAGCTTGTAGCCGTTGTCCGCGGGCGGGTTGTGGCTCGCGGTGATCATGACGCCGGCCCCGGCGGACAGGTGCCGGACCGCGAACGCCAGCAACGGGGTGGGGCTGTGCCCCGGCAGCAGGTGGACGCGGATGCCTGCGCCGGTGAGCACGGCCGCCGCCTCCTCGGCGAACTCCGCCGACCGGTGCCGTGCATCCCAGCCGATCACCACCCCGGCGCCGGCCGCCGCGGGATGGCGCTCGCGCAGCCAGCGGGCCAGGGCCGCGGTCGCGCCGCGGACGACGGCGCGGTTCATCCTGTTCGGGCCCGCCCCGATCGCGCCGCGCAGTCCCGCCGTGCCGAACTCCAGCCTGCCCGCGAACCGGTCGGCAAGCTCGCCGAGCGCCGCCCTGCCCGGCGCGTCCTCCCGGTCGGCCAGGGTCAGGAGATCCTGCAACTCGGCGCGGTCCGCGGGGCCGGGGTCGTCGGCGAGCCACCCGACGGCCTGGTCGCGCAGTCCGGCGGGAATCATGTGACCCGGGGCAGCACCCGGGCGAGCAGCGTGCCCATCCGGCCCGCCGCAGCCCGGCCAGCGGCGACCACCTCGGCGTGATCGAGCCCGTGGGCGGCCAGTCCGGCCGCCGGGTTGGTGACCAGGGAGATCGCCAGCACTTCCGCGCCGAGGTGGCGGGCGGCGATCGCTTCGAGCGCGGTGGACATCCCGACCAGGTCGGCGCCGAGGGTGCGCAGCATGCTGATCTCCGCGGGCGTCTCGTAGTGCGGGCCGGGCATGGCCGCGTACACCCCCTCGGCCAGGCCGGGGTCGGCCTCCCGGGCCAGTGTCCGCAGCCGCGGCGAGTACAGCCCGGTGAGGTCGGTGAACCGGGACGGATAGCCCTCCGGCGGCGGGCCGGTGAGCGGCGAGCGGCCGGTGAGGTTGAGGTGGTCGCGGATCAGCACCGGCTGGCCCACGGTGAAGCCCTCGGCGATCCCGCCCGCCGCGTTGGTCAGCGTGATCACCCGGCAGCCGGCCGCCACCGCGGTGCGCACGCCGTGCACCACCACGCTGACCGGGTGGCCCTCGTAGAGGTGCACCCGGCCGACGAAGACGAGCAGCCGCAACTGCGGCTCGCCCGGGGTGAGCATGGACAGGACCGTGCCGGCGTGGCCCGGGACGGTCGAGGCGGGGAAGCCGCCCAGGTCCGCGACGGGCACCTCGGTGACCGTGGCGGCCAGCCCGTCGGCCAGCGCGTCGGCAGCCGGTGACCAGCCGGACCCGAGGACCACCGCCACATCGTGCGCGGGCTGTCCGGTCCGCTCGGCGAGCCGGGCGGCGCTGGCCGCGGCGCTCGCGAACTCCTCGCTCATGCCTTGTCTCCCGCTCGCCTGCGGGGCGCCTTCAGGTGCCGCCTTCCCTCGTCGCTCGTTCCTCGCTCATCAGTCCAGGCGACACCGCGCCCCGCCAGCTCGCTCATGCCTTCAGCAGGATGTTCGACGGGATCGGCACGTTGAGCGTGGAAATGCGGATGGGCTGGACGTGCTGCTGCCGCACGCGGCGGCCAGCATGGCCAGCGCTCCGAGTGCCGCTATCGCCGGGACCGTATGTTTCACGGCTTTCCTCCTATTCCGGGGCGGCTGACACCGCCTGCTTTTCCGGTGCGGCCGCGACCGCTTTCTCCGGGGGGCGGCTCGCGCCGCCCGCAGGGCCGCCGGTGGCCCCCCGTTCCCCCCGGGTGCACGGGGCATTGGAAGATCCCAAACGCCCTGCTCTGGGATGCCCGCAGGCTAGACCGGGTAGCGCGCCCGGGGAAGCGGCGACGGCGTGCCGCAGCCGTCCCGTTGCCAAATCGAAATCCGCTCAGTCACGCCCGTGACCCCCAGCCCTGGCTGAGCGCAGCATCACGGCTGGCCACGGTGCGGTCGGCTGCCCGTGGCGTGGCCACTGTGCGACGATCAGGGGCATGGTCGCACGTCTGACGTCGAAGGTCGTGGTGATCACGGGGGGCGGGACCGGCATCGGGCGGGCGGTGGCCCGGCGGGTCGTCGCGGAAGGCGCCGCCGTCGTGATCGGCGGCCGGCGCAGCGACGTCGGTGAGGAAGCCGCCGCGCAACTGCGCAGCGCGGGAAGCGAGGCGATCTTCGCAGCCGCGGACGTCACGGTGCAGGCCGACGCTGAGCGGCTGGTGCAGGTCGCGCTGACGGAGTTCGGCAGGCTGGACGGCGCGTTCAACAACGCCGGGGGCGTGAACGCAGCAGGGCACGTCGAGGCCATCGGCGCCGTGTCCTGGCAGGCGGACCTGGCACAGAACCTGACCAGCGTCTTCTACAGCATGGCGGCCCAGATCCCGGCGATGCTGGATTCGGCGGGCGGCGGCTCGATCGTGAACAACGCCTCGATCGGCGGCGTCCGCGGCATACCTGGCATGTCGGCGTACGTGGCAGCCAAGCACGGGGTCGTCGGCCTGACCCGCTGCGCGGCGCTGGAAGGCGCGGGCCGCGGCGTGCGGGTCAACGCGCTGGTCACCGGCAACGTGGACACGCCGTTGTACCGCAGCTTGCTGGGCGCGCCCGTCGGGGGTGAGCTTCCGGGCCCGGCGCCGAATCCCACCGGGCGGGTCGCCAGCCCGGACGAGATCGCGGCGTTCGTGGCATTCCTGCTCAGCGGGGAGTCCGCGTTCATCACCGGCGCCGCCCTGGCGATCGACGGAGGCAGTACCGCTCTGTGATCGAAGACGGCAGTCCCGCCAGGACACCCTGGCTTTTCATGGGTTCGGTGCGCACAAATCACCGAACCCATGAAGAAGGGTGCGCCCCCTGGATCACGAACGTCGCTGGCCAGGCGGGCACCGCCTGGCGGCGCTGCGACGCAGATCCTCATGTGGTGCGCGGCCTGCAGCTCGTAGATGGCCGCTTCGAGGATTCCCCGGTTGCCGCCGTGCCCGTTGACAATGAGCAGGCGGCGGGCGGCTGTGGCCCGCGCGAACTCGCCGGCGACCATGTCGAGGAAGGCCGTCAGCATTCCAGCCCGCAGCGAGATCGTGCCTGGCGACCATGCATGCTCCAGCGACAGGCCATACGGGACCGCTGGGAACGCCCACATGTCGTGCTGGTCGCCGTAACACTCGACGATGCGCTCGGTGAATTGCTCGGCGTCCTGCGCCCGGTGGACCATACGCAGGCACTTCCGGCGGGCCACTGGACTGGCACGCTCCACCTGCCGCACGGCTGGCGCACGCGGCCGGTCCCTGAAGACCTGACGGCCGCTGCCGAGCGAAAGAACCGCGATATCGGCTCTCTCGACCCAGCCGAACTCCGGTACGCGCTGACCTTCCTCGGCGAGGCCACGACCCCCGGCATCCGGCAGGCGAGGATCGAGGCGATCGTGCAAGCACTTCCGCAACCAGGCCGCAGGTCATGACAAAGCCGCTGGTCAGCATCGACGTCGGCGGGACACTAGGTCACGCCGAGGGCCCGAGCCTGGCCGAGATCCTGGGAAGGCAGTCGCCGCTCGGCGCAGCGGAAGCGCGCCGCATCATGCGGCAGATGCTGCACACCCAGCCGTCCCTCAGCCCTGCGATTGTGGCGGACCTGTGCGCTGCATTGCGGATACCGGAGAGCGCGTTCCCGCCTGCCATCCAAGCCCAGCCGCTCAAGCTCGTGCCAGGCGCGGTCACAGCGCTGCGAGCGATGAGCCAGCACGCTACCGTGGTGACCCTGTCGAACGTGACTTGCGCAGAAGCTGACACCGATCGGCTGCGCCAGCTGCTGGGCCCGTGGGTGACAGACCATTTCCCGTCCTGCCGCATCGGCCATGCCAAGCCCGACCCAGACGCCTTCCGCTTCGTGGCCAGCGCCTGTCACGCGAGCATCGAGGACATGATTCACATCGGAGACGACTGGGCCTGCGACGTCATCGGCGCCCGGGCGGCAGGGGTGACCGCTATCTGGCTCTCACGCCGACGTCCTGCGCCTGACCCCAACTGCTCGACGACAACGGCGTGCTCGTGGCCGGCGATCTCGCCGAAGCCAGCAAGCACGTCGCCGACCTAGCGACACGGAGACGCTCATGACGCTGTTTCGCGGAACCGTCAGTTTCTATCGCCAGTACCGTCCCGGAATCCCCCAGAGCGTGGCCAGCATCCTGGACGCGGCTGTCGGCCGCGGAAAGCCGCGGCGGCTGCTCGACGTGGGCACCGGTACCGGGCTGGTCGTCGAAGCACTACTCGGCCGGTTCGACGACATCATCGCCATCGACAACGACGCCGACATGCTCGCCGCCGCCGAAGCAGCGCTCCGCCCGCAGCTGCCCGACAGCACGGCGCTGCTGCTGCGGCAGGTGCCAGCGGAGGCATTCGTGCCGCCATCTGGCTGGCTCGCCGACCTGGTGACCATCTGCAGGGCTTTTCACTGGCTAGACCAGGCCACCGTCCTGGCCCGCCTCGACACCCAGGTCAGCCCGCATGGCGCGGTCGCGATATTCGGTGACAACAGTTTCTGGGCCGCCACCAGCGCGTGGAAGACCGCAGTGCGCTCCATAGTCCAGGACTTCCTCGGAGAACAGCGGCGCGCGGGCAGCAACACCTTCCAGCACCATGACCGGCCATACAGCGACATCATGCGCGAGTCCCCGTTCAGCCAGGTCGAGGAGTACACGGTCCCGGTCACCCGGACCTGGACGGCCGACAGCATTCTCGGCTACCTGTACTCCACATCGTTCGCCGCACCCCAGCTGTTCGGCGACCGCCTCGACGACTTCGACCAGGCCGTACGCGGCACCCTCGCGAAGCTCTGCGATACCGATTCATTCGAAGAAGACAACGAGTTCATCATCCGCATCGGCCGCCGGGGGATCTGCGTCGCAGCGCCGCCAGGCCACGCCAAGCGGCGGGGATGACTGGTTCGTAGCGGTGCATGACGGCGGACGAGTCGGCTGGTACGGGCCAGTGCCCGCCGAGGTCGCACGGTACGCCGAGCAGGACCTGGCTGGCCCGGTGACCGGCGCGCCAGTCATGGATCACAACGGCCTGCACGCGGCGCTGCGCGGCGCAGCCGGCTGTAGGCGGCCAGACGCTCCTGGTCCATCGGGTGCGGTGGCTCCCGCCATCCCACGACGTCAACGCGCCGACGGAGCCGCCCGGCGAGCAGGCCCCAGATCGCGGCCGGATGCCCGACCGTGGCCACCAGGACAGGGGCATGTCCGCCCAGGTAGCGATCGATGGCGGGGCGGGCGAGCGCGGTCAGGTCGTGCACGTTGACAACACGGACCCGGCACCTATGGCGCTCGCGGATCCGGGCGACCGAATCGCTGACAACGGCAGCGGCCAGGTCGCCGGCGCAGATCAGCGTCAGGTCCGGTTCGCCTGGGTCGCTGAGGTGATGCCAGACGGCTAGGCCATCGCGGCGTTCGGCATGCATCGTGTCGCGCGGATGCGCGGCCGTGGCGTGCTTGCCCGCGATGATGACGTTCAGTTGCCCCGTTGACCGGAGCGCGTCGTCCAGCGCGACCGCTGCCCGGTGGGCGTCGGCGGGGGTGAAGACGTGCACCGCCGGATCCCCGGTCGCCAGTAGCGCGGTGGCCAGGGACGGGTCGCCGTGCGTGTAGTTGTTGTGCCAGCCGTAGGACGTCAGCAGGATGTTGACGCTGGGCGGCGCCGGCGCGGTGATGCGCCGCTGCTTGAGGTGTCCGGTCAGCCCAGTCAGCAGCAAGGTCGCGAAGGCCTCGTAGGAGACCAGAAGACCGCGGCGCCCCGTGGCGGTCCACCCGGCGAGCCATCCCAGGAGGACCTCCTCGGCGAGCACCTCATGCGCCCAAGGCTCCGGCGCCAGGTCCCCCGAGCCGGTTCGACCGCAGCTCATCAGGGCTGAAGATCTTGAACGCGCCGAACGCAGCGTGCTGCCGGAGAACTGCGGACACTTCGGCCGAGAACCCGCGCCCGGCAGGAGACGTACAACCTGGAGCCGCCGACCTGGCCTCCGGCGGGTCAAACAGGCGGAAGCCGTCCAGGGCAGCTGCCAGGGAGCCGATCGGCTGCCCGTCGTTGTCAAGCAGTTCGCTGGGCCGGTATGACGCCAGCCAGCGGCTCAATGCCGCTCGCTGGCGCGGGTCGCCTGCCGGGTCTGTCAGCGGCGTCTTGTGCTCTCCGGTAGGCCCGGACCAGCCCTTGACGCAGCGCAGGAAGATCACCTGGCGTTCTCCGCGGCGGGCCGCGTCCAAGCCCGTCACCATGGCGCTGTGAAACGCCGAATGCTCTGCCGGGTCACCCGTCGTGACGTGCGTCATCACGGCCTTCCAGCCGAGTCCGCGCATGTAGGCGATGACCTCTTCGTCACTCATCGCGCCGAGCAGAGACTGGCCTCCCATCCGCTGCCCGTTGAGGTGCACAACTGGAAGCACATGCGCCTCCGTGAGCGCCCGTTGGGCCAGCCAAGCCGCTGCTGTGGTCGGCGTCTCGCACTCCCCGTCGCCAAGGATCGGGATAACCACGCGCGCGGGAGCGTCAAGCGCCATGCCCTGGGCGAAGGCGAGGGCACCGCCGAGCCAGCCGCCCATGTAAGCGCCGCCTGGGAGTGACGGGTGCACTTCCGAGCCCAGGTCTCCCGCGTCGGGGAACGAGGAGACCAGCGCCGTCAGGCCGGCCGCATCCCGGCTGGAAGCCGGGCTGACCTTGGCGAGGTCACCGGTTAGCCAGGCCAGCGCTCTCTGGACGACGCCAGCGTGGCCGGCGCCCAGCACGGGGATGACCTCCAGCTCGGGCCAGCAGCCTGCGGCCAGCCCCGCGTGCGCTAGAGCCCAGGCAGTACCTGGCACGGTTCCCCAATGGCCCGACGGGCGCCGCTTCAGATCGGAAGTGCCGAGCTGGCCGATGGCGATAGGGCTGGCCTGGAAGTGCAGCTGGGCCACCGACAGGAACGCGATAGCCCGCCAGAGCGCATCCGCGCGTTCCGCGAGGTCAGCCATCACGAGCCCACCAGGCGCTCGCCGGCGAAGGTGAAATACCAAAGGGGCCTGTAGCACTCCCAGGCTGCCGGCCGCAGCCCGCTTGCCCCGAGGAGCTGTTCAACCTGCGCCCGGGCTTGCAGGTAGAACTCCAGCTGATCGGCCCCGGGCGCTCGCAGGCCGGCCATGATCGAATTGTGGGCTTGGTACACCTGGAAATTCGGGAACTCCGTCACGTGCTCGGCGAGCATGCCGACGCCATGGCTGAGTTCTGCCAGCGGGTCGAGGCCGACGATGTAGGTGAACGAGGTCCCAAGTCCTGCGGCGCGAGCGCGCCGCAGGACTTCCGGCATCAACGCACGCCGAAGCCGGGCTTTGCTCGCTTTTAGCAGCAGATCCCGACGGGTGAAGCACTCCGCGGTCAGGCGCAGCACGAACAGCGCCACATTTTCGGCCAGGCTCGCGAACGCCGCGCCTGACTCGATAACAGACGTCAGGAACCCGATCCGGGCGGTGATGCCGTGCCTGCACAGCACAGCACGCAGATTGGTGAGATGGGCCACCGCCGCGTCCTCGCGCTCGAAGCAGCCGGTCGACACGGTAACTTCCCGTACCTCAGTCAGGTCCCGGCGAGGATGCTGCTCGGTCATAGCTCCCAGCAGCTCAGCGAGTTCGCGTTCTTCTGCCAGCCGGGGATCGGCGGCCGCCTCCAGCGTGTTCGGGCAGAACGCGCAGCCCACGCACCGGCTCCGCGCGTTCGGGTTGAGCGTCGCGGCCCGTCCGCCGTTGCGGAAGTAGCCGCCCACCGCCTCGTCGGCATCGATCCGGCTAACAGTCCCCACGATGTCCTCGCCCAAGAACAGATCGCGCCCATCGAGCCTGAACGGTGAGCGGACCGCATTGAGCGGCACGATCACCATCCAGGGCACATCCGGCTCGCTGGCCAGCAGCACGGTGACCCGCGCCCGGTGCCGGTTCTGCCCAGACGAGATCCCGTACAGGTTGACCGCGATCAGCAGAGCGTCCTCGACTGGCACGGCGAAGCGCTCGGCCAGCCCGGTAACCTCACCGATCGAGAGCCCGGTGCTGCATGTCGCTAGCGGCATTGGCGGCTCTCCGATCTGTCACGTCACCCTGATTCATTGCGCAATAGCAATGTCTTCTGGTCAACCAGCAGTTCCCCGGAGTAGTCAGCCATTCACGGCCTGTTTGGCATCGACGGCCTGGTCGAACAGGACCATCCGGAGCCAGCGGGCCGGCCGACCAGCACCTGCGGGCATGCCGGGTGAGATGGCGGACATGCCCGTAACCGCGGCAGTCCACCGGCTCGGCCATGTCGTCTTCCCGGGCGGTGCCGCGCAAGGCCGAGATCAGCAGACGCCGGGTGGGTAGGTCAACGGCGGGGCCGCCGCGCAGCCGCCGGGAACAGGCATCGGTGCCGATCACGCTCCGCTCCTTCCGCAGTGACTGACTCCAGCAAGCACCGCGAAATGACGGCCGCGGAAGGCTTCTTGCGGGCCCTGGCAATGGCTTGCACGATGTGCAAACGGCAGCATGCCCGGGCGTAAATGCGGGGTACCGTTGAGAGGGGTTCTGCGTGCGGAGGGCCGATGAGACCGACCGGTCCCATCAGGCCAGCGGTAACGCCGTCAGCTGCCCGGCGCGGCGGCGCGGGGTCCGTCGTTCGTGCGGCACGGCTCCAAATGGGCCTGACCCTCGCCGAACTCGGGCAGCGGTGCGGCTACTCGGCGTCCCAGGTCTCCCGGTACGAGCGCGGCGTCCAGCCGCTCACCGACATCACCTTGCTGCGCAGGTTCGCTGAGATCCTGCGGATCCCGCCCTATGCCCTCGGACTCGCCGACGGAAATGGCGACAGCGCGCGACACGCCGATCCCAGTGAGAGACTCGCGGCCACCGGCGGCCCTATGGTGGGCCATTGTCCGGCGTGGGATGGCGGTGATGACCCTGTGAGACGCCGCGAGCTGCTGGCCGCCGCCGCGGGCGTGGCCAGCGCCGCAGCGCTCAGGCTGCCCCCGCCTGGCCGGGCGCCATCACCTTCAAGCCCGGTCGCGGTATTGGAAGGCGTCCTATACGGGCCAGCCAGCGCCCAGCCTGCCCCGCTGCCTGCGATCCGCGCCGCGGTGGCTCAGGCCCGGGCCAACTTCCAGCTGGCCCGCTACGGCCGCCTCGTCCAGCAGCTTCCTGGCCTGGTCTCATCGGCGATGGCCACGCATGAGGCCGCCGATGCGCGCGAGCGCGCCCCGGCGGCGACGCTGCTGGCCGAGGCGTACATCGTGGCGGCCAACTTCATGGTCAAGCTCAATGACGACACGCTCGCCATGACGCTCGCCGACCGTGCGCTGCTTGCGGCTGCTGGCGGAGACGACCCGCTGACCTTCGCCGACGCGCGGCGCGCCGTCGCCACGGCGCTGCGCCGGGTCGGCCACCGCGCCCGGTCACGCGACCTGCTGGCCGCCGCTGCCGCTGACATCGAGCCCGTCGGTCCCGCCAGCCCTGACCATCTGTCGGTGTACGGGACACTGCTTGCGGTCGCCGCCTACACCGCCGCCGTTGACGGCGACCGGGCCGCGGCCACCGAATTCATCACAGACGCCAAGGCGGCAGCAGGTCGGCTTGGCCGCGCCGCCAACCACCGGTACACCGCCTTCGGCCCGGCCAACGTGGCGCTCTACGAAGTCAGCATCGCGCAGGCCCTTGGCGACAGCGGCACCGCCATCGCGTGCGCACGGACGCTGCGCCCAACGGCGATACCGACCGCCGAACGGCAGGGCAGGTTCTGGATCGACGTCGCCCGCGCGTACCACCAGTGGCGCAAGCCAGAGTCCTGCTACCGCGCGCTGCTCGCCGCTGAGCAGGCTGCTCCGGACGAGGTCCGCTACCGGCCGCCCGTGCAACTCATGACCGAGGACCTGCTCTGCACTAGCCGACAGTCATTAATGGTCAGCGGGGCCGGCCTGCTAGCTTCGTGCCGAGGCGCGAGCAACGACCCCGGAGGACAGGCGTGGCGATCGACTGGGCACAGTTGCGGGCTGTCGCGACGGAGATGGCCGGACGGGCCTACGCGCCGTACTCGCGGCTGCGGGTCGGTGCGGTCGGCCAGGCCACCGACGGGCGCGTGGTCACCGGCTGCAATGTGGAGAACGCCTCCTACGGGCTGACCCTGTGCGCCGAGTGCGGGCTGGTCAGCGCGCTGCACGCGGCGGGCGGCGGAACGCTCGCGGCGGTAAGCGTGGTCGCCGCGGACGGCGCGCCGCTGCTGCCGTGCGGGCGCTGCCGGCAGTTGCTCATGGAGGCGGGCGGCCCGGGACTACTCATCGACACCGGGGACGGCCCGCGCCCGCTGGACGCCCTGCTGCCCGCGGCGTTCACCGGGACCGACCTTGGTGCCCGCCGGGACCACGATGCCTGACGAGACGGCGATGCCTGACGAGACCACAGGCGCGCCGGACGCGGTCGAGCTGATCCGGGCCAAGCGGGACGGGCAGCGGCTGGCGGACGGGCAGATCCGCTGGCTGATCGACGCCTACCTGCGCGGCGAGGTGGCGGATGAGCAGATGTCCGCGATGCTCATGGCGATCTACTTCCGGGGTCTGGACCAGCCGGAACTGCGGGCATGGACCGCGGCCATGGTGAACTCGGGGGAGCGGCTGGACCTGAGCGCCGCGGGGCGGCCGACGGTGGACAAGCACTCCACCGGCGGAGTCGGCGACAAGGTCTCGCTGATCCTCGCGCCGCTGGTCGCCAGCTGCGGGGCGGCGGTGCCGCAACTCTCCGGCCGCGGCCTCGGGCACACCGGCGGCACGCTGGACAAGCTGGAGTCGATACCCGGATGGCGGGCGTCCCTCTCACCGGCCGAGATGCTGGCCGTGCTGCGCGGCACGGGCTGCGTCATCTGCGCGGCCGGGCACGGCCTGGCCCCGGCCGACCGCCGCCTCTACGCGCTGCGTGACGTCACCGGGACCGTCGAATCGATCCCGCTCATCGCGAGTTCCATCATGTCCAAGAAGATCGCTGAGGGCACCGCGGCGTTGGTGCTGGATGTGAAGGTGGGCAGCGGGGCCTTCATGCGCGAGGAGCCGGACGCCCGGTTGCTGGCGCAGACCATGGTTACCCTCGGCGCGGAACACGGTGTCGCCACGGCGGCGTTGCTGACCAGGATGGACACCCCGCTCGGCCGCGCCGTGGGCAACGCGGTCGAGGTCGAGGAGGCGGTGGCCACGCTCCGTGGCGCGGGGCCGCCGGACCTGGTCGAGGTGACCCTCGCGCTGGCCCGGGAGATGCTCCGGCTGGCCGGGATCGACGCGGACCCGGCGGCGGCGCTGGCGGACGGCCGCGCGCTCGGCGCGTACCGGGCGATGATCCGCGCGCAGGGCGGTAATCCTGATGCCCCGCTGCCTGCCGCCGCGCACTCCCGGCAAGTGCTCCCTGCCCCGGTGTCCGGCTGGCTGCGGCGGCTCGACGCCCGGGCCGTCGGGGTCGCCGCCTGGCGGCTCGGCGCCGGGCGGGCACGTAAGGAGGATCCGGTCAGCCCGGTGGCGGGCGTGCTGTGCCTGGCCAAACCGGGGGAGTGGGTCGAGCAGGGGCAACCCGTCCTCGAGCTGCGCGCCGACGAGGAGTCCCGGTTCGCCCGGGCTGAAGAGGCGCTGCGGGCAGCCATCAAGGTCGGCCTTGAGCCGGCCGCCAGCACCTCCCCAGTCATCGACCAGCTGGGGAATGGTGCCTAGCTCCGCGGACTGAGGCGCGGGGATCTTCGCCCCGTGCATTGGGCAAGATCTCTCGGTCTGTGACAATGGGCGGATGATTCCCACGCTTGCGGAGATCAGGGCCGCTCCCAAGGTGCTGCTGCATGACCACCTGGACGGCGGTCTGCGGGCGGCCACCGTGGTGGACCTCGCCCGCGAGATCGGTTATGACCAGCTGCCGTCCCAGGACGTGGCCGAGGTCGAGCGGTGGCTGCGCCGTGGCGCTCACCGGGGCCACCTGAAGTTCTACCTGGACGCTTTCCAGCACACCGTCGCGGTGATGCAGACACCCGAGGCGCTGACCCGGGTGGCGGCCGAGTGCGCGGAGGATCTCGCCGCCGACGGGGTCGTGTATGCCGAAGTGCGGTTCGCGCCGGAGTTGCACGTCGCCGCGGGGCTCACCCTGGAGCAGGTGGTCAGCGCGGTGCTGGAGGGATTCCGGATCGGCAGCGCGGGTCGCAACATCACTGTCTATGCGCTGCTCACCGCCATGCGCACCGCCGCCCGGTCGCTGGAGATCGCCGAGCTCGCGGTGCGTCACCGGGACGAGGGCGTGGTCGGTTTCGACATCGCGGGCGCGGAGGCGGGCAGCCCGCCAACCCGCCACCTGGACGCCTTCCAGTACGTGGCGCGGGAGAACTTCCACATCACGATTCACGCCGGGGAGGGATTCGGCCTCCCGTCCATCTGGGAGGCGCTGCAGTGGTGCGGCGCGGAGCGCCTCGGGCACGGGGTGCGCATCGTGGATGACATCCGGATCTCACCTGACGGCACCGCCTCGCTGGGCCGGCTGGCCAGCTACGTCCGGGACCGGCGGACCTGCCTGGAGATGTGCCCCTCGTCGAACGTGCAGACCGGGGCCGCCCCGTCCATCGAGGAGCACCCGATCGGGCTGCTCCGCCAGCTCTCCTTCCGGGTGACGGTGAACACCGACAACAGGCTGATGAGCGGGGTGACCCTGTCCTCGGAGTTCGCCCAGCTCGGTGAGGCGTTCGGCTACGGGTGGTCGGACTTCGAGTGGCTCACCATCAACGCGATGAAGAGCGCGTTCGCGCACTTCGACCAGCGGCTGAAGATCATCAACACGGTGATCAAGCCGGGGTTTGCCACCGCCCGTGCGGCGAGCGATGCTGTGGTGCGGGTGCAGGAACGGAGGTAACCCCGAGCGTGAACGCCGGATCCAGCCAGGCAGTTGCGGCACAGGCAGCCGCGGCACAGGCGGCCGCCGCACGCCAGCCCGGCATCGCGGGATGGCCCGCCGAGCTGGTGGCCACGGACACCGCGCTCCGCCAGTTGCTGCATGGCCTGCCCGGGGTCGATCAGGTCGGTGCGCAGCAACGGGCGGCCGCCCTGGCGACCCGGTCCATCAAGCGCGACGCGAAGATGTGGGCGCTGGACGCGGCGATCCGGATGATGGACCTGACCACGCTGGAAGGCGCGGACACGCCGGGCAAGGTGCGCGGGCTGTGCACCAAGGCACGCCAGCCAGATCCCGCGGACAGCGCGGTGCCCCCGGTCGCCGCGGTCTGCGTGTACCCCGACCTGGTCGCCCTGGCCCGCCATGAGCTGGCCGGCAGCGGCGTGGCGGTCGCGTCGGTGGCCACCGCCTTCCCGTCCGGGCGCGCCTCGCTGGCGGTCAAGCTCGCCGACGTCGCGGACGCGGTCGCCGCCGGGGCCGACGAGGTCGACATGGTGATCGACCGGGGAGCGTTCCTGGCCGGCCGGTACGGGCAGGTCTGCGAGGAGATCCGCGCGGTCCGCGAGGCCTGCGGCCCGGTGCACCTCAAGGTGATCCTGGAGACCGGGGAACTGTCCACCCTGGACAACGTGGCGCGGGCCTCCTGGCTGGCGATGCTGTCCGGAGCCGACTTCATCAAGACCTCCACCGGCAAGGTCTCGCCGGCTGCCACGCCGCCAGTCGCCCTGGTCATGCTGGCCGCCGTGGCGGATTTCGCCGCGGTCACCGGCCGCCGGGTCGGCGTGAAGGTGGCCGGCGGGGTGCGCACCGCCAAGGACGCGATCCGCTACCTGGTCGGTGTCCGGGAGACGGCGGGACCGGACTGGCTGACCCCCGCCCTGTTCCGGATCGGCGCCTCCAGCCTGCTCAACGACCTGCTCATGCAGCGCCGCAAGCAGCTCACCGGCAGCTACGCAGGCCCGGACTACTTCACCCTGGTGATCTCAGTCCCTGGCCGGGCAGCCCGGCACTTCTGAGCATCCCCTCTGACCTGTGCATACGACTGCACAGGACTACACAGGACTACACGCGACTTCACATTGCGACACGCGGCGCACGGCCCCGTGACGTACCCGCGTGATCTTCCACGCCGGACTGCTGGACGTGCGCCTCGCTGCCTGGCACGACTTCGGCTACGCGACCCCGCCGGCGCCGTACTGCAGGACGATCCCGCCGCTGGGCGAGCGCAGCGCCGAGGCCATCAAGGCCGCGCACGGCGCGGTCGAGGTAATCGACGAGATCGTCCGTGACCTGCACGCGCTGCGCGGCCAGCTGGTCACCGAGATCCGGGCCGACCAGGACGCACGCGCGGCCCGCGGCGACGCGATGCTGGACGCGCGGGATGGTGCCCGGTGACCACCCCGGAGCCGGTGAGGGTGTCGGTGTGGGGCGAGCTGCGGTCGGAGCGGAAGCTGCCCGGCCGGACCGCCCCGGTGTGGCGGGTGCTGGTCGGCGGCCAGCATGCGGGCGCTTTCGAACGGGACGGCGCCGTGTGGCGCGCCGAGCACCAGGCCCGGACGCTGGGCCGGATCACCGAGACCGAGCACGCCAGCGCGGATGAGGCGCTGGCCCGGGTGCTGCGGTCCGGGTTCGCCCGGACGCTGGGCGCCCGGGCCGCGTCGCGCGTGCACTGGACCGACCGGGCCCGCCGGGCCGTGACCCGGGCGGGTGCCCGGTGACCGGCCGGGTCACCTGGGGCCTGATCATGGCCGTGTTCGACGCGTTCGAGGCGGCCGGGTTCCGCCGGGCTGACGACCAGCACACCGGCCAGGCGATCGGGCTGCTATCCGACCTGGCGAAGATTTACGCGGGTGAGCTGGACCAGCCGGCCGGTGCGCCCGGCACCGCCAGGGCCGCGCTGCTGGCCGAGCCGGTCACCGCTGCGGGTCCCGACGGCTCAGCGGTGATCGCCGCCGCCGACCTGGGCACCGTGCTCGGCGCCCTGTCCGACGCGGTCGCCTGGTGTGAGGACGACGAGGACTGCCAGGAATGCGCCGCCGCGCCCGCTGGCCTGTGCGAGAGCCACGATGCCCGGCTGGCCCGGGTGCCTGCCTACCGGATGCTGGCCCGCACGCTGGGAGACGACCGGTGACCGCGGTCCTGGCCGTCGTGCTGGCGGTCCTCATCATCCGGGACATGGGAGCGTCCCGGGTCCGTGGCGTAGGCGCTGACGTTGGCGCAGCCGCCGGTGGAGGCGCCGGGGTCGTGTACCTGCTGCACTTTAGCCGCCCGTATGGCCCCGGGGGCGGCGCGAATGGCCGCGGCACCGCGAGGCACTACATCGGCTGGGCCGCCGACCTGGAGGCCCGCCTCGCCGCGCACGAGCGCGGCCAGGGTGCCCGGCTCCTGGCGGTCATCAAGGCCGCAGGCATCGGCTTCGAGCTGGTCCGCACCTGGCCGGGCAGCCGGGTCCGGGAGCGGCAGATCAAGCGGCAGGGGGGCGCTTCCCGGTGCTGCCCGCTGTGTGGAGTCAAGCCCCGTGGAGGTAGCAAGTGACCCGCCGTCGCCGTCGTCATCACCCGGCCGCCGTGATCATGCTGGGCACCGGGTTCCTGCTCGCCGCTGACGTCGCCGTGTGGATGCTGTGGCTGGCCTGGCAGCTGCTGCCGTGGCTGCTGGCCGCCGCCATCATGGCCGCGTACAAGCTCGGCCACCGCCGTGGCCGGGCCTCTGTCCCCCCGGTCACCGGCAGGCCGCTGGCACGCACGGTCCGCACCCGGACAGTCATCGGCGCCGAGTGCGCCGGAGCCCAGCCCGGCGCCTACAGCCACCAGCTGTGCCGCACCCGCGGATGCAGCTGCCCGTGCCACCAGGACCGCCGCCTGCCGCGGCCCCGGACGCTCGCCACCGCCAGCACATCGCAGGAGCCCCCGTGGTAGCCGACAAGCCGATCCGTGTCCTGACCGCCGCCGCGGTGCTCCTGGTCGCCGCCATCGCCGCCGTGGTGAGTTTCGTGCACATCGAGCACCTGGCCATCACCCACGGGCAGACCGCCCTGGCCGCCGGCCTGCTGCCGCTGTCGATCGACGGCACGGTGGCCGCCGCGTCCCTGGCCATGCTCCGCGCTGCCCGGGCTGGCCACGCCGTGGCTGGCCAGGTTCATGCTGGCCCTCGCGGTGACGGCGACCCTGGCCGCGAACGTGGCCTATGGCGTGCCTTACGGCCTGACCGGGGCCGCTGCTGTCCGGCTGGCCAGCGGTCGCGTTCATCGGGTCCGCCGAGATGGCCATCGGCATGGTCCGCCGTGTCCGGAAGGCACCTGGCCAGCGGCCAGCGGCCAGGGACACGGCGGTGGCCAGCACCCTGGCCGCGCCTGCGGCCACGAGGCGGTCACGGCGGCCAGCGGCCAGCGGCCAGGCCACCCGGTCACCCGCGGATACCGAAGCCGCTGTGCTGGCCGCCCTGGCTACCCGCCCGGACATGACGCACAGGGAGCTGGCCGCCGCGGCCGGCACCTCGGAACGCACCGCCCGCCGGTACCGCTCCCGGCTGACCACCCCTGCCAGCTGACATGCAAAGCCCCGGCCCCGGGGCCAACCGCCAAGCCAGTCCCCGGGGCCAGAACCGAACGGAGATCATCGTGTCAACCGAACCGACCGGCGGCGACCACAACGCCGAGGTTGTGCCCCTGCACCCGGATGGCCCGCAGCCGCCGGACCCGGCGCTGCTGCCCGCCGTGCCGGGGGAGACCGCGCCGGCGGAGGCCACGCCGCAGGCCGTGGCTGAGCAAGCGAAAGTCATCTACGCGGACCTGACGCGGGCGGGTGAGCGGCGCCCGGTCATCCCGGTACCGCTGCAGCGGGGGAACTTCCGGGGCACCGTGGAGAGCTTCGCCGCGCTGCAGTGGCACCGGTCCCGGTATCACGGGCTGCGGCTGGTGTTCTACGTCCTGGCCGCCCTGGTGTGGGCGGTGATCGGTGTCGGCTACCTGGCGCTCCGTCAGGTGCGGTGGTGGTGGCTGACCGAGCAGCACGAGCTGCGGTCCCAGGCTGTCGTCTCCGGGGACAGCCGCGAGTGGATGAGGCTGCACAAGGAGGCCAAGGAGACCCGCCGCATCCGCGGTTACGTGCTGCTCGGCGAGGTGTTCGCGCTGGTCCTGGCCGGGGTTCTGCTGGCCCGGTTCGCCTCCTGGCAGGCGCAGGCCGCCGCCGTGGCCGCCGTGGTGGCGGCCGGGGCCCGGTTCGGCCGCCCGGAAGGGCACCGGATCGTCGGCCCGGCGGTGATCCCCCCGGACTACTCCCCGCCGACGCACGAGATCATCAGCCGGGCGCTGGGCTCGCTGAACATCTCGCAGATCAACGCGGTGCTCAAGCCGGACAAGGAGGGCCGGGCGGCGGGCATCCGCTTCATCTCCGACGTGATGCGCGACGGCCCCGGCTGGTCCTGCCAGCTGGACTTGCCGCACGGCGTGTCGGTGTCCACGATCCTGGCCCGCCGCGAGGACCTCGCCTCCGGGCTGCGCCGCCCGCTGTCGGCCACCTGGCCCGCGGGCGTGCCGCAGGAGCACCCGGGCCGCATGGACCTGTGGGTCGGCATGCACGACATTTCCAGGCAGAAGCAGCCGCCGTGCCCGCTGATCAAGGCCAGGCAGACGGACCTGTTCGACGTGATCCCGTTCGGCACCGACCCGCGCCTGCGCCCGGTCAAGGTCCCCATGTTCGAGGTCAACTGGCTCATCGGCGCCTCGCCGGGGCAGGGCAAAACCGGGGCTGTGCGGGTGCTGGGCTGCGCGGCGGCGCTGGACCCGGTGGCGGACCTGTGGATTCACGAGCTGGCCGGCAAGGGCGACCTCGAGCCGCTGGCGAAGGTCTGCCACCGGTACACCTCGGGCCTGGATGACGAGGCCATCGCCTACGCCGCCGACTCGGCGCGGCTGCTGCGCGGCGAGACCGAGCGGCGGTCGGCCATGTTCAAGAAGCTCAAGGGCAGCGGGGCGATGCCGGACGGCAAGGTCACCCGGGAACTGGCCGCCCGGCACAAGGAACTGCGCCCGCTGGTCGCGATCTTCGACGAGGTGCAGAACCTGCTGACCGGCAAACAGCACGGTGAGCAGGCCGCCGAGGATCTCGCCTACGTGATCCGCGTCGGCCGGGCGATGGGCATCATCGCGGTGCTGTCCACGCAGCGGCCTGACGCGAAGATCGTCCCGACCTCGGTGACCGGCCTGATCATTTCCCGGTTCTGCCTGATGGTCCCCGACCAGCCCGCCAACGACGTGGTGCTCGGCACCTCGAGCTACCGGCGCGGCTACGACGCGACGGTGTTCCGCCCGAAGCTGGACGCGGGGCTCGGCTGGCTCAAGGGCGGCGAGGAAGGCATCCCGCAGATCTGCCGGACGTACTACCTCAACATCCCCGACACCGAGCGCATCGCCGCCAGGGCCAGGGACATGCGGGACCGCGGGGGCGCAACCCCGGCAGCAACGAGAAGCGCCACGGCGACTGCAGACGGTGCAAGGGCGCCCGGCGGGTCCGCCGGTTCGGCGCCGGCCACGTCCACCGCATCAAGCTCGCGCTGCTCAGCCGGAAGGATAGCTAAACCATGCCCACGTTCATCAGGCCGGCCCAAGTCGACGTCACCGAAGATGGCGGCTGGCTGGCCACCCCGCTGGCCATCCTCGGCGCGTGCCTCGCCATCGCTGCCGTGGCCGCGTTCGTGCTCGGCCACCTGGTGCTGCTCACCGTGTGCGCGGCGGTGTTCGCCGTGGTGATGGGCGCCGTCATCGTCGGCTTGCGCTGGCTGGCCAGCCCCAGGCGGCTGCCCGCTAACCGGAGGATGACGATTCCGCGGCCAGCCCCGTCCATGATCACGCAGACCGCTGATCTGCGGATACAGGCCATCCGGGTAAACGGAGAGCCCATGATCACCGGCAATAGGCATCAGGGCGGAAACCGGGCAAATCGCCTGACCATTGGGTCACCCGCCCAGCATCTGCACATCCACCTGCACGGCGTGCCCGCCGAGGACATCGCCACGATCTTGCGCCGCCAGGAGAGCCCCCTTACGCCTCGGTGCGGCTGCCTGGCGGTTTCAGGGTCGGGCATCGCCTTTGACACATCCAGTGCCGCTGCAGATCCAAAGAGCCCCCGCCAGTCTCCGGACGGCAGGGGCTCTACGTGTGGTGCACGCGCGGTCAGCGTACCCGCTCAACGGCCAGGTAGTAGGTTAGCGCGGTCAGGGAAGGGCCGTCCTGTATCTTCCCGGCAGCGGCGAGCGCGGGGACCTCGGCGAGGGGCACCCATTCGACCCGGCTGGATTCCCCTGGGTCGCGGGGCTCCCCAAGGCGCTCGGCCCCGTCCGCGATGAACGCGGTGAACCGCATGTCGCTGATCCCGCTCAGGGCGTTGTATGCGGTCATGGGCCGCAGCGGGCCGGGGCGGTAGCCGGTCTCTTCCTCGATCTCGCGGCGGGCCGTGTCGGCCAGGTCCTCCCCGGCTTCCGCCCATCCCGCAGGCACTTCCCATCCCCACGTGCCGGTGATGAACCGCTGCCGCCAGAGCAGCAGAACCCGGGGGCCGTCAGTCACGACGGCGGTCACGGATGCCCGGGGGAAATGCACGACATGATGCTCGAACCGCTCCCCGCCGGGGATCTCGATGTCGGCGAGGGACACCCGTACCCAGTCGCTCGCGTAAGCATCACGGCTGCCGTGGACCGTCCAGCGCAACTAGGTCAGCCTTCCGTGGCAGGGGGGGCAGGTATCGCGGTCAGCCGGTCCTCCAGGTCCCTGACGGCCCTGACGTCATCCCATGATCGCAGCGCGGCGGCGACAGCCTGGGTCTGGGCCATGACCGGCTGGACCGCGCTGCCGCCGCTGGCCATGTCCAGCGCCTCCGCGCACAACTGCGCGGCTTGCTCTGGCTCGCCGTCCGCGGCGGAACAGCCCGCCAGGTCGAGGGTGAGTAGGGCGCGGCCCTTGACGTCCGCCGGGGACCTGCAGGCGAGGGCGTCGCCGAGCAGTTCCCGCGCCCGGCGGGTATCGCGCAGCAGCAGCAGCGTCGTCCCCGCCACGCCCGCGAGCCTCGGCCGGTCGAAGAACTCCGTTCCCCCCGGCGGGGTGGCCGCCGATGCCAGATGCTCATGGGCGCAGTCCAGGCTGGCCATGACCTGACGGTCCCGCCCGGGCCAGGCCGGGCTGGCGGCGTGCGACCGCGCCGCCAGCGCGGCCAGCCATGCCCGCCGCCGCGGTGAGGACCCTGCACCGGCCCCCTCTGCCCGGTCAAGCAGGCCCGCGGCGCCGTGACAGTCGCCGCGGAAGTACAGGCCGAGGCTGCGTACCGCGAGTATCCACGCGATCAGGTCGCTGTCGCCGATCTCCGCCCCGGCGATCTCCCCGGCGTCGAAGTACCCGGCCGCGCGGCTGTGGCGGCCCATGTCGTCAGCGAGCTGCCCGGCCACCCCGCACAGGGTGCCAGCCACGCGGACGGCCCGGATCCGCACAGCGGTCGGCTGGGGCTGCTGCAGCGCCTCCCTGGCATGGCGCAGCATGGCGCGGACTTCCGGCACCAGCTCGCCGGGCGGCGTGAACGGGTAGGACGCGGCGAGGCGCACAGCGGTGCGCTCCATGAAACCGAGGTCGGCGGAACTCACAGGTGACCTGGTGAGCGCCGCGGCCAGGTCCCACGGCTCGGTGCCGTCGCCGGCATCGTCATCACCTTTCCCAGGCGCCAGGGGCACCAGCGCCGCGAGCCTGCCACCCGCGCCGAGGACCTTGTCGAAGCGGCCGGCCATTTCCGCGGACGCGCGTTTCTGCCCACGGGCAACCTTGGACAGGTACCCGGGGTCACACGGCGCCCGGCGAGCCAGCTCATTCAGGGACATCCCCTGCTGGGCTAGCAGCCGCCGCAGCTCGCCGCCGAAGTCTGCCATCGCGTGCACCATTTCGCGTGACCGCTGCCCGCTGTCCCCTCAGCGGGCAGCAGGCAATCGCTGTCCAGCGTAGGGCACAGCGGAGTTCACTGCGTGTCAGCCACTCATCACAGGAGACGCGAATGATGCACGCGCCCGATGAAGACATCACTGCCCTGGAGAAACTCGCCGCCGAGCTGGCCGCCCGCGGCCTCCAGGCCCGGCTGATGACCCCGGACGACCGGCTGCCCTCGTTAACGGTCACCAACCCGCAGGCCGCCATGCTCGACGAGACGGTCATCACGTCCGCGGAGTGGTTCTGGTGGTCGTGGGGTGACCGGATAGCGGCCGTGGCCGACGTTGCCGCGGCGGCTGAGGCGGTCGCCCGCGTGCTGGGCACGTCATGAGCGGTGCGGAGGCCCTCGCCAGCCTGGTCCGCGACTGGGGCAGGTATTACGTGATCATCAGCTCGGGGAACCTGTACCACGCGGAGCGGCGCGACAACGGCGCCCGCGTCCACGAGGCCGTCCCGGCCCGGCTCCGCAAGGAGATCGAGCAGGACTTCGCGGCCTGCCCCGTGAAGCTCCGCGCGGAGAGCGGGCACCAAGGGTGACCGCGGTTGCTGCGCAGGTCCCTGATGCAGCCAGCCAGGCCCGCGAGTTCCTGGCCGCAACCGTCGACCTGGACCCGGGCGCCCCGCGCGCCGAGTTGGTGCGCCTGCTCTGTCAGTACCGCGCCCACCTCGCAGCCGTGGTGGCCACGCCCGGCGGCTAAAGCCTCCAGCCGGTCCTGACGCGCTACACGGTCATCCGGCACGGATGACGAGAACGCAGAGCTGCCGCCGCGCTGGGAGCACCCGGATGTGGCTGCCGCCTGCCGGTGCGGGCACGCTTCCCCCGAGCACAATGGACGATCACGCCACGGCCCGGCATGACCCGCACCAGCCCCCGCGCCGCCAGCCCCCGCACCCGCCAGCCGCTACTGCGGGACCGCAGGCTGATCGTCACCGTGCACGGCCGGGGGCACATTCGTTTCCCCAGAATCGGAAACCTGATCTCACCACATGCGGAAGGCTTGGCAGAGATGCGACAGTATCCGCTGTGAAGCCGATGTCCAAGAGGCTCGTGCTCAAAGCGCTGACCGGCCAGGGTTGCTACAAGGCGAGCGAGCGGGGTATCCATGAGAAGTGGAAATGCCCGCCTAAGTGCGGCAAGCACACGACCGCAGTGCCGCGGCATGGCGAGGTCACAGCCGGAGTGATCGGCAACCTCATCCGCGACCTGGCCTGCCTGCCGGAGGGGTGGCTCCAGTGACGACGACATACACCGCAATCTGCGAGCGGGAAGGGGACTGGTGGGTTGTCACCGTCCCCGAGCTCGACTCCGGAGGTGTCACCCAGGCTCGCACCCTCGATGAAGTGCCGGCCACGGTTGCGGATCTCGTCGCGCTGATGACTGATGCCGACCCATCCAGCGTCGAGGTCAACATGAAGGTGCATGCTGGACCGGGTGCGGATCTCGGCAAGCTGGCATTGGTGGCGGTCGGCGCGGTCGGCGCGGCGGCGGTGATCGCCTGGCGCCTGATCCGCTCCGTTACACCAGTCCCCTGACTCTGAACCCTCAGGTCAGCGCCGTGTCTCATCTGGCGACCGGAAACTGCGACGCGGACACCGGCCCACCGCGCCTGCCGGAACAGCCCGCCCGGCATGTCTCACCGAGCCCGGCCACACTGTCGGCCCCTGCTGAGACAGTGATGGCGGGTGGCCAGCAATGAGCCACATCGAGGACCGGTGGACGAGACGCGACCGCGGCGGCCACACCGTCCGCACCAGCCGGCACGGGACCGGGCTCCGGTGGCGGGCCCGGTGGATCGAGCCGGGCGGCCGGGAACGCGCCCGGTCGTTCCGCACCAAGGACGAGGCCGAGCGGTATCTCACCGAGATCCGGCACGAGATCCAGTCCGGGGCCTATGTGCCGCCCGACCGGTCCAAGGTCACCCTCGGCGCCTACGCCGCCGAATGGCTGGCAGGCCAGCAATTCGACCCGGTGACCCGCGAGCGCGTCGAATCAATGAGGCGCGTCCACATCATCCCGGCCCTGGGCACCCGGCCACTGCGGGACCTGGCCGCCCGGCCGACCAGCATCCAGCAGTGGCTATCGGGACTGAAGCTCGCGCCGTCGTCGCAGCAGCGTGTCCTGGGCCTGCTGTCCACGATCATGCGGGCCGCCTGCGCTGACGGACTGATCCGCGCCAACCCCTGCAGCAGCCCAGTCGTCCGGCTGCCCCGGAAGGCTGAGCGCAAGATCGAGCCGTGGCCGCCGCGGACCATCGCCGCGGTGCGCGCCGGGCTTCCCGGTGACCGGTACCGGGCGATGCTGGACGCCGGGACCGGCCTCGGCCTGCGCCAGGGGGAGTTCTGCAACACGCCCTATAAGACCCCAATCGACCACGATCATGGAATCCACGGTTAGCGCAGCGGGGCACCGGAGAGGGAAGACGGCATGACAGCGGACACGGACGGCTACATCGACCTTCGCTCGGACACGGTCACCAAGCCGTCGGCGGCTATGCGGCGGGCAATGGCCGACGCCGAGGTGGGTGATGACTGGTACGGCGGCGATCCCACTGTGAACCGGCTCCAGGATGCCGCCGCCGAGCTGACCGGGAAGCAGGCCGCGATCTACCTCCCGACGGGCACCCTGTGCAGTCAGATCGCGATGCACTCCTTCGTCCGGCCAGGGCGCTTCGTGGCCTGCGAGGCCACCGCCCATGTCTGCGGCACTGAGGCGGCGAGTGCTGCCGCCATGTCGGGGATCGCCTTCCGCCGGATCCCTGCGCGGCAGCGCGGGCTGCTGTCCGCGGGGCAGGTCGCCGACGCGCTGGCGGCTGACCCGTACGACGTCGAGGTGGTGGACCTGGTGGCGATCGAGAACACCCACCAGGTGGGTGGCGGGTCGGTGCTGCCGGTCGCTGACCTGTCGGCCATCGCCAGCATGTGCGCCGAGCGGGACACGCCGGTATACCTGGACGGTGCCCGCATCTTCAACGCGTGCGCGGTGACCGGCGCGACGGTGGCCCAGTACGCCGCTGAGGTGGACGCAATGATGTTCTGCCTGTCCAAGGGGCTCGGCGCACCGATCGGGTCGCTGCTGGCCGGTGACACCGAGTTCATCCGGGAGGCTCGCCGGCTGAAGATCCTTTTCGGTGCTGCCTGGCGGCAGGCCGGGATCATGGCCGCGGCCGGCCTGATCGCGCTCCGGGACGGTCCGGGGCGGCTGGCTGAGGATCACGCCAACGCCCGGCGGCTGGCCGGGGGAATCGCCGAGATCGTGCCGGACGGCCTGGACACCGCGGCCGTGCAGACCAACATCATTTTCGTGGACGTCACCGGCACCGGCCACCCGGTGCGCGAATGGGAGCAACGGCTGGCCGCGCACGGCGTGCTCGTCACGATGGTCGCCGGGCGGGTGCGGATGCTCACCCACGTCGATGTCACGGCAGCGGACATCGACGCTGCGCTGGACGCGTGGCGCAAGGTCGCGGCCGAGCTCGGTGTGCGGTAAGGGTCCGTTGGTCTGCGGGGCTCGATGCAGCGCTACGTTCTGACCGGCGCGCCCGGCTGGCAGCCATCCCTCAGGTGGTGGCGATCTTGTGTGGCCGGGGCTCACCGGGCCGCTGCCTGATCCAGGACCCGCGACCACGCCACAGACCTGAACGCCGTTGCCGCGCCAACCAGGTCCGTGTTCGGACCGGACCAAAACTATGCCAGCTCCTTACGGCTTCGTCTGGGCGGCAGGGTGATGGTCTGGGCGGCTGGCCGTGTGCTTAAAGCCCATGGTCACGGTTCCGCATCGGTGCCAGGGAGGCCGGGCGAAACCGTCAGGCGGTCACCCGCGAACGGGTCGCGGCCGGCTGCACCGAGAGCCCGGCGGTCTCGGTCAGGAATCTCCAGCCGCCGCCGCTGTCGCCGTCCGGGTAAATGGCGGCCCGCACCGTCGCGATGAGTTTCCCGACGGCGAGTTCCAGGGTGACGGCCTCGATGTACATCGAGGCCGTCACCCAGCCCTGGGCGAGCGAAGCGGTCAGGTCCACTCCCGTCACCGTGGGGTCAGTCTCCTCGATCGCGGCCAGGGCGTACGCCAGCGCGTCGAAGCGGGCGCCGTCGAGGGGGCCGCTGCCCTGGACCCGCATCTCGCCGTAGAACTTCATCGCTGCGCCCCTTGCTCACTCATCCAATTGCTGGCCAATCGCCGTGCCCATCGGCCCGGTGCTCATTGGCTCCGTGCTCATTGGCCCGTGCTTAGTGACCCTGTGCTTACTGGACCCTGTGCTTAGTGACCCGTGCTTGTTGACCCGGTGGTAACTGGCCAGTCTTCCGCAGGATGCTAGCCCAAACCCGCGGCCACGAGCCAAGTGCGGCCAAGCCCCGGCCGTCCTCCCTGTTCATTCATGTGTGATTGCGGCGGATCTTGACCGACTCTGCTGAGTGACATACGAAGACATCAGGGACACGATCCAGCACGCCACGCCAAGGGAGGCAGGCACATGAGGAGACTGATCCGAGGGCTCATCGCGGGCTTACCGGTCCTGCCGTTAGCGGTTGTCGCCGCGGTGGCGGCCCCGCCGGCCGCGCAGGCCGAGGACAACGGTGTGGGGCAGACACCGGCGCTCGGCTGGTCCAGTTGGAGCTTCATCCGGCAGCACGCGCCGGAGTAGGTACAAGTCGGCGGCAGCCGCCTTCGTTCCTGATCCCGGCTGCCACCGGGCAGCCCGGAGTCCTTCAGGCGACACGGGCGGAAGGCTTCGCGGTGATAGTCAGATCCAGTGGCTGTGCGTGGCATTGCCGGGAGCGCGGGCACGGGCAGCGGTAGCCCGGTCGTGTCACCACTTGCCATGATGATCGGGCACCAGGAGATTCAGCGGGATCAGCGCCACCATCAAGACAGCGAAGACCAGGAAAATGCGGCTTTGCGCTATCGCCGGATCATGGGCCGTTGCCAGCAGGGCGGTTGTCGCGGAGAGCGCCAGGATGGAGCCGGACTGGCGGAACATGCCGCGCAGGCCGGCTATCGCCGCCACCTGGTCCGGCGCGAGCTGCAGAGTGGCGTTGTTGGTGGCCGGTACGGCCATGCCCATCCCCAGCCCGGTGATCCCTGCCGCAGCAGCCAGCCAGCCGTAGGGTCCCACTGACGCCGGGGGCAGCCACAGCAATGCCAGGCCCAGTGCGATCAGGCCGAATCCGATGGCCATCGGCCGCCGTGATCCGGTGCGCCGCAGGGCCATGGACGCGATCCCGGCGACGGCTATCATCCCGACCGCCCGGCTGGTGAGAAGTGTCCCGGCAGCGAGCGGAAGCAGCCCGTACCGAAGCTCTGCGTACAACGGGACGACTGCTGCCAGGCCCAGGACGGCGCCCCCGTAGACGAAATTGATCAGGTTCATCACCCCGAACCCGTGCCCGTAAAGAAGCCTGGCGGGAATGAAAGGGGCCCGGTGGCTGCGGATGTGCCGCACGAAGAAGAGCCCAGCCGCGGCGCCTATCCCTTCGGGCAGAAGGAATCGCCACGACGCGAGGGACGCTGATCCCGCGCCGAGGAAGGCGAAGCCGAACATGACGGCCAGCAGCATGCTGCCGAGCAATGCGACGCCCCCGATGTCCACCGGCACCTTGGCGCGGCGCGTGCTGCGGGGTATGACCAGAGCGCAAAGAATGATCAATACCACGCCGATCGGGACATTGATGAGGAAGATTCCGCGCCATGACCAGTAAGTGACGAAAACCCCGCCAAGGACGGGCCCGACGATCCCGCCGATCGGAAGGATGCTCGTGAACATCGCGAGGGCCCTGTCCCGGTCCGGCCCGAACTGATCGGCCACGATGCCGGATGCCGATGGCATGAACGCGCCGCCGCCCAGGGCTTGCGCGCCGCGGAGCCCGATCAGCAGGTAGATGGAATTGGCGAGCCCGCAGCACAGCGAGGCGGTGGTGAACACGGCAGCGGCGCACATGAAGATCGTCTTGCGCCCGAACTGGTCGCTCAGCCTGCCCGCTACCGGCATCGCCAGCATCTGGGCCAGGCTGTAGGTGGTGATCGTCCAGCCGGCCCAGTTGATCCTGGTGTGCAATTCGTTCTGGATCGAGGGAAGGGCAGTGGCCACGATCGTCTGGTCGACGGCGACCATGAACAACGCCACGGAGACGGCGGCGAAAACCAGGCTCTTGTGCCTGCCGTACCCGGCGGGCGGGCCTTCCGGGTTTGCGGTCGGCGCCGGAGGGTCGGCATCATGGCGGAGTGTCACGATGTCTGGCCATGATCGGCCGCATAGCATCCCGTGTGGCGCCGTTGGAGTCCGCGTGAAGTGCCAGTGGGCGACGGAGGCGAAGATTGCTCCCTGGCAGCCATGAGACAATTAAAGCGGATTGCTTGCCAGCAAGCAATGGGAGGCTAAGGATGCTGGACGTGGAGTCAGCTACCCACCTGCGCGGCGTAGTCAGCAGGATTGCCCGGCGGCTGAACGCGTCGGCAACCTCCGAAGGCCTCACCCCGACACAGGCGTCCGTGCTCGGCCTGATCGCCGCTCGTGGCCCGCTCGGCCTCGCGCAACTGGCCGAGCTGGAAGGACTCAACCCGACGATGCTGTCCCGCGTAGTGGGCGCCTTGACATCAGCTGACCTGATAGTGCGGACGCCGGACCCTGCGGATCTTCGTGCCTTGCAGGTCGCGGCGACCGCAGAGGGATCGCGGATGCACGAGCGCATCAAGAGCGCCCGGGCCCGGGTTGTTTCGGATTCCGCGGCGAACCTGACTGACGAACAGGTCCAGGCGCTGATGGCGGCGCTTCCCGCACTGGACGCGCTGGCTGAGCAACTCGCCCAGCCGGCTGGGCGGGGCCAGCCTGCGCGGTCGGCCGGGCGGGGCTGATCAGCCCGGTCACCACTGCCCTGCTGCTCCAGCACACGGTGCAGGCGGCTGCCCGGGCCACGGGCTAACCAGGCAGCGGCTGGCACTCGATGACGAACTTCGCGGGCGGCTGCCGCTGCGCAGATGTCACGTCGAGCCCGGCGGCGCGGGCCAGCAGGCGGAACTCGCTGATGGTGTTCTTCCCCCCGCCCACCATCAGCATTTCCACATCCAGTGACCGTGGCGCGTCGTCCGGAGACACTCCGCCGATGACGACGACCCGTCCGCTGGGCCGGGCCGCCTCGGCGCAGCGCTGCAGGATGCGGACGGTCTCCTCGTCAGGCCAATCGGTGAGCACGCGCCGGAGCAGGTACAGGTCGGCGCCGGCCGGAAGCGGGTCGAAGAAGCTCTGGGCGACTGTCGTCGCCCGGGAGCCGACCCCGGCCGCGTCGAGTGCGGCCGCGGCGCGCGCCACGCTCGCCGGGAGGTCGATCAGCACGCCACGCGCGCCGGTGTGCTGGCGCAGCAGTTCGGCGAGGAACGTGCCCGCGCCGCCACCGACATCGACGACAGTGCGGATGCTTTCCCAGCCGCCGCTGATCTCGAAGTCTGAGTCGGAAATCCCGTGCTCCAGGGGCTGTGCCAGCAAGGCGTCGAAGCTCCTGGCCAGCTCGGGGTGAGCGGCGAGGTCCGCCCAGAAGGGGCGGCCGAACGCCTCGCTGTAAGCGGGCCTGCCGGTCCGGACAAAGCTGAGCAGCGTTCCCCACACCTGGGCAAACCGGCCGCCGATGCCGTCGAGATCGAGGTGCCGGGACTGCTGGACCAGGGCCTCGGCGGCAGCGTTGAACTCGAACCGCCCCGCGCCGTCCTGCCGGAAGACGCCCTTGCTGGTCACGTGATCCATCACGTAACGCAGCGTGGTGGCGCCACAGCCGGCCTTCGCCGCCAGATCAGCGATGTCGTGGTGGCCGTCCTTGATGAGCTGTGGGATATGCAGTGTCACCACGACTCAAGGAATCGCGCGACGTGGACGTGCCGCTGGCCGCCGCGCACTTCTTCTACTACGCGGGCTGGGCGGACAAGCTGGAGCATGCCGGCTTCGGCCCGGGCCCCCGCCCGCAAGGCGCTGCCGGGCTGGTCCGGGGCCACGGCGTACAACAGGGGCCAGGTCCTTTACCGGGTCGCCGAACTACTCGACGGCAGGGCGGGCCAGTTCACCGCGGAAGCCGTTGCCGCTGAAGATTGTGACCGGGCGGACGCGGAACAGGCGGTGGCCGCGGCCATCGACCGCTGGGTCTGGTACGCGGGCTGGCCGGACAAGGTGGCGCAGGTAGCCGGGGGCGCCAACCCCGTGGCCGGCCCGTACTTCAACCTCAGCGTGCCCGAGCCGACCGGGGTCGTCGCGCTGCTCGCGCCGCCGCAGGCTGGCCTGCTCGGGCTGGTCAGCGTACTCGCGCCGGTCATCGCCACCGGCAACACCGCGGTCGTGGTGGCGAGCGGGCAGGCGGCGCTGGCCGCGGTCACCCTGGCCGAGGTGCTGGCCACGTCCGACGTGCCCGCCGGGGTGGTCAACGTGCTGACCGGGCGGATTCGGTACGCCTGACTGGGATGATTTGCCCGTTATGCCCGTACCAAATCCGTGAAATGTCAGTCGTGGGGGGCTCGGCGGGGGTGGGGCGGGGTCAGATGGCGCCGAAGAGGCGATCGCCGGCGTCGCCCAGGCCCGGGATGATGTAGCCGCGCTCGTTCAGCCGCTCGTCCATGGCGGCGGTGACCACGCGCACCGGAAGCGGATTCTCGTCGGGGAAGGCGGCGGCGACCCGGGCAACCCCCTCCGGCGCGGCGAGCAGGCACACCGCGGTGACCGACGCCGCCTCGCGCTCGGCGAGCATGGTGATGACGGTCTCCAGGGTGCCGCCGGTGGCGAGCATGGGATCCAGCACGAACACCTCGCGGCCGGCCAGGTTGGCGGGCAGCCGGTTCGCGTAGGTCGCCGCCACGAGTGATTCTTCGTCGCGGGCCAGCCCGACGAAGCCCACATCGGCTGTTGGCAGCAGCCGGATCATGCCATCCAGCATCCCGATGCCCGCGCGCAGCACGGGCACGACGAGCGGCACCGGGCGGGCCAGCTTGACACCGCGCGCCTCGCCCACCGGCGTGCGTACCACCTCGGGCTGGACCCGCACTTCGCGGGTGGCCTCGTAAGCGAGCAGGGTGACGAGTTCGTCGGTGAGCCGGCGGAACATGGGCGCTTCGGTGCTGTCGTCGCGCAGTGTGGTCAGCTTGTGCGCGATCAGCGGATGATCGACGACCAGGGTTTGCATGATCGGTAGTGTCGCAGGCCGGCCCTGCACTACGTGCAGGCAACATTCACGCAGCTGGGCTGTTTCATGCAGCTACGCTGTGCCGCTGTCGCGCATCCACCGACACGGCAGGGCACCGCGGCAGCCGACGGGGAGAAACCTTGCGGCCGACCGCCAGAAACCTCGCCGTCGGCGGTGGGAAACCTTGCGGCGTCTGGCGGGAAATGTCACCGACAGTTCGCCCGCTGGCCACGGCGTCGCCAATGCTTTTACTACACCGCCGCTGCATTGTGTGAGCGTGCGGATCGGGATTATTACTGAATCTTTCCCGCCCGATGTTAACGGCGTGGCACACAGCGTGTTGCGCATTGCCGAGCATCTCGTGGCGCGAGGGCATCAGCCGCTGGTCATTGCGCCGCGGCCAGCGGCAGGGGTGGCGGACGCTGACGCCGGGCCGCTCGGCTTCCCGGTGATCCGGGTGAACTCCATGCCGCTGCCCGCGTACCGGGGCTTCCGGCTGGGCCTCGCCTCCGCGGCCATCTACCACTGGCTGCACGACCACCGCGCCGACCTGGTCCACCTGGCCAGCCCGTTCTTCCTCGGCGCCCCGGGCGGGACGGCCGCCCGGCGGCTGCGGCTGCCGGCCATCGCCGTCTACCAGACCGATGTGCCCGCCTACGCCCGTGCCTATCACTGGGGCGGCCTCGCCGAAGCCGCCGCCTGGCGGTGGCTGCGCAGGATCCACAACGCCGCCGACCGCACCCTGGCCCCCTCCACGGCGAGCGTCGAGCGGCTGCGCGAGCACGGCATCCAGCGCGTCTGGCGGTGGGGCCGCGGCGTGGACTGCCAGCGGTTCGCCCCGGCGGCGCGGAGCGACGCGCTGCGCCGCTCACTGGCACCTGGTGGTGAGGTGCTGGTCGGGTACGTCGGGCGGCTGGCCACCGAGAAGCGGGTGGACCTGCTGGCGAAGGTGGCGACGCTGCCCGGGGCGCGCCTGATCATCGTGGGCAGCGGCCCGGCCGAGGCCCGGCTGCGCAGGCTCATGCCGGCTGCGGTGTTCCTCGGCCAGCAGGGCGGGGACCAGCTGGCCCGGATCTTCGCCAGCCTGGATGTGTTCGTGCACAGCGGGTGTCACGAGACGTTCGGCCAGACCATCCAGGAAGCTGCGGCCAGCGGCCTGCCGGTGGTGGCGCCTGCCGTGGGCGGGCCGGTTGACCTGGTCGACGATGGCGTGACCGGGTACCTGGTGCCGCCCGGTGACGCCGCGGCGCTGACCGCTGCGACGGCCCGCCTGGTAGCTGACCCCGTGGCGCGGGCCGCGCAGGGGCGGGCTGCCCGGCAGCGGGTGCTCGCCCGCAGCTGGGCGGCCCTCGGCGACGCGCTGATCGAGCACTATGCGGAGGTCCTGGCAGCGGGCCGGCTGGCGGAGCGGACCGCCGTTCCGGAGGGCGCTCTGGCGCGGCCCGGACTGGGCTGAGCGGACGGCTGGGCCCTGGGCTGGCACCGGTACCCCGGAAATTCAATTCGCGTGGCACAAGTCACGGTTGTTGACCCGGCACCATCGCAGTTCTAGCGTCTGGCGTCGGGGGAGAATTCTGTCTTTTCAGCAATGCGCACTTAGCATCTCAATCTGCGCGCGGGGGGGCGGTAGAGCCTGGCCACTGCCCGGCTCACCGGGAAAGCGTGGTTGCATTGATGAGCAAAAGGAATGGGCGGGCTGGTTTTCGCGCGATTCCCAGGATGGTGCTCGGGGCCGGGGCACTCGCCGGGCTGATCGCCGGCAGCGCGGCGGTCGCATCGGCCGGCCAGCCTGCCAGCAGCCTGCACGGGGCACAGCGCACTGCCGCGCGGACGGCGGCTTCCGGGTCAGCGGCCCCGATGGCGGCGGTTCCCGGGACGGCGGTTTCCGGGACGGCGGCACTCCGGACGGCCGGCGAGCCGCGAGGGAGCGGGGATGCCCGGGTCAGCAGGCTCCTCGCCGACATGACCCTGACCGAGAAACTGAGCCTGCTGGAGGGGATCCAGCAGCCCGCACACGGGCACGCAGGCCAGGTCAGCCGGGCCGGCCAGGCTGGCTATCTGCCTGGCATCGCGCGGCTCGGTATCCCGCCGCTCCGGCTGGCTGGCGGCGCGCCCGGAGCGGTGGCCGCCGCTCCCGCGGTGGCCGGCGGCCTGACCTCCGGCATGGGCGTGGCTGCCACGTTCAGCCAGCGTGATGCCTACGCGAACGGGGTTGTGATCGGCCGGGACGCGGGTGGCCTGGGACAGGACGTGGTCGCCGCGCCGTCGGCGGGTATCGACCGCGATCCGGCTGCCAGCCAGGGGCTGGCCACCTTCGGCGAGGACCCGTTGCTGACCGGCCAGACGGCAGCCGCCGAGGTCACCGGCATGCAGAGCCGGGGCACGATGGCGATGGTCACGCCCTACATCGGCGCCAACGGCGGCAGCGACGTGGTGCTCGGCGAGCAGTCGTTGCATGAGATCTACCTGCAGCCATTCGCCGACGCGGTGCGGGCCGGCGCCGCGGCGGTGATGTGCTCCGGCAACTCGGTCCGGGTGACCGGCCCGCCGGGCCTGCGCACCGCGCAGGCTTCCGGAGCGGGCAGCGCCACGCCATCCTGCGGCCAGCTGACCGCGCCGGCCACCGGGACGTACTGGCTCAACCTGGGCGTGCTTGGCGCGGGCGGCGCGATCAGCGTGGACGGGAAGGTGCTCGCGCGGACCGGTCCGCGCGACGGCGCGCTGCCGCGTTACGGGGCGGTCCAGCCGGGGGAGAGCAGCGTGCTGCCTGCGGCGGGCGGCCTGGACAACCTGCGCGCCAGGGTCCACCTCAGGGCTGGCCCGCACGCCCTGCGGGTCACCGAGATCGCGGATTCCTCGGGCAGGCCGGTGCAGGCCAGGCTGGACTGGGTGACCCCGTCCATGCAGACCGCCGCCCTGGATCAGGCCGTGTTCGCCGCACGGCACGCCAGCGCCGCGGTCGTGTTCGCGTGGAGCGCCAGCGGGCTGGCCGCGCCGCTGCCCGACGGCCAGGACCAGCTCATCACGGACGTGGCGGCGGTCAACCGGGACACGATCGTGGTGCTCAACACCGACGGCCCGGTCGCCATGCCGTGGCTGCACCGCGTCCGGGCCGTCCTGGAGATGTGGTACCCGGGCGACGCCGGCGGCCGGGCCACCGCCAGCGTGCTCCTCGGCAGCACGGACCCGGCAGGTCACCTGCCGTTCACCTGGCCCGCCAGGCTCAGCCAGGGGGTGGCCGACCAGCCGGGCCGGCATCCCGGGCGGACATCCAGCGGGGCGGATCCGGCCGGCGCGTACTGCGCCGCGGTGAAGGGTGGCGCCGCGGTGAAGGGCGGTGCCGCGGTGAAGGGTGGCGCCGCGGTGAAGGGCGGTCGAGGGCGGGGGCCGACCTGCACCACCACCTACTCCGAGGGCATATTCGTCGGCTACCGCTGGTATGACGAGGCGGGGGAAACCCCGCTGTTCCCGTTCGGCTACGGGTTGTCCTACACCACCTTCAGGTACTCCGGCCTGCGCTGGTCGGCGGTGCGCAACGGCGGGCTGACCGTCTCGTTCTCGGTCACCGACACCGGCCCGGCGGCCGGTTCGGCGGTACCGCAGCTCTATCTGGGGGCGCCGGACCGGCCGCCCGCGGGTGCGGCGTTCGCGCTCCGGGCGCTGGCCGGTTACACGCGGCTCGCGCTGCGTCCCGGGCAGACCCGGACCGTGTCCCTGCACGTGCCGCAGCGGCAGTTGCAGTACTGGGACGGCCGCCGGGGCTGGCGCACCGCCGAGGGGAAGCGCCCGCTGTTCGTCAGCAGCAACGAGCGTGCCCGTGATCTCGCCACGACGGTGACCATTCCCGGCTGATGACCGTGCGGCTCCCGGTCCCCCCGGCCTGGCGGGGACCGGGCAGGCCAGCTCACGATGACCGTACGGTGACCGGGTGCGCGGCGGCCTGGCTGGCGGGAGCGGCCGGCCCATTCTTGTTTGCGCGTTTGCCTTCAGGTCAGCCCGCGGACGCTGTCCGGTCATGCCGTTCCGGGACCTTTGGCTCTGTTGTGCGCAATGGCGCCAGCGCCCCGCTGGGTGACGATGGCGCCATGGTCAGCCCCAGACTCAGGAGGGTGATATGGGCGAAGGCCCAGGTAATGGCACCGCAATTGGCCGGGGTAAACGAAGGTGGCTGAGGCCCTGTACGGCGGTTGTCGCCGCGGGCGTCCTGGCCACCGGCGCACGCGATGAGCGACAACAACTACGACTCCGTCTTCGGCCCGTCCACGCCGGGCGCGCTCGATGTCACCTCCGGCAACGACGGCGGCGGTTACGCGGTCAGCCCCAGCACCGGCGCCACGGTTCCCGACCCGGGCACCGTGAGCGCGCTGAACAGCCAGGGCCTGGGCACCATCTACGGGGACATGGACCCGGCGTACGACGACTGCTCCGACTCCAGCCACACCTCCAGCAACCCGGTCGGGGTGATGACCGGCCCGAACATCGGCACCATGGGAGGACGCAGCGGTGTGCACCGGCACCCCGGTGCGGCTGGGCAGCTACCCGGACCGGTGCGGCTACGGTCAGCGGCTACCGCTGCTGGTGATCTCCCCGTACACCCGGGACAACTACGTCAGCCGCAACGGCTCCGTCCTCAATCGCCGACCTGGCCGCAGGTAGTTTCGTCTGTGTTCTCCCTGAGCCGGAAAAGGGGATGGAGAGTCATCGCGTGGTGGCCGAACCACTACGCCGGGCCCGCGCCCTGAGCCGCCCGCCAGGATTTGGTCCGCAGTTCTGCCGCGGATCTGCTCAGCGAAGTTCGCTGAGCAGATTCTCATGCCAGATGAGCACCAGGTAGGACCCGACGTGGTAGGTGCGCGCGGGCTTGCCGAACGTCCTCAGAACAGCGCGTGCGCCGGTGAAGCCCGGATAGCCGGGCACGCCGGGGAAGAGCACCACGAAGTCGGCCCTGTTGCGCCGCGGGTCATACCACGCCGCCTTCGACTCAAGGGTGCCCCGGATGAGCCGCCCGCCTGCTGGTGTCACCAGCCGGATCCGGACCCGATCGCCGCTGGTCAGCGTGACGACGTTCGACTCCCAGTAGCCGGACAGGCCGGTCTGCAGATGCCGGGCCGCCAGCCATGACGTGAGCTGCTGGTCCTGCGCGGGCACCGGCGGCTGACTGATCTCGTGCGCCAGGCCGGCCAGGTAGCCGAGCAGCACGACGAGCAGCAGGGGCGCCAGCCTGGCCGCCAGCAGCCGCCCGGCCAGCAGCCGCCCGGCCAGGGCGGCGCTGAGCGGGAGCACGGCCCCGATCTCGCGGGTCCCGGTGACCGTGACCGCCTGGGTGCTGAGCACGTAGGCGGCCAGGTTGACCGCCACACCCGTGACGAGCAGCTGGGCGATCAGATCGTTGTCCCGCAGGAAGCGCCGTGCTGCCAGCCAGGCCCCGCAGCCGGCCAGCAGGACGCCCGCCACGTGCAGCATGATGAAGGCGGTGCCGGCAGTCAGCCGGAGCCCGAGGAAGTCGGCGCCGCCCAGGAGCAGCAGCCCTTCGAAGGTGATGCCGAGGTTGCGGACCAGGGTGGGGCCGTCCTGGGCGAACTGCGTGACCGGGGCCGGCGTGTAGAACCCGCCGTGGGTGTGGATGAGGTGCAATGCCAGTGCGGCCGCTGCCACTCCCACCAGGGCGGCACCGCCGAGAGCCAGGTCATACCGCTGCGCCGCCAGTGGCTTGCGCTCGACCGCCACGGCCCGGTAGACGCGGACTGCGGACACCACGGCGAGCGGCAGCGCCCCGATGTAGACCACCAGCGGGTCCGCCACCGCCGCCCAGCCGAGCAGCGCCCCGGCGATGACCGGGATGTACCAGCGCCGGCGGGTATGGTCCAGGATCAGCCAGACCACCATGACCGGCACGGACGTGCCGATGTGGTCCGGCGAGGAGATGAGGATGTTCACTCCGGAGGCCAGTTGCGGCGCGAGCATGATGCCGGCCGCGATCAGCACCCGGACCAGGGCCTGCCGCCCCGTGGAATTGCCCTTGGCCAGCAGCGCAGCCAGCAGCATCGCGAGCGTGTAGGTCATGGCCGCGGCCACGTGCACCACGTCCTCGTTCAGCCCGCGGACGAGTTCCACCAGCATGTACTGCGGCAGTTCGGTGGTGTAGAACGAGACGTCGGAGAGCGACCAGCCACGCAGCAGCAGGTTGCCGTGCAGCATGTCCCAGGCCTGCAGGGCCTGGCCCGCGCCGTCGGAGTTGACCGCCCGCGTCCGGGCCACGAGCAGGTTGCACGCGAACGCGGCCGGCACGCCAAGGACCCAGGCCGCCGCCACCGGGCGCAGCCGCAGCGTACGGAGCCTTTCCGGGGCTGCCGAGGCCGGTGCCTCGTGGTCCCCGGCCGGGCGCGACGCCCTGTCATCCTCAGCTTCGGGGAGGAATGCTTCGCTCGCACTCACGTGCCCCATTGGATCACGCTTGCACCGCGGCATGGCGGGGCTATCCCGGTACCCTTCGGCACGGGCGGCCCGGCGATAAAGCACCGCTGCCTTCGCCGGGGCGCGCCCTTCGGGGTGCGCGACCGCGCCTACCATGTGGCGCAGGCAGGCGATGGTTCCGGACCAGAAACGTGCCGGCTGACCTGCACTGAGCCCGCTGGCCTATCCGTGAGCTGGACATTCCGAAGGAGAAGTGTCGTGGAGGTCTCGCCCCCCGGCAAGGTGGCCACGCCGCAGCAGCCGGCCCGCACCGGCACGGCGGAGGAGGCACCCGGCCGCTGGGCGGGCCGGGCGGCCGTGCGCAGGCTCGGATCCACCACCGGCCGGCTGTCCGCACCGGCGGCCACCGGGCTGGGATCCTTCCTCCTGCTCGCGGCGGTCTTGCTGGTGCGGAACGCCTACCTCTTCTCGGCCAGGATCTACGAGAACCAGGACTTCGCCGCCAACACGATCGCGGTCCTCCAGGCCAAGCACCTTGGCCTGCTGACGGGTAACTACTCGAAGGAGGGCTTCTACCATCCGGGACCGGCGTTCCTCTATGTGATGACCGCGGGCGAATCGGTGCTGCACGACCTCCTGCATGTGGTGCCGACCCCGTGGAATGGGCAGTTGATCGCGATCCTGCTGCTGAACGCCGCGCTCATCGCGGCCTCGCTGGCGGTGCTCGCGCGGCACGCCCGTTCGCGGTGGGTGACGCTGGCCTGCCTGACGGTCGTGCTCGTTTTCGCCGCGGTTCACCCGTTGCCGGTCAATTCCGCGTGGATGCCCTACGTCTACTTCACCCCGGCCTTGCTGCTCCTCGTGTCCGCGGCGTCTGTCGCCGCAGGACAGACCGTGGACCTGCCGCTCCTCGCGCTCTCCGCCGGGCTGTGCATCAACGGGCAGGCGGAGTTCCTGCTGTTCGCGCCAGCGACCGTGCTGGTGTCACTGGGCGCCCTGATCGCGGCGCACCGGCACGATCTACGCGACCTGTTCCGTGGGCGGGCGCGGCACTGGGCCGGGGCGCTGGCGGTGGCTGCGTTGCTTCTCTTCCCGATTGTCCTGAACACCGTCCTGCACTGGCCCGGGCAATTCGGCAACTACCTCACCTACCGGAGAAACGTCGCCAACCACCACATGATCCATCACTCGCTGGGCGTGGCTGTCAGCTACACGCTGCGCTACTGGTGGCCAGGCACCCCGAACAGCGCCGCTGACCGGGGCGGACTCTGGGTCGCGGCGGTGCTCGGCATCCTCGCGCTGGCACTAGCCCTGCGCTGCCCCCGGCCCGGCTTGCGCCTGTTCCTCCTCTGGTCGCTTGCCATGGCCGGCCTGATGACCGTCCTGTTCATCTACTTCGCGCGGACGAGCATGAGCGACGAGGACATCCACAACCAGGCCTACCTGGGCTACTTCTACTGGGCGGCACCGCTCGTGGTGGCACTCGCAGCCGCCGCGGGGGCAGTCGTGTACCTGGACCGGCGGCGGGTGGCCTTGCTGGCACTGGCCGCAGTGGTGGCCGGGGGCGCGGTCATCGCCACTGTCGCGCCGCAGCACCGCGACAACCCGGACGACCCTCCCGCCAGATACCTCGGTGTCCCGCAACTCCCGCATGTCGTCAAGGCGATGGCGGCCGTGGCAGGAGGCCGGGCGATCGTGATCACGATCGCTCAGAACGACTGGATGGACGCGGTCGGCGTGGTCGCCTACGCGGACCGGGCCGGGCTGCGGTCCTGCGTGGTCGGGCCGCACTGGACCGTCATGTTCCGTGCCCAGTCGATGTGCACTCCGCGCGAAATACGAGCGGGGGTCTCGTTCTGGTTCACCGGAACCCCCGGATGGACGCCTCGCGCGGGCTCAGTCGTCGCCCGCTTCCCGGCACCGTCGGCGACGCTGGTGATCCGGCGGCCATTGACCGGGATGTGAGCCGACGGCTGTGCCGGAGCATCAGGCGTGGGCCTGATCGCACCCAGGAGACGGCGCAAGCGCTGCCGCCGGTGCACGGTGCGGCCAGGGAACGCCCGTCGGCCGGCCGTGGCCGCCCGGCCGGCGGTGACTGCTGGACGAGCGATCACACGCCATCACATGCTGACATAGTTGCCGCCATAACGATGCTGGCTGGCGCCGGGCCGCTAGGGTAGGCGAACTGGGTTTAATGAGGTGCCCGACGACATAAAGATCAGGTGTGATGGTGACGCTTCAGCGCAACGATTCTTTTGAACGCGATGTGGTGGTCATTGGCGGGTGCGGTCACGTGGGACTGCCGCTTGCGATCGCCTTCGCCGATCGAGGGGCGGATGTCGCCGTCTATGACGTCGATCCTGCCGCGGTGAAGCAGGTCAACAGCGGCCGGATGCCCTTCGAGGAGCCTGGAGCCGGCCCCGTGCTGGAGCAGGCCATCGCGCGGCAGCGGCTGTCCGCCTCGGCGGATCCCGCGATCGTGGGCACCGCTGAGCATGTTGTCGTCGTCATCGGCACCCCGGTCGACGAGCACCTCAACCCGGACCAGCAGGCGATCCCCAAGGCCCTCAAGGGGTGTGCGGAGTACCTGCGCGACGGGCAGTTGCTCGTGCTGCGGAGCACGGTCTATCCGGGGGTCACCGCCCTGGTGGAGAAGATGATCGCCCGGCTCGGTTACTCGATCGACGTGGTGTTCTGCCCGGAGCGGATCGCCGAGGGCAAGGCGATGACCGAGCTGTTCGAGCTGCCGCAGATAATCTCCGCCCGGCGGGAGGCGGCGTTCGAGCGGGCAGGGGCACTCTTCGGCCTGCTGACCGCGAGCCAGGTCCGGATGACGCCGGAGGAGGCTGAGCTGGCCAAGCTGTTCACGAACGTGTGGCGCTACATCAAGTTCGCCACCGCGAATCAGCTCTACATGATCGCCAACGACCGCGGGCTGGACTTCGAGCGGATCCGCCAGGGCCTCATGCTGGACTACCCGCGGGCGGCGGACCTGCCCGCGGCGGGCTTCGCCGCGGGCCCGTGCCTGCTGAAGGACACGATGCAGCTCGCGGCGTTCAACAATAACAACTTCGCACTCGGTCACACGGCGATGGCGATCAACGAGGGCCTGCCGTTGTATCTGGTCGACCGGCTCAAGCACCGCTACGACCTGGAATCGATGGCGGTCGGTATCCTGGGCATGGCGTTCAAGGGCGGCTCAGACGACATCCGCTCCAGTCTCGCCTACAAGCTGAAGCGAATTCTCGCGTTCGTCACCGACGCCGTTTACTGCACCGATCCTTACGTAACCGTGGATGATTCTTTGATATCCCTTGACGATGTGGTCGAGAAGTCGGATCTGCTCATCATCGCCGCGCCGCACGCGGAGTACGCCAGCCTGGCCACCGGCAAGCCCATCGTGGACATCTGGAACCTCCGCGGTGACGGCGTCCGCGTCTGATGATGAAGAGCCGCTCCGTGAACCGGCGGCCGGCCGCCGCTGACCTCGTCCGGCGGGCCCGGGTCATCGATCCCGACGCGATCCGGGTCTCGGTGGTCATCCCGTCCTACGACGAGGGCGAGAGCATCGTCGGAGTGCTGGAGCGCATCATCGAAGCGGTCACCTTGCCGTTCGAAGTACTCGTGGTGGTCGATGACCCGGCTGACAGCACCCGGCCGGTGGTGCAGCGCCTCGCCGAGGCCGAGCCCCGGCTGCGCTGCCTGGTCAACACCTACGGGCGGGGCCCGGCCAACGCGATCCGCTATGGCATCGATCACGCCACGACACCGGTGGCGGTGGTCACGATGGCTGACGGCTGTGATGACGTCCGGCAGATCGACGACCTCGTCCGCCTGGTCGAACGGGGCGTGGCCGTGGCGGCGGCCTCCCGGTACATGGCGGGCGGGCAGCAGGTCGGCGGCCCGTTGGTGAAGGGCATGATGTCCTCCATGGCCGGGCGGAGCCTGCGGCTGATGGCCCGGGTCGGCACCAGGGACGCCACCAACTCGTTCAAGGCCTACTCGACCGCGTTCGTCCGTGCGGTCGGCATCGACAGCCGGGACGGTTTCGAGATCGGCCTCGAGCTGACGGCCAAGGCCCGGCGGCTCCGCCTGCCGATCGCCGAGATCCCCACCATCTGGCTGGACCGGCAAGAGGGCATATCGAACTTCCAGGTCGCGGCCTGGCTCCCCAAGTACCTACGGTGGTACCGGTTCGCCTTCGGCCCCCGGCTCAGCGTGGACCAGCTCACAGGTATCACCCGATCACCGGACAAGCCGGAAGAGACGACGCCGGAAGAGGCAAGGTAACGATGCAGAAGGTTCTGGTCAGTGGGTCCGCGGGATTCATCGGTGGCTACCTCGTCGAGGAGCTGCTGGCGCGGGGCTACGCCGTGGTCGGCGTGGACGACTTCTCCAAGTACGGCAAGGTGACCAAGTCCTACGACGACCACCCCGAGTACACCCTCGTCGAGGGCGATGCGCGGGACACCGGCCTGATGACCCGCCTGCTGGCGGACTGCGACCACTTCGTCGCCGGCGCCGCGATGATCGGCGGCATCTCCTACTTCCACACCTACGCCTACGACCTGCTCGCCACGAACGAGCGCATCATCGCCGCCTCCTGCGACGCGGCGATCGCCGCCCGCCGGTCCGGCCGGCTGAAGAAGGTCACCTACGTGTCGTCCTCGATGGTGTTCGAGTCGACCGACTCCTGGCCGTCCTATGAGGGCCAGGAGCGCGAGGTGCCGCCGCCGCTGTCGTCCTACGGCTTCCAGAAGCTCGCGGTGGAGTACTTCGCGCGCGCCGCCTACGACCAGTACAAGCTCCCGTACACGATCGTCCGCCCGTTCAACTGCGTCGGCATCGGGGAGAGCCGGGCGCGCGGCGACGAGGAGATCCTGTCCGGCAACGTGAAGCTGGCCATGAGCCACGTGGTGCCCGACCTCGTGCAGAAAGTCCTCAAGGGGCAGGACCCGCTGCACGTCCTGGGCGACGGCAGCCAGGTCCGCCACTACACCTACGGCGGCGACCTTGCCCGTGGCATCGCCGATACCCTGGAGCACCCCAGTGCGCTGAACGAGGACTTCAACCTCTCCACCGCCGAGTCCACGACAGTGCTCGAACTCGCGGAGCTGATCTGGAAGAAGATCAAGGGCCCCGGCGCCCCGCTCCGCGTGGTGCACGACGACCCGTTCACCTACGACGTCCAGCGGCGGGTGCCGTCAACGGAGAAGGCCAAGCGGATCCTCGGCTACGAGGCGACGACCTCCCTGTCGGCGATGCTGGATGAGGTCATCCCGTGGATCCGCCAGGCGGTCGAGGCCGGCACGCTCTGACCGGGCCGCCCCCCGCGCTCAGCGGCGCCACTTGGGGCCGCAGCCGGGGGCGAAGCCGCTGGTGAGCGCGGGGAGCAGGTCGTGGTTCCAGACCATGACCCGGTAGGGGCCGATCCGGACGCTGCGCTGCGGAGGGCCGAACTGGGCAGTGGTCTGGTACGCGGTGCCGTTGGCCCCGGCCGCCCGGGTGAGCCCGAGCACCAGGAATGTCGCGCTGGCCGGCGGCTGGTACCACGTCTTCCTGGTCTCCCAGGAGTCAGGGATGAACCGGTGGCAGGAACTGGCGACGGCCCGGACCCGCACCCGGTCACTGGTCGCGACGGTGGTGAGGTTGGCCGCCCAGTAGTCGCCGAGGCCGGCGGTCTGGTGGTGTGCCGCCAGCCACGCGGCGACCGCCTGCGTCTCGATCGGCTGCGGCGGGCTGCTCGCGTAGTAGCCGGTGATCCCGGCGTAACCCACCGCCACGGCGAGCGATGCGGGCGTGAGCGCCCGCATCGCCCGCCTGCCCGGGAGGAGCCGCCCGGCGAGCACCGCGCTGAACGGCAGCACGGCGGAGATGTCCCGGGCCGACGCGAGATCGAACGCCTGGGTGCTGAACACGAACGCGGCCAGGTTGATGAGGATGGCCGTGATGAGTATCGGGATCAGCCGGTCGCGTTCTGACAGCAGCCGCCTGGCCGCGATGCAGCAGGCCGACGCGGCCAGGATCACGGCGATGAGGCGCAGCAGCGCCACCGCCAGCAGCGGCCCGGGCCGCATGCCGAAGAAGTCAGCGCCGAACAGCGCCAGCACCGATTCGACCATGAGCCAGAAATTGTGCGGCAACTGCGCGCTGGTCGCGAAGATGGTCGTGGTGGGGGCGACCACGAAGCCGCCCGCGTGCCGGATGAGGCTCAGCAGGCCCGCCGCCAGCGGGACCGAGACCGCCGCTGCCACCAGCAGTCCCGCGTCCGCCTGCCATGCCGCGCGCCGCTGGTAGAGCCGGATGGCCGAGACGACGATCACCGGCAGGGCGCTGACGTACACCGCCATCTGGTCGGCTATCTCCACCCAGGTGAGCAGCGCGCCGACCAGCCAGGGAAGGTACCGGCGGCCGCCCAGGCGGTCGATCGCCAGTCAGATGACCAGCAACGGGACCCCGGTGCCGACGTGCTCGGGGGAGGACAGCAGCAGCCCCGCGCTGATCCGGGGCCCGGGGGCGAGCATGATGCCCACGGCCACCAGCACCCGGACCAGGCCCTCGGTCCCGGTGGCCCGGCCCCTGGCGAGCAGCGCGGCGAGCAGGACGAGCAGCGTGTAGGTCGCCGCGGTCGCCAGGTAGATGACCCCGGGGTTCACCCCGTGCACCAGTTCGACCAGCATGTACTCGGGCAGTTCGGTGGTGTAGAAGGAAACGTCCGAAAGCCACCAGGAGCGCAGCAGCAGGTTGCCGTGGATCATGTCCCACGCCTGGAGGACGTTGCTGGCGCCGTCAGAGTCGATGCCCAGGGATCGGGCCCGCGCCACGTAGCCGGCGTAGAGCAGGCCGGTCAGGCCGGCCAGGATCGCCGCGGTCAGCAGCCGCCGGCCCCGCCGGCCCCGCCATCTCGCGGCCTGGGGTTGTGTGGCCTGGGATTTTGCGGCAGCGGGTGGCTGCGCGGGCTCGGGTTCGCCCTCGGCCTCAGCCGGCCCGGCCTCAGCCGGCCCGGCCCGGAGCGGCCCGGCCCCGGACGCCAGCGGCCCAGCCCTCAGCGGCCCGGCTGCGAGCGGCCCGGCCCCGGGCGGCCTGGCCCCGGGCGGCCTGGCCCCGGGCGGCCTGGCCGATGGTCCGCCGGTTCCCTCCCCCGAGTCGGTCGCCGCGACGTTAACCACCCCTGACAGGCGATGAGCGAGACACCATTACCTGGCCGGGCCTGCCTGCCCGGCACCCGCCGCCCAGGCTAGCCACCCGCGCCGGGAGCACTTTCTGTATTTGTGCTTCCATGACCATGCTTGTGCGGCTTTAGAAAGCATTATCGCGGTTCAGGCACCGGCCGGCCCGGGTCCGGGCCAGCGCTCACCGCGCGTGCGGGAAGCGGGGCAGGCCGTCCAGGCTGGCCCGGGCCAGCTCACCCCAGCCGGCTGGAATGGCTGCCGACGCTGGCCTGATTGATGCCGGTTCGCGCTGGATGAGCAGCATCGCCGCATCATCGTCCAGCGCGTGGCCGACATGCCGGAGAACATCCTGCTGCAGGACGTGCAGTATGGCGTCCGGATCCTGGTCGGCGCGGAAGACTCCGCGCTGCGCCAGCGGATAGAACTCACCAGCCCTGTTCCGGGCCTCGCTGACCCCGTCGGTGTAGAGCAGCAGCTGATCGCCCGGATCGAACGGCACGGTGGTCACGTCGCGCGGGAATGCCGCGAGGTGAGCCAGGCCCAGCGGCAGGCTGCAGTCTGCTGGCTCAACGAACCGGCCCGTCCCGCCAGTGATGAGCAACGGCGGGGGGTGGCCGCAGCTCAGCAACTGGACCTTGGAGCCGTCGGAGCTGATCTCGGCGAGCAGCGCGGTCACGAACTGCTCGGCGGTCAGCCGGCGGGCCAGGCTCGCCTCGATCCGTTCAGCGATCATGGGCAGGTCGGCCGCGTCGTGGGCCACTTCGCGGAACGCGCCGAGGACGGCCGCGGCGGTCTTGACCGAGATCAGGCCCTTGCCCTGGACGTCGCCGACGATGAGCCGGCAGCCGCCAAGCGCGGTCACCACCGCATACAGGTCGCCGCCGATCTGTGCGTGTGAGGTGGCGGACATGTAGCGCACCGCGAGCCTGATGGAATCCACCTGGCGCGGCACGGGTCCCAGCAGGACCTGCTGAGCGACCTCGGCGATGGCCCGCACCTCGGCTAGCTCGCACTCCCGCCGCTGGCGCACCGTGCTGGCGATGACCGCGGCCACGGTGACCCCGGCGACGGTCGCCGAGTCGAGGGCGTACTTGTCCCAGGTGCTGATGATCTGGTAAGCGGCGAGCACCGCGCACAGCGCGAGGGCCACCACACCGACGACCACGGTCTTGCGCAGTCCGCCGGACACCGCCGCGAACGCCGGGCCGAGCGACAGCAGCGGCAGCAGCTCAGTGTCCGGGCCGATCCGGGCCGCGGCAATAGCGACTGCGCCCATGATCAGGAACGGCAGCACGTCCAGCGTGCGCTGCACGTTGGACCGGCAGGCCGGCTCCGCGCCAGCCGTGATCCGTGGGCCATGGCCGCGCATCCGCCTTCGCCCGATCACGTCTCGCGTTCCCCGAAAGACCTCGTGCGCTTTGAACAATCCCCTGTTTCCCCGAAAGACGCTGTTCCCCGAAAACCGCCGATACCCGTCCCCCCGGCCGGGCGCGGCGATAGCAACCGAAATGCTATCAGCAGTAACAACGCGTGCCCGGCGTACCGGTGCCAGACGGCACCGAGACGTCATCTCCCCGCGCTGGTGATCAGATGATCACAAAAATCGCCTGATGGCTAGCCGGTTCAACTACAGCACACCAGGATGTAACCGGATATTCGGGGCGCATCACGGGGCATCGGCAGGATGATGATGCGGTGCCTGCGGCTGCCCGACCTTGGCGGCGAACCCGGGCAGTGCGACCCGGTACGCGCAAGTGTCGCAGTTCATCCTGATGTCGCCGTGGCGGGCCTCGTCGTAGCGGTCCAGCACGAGCGCGGCCAACTCGGCGCAGTCGCCGATCAGCCCGGCCACCCGGACCTCGATCCCCGGGTGCTCGTCCGCGAACTGGCGGGCCTGGCTGGCGACCCGGCCCGGGAGGACCCCGGGGAAGAGGAAGTACGGCGCCACCACGATGCGGTCCGCGCCCAGCCTGCGCGCCTTGTCCAGCGCCGCCGGGACCGACGGCTCGGCCAGGGAGATGAACGACAGGCCGACATCGGCGTAGCCCCGGCCCTCCCACAGCAGCCGGGCCACCTTGGCGACCTCCGCGTTGGCGTCCGGGTCGGTGGAACCGCGGCCGGCCAGCACGACATGGGTCCCGCAGCGCGGCGACCCGCCGAGCACCGCCTCGATGCGGGCTTCGAGCAGGTCCTGGAGGACCGGATGCGGGCCGAGCGGCCTGCCGTAGCGGAACCGCAGCCCGGGATGGCGCACCTGCTCACGGGCCAGGGCCGCCGGGATGTCGCCCTTACCGTGCCCGGCGGCGGTGAGCACCAGCGGGACAGCCACCACTTCGGCCTGCCGGCCCGCGGCCAGCCGGGGGACCACCTCGCTGACCGATGGCGCGGACAGTTCGATGAACCCGCCGTCGACGGCCGGCAGCCGCCCCCGGGAGTGTTCCCGGACTCGCCTGATGAGCTGGCGGAACGTGGCCACGCCCGTCGCGTCCCTGCTGCCGTGACCGACGATCAGCAACGGCGGTGCGGCGTTCATGCCTGCGCTCAGGCCTGGGTTCATGCGCGGGCTCATTCGTGGGCTCATCACGCGCTGTCCTCGTGGTAGAGCAGGGCGTTGACGGCGGCCGCGGCGACCGCGGCACCGCCCTTCTCGCTGCGGTTGGTCAGTGCCGGAAGGCCGCTCGCCCGCAACGCGCTCTTCGCCTCCGCGGCCCCGACGAAGCCGACCGGCAGCCCGACGACCAGCGCCGGGCCAGCGCCCAGGGCGATGAGCTCGGACAGTGCGGTCGGCGCGGTGCCGATGACCCACACCGCGCCCGGGCCGACGTCGCGGAAGGCGAGCCGGATTCCCGCGGCCGAGCGGGTCCGCCCGGTCCGGGCCGCCAGCGACGCCGCGCGCGGGTCGCCCACCCGGCAGACGACGTCGCAGGTGGTGATGCCGGCCGCCACCATCCCGCTGTCGGCGACCACCGCGGCGCCGCGTCGCAGCGCGTGTGCCCCGGCGGCGAGTGCCTCCTCCGCGCACACCAGGTCGCCGAGATAGCCGAGGTCGGCGCTGGCGTGCACGACCCGTTCGGTCACCGCCCGGGTCAGCGGCGGGAGCGCCGAGGTGTCAGCCCGCGACCGCAGGATCGCGTAGGACTGCTCCTCGATCGGGTGGATGGCGCGGGTCACGGCGTTGCCCTCATTCCTGGCACCCCGGGCGGGGGATGCTGATCGCGTCGACGGGGCAGATCTCGATGCACTCCGCGCAGCCCGTGCAGCGGTCCGCGAGGACCCGCAGCCGGCCTCCGGCAGGACGGATCGCATGCTCCGGGCAGGTGAGCAGGCAGGCGCCGCAGCCCTGGCAAGCACCGATGATCACTGTGGCTGCCACGCGTACCCCCGCGGCGTGACCAGGCGGCCGGCTATCACCCGGCTGGCCGAGCAGCCGACGACGACGATGCTGAGCATGTCGGCCGCGGTCGCGTCGAGTTGGGCCAGGGTGGTCAGCGTGACCCGCTGCCCTGGACGGGTGGCGTTGCGGACGATCCCGGCCGGGGTGGCCGCCGGCCTGTGCCCGGACAGGATCTCCAACGCCGCGGCCAACTGCCAGTCCCGGCCACGGCTGCGCGGGTTGTAGAAGGTGACCACGAAGTCGCCCTCGGCCGCGGCCCGCACCCGGCGCTCGATGACCTGCCATGGCGTGTTCAGGTCGGAGAGGGAGATCACCACATGGTCGTGTCCGAGCGGCGCGCCGAGCAGGGCCGCGGCGGCCAGGTTCGCGGTGATGCCCGGGACGGTGACCACGTCGATGTCGTCGCCGGCCAGGCTGAGCGCAGGGCTGGCCATCGAGTAGACGCCCGCGTCCCCGGAACCGACCAGGGCCACGGCGTGCCCGCTGACAGCTTCCTTGACGGCCAGCCGGGCCCGGGCTTCCTCGGCGCCGAGCCCGGAGGCCAGCACCAGGGTGCCGGGCCGGAGCAGGTCGCGGACCTGGTCGGTGTAGCGATCCAGGCCGACGACGACCGAGGCCCGGCGCAACTCCGCGACCGCCCGTGGCGGCAGCAGGTCACGCGCGCCCGGTCCCAGCCCCACCAGGGCAAGCCGGCCCCGGGGGCGGATCCGGGCCACCGCGGCCGTGGCCATCGCCGATTTGCGCTTGGCAGCGACCAGCACGTCGCCGGCGAGCAGGGCCGCTGCCTCCGCCACGCTGGGGGTGCCGATGGCGGCCAGCGGGGCGGCACTCGGGTTGGGCACGTCAACGCCGGCCAGCAGCCCGGCTGGGTAGGTCGTCAGCGGCCACCCGCGCCACGCTGCCGCCTCGGCGATGCCCGGTTCCCCCGCCTTGGCGTCGGCCGTCGCCACGACCGCGACCGAGAGCGGTGAAAGCCCCGCCCCGGCCAGCGCCGCGTCGATCAGGCCGAGCACCTCATCGGCGCTGACCCCGCGGCTCGCGCCGACGCCCACGGCCAGTGACGGCGGGCGCAGCACGGCCGTCCGCTCGTCGCCCCCCGCCGCCTCGTCGGTGACCAGGATGCGGTGCCTGCCTGTGCCGCCGACGTTGTCCGGGAAGGGCGGCAGTGGCCAGGTCGCGATGGCGTCCAGGTGCACCGGTTCGCCGTCGAGCATGGCCCGGCTGACCGCCGCGACCGCGCCCTCGACCGGCCAGCCGAGGGCGTCCAGGCCGGGGATGCCGGCCGCGTCAGTCGCCGTTGTGATCACTGCCTCGGCGCCGAGCAGGTCGGCGACCCGGCCGGCCAGCACATTGCCGCCAGTCCCGTGCCCGCCGGCCAGGGCAACCGCGTAACGGCAAGCCTCGTCGACGCAGACCACGGCCGGGTCGGTGTGCTTGCTGCCGAGCAGTGGCGCGATGAGCCGGACGGTCGCGCCAGTGGCGAGGAAACAGACCAGCGCGTCGCACTCGGCCCAGGCACGCGGCAGTGCCGCCGCGGCGGGCCCCTGGTAGGCGCGGGTCTCGCCGGGCCACGCAGCCGCCAGCCGGGCGGCCGCCGCCTGGCCAGCGGCGGTGACCGCGATCAGGCCGATCATCGTCCCTCCGGCGGGCTCGTGTCCTCCGTCGGGCTGGCGTCCTCTGGCGGGCGGGCGACCGGGCCGGGCGGGGGTTGCCGCGACCCCCAGAGCAGCAAGACCGGGTTCACGGCGGCCAGCCGGTGCGTGCCGTCAGGCAACGGGGCGAGCCGGGCCGCCTGCAGCAGGGTGCCCTCGACGGCATAACCGGCACCGCCGAGAGCAGCCAGGACCGGGCCGGCCCGGTCCACCGCGGCCAGTGCCACGACGATCCTGCCAGGCTGCCGCGCGGCCACCGCGGCCACCACATCAAGGCCGCCCCCGCCGACAAAGACGGCGTCCGGGTCGGGCAGCGGGTCAAGGGCGGCGGGAGCCTGCCCGCCGACGACCCGGACCTCCACCCCATGGCGGCGCGCGTTGGCGGCCACCCGGGCACATTGCCCCTGGTCGCGGTCCACCGCGATGACGGCCGCGCCCAACCGGGCACACTCCACCGCCACGGAGCCGCTGCCAGCGCCGACATCCCAGACCAGGACCCCGTGCCGGGGAGCCAGCCGGGCCAGCGCCAGCGCCCGCACCTCGGCCTTGGTGATCATGGAATCGCGATGCTCGAACGCCTCCTCAGGCAACGCCCACCCCGATGGGCCGCTCCCACCAGGCCTGACTCCCCGCTCTGAGCTGGCCTCACCCGCCCAGCACCACCCGGGCGCAGCCCTGGCAGTCACCCCCGCCTCCGCAGTCATGTCAGGCCCTGTAGTCACCTCGGCGGCGGGGGACGGGGAGGCGGCGGCGGGGGAAGGGTCGGCGAGGACCAGGACCACGTTCGGGCCGGCCCAGCCGCGCTCCGCCGCGGCTGCGGGGCTGCATTCGGTGATCCGCTCATCCGGGCCGCCCAGGCACTCCGCCACCAGCAACCGCCGCGGCCACCCGGCCAGCGCCGCCCCGATCTCCGCCGGTCCCTGTCCCGGTCCGGTCAGCACGGCCACTTTCGGATGCGCCCGGCAGACATTGACCGCACAACGCATCTCGCGCCCGTGCGCGCTGACCACCAGCGCGTCGTCCCAGGCCAGCCCGGCGCGGGCGAAGGCCAGCGAGACCGATGACACGGCAGGGAGCACGACCGCGGCCAGGCCACGCTCGCGCAGCGCGCGGACGATGCCGAAGAAACCGGGGTCACCGGAGGCCAGCACCACGGCGTCGCCCTCGTGCGCCGCGAGCACGTCCAGCGCTGGGCGCAGTGGCCCCAGCGGGATCAACCGCGCGGCCCCGCCGTCCGTCTGGCCGCCGTCCGTCTGGCCGCCGTCCGTCTGGC
>Ga0307372_10000560_pt1 | contig 66175 bp, 62 predicted proteins | sample OX1MG_FD_202533 | JGI IMG/M metagenome (GOLD analysis project Ga0307372, IMG submission 202533) | Soil microbial communities from Risofladan, Vaasa, Finland - OX-1 | ecosystem: Environmental > Terrestrial > Soil > Coastal area > Acid sulfate soil | place: Finland: Risofladan, Vaasa | collected... | reverse complement strand
TGGTTGATTTGGTTGTTCGAAGACTCCAATTCTACCTGATAGGGACACCTTTTTCGCGTATGGTCAGACCCTCAACTCGCCACCCCGGCGGTGGATGCAGGCTTAATAATCGCCGACTGATTGATTGTGAGTTGCAGCGCTTGGCGAATGTAGAGCTGATCCAAGAACTTCGCACCAGGGTTGTTGCCGAAGTTGAGGTTCATGTAGTTGTTGGAGAAGGTCGGAACAACCACAAGGTTGTACTTACTCGCGATCTGGGACCAGTTCGGACCCGCCACACCCGGCGCAGGCGCTGGTTGGGTCAGTACCGATGAGTCGACGTACCCAAAGTCGATGTTTCCAGCGATCAACTGGTTCTGCTCGGCCGAAGCGGTCAAAAACGCGACCAGCTTCACTTTCTTCACCATCGGCTTTTGGGGTCCCGAGTACTTCGGGTTAGCGCTGAAGGTCGCGTTTCCGAGCCCGTCCATGGCCGTGAGGGTCCAGGGACCGTCCACTCCGCCCTGCCACATCGACTTCGTGAAGGTTGAGATCTTCGAAGCCTGGGCGTTTAAGTAGGTCCAGACGCTCTTACAGGCGCTGATCGTTGAAGCGGCACCGTAGGCGCCCGTGGCGCATCCGGCCTTCGCGGTGGTGCCAGTGGTGTCCCATGAGCTCGCGAGGGGCGTGATGGTCGCCAACTGATTGTCCGTAAACCACAGGGGGTTGACCGGAGCCGTCAATTTGAGCGTGACGGTATTTCCACTTACCGTGGCGCTCTTGACCTGGTCAGGAATGCCCAACCCCTTGCTGTAGGTGCAGAACTCTGCCGGTTCGGCCTTGTAGAGGTTCAAGAAGAACATGACGGACTGACCGTTGACCGTTTCGCCATTCGCGAACTTCCATCCCTTCGTCGTCACGCTCACCGTCTGATTGTTATTGCTGTAGACCGGAGGTTGACCCGCGGAGAGGTTGGGCTGAATGCCAGCGTCGGCGCCGAGGCCGAACCAGTAAAGAGGTCGATACATCATCTGTTGAAACTGCGATGTGTTCGTCACGGTGCACTGTGACGGAGGGTAGAAGGGCAGGATGTAGTTCGGCGACGCGCCGGCTCCTTCAGCGATGGAGAGCGTCTGGTTCGTAGCCTGCTTGGGCGAATTCGGACTGTTACTAGAACTCACTACGAGCACGATGATCACGGCCGCCACGATCGCGACAACGACCGCGCTCCAGATTTTGGTTTTCTTCTGCATTCAACTTCCTCCAGTTGGATCGACGCACACCGCGAATCGGTGACTTTTCACTTTCAATCAAGCCTAAGAACTTGATCAGGCGCCCGAACCGTCACGCGCGCTTCGCGCTCTGGGAACTCGTAGTCAGAAAATGACCCTTAACGTCGAACACGGGGGTGGTGACATCGTTGTCCCGACTGGGCCCTGGGTCCCTGGTTCAAAATAAAGTGGCGCGTTGCAAAGAGCCGTCAATTCCTTTCTAAGAGAAATATAAGAATTGGATAAGGCGGCTGAGCCCTCTCATTGCACGAGGAAAGGCCAGCGCCTAGGGGCGCGAGCAGTCATTTCAGCGCACCCTCGCGGGTTAGATCTGCGAGTCAAACATGTGAACGGGCCAGGAATAGCGGCCGCGCCCGATGGGCAGTTCACCTCTTTTCTCCAAATAGGCGGAGAAGTTAGCGAGCCAGTCGCGGTACCACTGGCCAAGATTCTCGTTCCAGACGTCAACGGCGAGGTCGCGAAGCTCATCAAAGCGACGAAACTGCTCCTCCAGGACGAGCAGGCTGGCGCGCGCGTCGTCAACGGCGGCGTGAGCGTCGTCAAGCCTCACTCCGTAAAACGTGCAGAGGTCGCTGAGACGTCTCGAGCCGCGTCGCCAGCGATCAAAGTGGCGATCAATGATGAGGATGTCGAGGACGGGTCCCACGGGCAACAGTGGCGCGAGGCCGAAGTGGACGAGAACGCTGTTTACCATGGTGAGGTCGTAGGCCACGTTCATTCCGACGATGGCCCCGTTCGCTCGCCATACCTCCAAGATGCTTTCGGCGATGAGTTCGATGGCGTCGGCGAGAAGTGGCGCGTCGCGCACCATCACGTCCGTGATGCCGTGAATGGACGCAGCACCCGGGGGTATGGCCACGCCTGGATTCACCAAGCCGCCGACCTCTAAAAACCCACCTTCGCTCCCTCGCTCAACGAAACCAAAGGAAACGGGACGGTCAAAGAAGGCGTCGACTCCAGTCGTTTCAAGGTCAAAGGCGACCAAACGGGGATTCGACGAGGACTCCACGTGAGGAAGGTTACAGAACGAAAGCAATCGGCTCGGTACACTGGATGAATCGTCGTGCGTGCGCATGGCCCGCCCCGACAGGGTCGGAGATTCACCAGAGAGGGTGATTCCAACCGCTGGTTGGATGGCTATGGAGAAGAAGGACCCCTTCGTCTTGCGCCACCTTGCTGAGGTCCAGCCCGAGTTGTGGTGGCTGGACTCAGATCCCCTGGAACCCAGTTCGCATCCCGCCTTGATCGGTGACGTCGGCGCCGACCTGTGCGTCATCGGCGCTGGCTACACGGGCCTGTGGACGGCTCTGCTCGCCAAGGAACGCGATCCGCTTCGAGAAGTGGTGGTCGTGGAGCAGTTCGAAACCGGTGCCGGCGCCTCGGGACGCAACGGCGGCTTTTGCAGTGCCTCATTGACGCACGGCTTCACCAACGGAATGCGTCGATTTCGAAGTGAAATGCGCACGATCGAGCGACTTGGTCGAGAGAACCTCGACGAAATCGAAGCCACCGTGCATCGCTACGACATCGAATGTGACTGGGAACGCGTGGGAGAACTGCGAGTCGCGGTCGCGCCCTGGCAGTTTCGCAACATGGCTCAAGAGGCCGAACTGCGAAATGAAATGGGCGACCACGTTGAAGTGCTCTCGAAGGAGGAGGTGCAAGCTCGCATCCACTCCCCCTCCTATGAAGGAGCCCTCTTCGACCACGACGGCACCGCCCTGGTCGACCCGGCACGTCTGGTGTGGGGGCTCGAACGAGCCTGTCTATCGCTCGGGGTGAAGATCTTTGAAAACTCCAAGGTCGAATGGCTTGAGGACGTCGACGACGCGGTTCGCGTTCACGCTCCCTACGGAGCGGTGACGGCCGCGCGCGTGGCGCTCGCGACCAACGTCTTTCCTCCCCTGGTACGCAAAGCTCGCAAGTACGTCGTCCCCGTCTTTGACTACGTCCTGGTCACCGAGCCCCTCAGCGACGAGCAGTTATCGAGCATTGGCTGGCGCGGTCGAGAGGGAGTCGCCGATGCCGGCAACCAGTTCCACTACTACCGGCTCACCAACGACAACTCAATCCTCTGGGGCGGCTACGACGCGATTTACACCTTTCGTGGCAAGGCGAAACGCGACTACGAGTTCAACGCGGAGACGTACGCGACCCTCGCGAAGCACTTCTTAAAGACGTTCCCACAACTCGCCGGCGTCAAGTTCACGCACGCCTGGGGTGGTGCCATTGACACGTGCACGCGATTCTCACCCTTTTGGGAGACCGCCTACGGAGGCAAGGTCGCCTACGTCCTTGGCTTCACGGGCCTCGGCGTTGCCTCCACACGATTCGGCGCGTCGGTGATGCTCGACCTTCTTGACGGACGCCAAAGTGAGGCCGCGAACCTCGCCATGGTGCGCCACAAACCAATGCCCTTTCCGCCAGAGCCCTTCAAGTGGCTCTTCATCAGATTGACGCAGTGGTCGATCAAGCGCGCCGATGAGCGCGACGGACGCCGCAATCTCTGGCTGAAACTGCTCGATGCCTTTGGCTTAGGGTTCGACTCCTAGTCGTTGTCGTTTTGGTGTTCCACCATCAGATCAGAGATCATGTTGACGACCGTCGGGTCCAGCAACGTCGTGACGTCGCCCAACGAACGGTTCTCCGCGACGTCACGAAGGAGCCGGCGCATGATCTTGCCCGAGCGCGTTTTGGGCAGCTCTGGCGTCAAAATTATCTGTCGCGGTTTCGCGATGGGGCTGATCACACTCGCCACGTGCTGACGGAGCTCTTCGATCACGCCGGACTGATCCTTGCTCGCGTCTTCGGCCGAGAGGCGCAGCGTCACGAAGGCAACGATGGCCTGGCCGGTCATCTCGTCGCTCGCGCCCACGACGGCCGCTTCGGCCACCGCGGGATGGCCCACCAGTGCGTGCTCGACCTCGGTCGTCGAAAGACGGTGTCCCGAGATGTTCATGACGTCATCGATGCGACCAAGCAGCCAGAGGTCACCGTCCTCGTCGCGCTTGGCGCCGTCACCGGCAAAATACACGCCCGGAAACCGCGCCCAGTAGGTCTCCTTGAATCGCTCCGGGTCACCCCAGATGCCGCGAAGCATCGCCGGCCACGGTTTGGTGATAACGAGATAGCCTCCTTCGCCGTTGCCCACCGACTTGCCCTCATTGTCAACGACGTCAACCGAGATTCCGGGGAACGGACGCATCGCCGCGCCGGGCTTGGTGGCCGTGATGCCCGGGAGAGGCGTGATCATGATGGCTCCGGTCTCGGTCTGCCACCACGTGTCGACGATCGGGCATCGATTGCCTCCGATGTGCTCGCGGTACCACATCCAGGCCTCGGGATTGATGGGCTCACCCACCGTGCCCAAGAGCCTCAGACTGGAGAGGTCCTGACTTGCGGGGTGTTCCTCGCCCCACTTCATCAACGTACGAATCGTGGTCGGGGCGGTGTAGAGAACCGTGACCTTGTTCTGCGCAATGATCTTCCACCAGCGATTGCGCCCTCCCGAGTCGGGAAGACCCTCATACATCACTTGAGTCGCACCGTTGATGAGCGGGCCGTAAACGATGTAGCTGTGGCCCGTGATCCAACCGATGTCCGCCGCGGTCCAACACACGTCAGTGTCCACCTTGACGTCGAACACCAGGCTGTACGTCGTCGCCACCTGCGTTAGATAGCCGCCCGTCGTGTGAAAGATCCCCTTAGGTTTCGCGGTGGTGCCCGAGGTGTACATGATGATCATCTTTTGTTCAGACGGGAACGACTCGCACGTGTGCGTGTCCGCCTGCCGATCGACGACGTCATGCCACCAATGATCGCGACCTTCGACCCAGTTCACGTCGCCGCCCGTACGACGAACGACCAAAACGGCCTGGACATCAGGGCAGCTTTGGAGAGCCTCATCCACGGCAGGCTTGAGAGGACTGGGCGCACCGCGGCGAAACGCCCCGTCAGCGGTCACGACGAACCGGCAGTCCGAGTCGAGGATCCGGCTCGAAAGCGCGTCAGCGGAGAATCCACCAAAGACGACCGAGTGCATAGCGCCGAGTCGAACGATCGCCAACATGGCAATGACCGCTTCGGGGATCATGGGCATGTAGACGGCGACCCGGTCGCCTTCCTTCACGCCGAGTTCAATCAAGGCGTTCGTGGCTTGAGCGACCATCTTTTGGAGTTGAGCGTACGTAATCGTGCGCGACTCGCCTTCGGCGTCGCCCACCCAGTGATAGGCGACCTTGTCACCCTTGCCGGCGTCGACGTGACGGTCCACGCAGTTATACGAGGCGTTCAGCGTGCCGTCGGAGAACCACTGCGCGTTGGGAAGGTCCCACTCGAGCGTCTTGGTCGGGCTCTTTGTCCAGGTCAGGCGGTCGGCCTGCTTGCGCCACCACGCCGCCGGATCGGCGCTCGCCTCTTCGTAAATCGACGGCTGCGCGTTAGCATTCTTGGCGAACTCCGCGCTTGGTGCAAAGCTGCGCTTTTCGTCCAGCCAAGCCTCAAGTCGTGCTTCAGTCATAGTCTTCCCCCGCTCTTGGTCACCCCGTTTGGAGTGCTTACGTGTTCGCGCCGTACCGGTGCGCTCTCTTGAGAGTATCGCTACTTGCCTTGAAGATGCCAACAGTTACCTTGAAGATGCCAACAGCGCCCGAACCTTGCGGTCGGGCGCTGTTGGCGGTTGGGCCCGGTGGCAAGCCACCAGTGACCACTACGTTAGCCGCGCGGGCCAGTGGGTAGGACCACCTTTCCGTGAGTGTCATTGATAACACCCGCCGCCGAGGCGTACCACGCGGCGAGCGCCGTGGCGAGACCAGTCCAGCCACCTGCGTGGGTCATGCTGGCGTGACCGCCGCCCCAGGCGCCGATGGTCAGCAAGACGAAGGTGATCAGCAGCAGTACGAAGACGAGGAGCACCGCTCCGCTGGTCTTCATGGCGGCAATCGTCATGTACAGCGTGAAGATCGTCCAAGCGAGCAGGAAAATACCGACGCTGTCGGTGCCTGCTCCTAGGTTGAACTTCACGATTGCGTAGAACGCTAACCAGAAGGCGCCGTACGAACTGAAAGCCAGAGCACCAAAGGTGTTCCCCCGTACGAACTCCCACATACCCGCCAAGAGCTGGGCGAGGCCTCCATAGAACAGGGCCAGTGCGAGCGCCGGAGCGACCCCACCCCCATGCCATATGTTGGCGTTCGCGCTGCTCAAGCAGAACGTCGTCATGGCGAATCCAGCAAGGCCCAAGGGCCCCGGATCCGCGATCTTCTGTTCGGACATTTGTTTCCCCCCAAATAAAGGAAATAATTCAAGGCACCTAGATGGCACCTCAACAGAGATTTAACACGCTGCAAATGCAGTTTTGGTGGATTCTTTGCTTTGAAGAAGGCTGCTCTCGAGTCCCCGTCGTCTCATTTTCAAGTAATAACGGTATTTTCCAGCAAATCAGCTCGGATCCGCCGTTCAAGAAAGATCGCAGAAAGTGGTTCCGTCATTGGTCGAGAGCGCCGCGAAAGGTCGCGACGAAGCGTTCGATCTCACTCGCGCTCGCTCCGTCGAGGAGGAGCCGAACGAGCGCCGAGCCCACGATGACGCCGTCGCTCGCGGACGCGGCGTTTCTCGCCTGCTCCGGGGTCGCGATGCCCACTCCGATATAGACCGGGACGTCCGAGGCGCGCCGTACGGTCAAGGCAACCCCGCCGCCCTCTCCGTCGTCGCTCGACACGCCCGTGACCGCCATCCGTCCTTGTGCGTAGCAAAAGCCGCTGGTTCGAGCCGCGATCACGCCGACACGTGGCGCGGGCGTCGAAGGAGCGACCAGCAGAACCGTGGCCAAGTCAAATTGGGCCGCGACCTCCTCCCACGGGTCGAGCTCTTCGAGAGGCAGATCCGGAATAATGGCTCCCGAGATTCGAGCGTCGCTCAATCGCGAAGCACTGCGTTCGAGTCCGCCGTGGAGGATCACGTTGTAGTAGGTCATAGCGATCAGGGGTACTCCCACCTCAACGGCCGCTAGTTCCGCCGCGACGTTGTCGAAGGTCGTGCCGCGTTCGAGGGCGCGCCGGCCCGCCTCTTGGATGACGACGCCGTCCATCATGGGGTCAGAAAAGGGCAGTCCAATCTCGATCGCGTCGGCGCCGGCGTGGGCGGCCGCCTCGACGTGACGTAGCCAGTCCGGCGAAAGACCGGCCATGAAGTAGGGAACGAGAGCCTTGCGGCCCGTGTCACGGAGCGCCCGTAGCGAACTCTCAAGTGTTCTCACGCACCACCTCGAAGAATCTCTCGAACTTGAGCGACGTCCTTGTCGCCACGACCCGAGAGATTCAACAAGACGCTCGTCCCCGGCGCCAGGGAGGCACCGGCCTCGCGAATGAGCCAGGCGACCGCGTGGGCCGTTTCGAGGGCCGGCACGATGCCCTCGAGCTCGCTTAACAGCTGGAGAGCGGGAATCACCTCTTGGTCACTCGCGGCGACGTACTCGGCGCGTCCCTTGCTCGCGAGGTAGGCGTGCTCGGGGCCGATACCGGGGTAGTCCAGGCCCGCTGATATGGAGTGCGCTTCTTCGATCTGACCGAACTCGTCTTGGAGAAGCATGGAGTTCATGCCGTGCAAGACGCCCGGTGACCCGGTCGAGATAGCGGCACCGCCCGCTGCTTCGACGCCCACGAGGCGCGCGCCGGTGTCGACAAACCCCGCGAAAATGCCCGCGGCGTTCGATCCGCCACCCACGCAAGCGACCACCACGTCGGGTTCGGCGACGCCTAACTCGCGCAACTGCACCGCAGCCTCACGTCCGATGACGCTTTGGAACTCACGGACCATCCAGGGAAAAGGGTGGGGGCCCATCACCGAACCAAGGCAGTAGTGCGTGTCGCGAACACAGGTGACCCACTCACGCATGGCTTCGTTGACGGCGTCTTTTAACGTCTTGGAGCCCGAAGTGACCGGCACCACCCGCGCGCCTAGCAGCTCCATGCGAAAGACGTTGAGCGCTTGACGGTGCGTGTCGAGTTCGCCCATGTAGACGGTGCACTCGAGCCCCAGACGAGCGGCCGCCGTGGCCGTGGCGACGCCATGCTGACCGGCCCCGGTTTCGGCGATCAAGCGGCGTTTGCCCATGCGCTTCGTGAGCAGGGACTGGCCAACGACGTTGTTGATTTTGTGAGAACCAGTGTGCGCCAGGTCTTCGCGCTTGGCGTAAATTCGAAGTCCCAGGCGATTCGAAAGACGAGCCAGCTCAGTCACCGGCGTGGGTCGACCCCCAAAAGTGCGCAGCACGTCGTGGAACTCTGCGACAAAGTCGTCGTCGCTCCACGCGTCGACAAAGGCCTCTTCGAGTTCGAGGCAGGCCGGCATCAGGGCCTCGGGCACGAAACGACCACCGAAGTCGCCAAAACGCCCACTCGAGTCAGGTCTCTTCATGTACTCACCTGAGCTCGGCACTTCTACTCCCGTTTCTCGTCAAACGCCCGTCGAGCGTTCGCTACGAAGATACTCACTCGGGTGGCGTCCTTCTCACCCGGACGTGTCTCGACGCCGGTCGCGCAGTCGACTCCCCAGGGGTGCAGCGCGTTGATGACATTGGCCACGTTCTCGGGCGTGAGTCCCCCGGCCGCCACGAAGGGCACGCGAAAACTGCGCTCCTCGAGTCGCGCCCAGGAGTGCGCTTCGCCGGATCCCGCCCGTTCACCGTCGATCAGTACCAGGTCCACACGTCGCTCGTCGAAATGGGCGAACTCTTCACCGGTGATTGCGAGCGCCTTGATGATGCCCAGACGCCGAGCACGTAGTTGCTTTTCGAGTTCCGCGCTCATGGCGTCATGAAGTTGCACCGCGTCGACGCCCACTTGCTCCAGGATGGCCAGGATCTCAGCGTCATCGCGGTCACGAAAGACGGCGACGCGCGTCAGATGGCCCTTCGTGACTTCGGACACCTGCGTGGCCCGCGAGGTCGAAATGGCGCGCGGCGAATCAGCGAAAATCATGCCAAGGGCGTCGGCACCGGACTTTATGACCTCTTGGGCGTCGAGCGCGTTCGTGACGCCGCAGATCTTGATGAAGGACTTCGACGCGAGCCAAGTGCTCACGGGAGGGGCCGAATCGACGCGAACGATCGAACCGTCACGTCGGGGTCGACAGCGGTAACAAAGGCCTCGCCGACGAGGACCGCGTCGTAGCCAGCGTCCGCGGCGCGCTGCACGTCGGCCACCGTGGCTATCGCTGACTCACAGACCGTCACGATACCCTCGCGACGAATGGCATCCACCACTGAAGCCGCGTGCGAAGGGTTGACTTCGAAAGTCCTTAGGTCGCGCTGGTTCACGCCGATCAACGTGGCGCCCGAGGCGAGAGCTCGCGACGCCTCGTCGCGGTCGTGGACTTCTACGAGGGCGTCGAGGCCGACTTCACGAGCCAGCGCCAGGAACCGTTCGAGCTCATCGTCGCTCAAGGCCGTCGTGATCAGGAGAACGGCGCTCGCTCCGGCGTCACGGGCGTCGAGCACGTCATTTTCACTGACGGTGAAGTCCTTGCGCAACAAGGGCGCCGACACGTGGTTCGACACGGCCTCGAGGTCACTCAGCGTTCCAGAGAAGAACTCGTGATCGGTCAAGATCGAAATCGCTGCGACGCCAGCGTCGCGGTAACGACGCGCCATCGCCACCACGTCTAGATCCGGTGCGAGCCAGCCCTTGGACGGCGAGCGCCGCTTGAGTTCGCCAATAACCGCTACGGGATCTCTCGCCTGGCGTTCCAGCGCCCGGCGAAATGAGGGTCGCCCCTGGTTGACCGGACCGAGCCGGTCGCGCCACTCACGGCCATCTTCGGCGGCGCGTTGGCGGTGCCACGCCACGATCTTGTCCAAGTACGACGTCGCCACCGCTTAATCGTAGTCGCGAAGCCTCTTTTTCTCCGCGAGTATCGTGTCGCTATGTCGCCGCCGCCCTTCTCCATCGACGCGTCGAACTTCGCTGCTGAAGTCCTCTTGCCGCTGGTTCGCGGCACGGACCTAGAGCGCGGCCAGGCTCGCGACGCACTCGCGGCAATCTTGTCGGGCACCGTCGCCGACGTGCACATCGCCAGTTTCCTCACGGCTCTTACGGCCAAGGGTGAGCACGCCGAAGAAATGACCGGCTTCATCGACGCGATGATCGACGCGGCGCGCACCTTTGACGTCAAGGGCGACGTGATTGACATCGTCGGAACGGGTGGAGATCAGCTCCACACGGTCAACGTCTCGACCATGGCGAGCTTCGTCGTCGCGGGCTGCGGAGTGCGCGTCGCCAAACACGGCAACCGCGCCGCCTCCTCCTCGGTCGGCTCGGCCGACGTTCTCGAGGCACTTGGCGTTCGCTTAGACGCCCCGGCCGACGTGGTGCGGGCCTGTGTCGACGAGGCCGGTATTGGCTTTTGCTACGCCCCCACCTTTCACCCGGCGCTCGCGTACCTCGGACCGATTCGAAAGTCTCTCGGATTTCGCACGATCTTCAACGTCCTTGGACCGCTCGCGAATCCCGCCCTGGTGCAGCGCCAACTCATTGGCGTCTCCCAAGAGCACCTGCTCGAGTCGATGGCCGACGTCTTGCAGGCACGCGGGACGCAGTACGCGATTCTCGTGCACGGAGACGATGGGCTCGACGAGCTTTCACTCGGCTCACCTTCGCGACTGGCGATCGTCACGTCGACGTCGAGGTCCGCGGAACTCCTCGACGCCGGGGCGCAGCTCGGACTTCACCACGACGCCGCGAGCATTCGCGGTGGCGACGTTACCCACAACGTGCGCGTGGTGCGCGAGGTGCTAGCCGGGGCCCCCGGGGCGGTGTTTGACGTCGTGTGCGCGAACGCTGCACTCGCGCTACGCGTGGCCGAGCGCACTTCTTCGCTCACCGAGGGTTTCGCCGCGGCCAGCGAGAGCATTCATGATGGACGGGCCCTGCGCGCACTTGAGGCGCTCGTGGAAGTCTCGAACGCTTAGAGCGTCCGCAACTCGTTTCGATAGCGCTGTCCGTTGGCGACGTAGAGCGCAGCACCAGCGGCGATGGCCGCGCGGTCACTCGCCCCGTCCTTAATCGAAGCGGGAACGCCCACCGCCAACGCGTCCGCGGGAATAATCATGCGATTACGCACCACGGCTCCGGCGGCAACGGTGGCCCCTGTGTGCACGTGCGCGTGATGCAAGACAATCGAACCACTCCCGACGAGCGCACCGTCGTGAATGGTGCAGCCCTCCAAGTGAGCGATGTGGCCAATGACGCAGTCGTTTCCGACCACGGTGGGGAATTCAGCCACGGCGTGCACAACAGTGCCGTCTTGAATGGAACTTCTTTCACCAATGATGATCGTCCCGTAGTCGCCACGAAGGACCGCCCCTGGCCACACGCTCGATTCGGCACCCACCCGAACGTCGCCGATGACGACCGCGTCGGGGTGGATGAAGGCCGTTGGATGAATGGTCGGTGTTCGGTCCCCGAGTGCGTAAATAGGCATGGTCTCTCCTAGTGGGTCAGCCACGAAATTAACTGATAGATACGCCAGATGAGATAGATGACCGTGGCCACGATAAAGAAGCGCCACATCCAGGGAATCGGTTCGCGTTCGCTCGCGGCCACTGGCTCGCCGCATACCTCACAGACCTCCCCCTCTACGGGACGATCGCAGTTCTCACACCACGCCACTATTCGACACGCACCCGCACTCGTATGGGGGTGGAGCCCAGTTCGAAGCGTTCGCGCAAGGCGCGTTCAACGTAGCGCAGATAGGTCTGGTCGAGCTTGCCCGAGATGAACAGGGTGAAGGTCGGTGGCTCGGTCGCTCCCTGCACGGCGTAGCGAATCTTGCCCGCCGGGGCGGGGTGCTTGAGTTGAAGGTCGCGAACGGCGCGATTCAAGACGCCCGTAGGCACGCGTTTGGCGTAGTCGTCGGCCATTTCGGTGAGGGCGGGCCAGAGACGGTGCACGCCCTTTCCCGAAAGCGCCGTGGTCTTCAAGACGGGGGCGTCGCCCAAGAAGGCCAACCGATCTGCCACGGTGGCCAGGACGTGATCGCGTTCTTCGCTCGAAACGAGCTCCCATTTGTTCAAGACCACGACGGCGGGACAGCCCGCGGCCGAAATCCTTTCCGCCAGGCGTTGATCTTGTCCGGTCGCGCCCACCGTCGCGTCGATGACGAGGACCGCGATGTCGGCGCGGTCCAACGCGTCGAGACTTCGCAGTACGGCGTACGTCTCGAGCCCGGCTTCGGTTTTGGCGCGACGACGCATGCCGGCGGTGTCGATAAATCGGATGCGTCCGTTTGGTGTGTCGACCACGGTGTCGATCGCGTCGCGCGTGGTACCGGGCATGTCGTGGACGACCGATCGCTCCTCACCGATCAAGCAGTTAAAGAGCGTCGACTTACCCACGTTCGGTCGTCCCACGAGGGCGACCCGAAGAGAGCTGTCGTCCTCATCGGGCTCACTCGCGATCTCGGGCGCCTTGGCCGCCAGTTCGTCCACCACGCGATCGAGCAGGTCGCCGGCGCCTCGCCCGTGAAGCGCACTGATCATGATGGGTTCACCGGCTCCCAGACTGAGGAACTCCCAACTCGAGTGTTCGTGACGCTCGTCGTCGACCTTGTTCACCACCAAAACGACCGGGCGTCCGCTGCGCAACACCCAGCGCGTCGCCTGCACGTCTTCTTCCACGATCCCCGTCGAGGCATCGACCACCAACAAGACCAGGTCCGCACCCTGCAGTGCCGCCTCGGCCTGTTCAGAGACCTTGATTTCGAGGTCGTTGCCCCCCTCCAGCCATCCTCCCGTGTCAACCACGTCAAAGGTCACGCCTCGCCAGTCCACTTCGACGGCCTTACGATCACGCGTGACGCCGCGCTGCTCCTCCACGACCGCGACACGCCGTCCGGCGAAGCGATTGACGAGAGACGACTTTCCGACATTGGGCCGCCCTACCACCACTACTTGTGGATTGCTCACGAGACACTCATCTCTTGGTGCGTGGCTTCGCGCAAAACACGACGCAGGTCAAATCCGGTCGTGGGCACCGTGACGACTGCTCGTGGCAGGTCGCCCAGGCCCACTCCGTCGAGGAATCGCCCCTCCGAGAGGCAGACGTCGGGCACGAGGCAGATGGTGTTGTCACTCACCTCGCGCAGCGCCTCGGAGAGATCCGAGCCGGTCAAGAGTCCGGCGACCTTGATGTTGCCGCCAAAGTACTTGTTGACCACCGCGCGGACCTCGACCTTCGCAAATCCGTACTCGTCGAGCAGTGTTCGCAGCAAGGGCGCGGCGTATTCGCCGGTGAAAATCGTGACCGTGTCGCCAGGGGTCATCGTCTCAACGCCACCGCGAACCGCCCGGTAGTCGAGGGCGGGCGCTCCGTCGACGGATTGAAAAAAGCCCGTGCCGAGCTTGGCCATCGGACGTTCATCGATAAAGCTCTCGCGAAACGCCGCCACCATGCCAATACCATTCTCCGCCTCGTCGATGCTGTCGTAATAGCCCACGGACGGCGGCGTACGACCAGCGACCAGATAGAACTCGTCGGACACGTAGCAAAGACCCCGACCCAAAACGTCGTGGGCCAGTCGGTTATATCGTTCGACCAGGTCGATCAGCGAAGACGCCTCGTCGGGGCGGTGCGCTCGCATCGTGGCTTCGGCCGAAAAGTCACTCACCCCGATAGGAACGATGGCAAGACTTCGAAGTTCGGGATAGAGCGTGAGCGCGTCGAGCAGCGTGGACTCGAGTTCCTCGCCGTCATTGATCTCGGGACAGACCACGACCTGACCGTGCACCTCAACGCCGGCGCGCAGCAACTCCTCGAGCCAGCGCAGGCTCGTGGCCCCGCGAGGATTGCGAAGCATGTCGGCTCGCAGTTCGGGATTGGTCGTGTGGATCGAGACGTACAGAGGAGAGAGCCCCTCTTCGAGAACGCGCTCGAGGTCGAACTCGGTGAAGCGAGTGAGCGTGGTGAAATTGCCGTAGAGAAATGAAAGTCGAAAATCATCGTCCTTCACGTAAAGTGATCGACGCATTCCTTTGGGCAGCTGATAGATAAAGCAAAACGTGCAGTGGTTGTCGCAGGTGCGGATCCGGTCGAAAACGGCCGAGTCGATACTTATGCCAAGGGGCTCACCTACGGACTTGGTGACCGTGACCTTTCGGCGCAGGATCTCTTGATCGCGTTGGATCACGAGCGTGACGCAGTCACCGTCAATGAGCTGCTGGTATTCGATGATGTCGGTGGGCGCCTGCTCGTTGACGCTGATCAGCTCGTCGCCGACCGCGAGGTCGACCTTGGCCGCCGGTGAACCCGGCGAAATAGCGGCAATGCGGGCTCCAGACACCCGTACAGCCTACGGGTCAAAGATCAACGCACTTACTAAAGTGGAGGGGTGGCAGTTAACCGAGTTGTTCTAGCGGCGCCTCGCGGCTTTTGCGCAGGTGTCGAAAAGGCCATCAAGGCCCTGGACTGGATGACGAGAGTCTTCGAACCTCCGGTGTACTGCTACCACGAGATCGTTCACAACCAGTACGTCGTCAATCACTTCCGTTCGCTCGGCGTGGTCTTCGTCGACGACGTGGGTGAGGTTCCCCAGGGTGCGCCCTTGATGCTGAGCGCCCACGGCTCGGCGCCCGAGGTGATCGCCCAGGCTCGCCGGTCTGGCGGAGCCGTCATCGACGCGGTCTGTCCGCTGGTGACCAAGGTTCACCACGAACTCAAGGTTCGCGCGTCGAAGGGCTACACCGTCTTGTACGTGGGCCACGAGGGGCACGAAGAGGCCCTGGGCACGATGGCCGTCGCGCCCGACGCCTCACACCTCATTGAGTCGCGTGCGGACATTGACGCCCTTCGCCATCTCGAGGGCCCCTTCGCCCTGCTGAGCCAGACGACACTGAGTTTTGATGAGTGGCAAGACTTGCGCGACTACGCCATCGAGACTTTTCCCGAGATCTGGATGCCCAATCGCAGCGACCTGTGTTTCGCGACGACGAATCGCCAAGCGGCCCTTCGCGAGATCGCCGGCAAATCCGACGCCGTCGTCGTGATTGGCTCGGCCAACTCATCGAACACCGTCGCCTTGACCGAGGTGGCAGAGACGGCCGGTGCGTCTCGCGTGCTTCGCGTGAACGGTGCGCAGGAGCTGCCGGGCGACCTCGAAGGTGTCGTGGCCGTCACCGCGGGTGCTTCGGCGCCCGAGTCGATCGTGAACGAGGTCCTCGCCGCGCTCGATCCCGCTGAGGGGATTGACGTACGCTCGGTCATCGTCGAAGACGAGTACTTTCCACCTCCGCCCGAGTTGCGCGAACTGCTGCGGGCCTTGGCCGCCATCGTGGATTTGGCGCTCGTCAGTGCTTCGGCTTCAAGTTTCGACGCCCAGGCCGATCGAGAATTTACGGCGGCCCAAGTACTTACGCCGTCAACTCCTTAGTATTCAAGGCACTCGGGCTAGAATCGCCGCGTGACTTCATTTCCAAGTATGGATGTCTCAACGCGCGAGCAGTGGATGACGATCGTTGACGAGACAATCGCGGCGCAACCTCGCGTGGCGCGACAGTTGCTCGAAATGATCAAGGGGCTCAGCGCCATCTCTGACGGCTTTTCGGTTGACCAGATGCAACACGCCTTGCAAACGGCCACGCGCGCCGAGCGCGACGGCGCCGACGAAGAGGTGATCGTCGCTTCGCTACTGCACGACGTGGGAAAATTGATTTCTGTTCCTAACCATCCAAAAATTGCGGCAGAGATTCTGCGACCGTACGTGCGTCCGGAAGTACACGCGATGGTCGCTTACCACCAAGACTTCCAGGGGCGTTACTACTACGAACACCTGGGAATGGATCCCAATCTTCGTGACGCCCACCGCGATCAACCCTGGTATCAGTTGGCCGAGCGTTTTGCCGACTACTACGATCAAAAAGCCTTCGACCCTGAGTACGACAGCGAGCCCCTCGAGCACTTCGAACCAATGGTGACGCGGGTGTTCGCGCGCGCCAAGTCCCTCTGAGGATCTCGATGACTACGGCCGATCTCGACAAGCGCCGCTTGACTCGTCTACGCGGATTCGCCATCGATCAGGCGCGGGAACGATTCGACACCGACTACGGCGATTTTCAACCGCAAGAGGTTCTGGTGTCCATTTGCGCCTACGAGGAAGAAGGGAACATCGGCGACGTCCTCACGAAGCTGCCCGCCAGCATCGACGGAAAGCCCTTCACGACCCTGGTCGTCGTTGATGGCGGCGATGACCAAACCGCCGCCATAGCCCGTACCTACCCCAACGTGCACGTCATGGAGTTTCCCGTCAACCTGGGCCACGGCGTGGCCCTCCAGGTCACGTATCGCTACTGCATTGAAAAGAACGTTCGCTACGTCGTCACTCTTGACGCCGATGGGCAAAATGACCCGGGCGAAATCCCCCAGGTACTCGCTCCGCTGCTGAGTGATCAGGCCGACTTCGTCGTCGCGAGTCGAGTGCTGGGTGTGGACAAGACGTCAGACGTCGTACGAAAGAGTGGCGTTCGCTTCTTCTCGTTCATCATGAACCGTATGACGGGGGCGAACCTGACCGACACGTCGACGGGCTATCGAGCCCTTCGCGTGACGATGCTGGCCGACGTGATCGAACGTCTGGAGCAAGAGCAGTATCAGACCGCGGAGCTGCTCATCACGTGTTTAAAGCGCGGCTGGCGCGCCAGCGAGGTGCCGACGGTGTGGTATCCCCGTGCCTCGGGAACGACGAAAAAAGGCAAGAACTGGCTCTTTGGCTTTCGTTACGCCCGCGTGGTGTTTGGCACGTGGTGGCGTGAGCGCTAACTAGCGTCGCATCGCCTCGCGGTAGACGCTTTCGAGCGCCGCTCGAAGTTCTTCCGATTTTGCCGTGATGGCCGATCGGCTGACACGACCCTCGCCCACCGGTGGAGCGATCGCTTCTCCGACGACGATATGAATCTTGACCAGGCGCGGCAACTTCGCGCCGTGCGGCATGGCCTTCTCGGTGCCGCCAATCCCCACCGGTACCACCCACGCGCCCGAGCGCGCGGCGACGAACATCGCACCATCTTGAAGGGGCCCGACAGCCATGCCCTCTTTGCGTGTGCCTTCGGGGAAGAGCACCAGTGCCTGACCCCGGCGAAGAATCTCCTCGGCACGAGCCATCGATTCGCGATCAGCGCTGCCTCGACGTACGGGAAAGGCTCCCACGCGAATGAGTAGCGGCCCGAGAATCGGCACGCGAAAGAGGCTGTCCTTCGCCATAAAGAAGACCTTGCGCGGGGACAGAAAGACCGACACCGCGAAGTCGACGTTGGATCGATGGATCGGAGCAATGATGACCGGGCCGCTGGAGGGAATGTGCTGCACGCCCTCAATCGACGGACGAAGAAGGATCTTCGCCATGACCGCGACGAGTGCCCGGCACACACGGTAGATGACGGTACGTTGCGTGTTTAAGACAAGGTCTTCAGTTGCAGGCACTGAGCTATCTCCTCTACGACGTCGTCGACTTCACGCGACGTGGTGTCTATCTGAATCGCGTCGTCGGCCAGTCGCATTGGTGACGCGCTGCGAGTGGTATCAGCGACGTCGCGGCGAGCCAGCGACGCCTCTTCTTCGTCGTCGCCCCGGCGCCGCGCGCGCTCTTCGAGGGACGCGCTGAGAAAGACCTTGAGCGTCGCCCCAGGGAAGACAACAGTGGTGATGTCGCGACCCTCCACCACTGTGCCCACCGGCTGCGCCTCAGCGAAATCGCGTTGGCGCGCCACCATCGAAGCGCGCACCAGAGGGTTGGCGGCCACCACCGACACCGCCTCATTGACACGATAGGATCGAATGTTATCCTCAACGTCTCGCCCATTGATACTGACTCGAGGCAAGGTGCGCACCAGGGAACTCACGCTCAGGGCCGCCAAGGCCGGCGCGTCGTGAACATCGACGCCGCGCTCAAACGCTTCGACAGTGAGCGCGCGGTACATCGCCCCCGTGTCGAGAAACGACCAACCGAGCCGGGCGGCCAGCGCCTTGGCCACCGTTGACTTGCCCGAACCGGCGGGACCGTCGATGGCGACGATGAGCTCGCTCATTGGAGCAATGTTAGGTCGCGGAAGAACGTGGGATAACTCGAAGTGATCGTTTCGGCGCCCTGAATCGTCGCCCCACGTCCGGCGCAACCGGCGACCGCGGCGGACATGACCATGCGGTGATCCAGGGCTCCGTCAAAGGTGAAATCTTGGAATCGTTGGGCCGAACCGAGGCCTTCGATGAAAAGGTCGTCACCTTCGGCCCACGCTTTGGCTCCGAGGGCTCGTACCAGCATTAAGGACCCTTCAAAACGGTTGGACTCCTTGACCCGAAGCTCATCCATCGCGCGAAAAACACTCACGCCATTGGCCGCGGCCGCCGCCACGCTCAGCACCGGTACCTCGTCGACCGAAGGAATCTCGTGAGCGTGAACCTCGGTGGCGTGCAGCATCGATGTTTCGCCCCGCAAAGCCGTCACGCCCGAGCGTTCAACCAGTTCCACGCGAGCACCCATGCGCTGAAGCACCGAAACAAAACCCACGCGCTCGGCGCTGGCGTCAAGCGAAAGCACTTCGAGTGTCGCGTCGTGATGGATACTGGCCAGGACCGCAAAGAACGCGGCCTGCGAAGGATCGCCCGGCACGCGCCAATGGCGACGCTGCGGACGACCAGGACGAACAGTGACGACGCGACCTGAACCCACGTTCGTGCTGTGAACGTCGACCCCGCAGGTACGGAGCATGTCCTCAGTGGCCGTTCTCGTGCGCACGCTTTCACGCACGATCGTCTCGCCCTGAGCGTAGAGCCCGGCGAGCAAAATGGCCGATTTGACCTGTGCGCTGGCGTGTGGAACCAAGAAGTCGATTCCATGAAGCGTCGATGTGCCCGACACCGTCAAGGGTGCGGTGCAGTGCTCGCCCTGGCCGCGAATGGTGGCGCCCATTAACGCCAGGGGCGTCGCGACGCGGTCCATGGGTCGCTGGCTCAGCGAGGCGTCACCAATCAGGTGATGCTCGCCAGAAACATGGGCCAACACGCCACAGAGCAGTCGCATCGACGTGCCGGAGTTTTCGCAGTCCAGTACCTCGCGACTGGCCCGCAGTCCTTCCTCGGGACCCACGACGACGACGTCACCGTCGTCGTCTCGAACTTCCGCGCCCAGCTGGTTGATGATCGTTCGTGATGCCTTCACGTCGTGACCCTGTGAAAGTCCACTGATGACGCTCTTGCCCGACGCGAGGCCACTCAAAAGAAGCGCACGATGTGAGGTGCTCTTGTCGCCCGGTACGCGGATCGAACCGCGCAGGTGTTCCGCCGGCTCGACGCGCTGAGTGTCGCTCACTCGAAACCTACGCTGAAGCCCATAGCCCGAAGCGCCTCGGCAAAGCGCTGCACCTGGGCGTCGTCAATGGAAAGCAGCAGCGTACCGCTCGTACCCTCAATGCCATGTGCGATTTCAATGTCGTAGATGTTCACGAGCATCTCGGAAGCCGCCGTCGTTACTCGCGCCAGCACTCCGGGTTGGTCGCTGACGCCCACGCGCAGGAACGCCAAATGCGACGCGTCGAGAGCCCGGCCCGGAAGTTGGCGGCGAGCGAGCGCCGCGTCACCGAGCGCCGTGGTGAGTTCTTGTCGACGCCCCTCGTCGATGGCGACGCGAAGGGCGGCCACCCGAGCCTCCAGCGCGATCAAGGTCTGCACGACGGCGCCGCGGTTCTCGAAGAGCACGTCGGGCCAAATGGATGGATCCCCGGCCGCCACGCGCGTCATGTCACGAAAGCCGCCCGCGGCCAGTTGCAAAAGCACGGCGTCTTGTTCGGCGACGCGTGACGCCTCGTTCATCAGAGCCCCGGCCAAGAGGTGTGGAACATGACTGGCGACCGCGACCAAGCGATCATGAACATCCGCCTCGACCGCCACGACGTTGGCGCCGAGTTCACGTAACACGCCGTGCAGACGACCGTACGCCTCGGGTGTCGTGGCCGACGTCGGCGTCAGCACCCACGTGCACCCCTGGAAGAGATCGGGTCGTGCACCGACCAAGCCGCGCAGTTCCGAACCGGCCATGGGGTGACCACCAAGAAATCTCGAATCATTGATTGATCCAACGATGGCACTCTTCACGCCGGCCACGTCAGTGACCATGAGCACGTCACTCAAGTTCCGGGACAACACGCGACGAACCACGCTCGAAACGGAACCGGCCGGAGTCGCCACGACGACGAGCTGCGCGTCTTCGCCCTCCCCCAGACTCGCCACGACGTTGGCCCCGAGCGCTCGAGCCTGGACTTCTTCATCTTGGTCCTCGCCCGAGACGTTCCAGCCCACGCCACGCAGTGCGAGCGCCACGCTCGCGCCGATTAGCCCGAGCCCGATGACGTGGGCTCGGCGCTCAGCCGGGGAGGTCATCGCGGAGGCCCTGCGCGTCGCGCAAGTAGACGTGGCGCATTTCATCCCTCGCTCGGGTGGTGTACACGTGCATCATCACGCGCACGGTACGGGCCATGGCGCCGGGTACGTCGATCTCGCTCGCGCAGATGAGGGGTACGTCGCCAAAGCCGATGCCTCGCGCGGCCGTCGCGGGAAAGGTCGACGTCAAGTCGGGCGACGTCGTGAAGATGGCGCTGATGACATCGTCGTGATCGATGTCGTTGCGTGCCAGCATGGCACTCAGGAGTTCCTGAGTCACCTCGGTGATCTCGTCAACGCTGTCGCGCGCGCAGGTCGTAGCACCGCGCAACGCTCGAACCAGTGGAGAAGTCATGAAGAAAGACTAGAGGCCAGTTCATCGGTCATCCCAACCACTTCGTGCAATTGGCGCACCTCACGCTGCGAAAGTTGGCGAAACGATCCTGGAGAGAGCGTCGGATCATGTAGGGGGCCGATACGAGTTCGAACCAGGCGTGTCACTTCATGACCCACCGCGGCGCACATGCGCCGTACCTGACGATTGCGCCCTTCATGAATCACGATACGCAGCAGTCCCTCACTTACTCTCGACACCTGCGCGGGACTCGTGAGTCCGTCCTCGAGTTCCACTCCTTCTCGCAGTCGTCGCAAATCTGAAGGCGACGGATCGCCTTCGACGCGCACGAGATACTCCTTGGCGACGCCCGTACTCGGATGCGTGAGAAGATGCGCCAGCCGACCGTCGTTGGTCAAAAGCAGCAAGCCCTCGGTATTCATATCGAGTCGGCCAACCGGGAAGACTCTCACCGGAGACTCGATGAGGTCAAGCACGGTGGGTCGGCCCTGGGGGTCTTGAGCCGTCGTGACCACGCCGTCGGGTTTGTTGAGCAGCAGATAGACCTTCTGCTGCATCGTCGCGGCCAACTTGCCATCCACGCAAATCAACTGCGTCTCGGGATCAACTCGATTGCCGAGTTGCGCGACGCGTCCATCAATCGTGACTCGACCGGCTTCGATGAGCACTTCGCACGCCCGGCGCGATCCGTAGCCGGCGCGCGCCAGCGTCTTTTGCAGCCGCTCCCCCTCCAAGGTCTAGCCAACCTCGGAGGTGTCAACGCGCGAGGACATCTCGTCCGCCAGCGCGTGGGCGGTCTCAACCGGGTCCATAAACTCTTCGATCGGCGGAAGATCACGTAACGACGCCAGACCCAAACGGTCAAGGAATAACTCGGTCGTGCCATAGAGAATCGGCTGACCCGGTCCTCCGGCGCGACCTCGCTCCTCGAGATAGCCACGCTGTTCAAGCAGGCGCACGACGCCATCGACGTTGACGCCGCGTAACGCAGTGATCTGGGCGCGCGAGATCGGCTGACGGTACGCAACGATCGCCAAAGTCTCGAGTGCGGCCGAGCTCAGACGATGCGAAACGTCTCGATTGGCGAATTTGGTCACCCACTCTGAAACTTCCGGAGCACTTTGCATCACCCAGCCACTGGCCAACTCGACGAGCTGAAATCCCCGTGCCTCGGCAATGAACTCACTTCGCAGTGAGCGGAGAATCTCGGCCACTTCGGCCGCGTCGGCGTCCACGACGTCGGCGAGTTCTTCGACCGAGATCGGCTCGAGAGCGACGGTCAGCATTGCCTCGAGTATCTGCTCGAGTGATTTCTCACCCCTCATAGGAGTCAATCCTCTCTAACTGCAGGTCGTGGGCATCGTGAACCCAGTTAATCTCGACGTCGCCAAAGGTGCTCCCCTGGCCGAGCTCCACGTGACCGAGTTTGCAAAGTTCGAGCAGCGCCAGGAAGTGGACGATTACTTCGATTCGCGTTTCGAGGCCCTCCACCAACCGGCGAAACGAGAGAGTGCCCATCATGGGGAGTCGCTGCGCCAGGGAGACGACCGTTTCGGCGACGGTCACGGCGTCGACAGTGACGTGATGGAGCCGTACGACCGGCACCGGCTTTTCTTCGATGCCGCGCAGGTACGCCATCGCTAGATGGGCGGTGGTCACGCCCGCTAAGAGATCCGGTGGCTGTACGACGAAGCCCTCATCGATTCCTCGTAGCCGCGGGTAGGAGCGGTGGGCGCGCTCGAAGAGTGAGACGAAGGCGTCCGCGAGTGAAGCGTACGTGCGAAGCTCGAGGAGCCGCGCCAGCATGACGTCGCGCTCTTCCCAGCCAACGAACTCCTCGTCGGGCTCGGTGTCGTCGCGCCCGGGCAGGAGACGATGGCTCTTCAATTCAAGTAAAATGGACGCTACCAGGAGAAACTCCGAAAGCTCGTCCATCTCGAATTCGCCCGCGGCCTCTCGCATCGCCGCGACGAAGGCATCAACGATGGGAGCAAGTTCGACGTCCAGCACGTCTATCTCGTGCGCCGAAATCAGTTGCAGCATCAGTTCTAGCGGGCCACGAAAAGACGGCGTCGTCACGACGAAAGTCACGACTTCGACTCTACTCCGTGACGGAGAAAGGACCTCATCTACGATGGAGCCATGCGAATTCTCTCCGGCATGCAACCATCGGGTGACGTTCACCTCGGCAACTACCTCGGAGCGCTTCGTCAATGGGTAGACGCGCAGGGTCCCGACGCCTACTACTGCGTGGTGGACCTGCACGCCCTGACCCTGGAGATTGCTCCCGACACCCTTCGCGAACAGACCTACAACCTCTACGCCACGATGTTGGCCGTCGGACTCGATCCAGAGATCTGCACCGTCTTCGTCCAAAGCCAGGTGCCCTATCACTCGCAACTTAGTTGGCTCCTCGAATGCGTCGCCACCTACGGGGAGCTCTCACGCATGGTGGCCTTCAAAGAGAAGTCACAGCGTCACGAGGGCTACCGCGTGGGCCTGCTGACCTATCCGGTTTTGATGATCGCCGATATCTTGCTCTACGAGGCCACCCACGTCCCGGTGGGCGACGACCAGCGTCAACACTTGGAGATCACCCGCGACATTGCGGAGCGCTTCAATAATCGCTACGGCCAGACCTTCACAGTTCCGTCTGGGGTTCAACCCAAGGTGGCGGCACGAGTTATGGACCTCCAAGCACCGACGCGCAAGATGTCAAAGTCCGTTTCGAGTCCCCTGGGTACCATCTTCCTCTTCGACGAGGCAAAAGATATTGAACGCAAAATCATGAAGGCCGTGACGGACACCGACGGGGTGATGCGTTACGACTGGGAGCGCCAGCCCGGGCTCGCCAATCTCCTTGAGATCTACGCCAGCTTTTCGGGCGACACGCCTCAAGTAATCGCGCAACGATTCGAGCGCTACGGCGATTTCAAAAAGGACCTCGCGACCCTACTCATTGAGTCGCTGGCGCCTCTTCGCCAGCGCTACCTCGAAATTCGCGCCGACGAAGAGGCGTTGCGAACGCGCATGGCCGAAGGCGCCAGCAAAGCGAGCCAACAGGCAGGCCCGGTGTACTCTCGAGCCGCCGCCGCCATTGGTCTCATTTAGATTTGTTTCAACCACCAAAGCTGCAGGTCACCTAGCCAGTTCGTGCCCACGTGCAAGAAGGCCGAGTCGACGATGATGAAAATCATTAAGAAGGGCAGTGCCCGCGAACGCCATTGGTAGTAACGAGGCAGCGATCGCATGGGTATGAATCGCTCAATGATCGCCGAGCCGTCCAGGGGCGGAATAGGTAGCAGATTAAAGGCCGCCAGCGTTAAGTTCATAAGCCCCAGTGCTTCGCCGACGTTGAACTCGCTTTGGCTTAAGGTCACGTGCACCGCGTGCTTGCAAAGAAGAAATCCGATGAACGACAGAACGATATTCACGGCGGGACCCGCGAGCGACACCCAGAGCGCCTGTTGACGTGGTTTGCGCAGCCTCCCGATGTTTACCGGTACGGGCTTGGCGTAGCCAAAGGCGGGAAGTCCGACCGCGATAAGCAAAACGGGGAGAAGGATCGTTCCAAAGAGGTCAATGTGACGAAGCGGATTGAGCGTGAGGCGGTGTGCATCTTTAGCGGTCGGGTCACCAAAGAGATACGCGACGTATCCGTGACTGACCTCGTGCAAGACAATCGAGGGGATGATGATGAGGATAAACAGTGCCTGCATCAGGGGGTCCTAGTCGTGGGCTCGAGGGTGGGCTTGGTGATACTCGCTCTTCAGCGTGGTCACGGACACGGCCGTGTACAGCTGAGTGGTGGCAATCGAGGAGTGCCCGAGGAGTTCCTGCACCACTCTAATGTCCGCTCCTCGGGCCAACATATGTGTCGCGCAACTGTGGCGAAAGACGTGAGCGCTCACGCGGTGAGTGTCGATACCGGCGCTCAGAGCGTGTTTACGCACGATCAAGTCGATCCCCTGTCGGCTGAGTACTCCACCGCGAAGATTGAGAAAGACGGCCTGCGTGCGATGGCGCGCGAGCAGCGCGCCGCGGCCCTCATCGAGATAACGGCGTAACTCTCTTCGAAGCGTCGCGCCCATCGGAACGAGGCGCTGCTTTGAACCCTTGCCGGTCACGAGGATCAACTCTTCGTCGAAGTCCAGGTCACCAAGGGCTAGACCCACCACTTCACTGACACGGGCACCGGTGTCGTACAGCAGCTCAAACAACGCAGCGTCGCGCAAGTCTCGAGGCGAGTCACGAGGCACCGAATTCAAGAGTGCGATCATTTCGGCTTCACTTAAGGGCTTGGGCAGTGAGCGCCCGCGGCGAGTCGTCGCGAGACGTTCGCTCGGATCACTTCGCAATTGACCCTCGTCGACCAAAAATCGAAGAAGACCACGGATCGAGGCGACGGCGCGCGCGACCGAAGCCGCGGCTTTGGTCTCGCGTAAAGCAGTGAAGTACTCCTCTAACTGCCCGGTCTCGAGCGTGGCGAGATCGACGTTGGGTTGGAGCCAAGCAGCAAAGGCAGCGACGTCGCGCCGATACGCCTCAATCGTGGCTCGGCTTCGCCCCTTTTCAATCGTGAGCCACTGGAGAAACTCCTCCAGCTGAGCATCAACGGCGGTCAAAGAGGGTGCCAAAGACACGGTTCATCGCCATCGTCAGTGTCGAATCGACGATCTCCTTGGAGAAGATCAGCTCTTTGACCTGCTCCTTGTCGAGCCAGCGGATGCTCGAAGCCGACTCTTCTGGACCAATGGGAGTGCGCTTCGTGAAGGTGAGGTCGCGCGCTTCGTAGACGGTCATCACTTGATTGGTCCAACCGGGCGAAACAGCAAAACGACCCAGGAGAGTCCAGGTCGACGCGACGCAGCCAATCTCTTCTTCGAGTTCGCGCTGAGCCGCGTCGAGAGCGGCCTCGCCCTCTACGTCGCAACTGCCGGCCGGTATCTCCCAGGAAAAGCGATCGAAGGTAGCTCGATACTGACGCAGGAGACCAATCTCCTCGCGCTCGTTGATGACGAGAATCGCCACCGCTCCTTGATGCGTCGCGACATCGCGCTCGAAAGTGGTGTCTCCGTGTTGAATGACTCGCCGTTCGACGTCAAAGACGTACGAATTCAAAAGAACTTCGGTGGAAACGACACGAAAATCATCACTCACAACGTCGCGTCAACCGTGGCGGGATCGATGATGTGTGGCTCGCGACCCTCGGCTCGTGCGGCCGCGGCTTTGATGAGACCCAAAAATAGAGGGTGCGGCCGATCGGGACGCGACTTGAATTCGGGATGGGCCTGGGTGCCTACGAAGAACGGGTGTCCGGGGAGTTCCACAAACTCCACCAGACGACCGTCGGGCGAGTTTCCCGAACATCGCAGACCCGCATTTTCGAACTGTTCTCGATAGCGAGCGTTGAATTCGTAGCGATGGCGGTGTCGTTCGGAGACGACCGTCGCACCGTAAAGTTCGGAGACCTGCGAACCTTCATCCAGCATGGCGGGCCAGGCTCCCAGGCGCATCGTACCGCCCATATCCGTGACGTCCATCTGCTCAGCCATCAGCGCAATAACCGGTGCTGAGGAACTGTGGGTGAACTCAGTCGAGTGCGCGTCGCTCAAGCCCAGGCAGTGTCGCGCGAATTCGATGACCTGAATCTGCATGCCGAGGCAGATGCCGAGGTAAGGAATTTGGCACTCGCGCGCAATCCGTGCGGTGGCAATCATTCCTTCGATGCCGCGCTCGCCGAAACCGCCTGGAACAATGATGCCATCGAGCTGACCGAGACGATCCGAATTAATCTCGTTTGGAACACGCTCGGCCTCCAGCCATTCGATTTCGACGCGGGCACCGATGGCGAACCCCGCGTGACGAACTGACTCTCCCACTGAAAGATAGGCGTCGGGCATCGTGACGTATTTGCCGATAATGCCAACACGGAGGCGCTTACTGGTGTTGTGAACGCGGCGAACGACGCTCTCCCAAGGCGCTAAGTCGATCTCGTGTTCGTTGAGATCGATGTTCAAGGTGTTACAGACAATTCGATCCAAACCTTCGTGGTGAAGTGTGATTGGAATGTCGTAAATGCTCGGAGCGTCCACCGCCGAAATGACGGCTTCGTGCGGTACGTCACACAGCAAAGAGATCTTGCGCTTGAGCGAGTCTGAGATTGGTTGATCACTTCGGCACACGATGATGTCCGGCTGAATTCCGCGCGAGCGAAGTTCGGTGACGGAGTGCTGGGTTGGCTTGGTCTTTTGCTCGCCCGACGGTGCGAGATAAGGCACCAAGGTCAAGTGCACGTAACACACGTTGTCGCGGCCCGCGTCGCGCCGAAACTGACGGATCGCTTCGATGAACGGAACAATCTCGATGTCGCCAACGGTGCCGCCGATTTCGATGATGACGACGTCTGCACCCAGAGATCCTTGGCGACGGATTCGCTCCTTGATTTCATCGGTGACGTGAGGAATCACTTGAACAGTCTTGCCAAGGTAGTCGCCGCGACGTTCCTTGGCAATCACGTTCGAGTAGATCGAACCGGTCGTCGTATTGGCAATCTTTGAGAGCGACTCGTCAATGAAGCGTTCGTAGTGCCCCAAATCGAGGTCCGTTTCACCGCCATCGTCAGTGACGAAGACCTCTCCGTGTTCGCCAGGATTCATCGTTCCCGGGTCGACGTTGAGGTACGGATCGAGTTTGCACATCGTGACCTTGAGTCCGCGAGACTTTAAAAGTCGTCCAAGCGAAGAGGCCGTTAGACCCTTACCGAGCGAACTCGAAACACCACCCGTTACAAAGACGTACTTTGTCATTCGCCAACCGAACTCGCCACGGAACACCATACTAGTGAAGAAATCCTTACCAACTCCGGATTCCTTGTTCACGGCTAAGGAGCTGTGCGGCGAGCGCGCGCGATTCCTCGGTTACCGTCCCCGAAAGCATTCGCGCTATCTCACCCACGCGCTGCTCTTCGTCGACGCGACGAACGGCGGTCCTCGTGACACCGTTCACAACCGTTTTCTCGATCACGAAATGGTGATCGGCTCGGGCGGCGACGGAGGCCAAATGCGTCACCGCGAGGACCTGCTGACTTTTCGCGAGCTCGCTCAGACACTCACCGATTTGCTGGGCTACCTGGCCCCCGACACCCGCGTCAATCTCATCGAAGACCGCTACGACGTCCCTGCTTGCCGTTTCAAGCGAGATCGCCAGAAGGACGCGACTGAGTTCTCCCCCGCTCGCGAGTGACGCCAGGGGACCCTCGACCTGACCCGGGTTAGGACAAAAGAGAATCTGCGCGTCACTTCCGTCGTCACCATCGATGGCGAAACGCAGCGACGCGTTGGCGAGGGCCACCCGCGGCAACTGGGCGCGCACCGCCTCGCTGAGGCGAGCGGCGGCGTACTCTCGATCGCGTCGTACGCGTCGCGCTACGTCACGCTCTATGGATTCAAGGTGGGCGATCTCCTCATCAACGCGACTCGCCCGGTCCGCTTCTTCCATCAGCAGCTGACGGCGCGCGGCGAGAGTCGAGAGCGAGGCGAAGACCTCCGCCAGTGTGCTCCCGTACTTTCGAATCAGCAGTTGCAGTTGGCTCACGCGTGCTTCAAGATCGGCCATGACCTGGAGATCGAACGCGTCGGGATCGGCCAGCGAAGTGAGCTCCCGCGTGGCCTCCCGGGCCTGGTCCAGTGCGCTCGACAAAATGGACCGTGGTTCGTCATAAGCGCCGTCACGTGGCAGATGGGCCACCGTTTGAGCCAGTCGACCAAGGAGAGCGTCGTCACCTTCGCCATCGAGTTCTTCAAGGATCGCGATGAGCTGACTTTGCCCGTCTCGAAGTGAACTCAATCGCTCCAACTCTTGCATCGCGTTGGCGAGCTCCTCGGGGCTCGTGAGCGCGGCTTCCTCGAGCTCGCGAAGCTGATACTCAATAAACTCCAATTCGCGCGCCCTCGTCGGCGCATCGCCACCGCCTCGTTCTCTCAGTGACCGAGCCTCTCGGAGCCGCCGACGTACCTCGCTGAGTTCGTCGGTGTCAACGTTGCCTGCGCTGTCGACCAGGCGAAGAACCTCCCCACGGCTCCTCAGTGACAAGGAGTCGTGCTGGCCATGAATCACGATCAGTTCATCAGCCAGGGTTCGAAGCCCTTCGGCACTTGAGGGAACACCGTTAAGCGTGCTGCGCAATCGTCCCGTGGCGCTGGCCTCACGCACAAAGACGATCTCAGACCCGTTCCGTTCAAAAAGTGCCGCGGCCTGGGTTTCGTTGGTGAGCCCGAGGCGTGACGAAGCGCTCTCCCGGCCCAGTGACAGCTCCAGCGCTCCGAGGAGCAGCGTCTTTCCGGCGCCCGTCTCACCAGTAAGCACGCTGAATCCCTCACTGAGCTCGAGACGTGCCTCGCCAATTACTCCCAAGTTTCGAGCGAATACCTCGCGGAGCACTACCTCAGGCATGGCCCTCGCGAAGGCTCTGGCGAAGTCGAAAGGCGACGTCGAAGCTTCGCGTCGCGACGACGCGCACGGGCATGGGGCTCTTGCGGACCACAATCCCGTCACCCGGTGCCAGGGCCGCGATCGTTCGCCCATCGGCCACCAGAAGGGCAGGTTTGTCAGTGACGACGAGTCGAATACTCGCCGACGCATCGACCACGATTGAGCGATCGATCGTGAAGTGTGGCGCGATCGGGGTAAGCATCATGACCGGAAGTGAGGGTTCCACCACCGGTCCTCCGGCGGAGAAGTTGTAGCCAGTGCTGCCCGTAGGAGTAGCCACCATGACGCCGTCCGCGGAGTAGCTCAAATACTCCTCATCGTTCACGAAGGTCTTCACTCGAACCATGTGTCCAGCCTGGGAACGCTCGACCACCACTTCATTGAGCGCGAACTCACGTTGTTCGCTGCCTTCAATCTCTATTGAAAGGGCCAAACGATCCGAAACCAACGCCCCCGAAAGCGCGTCACCGATGCTCGCCACGATCTCCGTTGGCGGAACATTCAAGAGGAATCCCAGGCGCCCAAGATTCACCGCCAGGATTCGCGCGCCCGCCGCGTGCGCCAAATGCGCCGCCTTCAAAAAAGTGCCGTCGCCTCCCAGGCTGATGACCAGAGACGTGTCTTTCACCGTGACGTTTTCGGGGTGATCCAATAAAAGGAGTTCGGCTTGATGGCCGTCTCCAGAGAGAACTCCCATGACTTGGCGCGCGAGTTCAACCGCGTCCTGGCGGTTACTAAAAGCGCAAAAGATCAGATCTGCCATGGTGTCCTGTGTCCAATCGTAGTAAGCAGCTCTCGCCTCTCAGCGTGACGCTCTCAACGGTCGAGTCTGCCTCGTCGGAGGCGGGTCTTCGGATGCGACTTAGGGGTGCCGGAAATGGCGAACCCTCGGCCCACTCAAGAAACTCGGGACTACCGTGCACATTTGACCAGCGAGCGACGGCGGCGGGGAGTCCGAAGCCGCGTGAGCCGGCTAGGGACGCGTAGTGATGGCGACGTGTTCTGAAGTGTCAAGCAACTCCACCCAGGTGCGGCCTGGTTCGAGTCGAATGAGGTGACCCGAAGAATTCACGTAAGTGGTTCGTTGACCTAAGTGGTGACGAAACCATCTGCCGCGCTCGAGATGTCCGTTGCTAAAGACCTCAACCGGGCCGGATCCGACCAGTTGAGCGTACGAGTCGATCACGCCGGCGCCGCCAACGTATTGCACATTCATGACGACGACGTTTTTGGGCGAAAGCAACACGCCATTGGTGGTGACGTCGGGACGTCCGAAGAGCCAACGGTTCCATGATTTGGTCGTGGCGTTCCATAGGTAGGTGACCGCGAATCCGGATTCGAAACCGACGATGAAGGATTTCACCTTTGGCCCTTGCAGCCTTTGGCCCGGCAAAAGGTAGCTAAACAGCGCACGAGTGGGGCGGGGCTTCGCGTTCTTCTTCATCAGTAACGGCGCGTTCGCGAAGAGATTGTGCGGTGGAGGACGTTTCAGGTCTCGAAACATGGCGGCACCACTATTGGTTTGATCGTAGAGCGCCACCGGTGCGGTAGCGATACTCCTCAGCGCATACGTCGCACCACCAGAAAAGGCAAAAATGCCCCCGATAGGAAAGACGAGTTCGCGGTCGGTGCGACGAACGGAGCGAACCGGCCCCACGACCGCCGGCACCCGTGAGTTGAAGATTGCCGCCAAGCGCGTAATGCCGCCCTCCACGATCTCCTCGTACACCACATCGGCGTCTTGGACGCCCGCTTGGGGTAAAGCTTCGGGTGTGTTGTCGATTTTTATGGTCAATGCCGCACGATTTCGGGTGAGACGTTGCGGATCGGGGAGTCCGGTCAGGGGCGCGAGTGGCACTGATTTGACCGTTGAGGTCGAGGTCGTGCTGGAGCTGGTGGTTGTCGTGGTGTCAGCCAACGCCGTGGCACTCACGACGAGCACCGAAAAAGTACCAATGAGAAGTGCTCGTAGAACTCCGCGTCTCACGACAGGCAACTTACTCCGTTTGGTGCACCAAACGAATGCATAACGGCGGAGTCACCGGACGGCGAGCGCTCCTTACTTCGACTAACTTCGCGAGAATAGTTACCTTTGTCCCTACCAGAAGTAGGAATGAAATCATGACCGCTGGCGCGTCAGTCCTCGGACGGACCCACCCTTCGTATCTTGATTCCGCCGACACCCGGTCGGACGCGGTCTCGGCGTGAGAGCTCTCCTCTTCGTCGTGGGCGTGACGATCGTCGTACTGACGGCCGCAGGAGTCCTCTTCGTCTTAGTGCTCCCTCGAAGACCCCGGGGCCTTGAACGTCTCTCATTAGTACTACTCAGCGCGGTTCGCCTTACTTTCGCCGCGCTTTCTCGTCTGGGGCGAACCTTCGAGGGTAAAGACTCGATCCTCTCGCCGATTGGCCCCGTTTACCTGGTGGTGCAGTTGTTGTCCTGGGCGGGAGGCTTCATTCTGGGCTTTGCGTTGATGCTGAACGAAACCACACACAACTTCGCTCTCGCGCTCCAACAGGCGGCGACCTCGCTTTTCACCGTGGGCGCCGTACGCGCCGGAGGGACCGAAAACCTCGCCATTGACCTCACTGCCGGATCGACCTGGGTGGTCGTGGTGACATTACAGATTGCTTATCTACCCAGTCTCTACGCCTCATTTAACAAACGCGAGGGACTCATCGCCATGCTCGAGAGCCGCTCGGCAGTACCGGCCTGGGGACCTGAGATATTGGCCCGCCACCAAAACGTCGGGATCACTGACACGCTGCCCGAGCTCTACGCGTCGTGGGAGCAGTGGTCGGCAGACCTAGCCGAAAGTCACACGACGTATCCGGTTCTGCTCTTCTTTCGATCACCCGAAGCCTGGTACTCGTGGCTCATCGGGCTGCTGGCCGTACTCGACGCCGCCGCCATGCAACTCGCGCTCGCGCCCACTACAGCATCGTCACAGGCTCGCCTTTGTCTTCGGATGGGCTTCACGGCTCTCAACCGAATCGCGCTGACCTTGGGTTGGCACGTCAACCCCGATCCCAGTCCTACGGGCCCCGTTCAACTGAGCTTTGAGGAATTCGAGCGAGCCGTGATGATGCTTGACGCCACTGGTTTCGCCATGGAGCGATCGGCCACAGAAGCGTGGCCGGATTTCGTGGGCTGGCGCGTCAACTACGAAGCCGTGGCGTATCGCCTCGCCGATTTGACCGAAGCACCGCCAGCCCCATGGTCGGGAACGCGACGACACTTGAACGTGAAGACCGAATCACCGCATCGACCTCCCCAGCGCACACCTCGAGGCTTCTCACACGGTGGACACCACGACTAGCGCTCATTCACCGCTTCGCTCGGACCGTCCCGGTTCAACGAGAGACCTGCCGTGGACGGCGGTCCTTTGAACGTGGATCTCGGGCCCTCTCACAACCAGGCTCGCAGAGGTGCTGACATGGCCTTCATAAAAGCGCGGGTGAGGAGCGATCACTAGGTCAAGTGAAAGTGGCATGTCTCCTTCGAGCGATGCGCGGTATCTAGATCGCAGTCAGGTCTAGATACCGCATCTCCAAAGGCGATGCCAGGACAGGTTCGAGCGTCTCCTGCAACCCGTTTTCCAGGCGCCACGCCAGGTACCTCTCGTAGTGGGCTCGAGACTCCCAATCTTCCAGCAGGACAATCAAGTCTTGATCGTCTTGTGAGACGTAGGTCTCAACTTGACGACATCCGTCGAACGCGCGGGTCTCTACGAGCGCCGTCGTGAATGCCGCGAGTAACGCTTCGCCCTGACCTGGTTTGCAATGAAACGCCAACGAAACTTTCTGCACCTGGAAGTTCCCCCTCATCTGGTATGTCCACGCAGGCTAATCCTGGCTCACGCGCCACGCAATGTATTTACTGTTCGGCGTCGCCACCGAACACTTCCTCGGTTTAAAGGTCCCGGGCTCTCAAAGTAAGGATTACTGGAACCTCATCTCCCAGTTCGAGACCCTCTGTACGTCGCACCATCTTCTTTATCGGCACCAAGTAACGAGCATCTTTTGGAAAGAGCGACGTGCACCAACTCGTGCTCTTGATCGTGGCCTTCACCGGCACGACTCCCCAGCCGTAGGTCATGAGTGGCGCGACCGCTCGGATCTCCTCGCTTTGCTCTTCGGGCACGGTGACGAAGTGAAAGGGCGACGGCCCGCGCCAGAACCAGATCTCGCCATCAAAACTGACCCGCACGCTGGCAGATTACCAAGCAGCCCTCTTGAAGCTCGAGGTCTCTTCGTCGAAATCTCCACCAAGGTTGAGCGGTCTGCGGCTTCGTCTCCTTCTTCGATTTACGCCCCGCAACACACCGGGCGCGCACCATCTATTTCAGGTGTCCAATGTGCCACTTCGAACAGGTAGAGCACTGATAGGCACCCATCGACGCACCGTCACGACTCGCCACCGACCGTGCGTTGGTCTCAGCTTCTTCGCGAGTTGCGTAGCCCCGCTTAGCTCGGCCCGTTGCAGTCGTGTGCGCCAGAGGACCGCGCCGAAGCGACACTCCGCCACGAGCACGCCCGCCGTAGCGACCCGACCAATAGATGACGAACCCGATGACGAGCACGGCAACCACGAGCACACCCCACGTGCTCACGAGATCTCACGTTCCCGAATTCCGAGGAGAAAAAACGTCTCCGCGAGCCGTCGAATTAGTGTGCGCCGAACCTGCGTACCCTTCCCCCCTACTCGTCGCGCCGCACCGAAGTGTTCACCCCGCAACGTTCACGGCTCGCGTCGTAGCCAATGTAATCGTGCACGACTCATCCCGACTGAGACTAAAGCGTGAAGTGAAAAGGACCACAAAACGAGTCGGACCCTAGAGGGCCGCCAGCGGCGCGAGCACACTAGATTCGACGAGTGCCGGGCTCACGTCCAACACCACAAAAAGTAGTCCTACCGTCACGGGGCGCGACCACGTTCGCGTCGGGCGTCGAGCTACCCTGCAGTCGATGGCGCGAGACTGAATGAGGTCCATTTGAGTGGCGTAGGTAAGACGTCGCGTCGCGACGAGCAGGCAGGTCCTCGACTCCTTCTGGCCTTCGACAAGTTCCGAGGAACGATCAACGCTCGTGACCTCACTGAGCGACTTCACACGCACTTCGCGGGTGCGCGCCTTCAAGTCGATGTGCAGGCCCTTTCAGACGGTGGCGAAGGATTCCTTGATGCCTTCGACGGGGACGTCATGACCGCGGTGGTTCCCGGACCCTTAGGCGATGACGTCACCGCGCCGTTTTTGCTGCGACCCTCGAAACACGGACCCGTCGCGGTGATGGCAGTGGCGAATGTCGTTGGCTACCAGCAACTCGTTCGGGCGTCACATCGTCAGGCACTCGACGCGCGAAGTGATGGTGTCGGACATCTCATCTTGAGCGCCGCCCGCGCCGGAGCACAGTCAGTCTTGATTGGTTGTGGCGGCTCGGTCACGTCCGACGGTGGACGGGGCTGCTACGAAGTCCTTCAGAGTGCCGGCGGATTGCCGGTGCCGACTCGCGTCGCCACTGACGTCACGACCAATTTTCTCGGAGCTCGTCGATACGCGTCGCAAAAGAACGTGTCCGACTCCGATTTGCGCGTCGTCGATAGACGCCTTGAGGACCTACGGGCTCGCTATCTTCAAGAACAGGGTCGAGACGTGGGGACGTTGAAACGTGGGGGCGCGGCCGGCGGCATTGCCGGAGCGCTCGCCGCGCTGGGCGCCACCTTGATCGACGGCTTCGACGTCGTTTCGCACGAACTGAATTTGGTCTCACGAGTAAATCGTGCTTCAGTGGTCGTGACGGGCGAAGGTCGCTTCGACTTCGGAAGCCTGGAAGGGAAGGCGACGCTGAGAGTGGCTCAATTGGTTCCCGGAGCCAGCAAACTGCTTTTAGTCTGCGGTCAGGTCGAGCCGGGGGCCGCCAAGGCCTTTCAGGCCGAATTCGCGACATCGACGCTCGTTAGCCTCGAAGAGCGCCTCGGCCCGGAGTTAGCGCGGCGAAACGTAGCCTCCAACATCGCAGCAGTGATCGAGGAGTATCTCGCACGAAGCGCCGACTGAAGAGGTTCTACTCCTTTTCCTTTGGAACACTGACCAGCGCCCGCCTGTACACTCCGCGATAGCAGCGTCACGCCGTCAAGTGTTGGCCCCGACTGCAGGAGGTTCCATGGCAATGGGAATTGTGCTGGCGATCATCGCCGGAGTTATCGTGCTTCTCGTCATCGCGACAGTCCTCAAATCAGTTCGCATTGTCCAACAAGGTTACGAGGGCGTCGTCACCCGATTTGGTGAGTTCAAGGACATCAAGAATCCGGGGTTGACGTTCATCTTCCCGTTCATCGAGCAGATGCGCATCGTCGACGTTCGCGAGACTCCCCGCACGGGCGATCGCCAGCAGGTGATAACTCGTGACAACGTCGCCGTGATCGTCAACGCGACGATTTTTAGCCAAGTGGTGGATGTTCGTCTCGCGCTCTTCACCAACTCGGACTATCTCGTAAGCGTTGACAATCTCGCGCGCACCTCGGTGCGCGCAGTCTTTGGCAGCATCAGCCTGGACGAAGCGTTTTCGCAACGAGAGCGTATTGGCACCCTCCTCCAGACACAAATGGAAGAGGCGACGGACAAATGGGGCGTTCGCATCAATCGCGTCGAAGTCCTTGAGATCACGCCCCCTGAGCAAATCCTTCAAGCCATGGCCCTGCAGAAACAGGCCGATCAAGAAAAGCGCGCGCGCATTCTCGAGTCAGAAGGCCAGCAGCAGTCGGCCGTGAACGTGGCCGATGGACAGCGACAGGCCGCGATCAAAGAAGCTGAGGGGGCGCAGCAGTCGGCCATATTGAGAGCCGAGGGTACCCGCCAAGCTCTAATCCTCGAAGCTGAGGGGCGGGCTCAAGCCATTACCTCGGTATACGCGGCGATCACCCAACAAGATCCCAGTCCGTCGCTCATCGCCATCTTGCAATTGGAAACCCTCTCGAAGTTCGCGGCGAGTGAGAACACCAAACTGATCATCCCCGCCGAAAGCGCAGCGTTGCTCGGAGCGGTGCAGGCAATTAAGAGCGTCATGTCCGACGTCGCCGGAGTGACTCCAACGATGGGCGCGTGAGCCGCCGGGAGCTGTTTTAGATCTGATCCACCCAGAGGGTTGTCCCGTACGCCTTCTTGACCACGATTTGAGTTCCTGCGTTTATAGGTACGCCGGAGTCCGTGACCGCTCGCCACGTCTCACCCTTTATCTTCACTCGTCCCGGGTGCCCTTCGTCGCCCACCACTTCTTCGACGAATCCCGTCATCGTGGCGAGACTGCCGGGCGCGGGTGCCGCAAGGTCGACGACGGACTTGTGTTCGAATCGGCGCATCACCGTTGGTCGCAGCGACAAGAGAGTTAAGGAAGTCACGACAACGAAGACGACGGCTTCAGCGGCGAAGGGGACGCTCGCCAGAGCGAGAAAGAACGCCACGATTGCTCCGACGCCGACAAACAGAGCAACGAACGCTTGAGTGTGAATCTCGGCGAAAATACACACCAGCAAAATGCTGAGCCAAAAAAGTATCGCCATGATTGGGAGTATATGGCGTCGAGTCAGAAACGAGAAGTTGCCAACTGAGGTGTCGCGAAGCGAGCGTTCATTGCGATTCTCGCACGGCCACTAGCAAAAACGCTCCAGAACCCTCTCCGGAGATCGCTTTCTCACGCACGAGGTACAACGTACGCAACTACCTCATTCATCTCCCGGCGATCGATCGCGGTTCAGCGTCACTGAAGAGGGCCCCTCGTGCTGGCGCTTCGACCAGACGACCTAGATGGAAACTCGAATCCATCACCTCGAGACCGAGCCCGACGGTCGAACGGAAGTAGTTCACTCAGGCACGTCGCGTCGAAAACTCTCACGCTCAAGGGGCGCCTGGTGTCACGCAGCGAGACCCGCGCGAGCGAGCAACCAGTCGACCCGCGTGGCCCGTAGACGACCGTGCCAGATTGGCGGATTTCCAGCGATGGCGCGATACTGGACGAGTGATTTATGACGCGGCTCGAGAAGATCTTTTGGCGTGGCGCGACGACTACCCAGCGAATCCCTACGACGCCGACACGGACCTTCGCGACGGTCTGGGGCGCTACTTATCGAAGCAACGTCTAGAAGCGCTCGACGAGAGTGCACGCGAGTTTGCGTTCGCCATGGTGCACATTGTCGCGCCGTCAGCGACACGCTACGAACAGCGTCTTCACCTGCCCGAACTCTCTCGCTTCGACGCGTTTGGACGCCGGACTGAAGAGATATCTTTCGACCCCAGCTACCACGTCGCTGGCGAAGCGGTATGGAAGAGCGGGGTGGTATCGCTTTCAAAGACGCCCGGCACCGCCTTTGAACAGATGACGCTCCTCTATCTGCTTTGTGGCGAGGGTGAGGCGGGGCACGCTTGTCCGGTGACATGCACGATAGGACTGGCCCGGGCACTGCGCCGACGCGCCAGCCCAGAAGTCCGTCGCCAATTTCTCAACGCGCTCGTCGAGCCCAACTACCAAAAAGCCCAACGCGGCGCTCAGTTCCTAACTGAGGTTCAAGGCGGGAGTGACGTCGGGGCGAACGCTTGCGTCGCGACGCCCCAAGACGACGGAACCTATCTGCTCAGCGGTGAAAAATGGTTTTGTTCGGTGGCGAACGCCGATCAGTTCTTCGTGACCGCGCGCGTCGGTACGAACGAAGGTACGCGCGGCCTTGGAAGTTTCGTGGTGCCTCGAACGATGGGTGGTGCACCCAACGGGTTCAACCTTCGTCGTCTAAAGGACAAGCTCGGCACAAGGGGCCTCGCGTCAGGAGAGATTGACTTCGCTGGCGCGCGCGCGTGGCCGGTGGGCCCCCTTGACGAGGGGTTTCGAACGGCCGTCGGAATCGTCCTCAACACGAGTCGGTGGATGACGGCGGTGGGGAGCGTGGGCATTATGCGTCGCGCCTATATCGAGACGCGCAATTTCGCACACCGGCGCAGGGCTTTTGGTTCACTGATCGAAGATTTTGCGGTACTGCGCCTGACCCTCGCCGACATGGCCGCCACCACCCGTGGCGCCTTGGCACTCGTCCTCGCCCTGACCGACCTAGAGGATCGAATCGACTTGGATACCGCGAGCGACGATGACGTCTTAGTGCACCGGTTCCTCGTCAACGCGACCAAGTTGATCGTCTCGCAACAGGCCACGCGGGTGGTGCGCTCGGGAATCGAGGTACTCGGTGGCAATGGCACGATCGAAGAGTTCAGCGTCCTTCCGCGGCTCTACCGTGACTCCATTGTCTTTGAATCGTGGGAAGGCACGCACAACGTGCTCGCGGCCCAGGTGCTCAATGACTTAGGTCGGATGCCGATGCTCGCCGCACTGAAGAGCTTCATGGCGTCACACGCCCGCGAGTCGCACCCCGCACGTGAAGCCCTGAATCGAGTTTTCACTGATCTCGAGCGGTGCGTGCGCGAAGCTCCCTACGCGGCGTGGCACTTTCGCGAACGCCTCGAAACGCTCGGTGTTCTCCTCGAGGCACTGCTGTGCGAGCCCGTTACAGCGGCCCACCTCGTTGCCGGCATCGACGAGAGAAATGATCAGATCAGCGACGAAGAACTCGCTGCACGTGTCGATGCCCTGGTGGAGCTCTAGGTTTTCGACCGAGTCGCGTCCGCCGTGGAATTTGCCCGAGGCGGTCGGCTCCGGTCCGACCTCAATTAACCTCCGTCACTAAGAGGAGTCGCGTGCGCCGCAAGCAGCCCAATGGACAGTAGAAAGAGCAGCCCATGAAGTGGACTCGCGCCAGTTTTTGGCGCACGCGCGCGCGAGGCGGACCCCCTCGCCTTTTTTTCAACGGGATCATTGTCGCGGCGCTCTTCCTAGCAATGACGGTGCCGGCGACGCCGAGTTCGTCGGCAAGTGTCTCCCCCCCTTATCAACAACCCTCTCTCTTTTCGGTCGGACTCGCGCGCTGCACCTTCATTGACCACACTCGAAGCGTGAGCAACTTCATCATCACGCCTCCCTCCGTTTTGTCAAACAGTCGAACTCTCGTCACCGAAATCCGCTATCCGACGCCACTCGTGGTGGGTGGAGCTGGCGAGGTGCCCAGCGCGCCGCCCGCAAGGCGTGGTGGCGGCTACCCCATGATCGTCTTTGCTCACGGCTACGACGTGATGCCCGACACGTACGCTGCCCTTCTCGACTCCTGGACGCGGGCGGGCTTCGTCGTGGTGGCGCCTATCTTTCCTGATGAAAACGCCTCGGAGGTCGCCGCGCAACGTGGTTTCAATACCGAGGGCGACCTCTCCAACGAACCCGCGGACCTCGCCTTTGTGACGAAGCAAGTACTCGAGGCCGCGGCGGGCACGCTGGGGTCTTGTCCGATCGTTCGTTCGCTGATCGAGGCGAGCGAGGTCGCCTTCGCGGGACACTCCGACGGCGCGACCGCGGTGGGAATGCTCGCCTACGATCATGGCGTTGATCCCCAGGGACTGAACTTCGCGACTCTTCGCCACGGAATCAACGTTCGTGCCGTCGTGATACTGGAGGGCGCCGAGAATTCTGCCCAGTCCTACGCCACCGAAGCCAGTCATCCCGCGCTTTTGGTGGTCCAGAGCGTTGCGGATCGCTGTAACCCTTTTCGAAACGGCGTGAAAATCTACGACGCCATGCATCAAACCAACAAATGGTTTCTCGAACTTCAAAAGGCTCACCACCTGCCACCCTTTAACGGAACGGACGCCACCGCGTTCAAACTGGTAGCCGCGACGTCAATCCTGTTTCTCCAGACGTCGCTCGCGCCCGCGACGTCGTCGCCGACTCTGATCGACTTCGCCAATCAACGACCCGCCATCGCGCGAATGTTCACTCAAGAGCGCGTTCCAAAGCCTGCCCGTACCCCGCCGCTCATCCAATACTGCGGACCGAACTAAGACACGAGTGACCCGCGCGTGGGCAGAACCGCCGCACCAAACGGCGAACGAGCACGCCGGGCCAATTTGACGTCTCGTAACGTGAGGCCGCTTCGGATTGAACTCTCTCCTGGTCTCCAGGCCCCTTCTCGACCTACGTTTGACCTACCGCGACGTCATCCTTCGTCCCGTCGGCGAGCCTACGGTCGACAAACTCGCCGCCATGCTTCTCGACGTCTTCGAGTTCGACCCCAGGGCCACTCGTCGATGGGCCCGACCTGTCCGCGAGTCGTCGCCACTTCATTAAGGGTGATTGGTACGCCAGTGGTGCGTGGTCCCTGACGTCTCGAAAATCGATGTTCGTCGTTCGACGAAGCGATGCGTCTAGTCGGGGTTCAGATACGTGATGCCGAGCACTTAAGCGAGCCGCGAAACATTCACTCGAGTTTGCGACGAGTGCACGAATTCAGAGGAAAAGGCGGCGCTAGAGCCATGCGTGTTGCCGTGTTGGCCTTCGCCCTCGACGGCTGAGGCGCCTTCGTCGCAGCCACGTCGTCGAGAGCCAAAGACTTAGCTTTACTCGGCGCCTCGAAAGATTGGTTCTCTAGAATGTCGCGTGAGCACAAGGCTCATCCACGCGATCTATTCCAATCTGACTCTGGCGAATGACTTGTGATCAGCGACTCTCGAAGGGTGGAAGGCAAGTGAACGTCGCCAGTCTTATTGAATGCGTCCCCTACTTCGAAGCAAAGGACACCCGAGGTAAGACGCGCCTCGCCGGTTGAACCCAAAAGCGATCCACGTCGTTGCGTCGAGGCGGGACTGGTGCTGTTGCACTAGTCGATTCGAACGATGCGAGAACCCCGTACCCTGATCCGCCGTTGTCTCGGTTCAATCGAGAAAGAGGCGCCACCAATTCGCGGTTGCGTCACGTTAGTGTTGTTTAGGGCCCGCAACAAGTTAATGACGTAAGGGTGAGTGAATCCGACCCCAAGGGACGGTCACCTTGGGAGAAAATGACAACGAATAAGGTGACTTCCAGTCAAGGAGCCAATGTGGCTCGGACCCGTGAGATTCTCGGCTCTCCTCTGCTGCCGCCAATCTTTGGCACTGATTCGATGAGCGTCGTGCAGATTCCCGGACCACGAACCCTAGACCCCTCCGAAACGATTTTCCCCGCCATAAGCGACTACGCCTTCTTGTCCGACTGCGAAAACAGCTGTCTGGTGGCTCCCACTGGCTCTATCGAGTGGCTCTGCCTGCCCAAGCCCCATAATCCAAGCATTTTCGGGACCATTCTCGATCGGGCGGCCGGTTCGTTTCGACTCGCCCCCACCGAAAGCTCGATCCCCGCGCACCGCCAATACATACCTGGTACCAACGTGCTCGCAACCACGTGGCAGACCCGCAGCGGCTGGCTCGTCATTCACGACTTCTTGGCGGTCGGCCCGTGGTACCGCACCGAGCAGCGGACCGATCACTATCACCGCACTCCCAGCGACAATGACGCGCGCCACGCGCTGGTGCGAATCGTCACCTGCATCCACGGGAGTGTCGACGTCGCGATGAACTGTGAGCCCGCCTTCGACTACGGCCGCGAAGATGCTCAGTGGGCGTATTCGGGGCCCTCGTATAGCGACGTCGTCACGACGAATTCTGGCTTTCAGACGCTTTCGCTGAGTGGAGACATGCGTCTCGGCATCGAAGGACGATCGGTTCGCGCGCGCCATCGCCTCACCGAGGGCCAGTCGAAGTTCGTCGTGCTCAGTTGGACTGACGCGCCACCGCCGGCCAATTTGAAAGAGGCCCAGAACTATTTGGGGGAAACCAGCCGCTTCTGGCGCGACTGGATCGACGGGGGGCGATTTCCCGACCACCCCTGGCGCGAATATCTTCAGCGCAGCGTCTTGGCGCTGAAGGGCTTGACCTACGCACCCACGGGGGCGCTACTCGCGGCGGCCACCACGTCGCTGCCGGAGCATCTTGGAACGACGAGAAACTGGGACTACCGATTCACCTGGATTCGTGACACTGCTTTCACGCTTCGCGCGCTGCACTCATTGGGGTTCGACACCGAAGCGGACGACTTTCTCGCGTTCATCAGTGAAGTGCTCGAACCCACCGGCAGTCGAACGAGCGGTTTATCACGACCTGATATGCAGGTTCTCTATCCGGTGGACGGCACCCCCTGCGAAAAAGAGGTCGTGCTGGAGCATCTCTCGGGCTACGCGGGTAGCGGCCCTGTGCGTGTGGGCAACGCGGCGTTCGACCAGATCCAGTTCGACATTTTCGGTGCCATCGTTGACTGCGTCTTCGAGCACACCCGAACGCGCGACTCTTTGAATGAACGCACGTGGCGCCTGGTCGTCCAGTCCGTCGAGATGGCTCTGAAGTCCTGGCGAGAACCGGATCGCGGCATCTGGGAGATGCGAGGCGAGCCACGCCATTACACCTTCTCCAAAGTCATGTGCTGGGTCGCCGCTGACCGTGGCGCGCGTCTCGCACAATTGCGAGGGGAACGAGCACTCGCCGAGATCTGGCGCATGGGAGCCGATGAGATTCATCGCGACATTCTCCAAAATGGCGTCAACGAAAATGGAGTGTTCACCCAGTCGTATGGCTCCGACCAACTCGACGCGTCGCTCCTGCAGCTTCCACTCCTCGGGTTTCTCCCGCCCGATGATCAGCGACTCCGGGCCACCGTTTTCGCCATCATGGAAGACCTCGCCGATGGCGCCTTCGTTTACCGTTATCGCACGACGGACACTGATGATGGCTTGAATGGTGAACCCGAGCACACCTTCACCGTGTGCTCGTTCTGGCTCGTGTCGGCGCTCGTCTTAGTCGGAGAACTCGGGCTGGCGAAGGCCCACTGCGAGACACTGATTGGAGCCTCCAGCGCCCTCGGACTTTACGCCGAAGAGATCGACACGCAGAACGTCCGGCATTTCGGGAACTTTCCACAAGCCTTGACCCATTTGGCGCTGATCAACGCGGTGCTGCGCATCGTCAGCATTGAAGAAGCCGCCGACAAGTCATCGACAACATCACCGGTAGCGCGAAGTTGGTGGCACCCAGCGAGCAACGACAACTAAGTGATCGACACGACCAGAGTTGGCGGGTCGGCCAGGGGCGCGACCCACGTGAGTACCTGGTGTTAGCGACGCGATTCGTCGCCACCCATCGTCTGTCGTCTCCCCAGAGAGCTGTGAATTCCCTGTCAATCTGCTTAAACCCCGTGTGAAGTCGTCAGGCTGAACCCCTTACCGATTGACGTTCGTTCCTCATCACTTAGAATTCGTCCGAGGTGAGTCCAATGAAACAGTCGCACCCCAGTGACTCCGCGGTTCACGCCCCTGCGGGCGGCAAGACCGAAACTGCCGAGATCGTCGTCATCGCCAATCGTCTACCGGTGCGTCATCGTTCAGCCGACGAGGGAGGCGGGTGGGCTCCAAGCCCCGGTGGGCTCGCGTCGGCGCTCACCGCCGTGCTCCAGCAGGGAAACGGACTGTGGATTGGTTGGCCCGGTTCGGCCAATCACGAGAAGGCCCCGGCGTCCTTTGAAGGGATTCGCCTCAAGTCGATTGACATCAGCGCCGAGGAGTACGAAAGCTTCTATCTCGGGTTCTCCAACGCCACCCTTTGGCCGTTGTATCACGACGCCATCCGTCACCCCGAATTTCATCGCCATTGGTGGAACGCGTATCAGGCGGTCAACGAGCGATTCGCGCGAGCCGCCGCCGAGTCGGCTGCCCCCGGTGGGCTCGTGTGGATTCACGACTACCAGCTTCAACTCGTGCCTCGAATGTTGCGTCGTCTTCGCCCCGACCTTCGCATTGGCTTCTTCCTTCACATCCCGTTTCCCGCCGCCGAACTTTTCATGCAGCTGCCGTGGCGCAAGGAGATCCTTGAAGGGATGCTCGGCGCGGACCTCGTGGGATTTCAAGTTCACTCCGCGGCGGCAAATTTCTCTCGGATCGCGCGTCGGCTCACGAACGCCGAAGGCACGACCGCCCAGCTCAACTTCGAAGGTCGAGTAATTCGTGTGGGCGCCTTCCCGATTTCGGTGGACTGCGCTCAGATCAACAAGATGGCCGAGGACCCCCAGATCCGCCAACGAGCCAAGGAGATCCGAACCGGTCTTGGTGACCCGGAACTCCTCATGCTCGGCGTCGACCGTCTCGACTACACCAAGGGAATTCGTCAGCGAATTAGAGCGTTGTCAGAGCTTTTCGCAGAGGGTTACCTCTCGCCAGGTCGCGACGTGATGGTTCAGGTCGCGGCGCCCAGTCGAGAGACCGATGCCCACTACGACGAGGCGAGACACGATCTCGAACAGGTCGTAAGCGAGACCAACGGCGACCTGGGCACCGTGGGCAAGCAGCCGATCCACTACATTCACCAAAATCTTCCCTTTGACGAACTGATAGCGCTCTACTTGGCCGCTGACGTGATGCTGGTCACGCCATTTCGCGACGGCATGAACTTGGTCGCCAAGGAGTACGTGATGTCGCGAACCGACATTACGGGTCGCTTGGTGCTAAGTGAGTTCGCTGGTGCCGCGATGGAACTTCGTGGCGCGTTCTTGGTCAATCCTCATGACCTCGAGGGCATGAAGGTGGCGATTCGTTCCGCCGTTAACGCAACGGAAAAGGAGGCCAAGGTTCGCATGGCGAGAATGCGACGCAGCATTCTCGCGCGCACGGTTTACGATTGGGCCGACTCGTTCTTGAATGCCCTGCGCCTTGAACCCGAGCCCGACTGAACGTTTCGATTCACTCGTGAACGACGCACCGGACGAGGACGCTAACCAACTGGTCCGCCTTCGTACGTTGCGTCGAACAAGCCACCCAAGCGCTCACAGCTCGTCGATGATCTCCGCCACTGAGGCGACGACGCGCGAGGGGCGATAGGGAAGCTTTTCGATCTGGTCGAGTCGTGCGACCCCTGAAAGTACCAGGATCGTCTCAAGCCCCGCTTCGACTCCCGAGAGAATGTCCGTCTCCAGTCGATCACCGATAATCACCGTCACCCCAGCGTCCGCACCGAGAAGATTCATCCCTTCACGAATCATCACGGGATTGGGTTTGCCCACGAAGTACGGCCTCACCCCCGTTGCGCTTTGGACCAACTGCGCCATGGCGCCGCAGCCCGGCAACGATCCCGTCGGTCCCGGACCAGTCACCTCAGGATTCGTCGCGACGAAACGGCTGCCACGCTCGATGAGCCCGATAGCGGTCGAGAAGTCGTCGAAGGAGTAATCCTGAGTCTCGCCAAGCACCACGTAGTCCGGGGCCACTTTGTCTTCGCGATATCCCACCTGTTCCAAGGCCTCGTGCATACTGGCTTCCCCGATGACGAATGCCGTACCCCCCGGGCGCTGCGACTCGACGAATCGGGCGGTCGCCAGGGCTGACGTCCAGATCTGGCTTTCGGCGACTTCAAGTCCCATTCGTCCAAGTTGGCCGACGAGGTCCCCAGGCGTGTAAAGCGAATTATTCGTGATGACTAAGAATCTCGACCCGATCGTGCGCAGACGATCAAGGAATTGATCGGCGCCCTCCACCATCTGGCCACCGTGAATCAGGACACCGTCCATATCGCAAAGCCAATACAGCTTTCGCTTAAGTGTCTCCATCGTTCCATTATGAACGCTGCCGCGAGGGTGGCGCGAATTTGGGTCGCTCTCCGCTTTTCACAGCACGTCCGGCCAGTCTCGCTAACTGCGTCGCGTCCCTGACGCGTCTTGACCTGTCATTCAGGTGGCGCGATGTGTAAAACCATGGCCTCGAAACTCATCAAGACGAGAGGATCGCCCCGTCGTCGCGGCGACACAAGAGTGCCGCGTAAACGTCACCAACTGGATTCGAAGACCAGCCGCCATTGAACATCAGGCCACGCGCGAAAGGAAGTTAGTATCGAGCGCTACATGGTTGGTCCAATTGAACGAGAGTCGAAACGTTTGTTCGTTCTTCGTCGACCACGAACGCGGACAACAACGTCCGAAGTCCTGTTAGATCTGGACTGCGCCGTCCTCCTTGAGGGTCCATCCAGGATTGTGCGCGACCTCCCACACGTATCCGTCGGGATCAGCGAAAGCACCCGACGTGCCTCCCCACTCCGCGATCGCCGCTGGACGAACGATGTTGGCGCCGGCAAGCTGGGCTTCAGCAAGTGTGGTTCCGACATCTTCAGGCGTTCGTACGTTGTAGGCCAATTCGACTCCGGGAGCACCATGACCACCCAGAGCCGTCCACAATCCAAATACCATCGAACCCGCTTGGAAAAAGCACACCTCGCCGTCGGGCTGCTGGGCCCCCTTCCAGCCAATGGCTTCGTAAAAGGACCGAGCAATATTGAGATCGCGAACCCCGAGCGTCACCAAACTAATGCGCTGCTCCATTCGCACAGTATGGCAGTCCTCGCTGCGACTATTCCAGCAAACCAACTGGTACTAATCAGGTTCGCTACGAAAGCAGAGGAGCTCACGAACGGCCCGCGTTGGTGTCAAGAGCTCGGAACTTCGCGACTGCAGCATCATCCGGTTTTAAAAGATTATTGATGCCGACGAGCGGGCGAACCAGTGCTGACGGCTCGCATTGGCGATTGACGGTACGCGCCAAGCGAACGATTGATTAGGTGTCGACCACGCAGTACGGCTCGCTGGAATTGGTCTAGGCAACGACGAGTTTCATGTGCTGGTCCAGAAAGGCAATAACGACCTCTATCGCGTCATTTTGTATCTCATCAACCTCGACGTGTCCGTCGGCGTCTGCCACCGGAAAGATGTAACCATGCAACGGGTGGTCCCAAGACACCCACATGGCGTCCTTGCCACTCTCCTTGAGCAACTCGTAACTGAGACGAAATATGCCCTGAAGCTCGTCGCCGTCGCGTCCCATCACGAGGATCGGCAATTCAATATTCGAAATTCGCTCGAGGGCGAGAGGTACGTTAATGCGGCTACGAACTCGGCTCGTGTCGCGCATCTGCATCTTCTCGATATTGCGCAACTTCGTGTCCGGATTGACGAAGACGCTTTCGTCAGTTGTCAGATCGAGGAATTCGTGGTTAGCGGGTTCGCACGCAACGCCAGCACGGAGCACACCGGGATACTGCGACGCCAATTTGTAGAGCATCTCGCCAGCGTGGCTCACTCCGACGTGGCCGAGACGGTCGGCATCGATGTTGGGGTGAAGCGCAACGTGTCGAAGGATGGAAAGTTCGTCTTCGTACTCCAGCGGAGCACGATTCATGAGGTCCATTCCCTGACGATGGTCGATGATCAGTGGTCCACCATGGTGGAATCCAAGTTCGACTTCCGTGCGGTACCGTCCCCACGCGCACGCGTAGCCAGCGTCAAGCAATCGCTCCATCACGTAGGCGTGTGAACGCAGCCTCGAACGGAGCCACTCAATCCCGCCACCGCCGTTGCCGTACGCAAGAAAGATGAAGGGGAACTCTCCCTCGTCCGCTGGCGTGCGGAGGGCGTAGGGCGTGTAGAGCCCGTCCAAGGTCGGTGCGAGGTAGATGCTCGCGGGCCGACTCGAACCCGGGATCTGTTGGACGAAAAGGGGCTCAGTGAATTCGACGACCATAAGTGGACTCTCTCTGGGGCTGGTTGCTGCAAGAGCATATTGGGTCACGCTGAGAGAGACAATCCTCGCGTCCTTCGTCAAGCTAGGTGAAGACTGCGGCTCGACGTCTTGAACTGGCGAGTATTTGGCGGTTTTAAGAAAACCAACGCTTCAATCACCGTTCCCAGACTTCATGGAACAATAGGTTCCGTGTACGTGCCCTCGAAGTTTGCCGTCGACGATGACGACGCGTGGCAGATTGTGAGTGACGCGGGCGCCGGGATGCTCGTCAAAGCGGGTACGAATGGATTGGCGAGTGTGTTCGTTCCCGTGATCGTAAGCCAAGACCGCAAGACGATGCGTTCGCACCTCGCCAGGGCCAATCCTTGGTGGAAAGATGTCGACAATCAAATGAACGTACTGGGGTTGTTCGTGGCCGCAAGTGCCTACGTGACGCCGTCGTACTACCCGAGCCGGCTCAAGAATCCGAGCGTCGTACCGACGTGGAACTACGTCGTGGCGGAGGTTCGCGGGCAACTGACGCTGCGAGACGACGCACCCTGGAAGTTAGATCAGGTGCGTGCACTTACGCACCACTTCGAAGAGGGTCGCGACCCCGAGTGGCTCGTTGACGGCCTTGACGACGACTTTCGAGACCGTCAACTCAATGGCATCGTCGGCATTGAAATTGCCGTGACTGGTATCGAAGGCAAGGCGAAAATGTCTCAGAACCGACCAGAAGAAGACGAGCGTAGCGTTCGCGACCACCTTTTAGAAGGTTCGCTCCAGGAACGAAACGTCGCTCAACGAATGAGACGGTTCGACTAACTCGAACCAGGCCAAATTCTGCGAGTCGTAAGGAACCGACCTACCAGGTTGGCCGCCCATCAGCGACGTTTCGTCAAAGACAAGTGATCGAGACATCAACCACCTCGACACCCTTGAACATGAGCACGTCAGGGCGGCCCCTCCTTCCGATCCCTCGGTGGCAATGTGGTGGCATCAATCCTCTAGCGACCGCGCAAATCTGAGCTCGTTGACGTTGACTCCCCAGACGATGTCTTGGCGCCGCGATCCGTCCAACGCCCAACCCTGACTTTCGTAGAATCGCGCGCCGAGAACGTTCCCCTCAAGGACCCAAAGGAGTGCCTTGGACATTGACTGGGCTCGAAGACGTGCACACCCTCTTGCCATGAGCGCCTTCCCAATCCCCTGCCGCCAGAAGTCGGGGTCCACATAGAGAGCGAAGATCTCCCTTGTTTCAGGCGCGTCCACCTCACGCGATGGCCCAAACATCACGAAGCCTCGAAGATTCCCATCCTCAGTCGCAACAGCGGTGGTTGAGGACGCGTCACCTGATCCAAACGTGTATCGCGCCGCGCGGTCTTCGACGTCCATCTGGTCTAGGAACTCATCCGCAATTAGCCCTCGATACGCGACCTGCCACGAACGAACGTGAATGCGGGCCACGGCAGTCTTGTCGTTCTTCGTTGCTTCGCGGATAGTGATCACATCACATATTCGCACGACGGGACTACGACATGAGACAGGTCGGCAAGGATACTCACGGATTGCGCACGACAAGAAGGCCCGTCGAGACGGGTCTCTCGACGCGACCGGCGTGAAAATAGATACGACCAGCGGCGTAGAGCGCCGTGGAATTTCCTCCGTCCAGGTTGAGAGCCGTCACTACTTTGAGGGACCGTAACAGCCGGACCAGCTGGTACCCCGTGGCACCTGACTGGGCGTCTCTCCCCGCGACCATGATGATCACGGTCGTACCCGATCCCGTCCATCCAATCACCGTTCGCGCGTATCGCTTCGCCATATACGTATCCGACGGATCTATCGGTACCACCACGCCATCGTTTAAGAGGATCGGATGCCCGCCGATGTTATTGCACCCGGCGGTCGACGTTGTTGTCAAAGTGACGGTGTCGCCAACCTGAAGAGTCGCCAACGTCGACCCCGCAGGGGCGGAGACGTCGACGTGACCGCTGGTGACCCTCACTGGCGTTGTCGTTGTCGCCACCAACTCGAGTTCAGCCGTCGTGTTGATGGTGGTTGGACTTGCGGTGCCGTTGACCTCAATGAATTCATAGGTAAGTCGCCCGGCCGCGGTGGGTGTGCGAAGGGCGAACGGCGAAGTGAAGAGCAATGTTCCCGCCAGAGGGAGATTGACGTTGAGGTACCTCATGGGAAGTTCCTGGTTGACAGCAGTGATCGGCACGTTGACGCCATTGACGTCGATACTGCTACTCCAATTGAGCCCCTCGTTGACGCTCTGCCCTTCGAGATTGGCCTGCTGATGCGCAATCTCTGGCGTATGAAGCAAAACGCAGTTTTGTATGACTCCGCCAACCTCGTCTCCCGGATCGAACCTGCCCTGACGCGTCACGTCAAAGAAGTCACCGTTGACCGCTGCCACGCAGCCCGGCGTGCTTCGACACATCGTGCTGGGAGTCTCTAGACCCCCGTCGACGCCATGATTCGCAAGGCCAACCTCGAGCGAATATTGGGGCCCACTAAAGGTGAGGACGTGTATTGACGTGCGCACTCCATAGCGGTCACCGCTGATCGAGTGCAGGTCAAGGCCGCTCCCACTCGTCAACCCTGACGCGGTTGACCCGGCACTAGCGCGTGCCACGTCCACGGCCACCGGCACCAAGGTGCAGAGTGCGACAATGATCATCGCCAGGCTAGTGACGGCGACGATTCCAGAATGAAAGTCCGAGCCGCGAAGCTTTCTTCGCCAATCGCTCACTGATTTCGCGCACTCCTTCGAGGACGGGTGCTTCAATCTACGAGTCACGTCGTCACGATAGGACAACAGTCGTGCGAATTTGTCGCAGACGCTCTCGCGTGTCGACGGACACTGGTCCCAATTCAGAAAGCCACGCAAGTGCCCTACTTCGCGCCCCATCTTGAAGTGAAGTCCGAAACACTGGGCCCTCAGTGAATTTCGAATGACTGGTGGCGGAGAGCCGACGCCAACATGCTTGGAATGGCGATTCAGCCAATGTCGAACGAGTGAGCGCAATTCATCTTCACCGACACTTTGAACCCGCTGGCGCTCGTACCCAATCGACGCACGGTGCAGTCTTAGCCGAGCGACTCACCGGTCCGATCCCACGTATGGTGTGCGACATCCAAGACGTAGAGGGCGTGACTTCCCTTCGGAACCCGGTAAGCGGTTGATCGGACGCGAAGTCCAATGCCACCGCTGACGGCGAAGGCGGTGATCGTCCAATTACTGGCGGGGTTCAAGTATTGGTACCACCGGTGCCCACCGTCGATCGTGACGTCGATAACGGCGTCGCTCACCATTACGACGGACAACGAACTTTCTGGAATGACGTTGTTGATGTAGAAAATTCCCCCACCGGCCCAGTCACTCGCCAGCTGCGGTCCGACTGACGCCCAGTGGGCGCCGCCGTCAGTACTGCGAACCGGGAACTGCCCAGCAGTGCCGTGTTCCTGCCACACGCCCCATCGGATGTTCGGTCCCGATGACTTGAATTTCACCGCTCGCGCCTGCGCCGCGGTGAGCGCGGTCCCCCACGACGGAGGTCTGTAGGCGGTTGTGGAGAATAGGAGTCCGGCTTTCATTATCAACTTGGACGGATAAGGAGATGAGCTTGCAGACGCCGCCGAGACGCCAGAGGTCGCCACTATCAGGCCAATGCAGAGCAGGACAGGACACTTTCGCATGAGAACCTCCGCTACCCGCCATCTTGACAGCCACTAGCACCTGAATAGAGTCACGTAGAAATTCGAAGGCCGCATCGTGCAGGTACGTCATCTACATAACATCACTCGCACACCGCAGTTATGGAGTCGCTGATTCGCATAACTGGCAACAAAATGAAATCGAACGGATCGCGCACTATTGGTGTGGGAGACTCGACGCGACAAGTCTGACACGTTCCATTGGCGGCTTCTTGAGTACTACGGGTAACTGTAGAATTCCGAAATGTCGGTGAGACGGGTGGCTCGATCACTAACAATGGTCTTTGTGGCTGCCGTCGTCTTGAGTGGTTGCACTTCGGAGCCAGCCGTGAAGATTCCCCGAGCGAAGGTCTACGGACCCCAAGGTCACCGGTTTTCCGTCTCCTTCCTTCGGTCGCCCACAGTGTCAGTGAGCAACGACGTCAACGTTATGAGCGAGTATCAAACGAGCATCGGCAATAGATGGTTCTGGCGTGGAGGAGATGTCTTGGTTATTGTCGACGCGCTCATTAATGTTCCGCCACCAAAGCAGATCAACCCATTCTTGCGGAGCTATCTACCAACCACGAACGGCGGTCGCATCATTTCGAGATTTGGTTTTCGTGCAGCCACCGAGATTGTCCCATGTTCGACGCCTGCTGGATCGTGTCCGGGAACGGTGGCAACCTTGGTCTTACTAGACCACTCAACGATTTATGAGGTGTCCTCAAGTGGCTTACGATCTTCCGACGCAGACAAGATATTGCGCACCTTCAGAGTCGTCAATTGATCTTCGACCTACTGGCAGTCGCGATCGTGACCTTCCAGCGCAAGAGAGTTGCATCAAATCTGGTGTCGGAGACTCGAGGCAAAAGATCCGGTACGCATTGGCGACTTGATCCGGCGAGGTCCTCGTTCGTGTCGGAGAGTCCAACGTGTGAGACATTTACTTATCCAAACTGGTTCACGACCCCGTGCGATGGCTTGATCAACAAATAGGATTGGCGCGTGACGGACGCGAAAGAACGTAGAGAGCGTCTGCGAGACTCCCCGGGCTTTCAGCGCTTCTGGATGGCCTCCACCGTCTCGGACTTTGGATCTTACGTCAGTACGATTGCCATCCAGGTCATTGTGGTATTTGTGCTCCACAAAGGTGCCACGGGCGTCGGACTCGTCAGTGCTGCGCGCTGGCTTCCGTATCTGTTGTTCGGCCTGGTGGCTGGTGTTCTGGTGGACCGCTCCCGTCGGCGCCCGTTGCTGGTAATCACGGATCTGGTTCGTGGGTTTCTGCTCATCGTCGTGCCGGTGCTCGCATTGACTCACCACCTCTCGCTCGTGGTCTTGATGTTGTTCATGGCCGTATTCGGGCTGATGTCGCTTCTCAACGACGCCGCCTCTCAATCCTTTTTGCCACGATTGGTGCCCGCCAACCAGTTGACTTCTGCCAACGCTCGACTTGACCAAAGTGCTGCCCTTGCACAGACGTCCGGTCCAGCAATTGGAGGTGGGCTCGTTTCCCTATTGAGCGCACCTTGGGCCATGCTGATCGACGCGGTGAGCTATGTCGCCTCGGGCCTCCTGCTTCTGCGCATTGCGGTAGCCGAACCTCCACGCCGACCGGTATCCCAACGTGGCATTAGGCGTGAGGCGCTTGAAGGTCTGCGATGGGTCTACAAGCACGCCACCCTCCGGCCACTCGCGTTGAGCACACACGGCTGGTTTCTCTGCAACGCGGTAGCCGGTACGGTTCTACCGCTCTTCGTATTGCGCACCCTTGGTATAAGTGCTTTCGGCTATGGCGTTGCACTGTCGGTAGGTGGCATGGGCGCGCTGGTCGGAAGTCTCGCCGCAACACAACTCGGCGCGCGCTTCGGTTGCGGTCGAGTAGTCGTATCCTGCCGAGTGATGACGGCAGTTTCATGGGCGTTGATGGCCCTCAGCCATCGTCACTGGTCGGACTGGGTCATGTTGGGCGCGGGAGAGTTGCTGCTTGGATTGTCAATGGGTGCGGAGAACGCAAACGAGATGGGTTATTGGCAAGCCGTGACGCCTGACGCACTTCAGGGCCGGATGAACGCAACGAGGCGCTCGATCAACCGATCGATGCTCGTGATTGGAGCGCCGGCGGGCGGCTTTCTCGGCGACGCGATCGGTTACCGACTGGTGCTCTGGATTGCTTCGGGAGGGTTTCTCGTCGCGGCGATCACACTCGGATTGTCGAAGTTTCGAAACGCGCGCGTCGATGACGCACCCGTTTGACGCGCTCGATTTCTACGATGCCCAATTCACTGAGCCTTGAATTCACAGGCGTCGGAGTCCCGACAAGGACCGAGATCCACGCGTCCTCGTTTTGGAAAGTTGCCGGTCGCCCCCTGACCGGGTGGCCTGACTGCGTTGTCACCTGCGGCCCGAGCGCCAGTCTGAGCGCGTTAAGCGCTCGGACTGGCGCTACTGGAGGCTCTCGGTGGTCGTCATCCGCATTTATTCGACTTGAAACGACTGCATGGCCCAACCCTGATTACACAGCGTGGTCGCCTTCGGCAGGGGTACGTAGAAAACCGACCCGGGCCCAAACGTGGCGGTGACTCCCTTGACGGCGGTTGGATGACACCCTGAAGTGGGCGTTTTGCCAACTGGGAAGAATTGCAACTTGACCGAAGCCATTCCGCCCAGCGCCGACAGGGTTACGTACTTCACGGCGGTGCCATAGTTCCCTGTGTACGGCGACGGCCAGCCCACTTTGCTTCTCGTGGGCCCGGCCACTTTTTGAAGCTCGGGCGCGCCGTAGAGATAACACGCGTGATCGGAGTTGTTCGTGAAGTCCAGCGACTCCTTCCAGCCTCCCAAATCTCGCACGCGGCCAGACTGGGAAACGCTTACCGTGCCGGCTCGACAAACGGGGCTTCCTCGAAAACGCCCGGGTGGCAATGCGGGAAGTGCCGTCCACGACGTTCCATTCAGTGTGCGAAATAACTCGCCGTGCAGCTCGTCCAGCACCGCTCCCGATGAGCCAAAGGTGGCGAGCGACTCGGCCGCACCCCCGTCGTTCATGTTGGGATCGGAATTGAAGACCCAACTTCGACCACCGTCAACGCTGTACTCGAGTCCCCCCGCCGGGCTAAAGACAGTCCCGTAGATGATGCGGTCGCTGCGGTTGTACGAAAGGACGCTCGAATCCACTCCGGCGTTGGTCAGACCCGTTATGGCGTGAAAGAGGTCGCGAATGCTTGTCCAGTTGACGCCACTATTAGTCGTTCGCCAGAGACTCCCTGGCCCCTGGCTCATGCCCTCGTCCTGCCAGCAAGCAAGGAGCCAATCTGCTTTGGATTCAGCGAGGAGTTGATTGACTTGAATTTTTCCGCAAGGAACTGGAATCCGGCGCCACGTGGCACCACCGTTGGCCGTTTCGAGAATGGACGAGAGGCGTCCATAGCTCTGTCCATCAACGAAGACGTACGTTGCCGCACTTATCGCGGTGAGCGCCGGGTACAGCCCAGAAACTCTTCCCGTAACGAGCGCGGGTAACTGGTGTGACTCGTAAGGAGTCGCCGAACCGTCGTGGAACAGCGACAGTCTGGCGGAGCAGTTTGACGTTTCGGCGTTGTGGCACAACGAGGTCACAACAACCGCGGTTGCGCCCCACGTCGCGAACGCTTCATCCACTCCCGGGGCTCGCAACTTTGTCCAATGCGCACCAGCGTCTGTCGTGACCTGGAGATCACCACCAACGCCCTGTTGCTCGCCGACGTACCCGACCGAAGGTGAGACGAAATCAATGAGCGGCACTTGATACGGACCAGCGCCCTTCGACGGAGGAAGTGGCACTCGAGGTCCGAGTCGCCAACGAGTCCCCTGATCGGTCGTGCTGACCAAATAGAAGGGCTCGCTCGCGTGCTTCGACGAGCCCTCATACGAATTTGACGCGATGCCGTAGCCGAGGAATGGCGACACGAAATCAACCGAGTCAATCTGAGTGCCCATGCCCAACGAGACGTTGGTCAGCAACGGCCAAGGTGGCGCGGCGCCAACGACAGCTGTGGCCGCGAAGTCAACGAATCCCGCGAACACGACCACCGAGACAAAGACCCGCGCGCACTCCCCACATGGACGTGAGTCTTCCATCAGCGAGCATGACGGCGCCGGACGCCAAGCAGAAGTCTTCGCAGGCTCTTCAGATCTTCGTGACATTTCACGTAAGCCGCTCAGCGGCGAGAGGGCTCAGGCCACAAAGAAGGATTTCACGTTGGTGAACTCACGGATACCTTGCACCGAGAGTTCGCGCCCGTATCCCGACCTCTTGATGCCACCAAAGGGCAACTCGGGCATCGACGCGACCACGGCGTTCGCGAAGACCATCCCCGCCTCAAGTCCCTCAATCGCCTGGTCGATCTCTTCTTGATCAGTGGCCCAGATTGACCCTCCAAGACCCCACGGTGTCGAGTTGGCGAGTTCGATGGCCTGGGAGAGGTCATCGACAACCTCGACCACCGCCACCGGTCCAAACAACTCCTCGCATCCCGCGCGCGAATCCCGCGGAACGTTCGTCAGGACGGTCGGCGGGTAGAAGAAGCCCTTGCCTTCGGGCCTCGTGCCGCCGGTTCGCACGACGGCCCCTTTGGCCACGGAGTCTCGCACCTGGGCCTCAATCTCATCACGTTGCGAAGCACTGACCAGCGGTCCCATCACCGTGGCGGGGTCCAAGGGGTCACCGACTGCCACCGCCGCCATGGCCTCAACGAATCCCTGGATGAATTCGTCAGCGCGTTCGCGTACGACGATGAAACGCTTGGAGGCGATACAGCTCTGTCCATTGTTCTGGATCCGGGCCATCACCGCCAGGGGAATGGTGCGCTCGAGGTCGGCCGACGAGGCCACGATGAAGGCGTCCGAACCCCCGAGCTCGAGGACACATTTCTTGAGGTTCGACCCCGCGAGCTGGCCCACGATCTTGCCGGCCCCTTCCGAACCCGTGAGGGTGACGGCGGCGATTCGCTCGTCGGCGATCAACGTGGCCAGCGTCTGGTGATCGATGAAGAGGTGGGCGAAGACGCCCACCGGGAAACCGGCGCGAAGAAACAACTCGCCTAGATACTTCGCGGTTCCCGGGACGTTGCTCGCGTGCTTCAAGATGCCCACGTTGCCCGCCATGATCGAGGGCGCTATGAAGCGAATGGCCTGCCACATCGCAAAGTTCCAGGGCATGACGGCCAAGATCGTGCCGAGCGGCTCGTAGCGAATGCCGCTACGCGAGCCCGAGGTCGCGATGAGCTCGTCGGCGAGCATCGACGCCGCGTGCTCGGCGTAGTAACGCATCGTCGAGATGCATTTGGTCACTTCGCCCTTGGCGGCAGCCAAGGTCTTGCCCATCTCCAACGTCAGTTGGGTGGCGACCTGCTCCGATTCGCTCTCCAGCAAGTTCGCGGCTTGGTGCATCAGGTCCGCGCGTTCTTTGAACGAGACGCTTCGCCACTGTTCGAAGGCCAACACCGACTGCGCCAGAGCCGATTCGACCTCGTCGGGACTGTGCCCCGGGTACTCCTTGATTACTTCTTCGGTCGTGGGGTTGATGGAAATGAATGGCATGACTTCATTATGCCTGATTGTCGTGATTGCGCCAATCGAAAGGCCGCCGATCCAGTCGACTGCCCAGCCCGCGACTGATTTATGTACTCAAAAGATCTGGTCGACCAACTCACCCGAGCGTCTCAACGCTGAGATCAAAACGGCGCACCAGCGAGGTCGACATCTTTCCTGACGACGGCACCGTACTTCCCCTCATCACGGCGGTTTGCGTTGAACAACGCGGCGACCAGAGCGTCTCCGAGCGTCGCCACCTCTCCCAAGAGTGCGTGGATCAACTGGAGGTTGACGCCGTGGCGCCCGCGAAGGTTGCCCTCACGAAGGTCGAGCAAAAGATGGCCACGCGTCGAGAGGTACTCCCTTGGGGTTACACCACTCGGCGGGACTTAATCGAACGACTCAAATGAGGCTTGCGGGCCGACGAGTGTGAAGAAGGGGAACTTCATCACTGAAACGTCTCGGTCTCAGCACACGCGTCGCGGACGAATCGAAACTGACGGATTCGCACCTCAGGGCCACGCAGAAAGATCCCCCCACTTATTGATTATCACCACCGACCCCGCTAACTTTTGAAGTGCCTCAACAACCTCGCGACGACGACGCGGCGCGCCAAGGGTCGATGAACTTCGCGAGGACTTCTGCGCCGTCACCGCGAGCAATGTTGGGGAGCCAGTGTCGTCGAACCCGAACAAGGAGCCCAACCGTAATGACTGAAGCAGGCCACCGATCTGAGATCTTCAAACTGGCGAGTGACATCGTGCAGGGCGACGCCGAATTGGACCCGATCTTCGCCACCGCCTCGGGCATCCCCGGCTTTGACCATCTCCTGCCGGACTTTTCATCCGACGCTCAAGTTCGCGACCGCGAGCACGCCAGCGAGGCATTACATCAGCTCTCGCTCTTGCGTCCGGTCGACGACATCGATCGACTCGGTGCCGAAGTGATGCGAGAACGGCTGGAGTCTCGTTTGAGCCTGCTGGTTTCAGGTGAGTCCGCTCGAACCTTTTCAGTGCTCTATTCGCCACTTTCCGAAGTTCGCCAAGTCTTTGAACTCATGTCCAGCGACGACATCGACGTCATCGCTGTCCGTCTCGCCCTGGTGCGTCCGGCACTCGACTCCTGGCGCCAGCGCCTCGAAGGACTGCGCGCGAACGGCTCACTTCCACCACGCCGACAGATACTTGGCGTGGCGGCGCAGGCTCAGACGTACTCACAAGGCACGTACCAGGCCTTCGCCGCTCGAATAAGCCCCGACGAGAGTGAGAGCGCCGCGTTGATGACGGCGGCACGCGACGCTGACGCGGCGTGCGCGGAGCTCGCCACGTGGATGAGCGAAGCCCTCGCCCCAAGTGCCACCGAACGCGACGCGTGCGGTGAAGAACGCTACCGTGCCTGGACGAAGAATTGGACCGGAGCCGATCTCGACTTCGCTGAATTATATGAGTGGGGCTACGCCGACCTTCAACGAATTAACCGACGGATGTGGGAGATTGCCGCGTCAGTGGCGCCCGGCGCTTCGAGCCTCGTCGAGGTCGCGAACGTCCTCGACATTGATCCCGCGCGAATGATCGAGGGAACCGACGAACTCCTCAAGCGGCTCGTGTCGTTCACCCAACGAGCCGTCGAGGCACTCGATGGCGTGCACTTCGATATTGATGAGCGAATTCGATTCTGCGACGCCCGGCTGGCCCCTGAAGGGGCCGCCGCCGCTCCGTACTACATCCCTCCAAGTGAGGATCTTTCGCGACCCGGCACGACGTGGTTCCCGACGCTCGGCGAAACACGGTTCTCGTGGTGGCGTCACGCCTCGACGTGGTACCACGAAGGTGTGCCCGGTCACCATCTCCAGTGCGCGACCTCCATCCTCGAAGCCGACCGCCAGAGCCGTTTCCACCGCCTCGAGGGGTGGACGTCTGGTTACGGGGAGGGCTGGGCCCTCTACGCCGAGCGGCTCATGGAGGAGTTTGGATTCTTCGGCGACCTCGGAGATGAACTCGGCTATCTCGCCGGTCAAGCCCTGCGCGCGGCGCGGGTCGTCGTCGACATTGGCCTGCACCTCGAACTGGCGGCACCCAGTGACATTGGATCACTCGCCCACCTGGGTGACTGTGCGGGCAAGGTGTGGACCGCTGAAATGGCGGTCGCGCTGCTCGAGGAGAGGGCCCTTCAGGACCACGAGACGTCGGCCTCCGAGGTCGAGCGCTACCTGGGTCTGCCCGGTCAAGCGATCTCCTACAAGGTGGGCGAGCGAGTCTGGTTGCGCTCGCGCGAAGAGGCACGGGCTCGACTCGGCGACCGGTTCTCCCTGAAGAGGTTCCACGCCTTCGCGCTCGCGCTCGGCCCGATGGGCCTGGACCCCTTCGAAGCCGAAATCCGTAACTGGGCGGGGTAGTTCCTCGCCGACGTGAAGTCGAGCGTCCTAGACCACCTCAGTGACCTCGGGGAAGTGGCACGCCACCGGGTGTCCGCCGCCGCGTTCGATGAGTTCGGGAGTTTCGATGCCGCAAATCTCTTGCGCCTTCCAGCAACGCGTACGGAATCGACAGCCCGAGGGCGGATTGTCGGGACTCGGCAGGTCCCCTTGGAGGACAATGTGGGTGCGCGAGCGCTCCTTGCGCGGGTCGGGGATCGGCACGGCGGAGAGCAGCGCTTGGGTGTAGGGATGTTGGGGCCGTCGATAGACCTCGATCTGCGTTCCGATTTCGACGATACGCCCGAGGTACATGACCGCCACGCGGTCCGAAAGGTGGCGCACCACCGAGAGGTCGTGCGCGATGAAGAGGTAGGCGACGCCGAGGCGATCTTGAAGATCCTCGAGCAGGTTCACCACGCCCGCTTGGATCGACACGTCGAGAGCCGAGACCGGCTCGTCCAGTACCAGCAGCTTGGGCTCGAGAATAAGGGCGCGAGCGATGCCGATTCGCTGGCGCTGCCCGCCGGAGAACTCATTGGGGAATCGGTTCGCGAACCGCGGCTCAAGACCGACCAGCTTCATCATCTCCGCGACGCGTCGGTGCCCTTCGGACTTGGTCCATAGATGATGTACCCGCAGTGGCTCGGCGATGGTCTCACCGACCGGCATGCGTGGGTCCAGCGAACCAAAGGGGTCCTGGAAGATGACCTGCATCTCTCGGCGCACCTTGGTCAGCGCGGCGTGGTCGGCGCCCACGAGCTCGCGACCGCGAAAGACGACCGAACCCGACGTGGCCTTGATGAGTTGGAGGATCGCTCGACCCGTCGTCGTCTTGCCGCAGCCGGATTCGCCGACGAGGCCCAACGTCTCGCCGGCGTCGATGTTAAAGGAGACCCCGCAGACGGCGTGAATCGTTCCCACGCTGCGTTTAAAAATGCCCGGGCTTCGCTTGGGATAGTGCATGACGAGGTCCTTCACCTCGAGCAGCGGTCCGTCACTGACGACGGCCGATTCGCTCGTGGTGCTCTGGGTCAGGTCGCTCATGGTGTCGGGGGCTCCTCGAAGTCGGCCGACGAATCAGAGAACATCGAGCCGATGGGCATCGCCATGGCCTCGTCGGCTCGGTGACAGGCGGCCAGGTGCTCAGGCGGAGCGGCACCGCGAAGTGAGACCAGGCGCAGCTCGGGCTCGACCTGGGTACAGATCTCCACGCGCATCGGACAGCGCGGCGCGAAGGGGCACCCGGGCTTCGTGCCGACCATCGACGGCGGTGCTCCGGGGATCTGGCGCAGCCGCCCGCCACCGTCGTCATCGACGCGCGGCACGGAGCCGAGCAGGCCATGGGTGTAGGGCATGGCCGGACGATAGAAGATGTCGTCGGCCGAGCCGATCTCCACCACTCGCCCGGCGTACATGACCGCGACCCGGGTGGCGAGACCCGCGATCACGCCCAGGTCGTGGGTGATCAGGACCAGTGACGCCCCGCTGTTTTCGAGGACGTGCTTGAGCGCGTCGAGGACTTGAGCCTGCACGGTCACGTCCAAGGCGGTCGTCGGCTCGTCGGCGAGGATGACGCCGGGGTTGTTGGCCATGGCGATCGCGATCACGACCCGCTGGCGCATGCCACCGGAGAACTCGTGGGGATAGTCGTTGACCCGGCTCTCCGCGTGGGGGATACCGACCATCTCGAGGAGCCGGATCGTCTCAGCGTGCAACTCCTCTTTGGAGAGGTCGCGGTGGGCGTTCAGCGCCTCCTCGATCTGCCAGCCGACGTTGTAGACCGGGTTCAACGACGTCAGGGGATCTTGAAAGATCATCGCGATCGACTGGCCGCGGAATTCAGCGAGGGCGCGCTCCTTCAGCCCGAGCAGTTCATGCCCCTCGAGGTGGACCGAACCCGTGATCTGAGCGTTCTTCGCGAGCAGGCCCATCACGGCCAACGCGGTGACCGATTTGCCCGAGCCGGACTCGCCGACGACCCCTAAGACCTCGTGGGGGAAGAGCGAGAGGCTGACGCCCCGAACGGCCTGGATGTCTCCTTCGCCACTCGCGAAGGAGACCTGTAAATCGTCAATGGTGAGGAGGGGCTCGGTCATATTAGGAACGAACTCGGTTCTGGCGCGGGTCCAGGGCCGAACGCAAACCGTCACCCACGAAGAACACTGAGACGATGAGGAGGAGCAAGAACGCGGCCGGGTACACGAAGAGCCAGTACTCGGTCGTCGCCGAGTTTTGGCCCTGCTCGATCAAGAGGCCGAGCGACACGCTCGGCGGTTGGATCCCGAGGCCGAGGTACGAGAGGGTCGATTCCAACACGATCGCTCCGGCGATCGTGATCGTGGCGTTCACGATGATCGGTCCCACAGCGTTGGGAATCATGTGGCGCGAAATGATGCGCCAGTCGCTCGCTCCGAGCGCGCGCGACGCTTCGACGAAATCGCGTTCTCGAAGCGACAAGAACTCGGCTCGGACCAAACGCGCAACGTAGGTCCACGAGAGCGACCCGATGATGATCGCGAGCCAGAGCCAGTTGTTGGCTTTTTGCGCCACGATGTGGGCGAGCAGCACCAGGACCACGAGCACCGGGATCACCAAGATGAGGTCAACGAAGCGCATTAAGAGGTTGTCGACCTTGCCTCCGTAGTACCCCGCCATCGCGCCGATCAGCGTCCCGATCATGACCGCCATTGCCGCGACGAGGATCGCCACCTGCACGTCCGCGAGGACGCCCTTCAAGATCTGCGCCAGCATATCGATGCCGATGCTGTTCGTGCCAAAGATATGGGCCTTCGACGGTGCCGCGTTCACGTCCAAGGAGAGCGCCGAGTAGGCGGTCGGGTGCAGCATCGTGTAGATCAAGGACACGACCAGTAGCAACAAGAACGTGACCAGTCCCGTCATTGCCTGGCCGTTATGCAGGAATCGGTGCAGGACGTTCGCCCACTGGCCGCGGGACTCGAGAGCCATTCCCTCGGCCGCGGAGTCGTCCTCGGAGACGCTCATCGCGGTGAATTCGCTCACTCCGGGTTCTGACATGTCACCCCCTCTGGGTTACTTGGCAGACGTCTCATCGCTTCCCGTACCGGATACGCGGGTCGAGGAAGCCGTAGGCAATGTCGGCCATCAGGTTAAAGAGAATGACGATGACCGCGGTGAGCATCAGGTACGCCAAGGTCACGTTCACGTCCAAGTTGTTGACTCCGTCGAGGAAGAAGCGCCCAAGGCCATTCCACCCGTAGACCGTTTCGGTGATCACCGCGCCGCCGAGAATCCCGGCGAAGTCGAGTGCGATGACCGTCGTCACTGGTATCAGCGCGTTTCGCAGGATATGGCGAAGCAGTACGCGCCGCGGCGAAATCCCCTTAGCGCGCGCCAAACGAACGTAGTCACTGTTCATCACGTCGAGCAGCGTCGAGCGCTGGTAGATCGCCCACGAGGCGTAGGTCGCGAGCACGAGCGTGAGTGTCGGGAGAATCGTGTGCGACGCGTAGTCGGGGAGGCGTTGAAAGAAGTTGCCGGTGGCGAGGGGGTTCTGCTCCCCCGCGGTCGCCAAGACGACGCGATTGAAGTGTTGATCGATTGGCACGGCGACGAAGGTCTTCAGCACGAGGCCCACCACGAAGACGGGCACCGAAAGAAAGACGAAGTTCACGACCGACACTCCACGGTCGACAACGGTGCCGTTACGCAAAGCCGAGATCAGGCCCACGGAAATCGCGAGAAAGATGGAGAGGACCGTCGAGAGGATGACCATGCGAAGTGTCACGAACATGTGGATCTGCAACTGGTGGCCCACTCCCAGACCGTTGTTGGAGACGCCAAAGTCACCGCGAATGACGTGCGAGAACCATATCCAGTAGCGCTGCCATAGCGGGTCGTTGAGATGCAGGGCGAGAATTTTCAGACGAATGGTGGACTGAGGGGTGAGCGGGTTCGCCAACAGCGGACCGAGCGGGTTTCCCGACTCGGCGACGAGGGTGAACACCAGGACACTGGCGAGCAATAAGACGCCGACGCCTATGGCCAATCGACGAAGGATGTAGGTAGTCATAAATTAGGGCTCATACGTCCGCGTCGGGCACACCCAAACAGGATAGGACGGGCGTGCGCCCGTCCTATCCTGTTTTGGTGCGTAGAACGACTTTCGACTACTTAAGTCCCCATGTCTGGGCGTTCCAGGTCGAACCAACGCTTGACGCGTTGGGCAAAATGTTGCCGTAAGCGCTCGACCAGGCGGTCATGATGGGCTTCTGGTACAGCGGAAGCGTGACCATGTCCTTCCAAAGGATGGCGTCCGCCTCGTTGTAGAACTTCGCCTCGTCGGCGGGGTTCGCCGCTGCCGCACCTTCGGCCAGCAACTTGTCCTCAGTCTTGTTCTTGAAGTGGACCCAGTTCGAACCGCAGTCGGCCTTGTTGGTGTACGAGCAGTAGATGCTGTTGTTACCGGTCGCGAAGGGCGATCCCACCCACGCGAATTCGGCAATGTCGTAGCGTCCACCAGGAATCACCGTGCCAAAGAGGTCGCCGGCCGCGTAGTTCACGATGTTGATCTTGATGCCGACCTTCTTCATCTGGAACTGGAAGACCTGCTCGGTCTGGCTGCGAATCGGGTTACCCGTCGTTGAACTGATGTTCAGCGAAAGGTCCTTACCCTTTTCCGGACCGTAGGTCGGGTGGAAGTACCCGTCCTTTTCCAACTTGAACTTCTTGGTCGACTTCAACAGAGCCTTCGCCTTGGCGATGTTCTGGTGGTTGTACGCGTTCCCGTTGGACTTGTACTGAGGCTGGGTGTTCATGTAGATGTGGTTGTTCAACGGCTTGGTCGTCGGCGCCGCCTGGCCAACCGTCAACGCGATCAGCTCGCTTCGGTCCGTACCGTAGGCAATCGCCTGGCGGACCTTCAGCATCTTGAGATACGCGTTGGCTTGGTTGAAGTCAAAGTGCTCGAACTGCAGACCGGGCTGAACGTTGTACGACACGGACGATCCGGCCGCTTGCGCCTGCTGAATCATCGCCAAACTGGTCGAAACCGGTTCAAAGACGTTGAAGGTCCCTGACTGGATGCCCGGGATACCCGAGGTGTCGTCGGTGCTACCAGCAAAGACGATCGAGTCGAGGTTGCCGGGCTTGGCCCAGTAGGAGGGGTTCTTCTTCAACACGACCGTGTTGGCCGACTGGTTGTAGCTCGAGACGTAGTACCAACTACCCGAGAGGAGCGTGCTTTCGTCGCCGCCACCATTGATGTTAAAGCCGGTGTTCCAGCCGACGAGACGTCCCTGGTGGGCCGGCACGATCATGCCAAAGAGGCCCTGCCAGTCAGCGAACGGCGTCTTGGCACCGAACTTGACGGTCACGGTCTTTCCGTTGGGGCAAAGGCCCGCGTTGAAGTCGGCGGCTGAGCCGGCGTCACAGGATGCTCCGCCCGCTGGGTTCGAACCCTTGACCGAGACGATCGAGCTGTAGCCCGTCGTGCCCGCGGGCTGGAACGCAGCTCCGCCCTTGTCGGTAAAGGCAGGGTTGCCACTCTGGCTCTGCCAGTTGTAAATGAAGTCATCCGCCGTGATGGGCGTACCGTCTGACCACACCGCTTTGGGGTTGATCGTGTAGGTGAGAGTCTCGACTGGCTTCGAGGAGACAGCCACCTTGGTCACGAGGTCCGTGTTAAGGGTCAGAGCCAACTTGTTGTTGACGAAGTACACCGTCGGCCAAACGAGCTGCATAATCTCTTGGAGCACGAACTCGTTCGAGTTGACGTTGTTGACGTTAAATCCCGCCAATGTCTCGTTCAAGTCAACGGTAATGGTTCCTCCCGCTTGCACCTTCGGGGTCGAAGCACTCGCAACCAGGGCATTCATCCCGAGCGCAAGCGTTGCGACCACGGCCAGCAGCGGCCGAATCTTCTTAGATATCTTCATTGATAACGCCCTCCTATGGCAGCGCCCATTAAGGCCACTGAGTTCATACTGCATTTGTAACTTCCTGGCTCGATGATGCGACTCACGACTGAGAACTGGCGAGTAACCCTCCCCCTAGTTCGCAGGTCAATGACACCCCCGACTTGCAACACGGCCCCACCTAGAGATTCTTACAACCCTCTTAGTTAAGACTTGTTGCAGACTAGTGAGTGCCCCGAAGCGTTGCAATAGCACCACCCCCAGTTCTCTCCCGCGTAACTTAGGAATTGGAATCCGGGGCCACCAGTGGCGCCCGCGACCATAGGCCCCACGTCAGGCGCGAAATACCTGCTCAATAGGGGAAACACAGCTTTCGTAGGCGGTGAATTGAAAAATAAGAAAACCGTCCTTCCCTAACGCTCCACCCCTACTGGGCGAACAGCGCCGAGAGTCCCTAGTGTGCTGTCAGGTAGTTCCGCTAAGTAATTAGACTGGAGAGGGATTACCCCCTCTCCACGCACCCCGCGTGGTAGGACAACTCGAGAAGGAGCTCCTATGGCAC
>Ga0307372_10000558_pt1 | contig 66269 bp, 50 predicted proteins | sample OX1MG_FD_202533 | JGI IMG/M metagenome (GOLD analysis project Ga0307372, IMG submission 202533) | Soil microbial communities from Risofladan, Vaasa, Finland - OX-1 | ecosystem: Environmental > Terrestrial > Soil > Coastal area > Acid sulfate soil | place: Finland: Risofladan, Vaasa | collected... | reverse complement strand
TTGCCCTCCAAGGCCACCAGATAACGTGCCTCGCCGTTGAAATCGCCCAGCACGGCGTCGGCGAACTTGCCGTCGATCTCGACGTGCTTCTCGCGCGAGATGGTGTAACGGGGCTGCCCGTCGGCCGGGTGCGAATAGCCCAACAGGCCGCAAAAGAAGTCGGTCAGCGAAAGGGTTCAGGGTTCTGGGTTCGGGGTTCGGGGTTCAGTCAAGCTAAAAGAAGTCCTGGTTGCACCATGCGTACTCCTTGCTCGCGCTTTTCACTTTTCACTCGGCTTCCTGAACCCTGAACTTTCTCGAACCCTGAACCCTCTCGAACCCTGAACCCATTCATACTCGAATGTTCTGGACGTCTTGATAGGCCTGCACGAGCTTGTTGCGGACCTGCATCATCATGCGGAAAGCCAGGTCGGCCTTTTGCACCGCAGTAAAGACTTCGGCGGGGCTGACATCGCCGCCCGTGGCAAGCTGCTCGACGGCCCGGTTCGCGTCTTGCTGCATCGAGTTCACTTGGTCGATCGAGTCGAGCAGGATACTCTTGAACGAGCTGCCGCTCGATTGCTCCGCACCGTTGACTGCGGCGGTTGCGGGCAACTGGGTGATGGAGGGCACTTGTACGGGATTGATCGTCGCCACGACTCACTCCTAGGGCTCTTCGGTTTCGGACGGTCTGACTTCAGGCAAGAATGCGCAAGGTTTCTTGAATCATTTGTTTAGTGACATCGATCACGCCGAGGTTGGCCTCGTAGGCGCGGGTCGATTCCAATGCGTCCGTGAACTCGCTCATCAGGTCGACATTGGGATAGGCGACATAGCCCGTGTGCGGACCGTCTTTGACGGCATCGGGGTGATTCGGCTGGTACTTCCAGCGCGGCTCGACATCGGCAATTTGCACCGAGCCGACCTTGACGCCCGACACGCCATAAGGACCGCGCACGCTGTCGTCGGACTGAAACACCGGGTATCGCGGCTGGAAGGGCTGTAATTCGCCCGCCTCGTTGTGCGTGGTGGAAAGATTGGCGATGTTATTGGCGATGGCCGTCAGCCGCACTCGCTGGGCGACAAGGGCACTGGTGCTTACGTCGAGGGAGGAAATCATTTCTACGCTTTCTCGCTAATGGCGGCCCCGATCAACTGGAGCTGATTGTTCATAATCGTCAGCGCGATGTTGTGCTGCATCTCGTTCTTGGCAATCTCCATCAGTTGTTGCTCCAGCCCCACATTGTCGTTGTCGTGCCGCAAGATGCCCTGCAAGCTCGATTTGACCGGCGAAAAGGGATTGCCGTTGTCTAAAGCCGTGAGCGAGGTCGCCTGCGTGTCGCGGGTTTCGATCGCCTGGCGAAGATTCGCTTGAAACTGGTCAGCCGACAGGTCGCGCGTGCGATACCCCGGGGTATCGAGGTTGGCGATATTTCCCGCCAGAATCTGGTGGCGCATCTGCGCGAAGTTGACGACCTGCTCCAGCACGGGGATCGTCGTCGAATTAAACAGGTCGTTAAGCATGTTCGTTTGTGTTCAAGCAAGCAGGATGCCGTAACCGATAATCAGGGCCGTTGACTTGGAAACATACGAGTGCCGGGTCGGTCCCAAGTTCGTACCAGCACGGTGTTTGTCATTCGTTGTTTGCGCTGAGGGTTGCGTTGGGTTTTCTCGCGGCAAATTGTTCGGGGCCAGTTGGTCACGGCAAAAACTGCGCGGCGACAGGCAGATACTGCCGATCAGGCCGCTCTGGCAAACTTCTTGGTCCGCGGCGCGTAGCCGTATTCCTTGAGCTTGCCGGAAAGTGTCCGCAGGCCGATGCCAAGCGCCTCGGCGGTCTTCGCCCGGTGTCCGTCAAAGTGGTCCAACGTCGCCTCGATCAATTTGCGTTCCATCTCCCGCAGGCTGAGGCCCAGCGGCAGCCGGTCGGCTGCGTCGGTCGCTTCGCCGGGCGTATCAATCAGCCAGGGCCGCAGATCCTCGGCGGAGATGGCGTCGCCGGCGTGCAGCACGCTGGCCCGTGTGATGATGTTTTCCAGCTCGCGCACATTGCCCGGCCAGTGATAGCTGTGCAAGAGGGCCAGGGCGCTGGCATCGAGATCACACAGCTCGGAGCTGAGTCGAGCGGCCGTCCGCGTCAGAAAGTGTTCGGTCAGCGGAGCGATGTCTTCGCGGCGGTTGCGTAGCGGCGGCACTTCCAGCGGAATGACGGCCAACCGAAAGAAAAGGTCTTCGCGAAACCGGCCTTCGGCGACTTCCGATCGCAAATCACGGTTGGTGGTCGCCAACACCCGCACGTCCAGAGGCCGGGTCTCGCTGGAGCCGACGCGCTCGAACGTCCTCTCTTGCAGCACGCGTAGCAGCTTGGCCTGCAGCGACAAGTCGATCTCGCTGATTTCGTCGAGCAAAATGGTGCCGCCGTTGGCGAGCTCGAACCGCCCGGTGCGCGCCGTCTCGGCGCCGGTGAAGGCACCCCGCTCGTGACCGAAAAGCTCGCTCTCCATCAACTGGGCCGACAGCACCGGGCAGTTCAGGCCGACCAGCGGCGTCTGGGCGCGCAAACTGGCGGAATGGACCGCCCGCGCCACCAGTTCTTTGCCGGTGCCGCTCTCGCCCATGATCAGAATGGTTTCGATGGTGGGCGCGGCGCGTGCGATGCAGGCACGCAGGGCCCGCATCGCCGGACTGTTGCCGATCATCACCGGCGGCTGGCAGGAACCGGCCGCGGGCAAGGCTTGCCCGGCATCGATCAACCGCCCGTGGCCGAGCGCCCGTTCGACCAGCGTCTCCAGCCGGTCGGCCGCGAAGGGTTTTTCAATGTAATCGAAGGCGCCGTGCCGCATCGCCTCGACGGCCGAGGCCACGGTGGCGTAGGCCGTCACCATGATGACCTGCGCCCCGTGGGGCCGCTTGGCAAGTTGCCGCACGAATTCGAGTCCCGTCATGCCGGGCATCTGCAGGTCGGTGATCACGACATCGAAGCTCTCGTGGTCGAGCAGCTTGACGGCCTCGACGGCGCTGGAAAGGCACTGTACCTGGTGGCCCGCCTGGCGCAAGATGTCGGACATCGACTCACGCGCCTGTCGGTGGTCGTCGACCACCAGAACTCGTCCCTTGAGCTCCGCGGGGCGTAGCGTCAGCAGGTTGACTCTCGGTTTAGTCATAGATTCTTCTCAACACCGGTTCGCATTTTGGATTTTGGATCTTGGATTTTGGATTCTCGACTCAGCAATCCAAAATCGAAAATCCAAAATCACCTCCGCCTCTCCGGCAGGCGGAGCGTGACCGCCGTGCCTCCCGTAGGCACATTGCCCATCGTCACCTGGCCGCCGTGCGATTGGGCCATGCGATAGACAATCGCCAGCCCCAGACCCGTGCCCGTCGGCTTGGTTGTATAAAACGGTTCAAACGCCCGGTTCGATGCCTCCTGGGAAAGCCCCGGTCCCGTGTCGGAGATTTCCAGCGTCGCCGTGCCCGGCTCTTGCCAGGCGCGCACGGTGAGCCGTCCGCCGTCGGGCATCGCATCGAGCGCATTCAACGACACGTTCAGCACCGCCCGGCGCAACATTTCGCGGTCGGCGATCATCGCCAGATCGTGGCCGACTTCGTTCACCAGCTCGATCGACTGTGCCGCGAGCTGCGGTGCCAGCAATGCGTACATCTCGTCGATCAGCGGTCGTAGTGTCACCGACGCGAGTTGCGGATCGCGATCGGCGGCAAAGTTCAGCAGGTCGTTCACCGTGGCGCCCAGCGAATTGATTCCGTGCTCGACTTTTTCCAGCGCCGCCAATGCCGGTGGGTCGCCGGCAATACGTCGCCGCAGCACGCTGAGATAGAGCGCCACGGGCACGAGGTTGTTTCGCACTTCGTGAGCGATGTGCGACGCCATTTGGCCCAGATCGGCCAGGCGGTTCTGGCGGGCCAGCTCGCGGTTCTTGATCTCCAGCTCATCCGTCAGGCGTTGAACTTCTGCCCGCAGCGCCTCGTGGGTCTGCTCAAGGCGGAGCGTGGCGCCGTGCCAGGCGGCCAGCACCGTTTCCAGGTCGGAATCGGCACTCAAAAAGGGGCTCGCGGCAGATTGCGTGTCGCAGGTCATCTCGGTCAGTCCTTGGTCGAGAGGTCGAGACGGCCGGTGGCGGAGACGGGCGCCGAGTAGGCCAGGCGCGTTTGGGCCGCCGAGTGCGCCAGACGCAGGCGAGCGGCCGCCTCGTCGCGGTGCCGTCGCAGGCGCTCTTCAGCCAGCTTCTCCTGTTCACGGATGTCGCGCAGCAATTGGTCTCCCTTGCTCACGTGGTCGCCGCAGCTTTCGCGCGTTTGAGGATTGCGCCAGCGACGGCTTTCGGGATCCTGGTTGCGAAACGGATCGATTCGCTTCTCGACCTGCTGCAACTCCGCCAGCACGTGATGCTTGGCCGACAACACGTGAATGAGCTGGTTCATGTCGCGTTCGTCGATGAGTTCGAGTTGCCGCCGCCCCAAAACGTAAAGCTGCTCCAGCAAGGCGTGCCGGCGCGCCGTCAACTGCAAGAGCACGTCGGTTTCCCAGAGCGTCGTTGGTGCGTCGGTCGTCATAGCGTGCCCAGCGTTTGAAACAACTGTCCCCATTCCTGCCGCGTATAATTCGATGTTTGCTCGAAGGGAAGATCCTCGCCCAGATGCTTCAGGGCATATTTGGCTTGCTCCAAGGTGCTGCGGGCGTTGTCGGCCTGTCCCAAGCGGCGATAGCAGGCGGCGATTTGCACGTAGGCCGGCAATACTTCGGGACGCTGCTGATAGCGGTTTGTGACGCTGGCATAAGCCTGAATCGCTTCCTGGTAGCGGCCGAGATCGAATAGGATGTCCGCCCGTGCGAAAAAGCAGTTCCGCAGGACCGCTTGTTCCAGCCGCGTCAAAGGCCGCTGTTCTTGGCGAACCAGCATGGCGCTCAACTCCTTCTCGTAGCGCGCCAGGCCGGTTTCCAACAATTGCGTCCATTCGCGGCGACGGGCCAGCCGGCCTTCCGCGGTGGCTTCCTGCTGCTCCTGCCTTTGCACTTCCAGAGCACTGCGGCGATAGCTTTCGGCCGCCAGATAATTGGCCTCGTCGGCGCCGGCAGCGGTCGGATAGCGGGCCGTCGCCTCGTCGAGCCGTCCGATGGCTTCGTGGTATCGGCCCGCCTCATACAACAGCCGGCCGAGCGCGAACAGCGAATTGCGCCACTCGGTGCTGGCCGGACTGAGCGCGGCGCCGTCCAGGTTGTCGAGCAATAACTTCTCGGCCGGACCGGTCTGAGCGATTTCGAGATAGGCCTGAGAGGCCAGCAAGCGGGCTTCGTAGATCGCCGCGTCGCGTTGGTGAAACTCGATGCACTCTTTGAGCGGCTCCAGCGCAGCGGCCGGCTGTCCGGAGGCCAACAACGATTCCCCTAGTGCCAGCAACGCCCGTGGGCGCCGCTTGCGTGCTTCGACGTCCAGGTACTTTCGGAACGTGGTCACCGCGGCCGCGTAGTCGTGACCGGCCAACTCGGCTTCGGCCGCGTCGTAGAGGTCGTCGGTATACTCGCGCGAGGCCAGCCGCATTTCGGCCAGACGGCCATAGAGGATGCCGGCTTGCCGCAAGCGTCGGCGGCCCGTGGAAAGCTGCTTCATCTGCTCTGGAGTATCGCCGCCTCCGGCCACCATCAACAGGTGCCGGCCCCATTGTGCGTGCGCTTGGGCCTCAAGTTGCAGCGCTCTCGTCGCCCCCAGCACCGGCCGGCAATCGACCGCCAGGCTGATCGCCGGCTCAAACTGCTGTCGGCGCAACAATTCTTGGTAGGCGTCGAGCGTACACGTGCGCACTTCATCGAGCGAGAGCCAGCGGTTTTTGAACTGCGTTTCGGGATCGAGCGATTTCAGCGCGTCGCGGTAGGCCGCGACCGCCTCGCTCGGGCGTCCTAATGAACCTAGCCGTTGGGCCGCGGCAATGCCGGCGGCGAAGCCGGCCTCGGTGTCGGGCCAGCGCTGCGCGGTGTGTTGCAATTGCGAAAGGCCCGCCTCCTCTTCGCCGAGCGCCAGACGCAGGCGGCCGATCAGATAGGCCGCATCGGGCGCCAATGCGTCGGACGAACGACGATGCCCCGTCGGCGGTTCCAGCAATTGAATTGCTGAGCGGCGCTTTTCATCGGCCAGGCGCTTGTCTTGCGCGGCGTTTTGTTCGTCTAGCGAGTCGGCTTCCCGTTCCAACAGCAAGGCCCGCATGACGGCCACCTGCTGGTGCAACGGAGACTCGTCGGGGATTTCCGTGAGCGACTTGAGGCAAGCGGTGTAATCGCCCAGGGCAAACTCAATTCGGCTGCGCTGGAACAGCGCCTGCTGTCGCTGGGCCGAGGAAAGGTGTTCATCGGCCAGGTAGCGGGTGTTGTGGGCCAGCGCCTGGTGATATTGGGGTTCGGCCTGATCGAGGTAGGCGCCGGTGAGCAGCCGATGAAGCTCGAGGCGTTCAGGGTTGCTCTTGAGCGCTTGCTCCAACACGCTGACGCTCTCGGCTGCCTGGCCGCTTTCGTAGAGATCCTTGCCCAATAAGAAAAGGCCTTCGCCTTCCCGTCCGTCGAAAAAGCCCAAGACGCGGGCCTCGCTCAAGTAACGGGCGGCGACCGCGCGCAAGCGGCGCTGCTGCCGGCCGAGCAGACGGTCGGCGTCGTGATCGGCAGCCACTCCCAGTAGGAACGGTTTTGCGCGGAGCTCGTCGGCCGTCATCGGCCCTTCGGCGCCGAAGGAATGGGCGATCTCTGCCGCGCCGGAAAAGTCGCCCTGGTCGAGCGCGGCCAGCGCGGCCTCGACACCGGATACGACCGGCTGCTTCGGCAAGTGACGGCTGAGCGACCATTGCACCACGACGATCGGCAGCACCGGCAGGAGCACGATGCCGCTGATAATCGCGGCTTGCAGTGGGTTGCGGCCGGCCCACGCCGCCATGTGCGACGCCACGCGCCCGGCGGTCAGCAGGCGCGACTTCAGCCGTCCGGCGCGTGCTTCGGTGGGCTTGGCGGGAGTGGGCTTTGCCATGCGGAACGCCGATCTGCAACCGCGCGCGACGGACTCGGGCCGCCGACGCGGTCGGGGGATTTGGAACGATCAACTTGTGAGAGCGGCCGATTTCCGCCGCCGCCAGACAGGTGTCGGCCCCAGGCGTGCCAGCGTGAAACCGGGGAAAGGTTGCGAGGTTGTATCGAAAGCCGCTGCGCCTGTCAACGCATCTAGCGCGCCGAGGTCTCGTTGACGGCCGCGGGCGATCCGGCCGTGAGCTGCTCCATGATCCAGCGGTCCATGTCGGCCAGCATGGCCGGCGCGATCTCGTGCCCGCAGGGATATTGCCGCAACGACACGTTCATGCCGGCGCTGTGGAACAGCCTCAGATTGCCGCACACTTCGGCGCTGGCATAAACGTGGCTGTCGCGGCCGCAGGCCAGAAACACAGGCACCTTGCGACAATCGCTCAGCCGCCGCAGGGGCGTCTGATTGTTGGGAAACCGCCCGCACAGGGAGAGCACGCCCGCGAAGCGATGGGGATGATCCATCGCCAGGCGGAAGGCCATCGTTCCTCCGCAATCGTAACCGGCCACGAACATCCGCCGGGGTGAGATATGAAAGCGGTCCTGGGCCATCTCGATGGCCTCAAACGTGCGTTGCTCGGCCACCGCCCAGTCGGCAGCGGTTTGCGGCCAAGTGTAAGCCGGCTTGCCGGCGGCGCGGTCTTGTCGGCGCGGGCCGCGGGGGGCTACCGCCACGTAATTGCGCATGCTGATCAGCGGCATGACGCGTTTGAGTTGGCTTTCGTCGTCGCTCGCGCCGTGCAGCCACACAACCAGCGGATAGGCATAGTTTGGCTCATAGTGCAGCGGCGCAAACAGCGCCGCAGGCAGTTCTGCGCGGGCGGCCGAATAGTGCGCCGCCTCCAAGTCGCGCAAGGCGCGATGCGGGTTCGTCAGAATATCCGGAGCGGGCAAAGCGGATTGCAAGCGATTGGTAAGCATCGTGTTCCCGGTGAGGGTTCAGGCGAACAAGGTTGCGGACTTTAATCAACGGGCGCGGGACTGTCAACGGCTGTCTTCGGTCTATTCGTTGACGTAGGTCTCCAGAAACCGCGCCAGCCGGTGGAAATCGCTGTCGGGCTCGACGTGCCGGACTTTCGTAACCAGCGTGGTCGGGTCGACCAACTCCTCAAAAGGCACATAGTGCAACTCAAGCTGCCCTTCGACCGAAACCATCACGCCGTTGAGGTTGCGCTCGACCAGCGCCCGATAGGCCCCCACGCCCAACTGGCTGCCCAACATCACGTCGAACGCCAAGGGCCGGGCACAACGCGCTTCGTAGCCGAGCTGCAGGCCGGTCACCTTGCGGTTCTTGCCCGTCTGGCGGTTATATTCCTTGGAGATGAGCTTCGCGAACGTGCGATACATGTTCACCTGCGAGATGGCAATATGCCCGTGTTCGTCGCGCGGAATCCCCTTCAAGAATTCCATCGGCAGGTATTCCGCCAGTCCCTCGGCCATGACGATCACGCCGAAGTCCTTGCCTTCCTTCTCTTCGCGGACACGAAGGGTGGCCACGATGCGGCGCACGACCTCGTCGACCACCATCACCGGACGCTTCGACTTTTCGCCGGTCTTTTCGTCGGCGACCTCCTCCTCGCCGCGATACTTGCCGGTGATGTCTTCGACGCTGACCGCCAGGCTCGCCTCGCCGGAAATGGCCGTGCCATAAGCCAACCAACCGGCGCTGCGGCCCATGACTTCGGTCAAGTAGTAGCTGCGGTTCGCTTCGGCGTCGGCCAGCAGATTGCGGATTTCGCTGGCCAGCGTTTCGACCGCGGTGAAATAGCCGAAGGTGAAGTCGATGCCCATATAATCGTTATCGATGGTCTTCGGCAGATGGACCACCGGGATGCGCTTCGCCTCGGGCGGCAAGTGTTCCTGAAAGAGCTTGAACTTGTTGGCCGATTTGAGCGTGTCGTCGCCGCCGATCGACACCAGCGCGTCGACGCCCAAGGAGAGCAGTGCCTCGTGTACCGTCCTCAAGGCGGCCGTGCGCGCGGGATCGGCCAGGTGATCGGGATGCGAAACGTCGCGGCCGGGGTTCGCGCGTGCCGTGCCGATCAGAATGCCCTGGCTGTTGCGCGTCCGCCTCAGGATTCGGTGCGTTAACTTAATGTAGTCGCGGTCCTCTTCCAGCGGCCGATCGGGCGAATACTCCATCAGGTGCGAATAGCCGTGCATGATGCCCAGCACGTCGATGTCGTTGCGCAAGAACGAAACGGCGGCCGTCGAAATCACGGCGTTGGCAGCCGGCGCGGGTCCGCCGGCAAACAGCAGCGCCACTCGGCGAATTCGCGTGTCCGCATGCGGCGGGCTTCCCAAAGGCGGAACGGATGGGATGGGCATTGGCTGTTACCTCAATCGCTCGAACGAATACCATGATTTGGGATTTTCGATTTTGGGATTTTCGATTTCAGAAATCCAAAATCGAAAATCCAAGATCACCTTCAACTCGCCCACGTCCGCTCGATAAACGTCGTATCGACCTGGCCGTCGACAAACGCCGAATGCCGGAGGATATCGAGCAGCCGCGGAACCGTGGTCTTGATCCCTTCAATTCGCAACTCGCTCAGCGCCCTCTGCATCGAGCTGATGGCCGCCTCGCGCGTCGCCTGGTGAACGATCAACTTGCCGATCATCGAGTCGTAATGGGGCGAGACGACGTAGCCCGTATGAACGTGCGAGTCGAAACGCACCCCAAAACCTCCCGGCACGATGATCCGTTCGATTTTACCAGGAGACGGCTGAAAATTCCGCTGGGGATCCTCGGCATTGATGCGGCACTCGATGGCCACGCCCGAGACCCGCACGTGTTCCTGCTTCCACGGCAGCGGCTCGCCCGCCGCCACCCGCAGTTGGGCCTTGATCAGGTCGATGCCCGTCACCATCTCGGTCACCGGGTGCTCGACCTGAATGCGGGCGTTGACTTCGATGAAATAAAAGTTGTGCTGGCGGTCGACGATGAACTCGACCGTGCCGGCGTTCGTGTAGCCCGCCATTCTGATCAGCCGCACAGCCGCTTCGCAGATCGCCTGGCGCACGTCGCCGGGCAAATGCGGCGCGGGACTCTCTTCGATCACCTTTTGGTGGCGGCGCTGCAGGGTGCAATCGCGCTCCCAGAGATGAATCGCGTTGCCGTGATGGTCGGCGATGATCTGCACTTCCACATGCCGCGGATGCTCGATGTACTTTTCCAGGTAAATGCTGGCGTCGCCGAAGGCGGCCTGGGCCTCGGCTTGGGCCTGTTGAATGGCGCTTTTCAGGGCCAGATCGTTCAGGGCCACGCGCATGCCGCGGCCGCCCCCTCCGGCCGAAGCCTTGATGAGCACAGGAAAGCCGATCTCGTGCGCCACTTGGATCGCCTGCCGCTCGTCGGAAATCAGTCCATCGCTGCCGGGCACGGTGGGCACCTTCGCCTCGCGGGCCAGTTTGCGGGCTTCGTTCTTGTCGCCCAGCTTGCGCATTGCGTCGTGCGTTGGGCCGATGAAGTCGATATTGCAGCTCCGGCAGACTTCGTTGAAGTGGGCGTTCTCCGAGAGAAAGCCGTAGCCGGGGTGGATCGCCTGCACGTTGCCGATCTCGGCGGCACTGATCACGCGGTCGATCTTCAGGTAGCTCTCGATGCTCTTGGCCGGGCCGACGCAGTAAGCTTCGTCGGCCAACTCCAGGTATTGCGCGCCCCGGTCGGCCTCGCTGTAGATGGCCACCGTTTCGATGCCCATTTCGCGGCAGGCGCGGATGATGCGCAGCGCAATTTCGCCGCGATTGGCAACCAGGATTCTCTTATACATCGTCCGGCCTCAGTCCGCGCGCCGCGTCAATGACGGGTGTCAACTTTGAACAACGGCTGGCCATATTCGACGGCATCGCCGTTTTGAGCCAGCACGGCCACGATCTGCCCCGAAACGCCGGCGGGAATCTCGTTGAAGACCTTCATCGCCTCGATGATGCAGACCGTCGAATCGGGGCCAATGTGGTCGCCGACCTTGACGAAGGGAGGCGCCTCGGGGCTCGGTGAGGTGAAAAAAGTGCCCACCATGATGCTCTTGATATAGGCCACATACGCTTCGTCGGCCGGTTTTTGCGGGGCCTGCTGCTGCGGCGGCTGGACCGCGGGCGCGGCGGCAGCCGGCGCGGCCGCCGGGGCCGCGGGAGCAATCATCGTTTCCTGCCCCTTTCGCAGCCGGATGCGCACTTCGGCGTCGCGCAGGTCGATCTCGGTCAGACCGTGCTCGTTCATCAGCTCGACGAGTCGGCGAATCTTACGCATATCGAACACGTCGCCCGCATTGGGCGGTTGACTGGCCATGCCAGAAGTTCTCCAATAGGTGTTAGCTTTACGCGGTTCGCTTCTTCACTGCACCACCGCCTCAGCGAGCTGCCTGGGGCAGCTTGTCAGCACTTCGTGGCCCCGCCGCGTGACGAGCACGTCGTCTTCAATGCGGACCCCTCCCCAGCCCGGCAGATAAATCCCCGGCTCGACGGTCACTACCATGCCGGGTTCGAGCGGCTTTTCGTTGAGCTCGCTCAGCCGTGGCAGTTCGTGGACGTTGAGGCCGATTCCATGTCCGAGGCCATGACCAAAATACTTGCCAAAGCCCGCGTCGGCAATGACGCCGCGGCCGATGCTATCGATTTCCTGGCCGGTCTTGCCGGGCGCGACGGCGGCGATCGCCTGCTGCTGTGCCTGTAACACAACTCCATACACGCGTTCGAGTTTGGGCGAGATTCTACCGGTGAGCAAAACACGGGTCAAGTCGCTCTTGTATCCTCGCCCGCTGGCTCCCCAATCGACCAGCAACAGATTGGCCCCGTCGACCGGTTCGTCTGTCGGCCTGGCATGGGGCAAGGCCGCTCGTGGTCCCGCCGCGACAATCGTGGGAAAGCTGCTGGCCACCGCGCCTGCGAGCCGCATTTGGTGATCGAGCTCGTCGGCCAGCTCTTTCTCGGTCCGGGTCAGGCTTAGGTTGGCCCGAAAGGTGGCAAAGGCCCGTTCCGCATAGCCAACGGCCTGGCGGATTTCGTCGATCTCCTGCTTGTCTTTGATCTGGCGAAGCTCCTCGACCAGACCCGATGTGATCAGCAACGACACCTTCGGCAATTCGCTGGCCCACAGGCCGAGCGTAGCCACCGTGAGCGAGTCGCCCTCGATCGCCAGCCGCCGCAGCCGGGCAGACTTGATGACCTTGACCGTCTCGTCGGCGAGCAGCGTCGACCTGGGGCGGATGTGGGCCTTCAGGTCCGGGCACTCCTCTTTTAACTGGACAACGTAGCGGAAGTCGCTGATCATGAGCGACTCTTGGCCGCCGACCAGCAGAAAGCTGTCGTCGCCCGTGAAGCCGCTCAGGTAGCTCACGTTCGTCGGATTGCTGACCAATACAGCTTCGGCGCCCTGTTTCTTGACCAGCTTCGTCAATCGGGCGCGCCGGCCGGCGAATCGCGTCATTTGCCGACCTCATATTCGGCGGTCACGGTCGTGCTGATTCCGCCGCGCGGCGTGAATGCCGCATTCAACCGCATCCACCGCGGCCCGGTCGCGGCCACCAGGTCGTCGAGAATCCGGTTGGTCGCGTGCTCGTAGAAGACGCCTTCATTGCGAAACTGTTGCAGATAGAGCTTGAGGCTTTTCAGCTCCACGCACTTGGCCGCGGGCGAATAGGTGATGGTGAGCGTGCCGAAATCGGGTTGGCCCGTCTTGGGGCAGACCGACGTGAATTCCGGGCAGACGATCTCGATCACGTATTCTCGCTGTGGGAATTGGTTGTCGAAGGTTTCGAGCGCGGCCCGAAAATCTTTAGGCATGGCCGGTCCTTAATCTTGTCCTGTTCTTCGTCAGTCATTAAGCCACGGCACGCCAGTCGGCTGGAGCGGCTGTTTCAGTGTACGGCCCACCGCCGCGGGCCGCCACTCCCCAGGTTCGGCCGCAGGCCGCCAGGGTTGCGCCTTTTTTTGCGGCCGCGGTTCTGGCATGATGAATCCTAGATGCGTATCGCGGAAATCTATTTGTCGATCCAAGGCGAGGGCCTGCTGACGGGCGCCGAAAGCGTCTTCGTGCGCGCCAGCGGCTGCAACCTGCGCTGCTGGTTCTGCGATACGCCCTTCGCTTCCTGGTCGCCCGAAGGCGAAGACCTGTCGGTGCCCGAAATCCTCGACCGCGTCGACGAATATCATTCGCGGCACGTGGTGCTGACGGGCGGAGAACCCATGCTCTTCGCCGAGGTGATTCCGCTGGCCGACGGATTGCGCGAGCGCGGCTTGCACATCACCATCGAAACAGCGGGCACGCTCGACCTGCCGGTGGCCTGCGACCTGATGTCGATCAGCCCCAAGTTGTCGAACTCGGCGCCCAAAGCGCGCACCAACCCTCGTTGGCACCGCCGGCACGAGCAGACGCGGCACGCCCCGGACGTGGTCCGCCGCCTAGTGCGCGACTATCCCTATCAGGTGAAGTTCGTAGTCGATCAGCCCAGCGATTGCCGGGAGGCCGAGGCTTATCTGCGGGGTTTGCCCGAAATCGATCGATCGCGCGTGCTCTTGATGCCCCAAGGAACGGACGCCGAGCAGCTTGCCCGGCGGGGCCATTGGCTGCGGGAGTATTGCGAAGGCGCCGGCGTCCGCTTTTGTCCGCGCCGTCAAATCGAGTGGTTCGGGCTGATGCGGGGGACGTGAGTAGCGTGCGAGAGAGCGAGCCTGCGGACAATTTTTCTTCCGATCAAGCCGGTGCGCTGGTGGTGCTCAGATCCCGGCCGCGGAGCGGCCACGGAGTTTGTCGAAAGCGCAACACTAAAACTTGCGATTCGGGTTGATGTGGGCGAGCGACACAACTTTAAGACACTGCCACAGGACCGATAGTGATACCATGTACCTGAGGCCAGTTTTGTTCCGACCGGATGCCGCCCGCTTGCCGAGCTTCAACTGGAGAACGGGCCGAGCGCGCGGCTCTGCCCCAGCCACCGCGATTTGTCTCTACGACCGCCGCGTACCGTTGTAGAATGTCAGGCGTTGTCACTTGCCGCTTGGTCCTGAGGCCCGCAATTCTTGCCCGACCGACGCCTTCAACTTGGTGCGACATTGCGTGACAGCCTCGCAAAAGCCGGGCAACTGGGCCGCGGCGCCGCCGGCGGGGTCAACGCCTTGCTTTTCCCTCCGCGCTGCGCGATGTGCGATGCCGAGCTCGACGCCGCATGTCCGGCGCGGCTCTGTGCCGCCTGTCAGTTTCGGCTCGTTCCGGCCGCCGCACCTCGGTGCCCGCGATGCGCCTTGTCGTTGCGGCAGGCGCCGGTCACCGAGGACGGTTGTCCGCAGTGCGTCGCCGAGCGGTTTCACTTTTCACGGACGTGGGCCATCGGCGACTATGCCGGCGAGCTGCGCGAGGCGGTGCTGCGCATGAAGCATGCCCAGGAAGAGCCGCTTTCGGCGGCGCTGGCCGAGCTCGTCTGGGAGCGGCTCGGCGACGGTCTGCGGGCATGGCAAGCCGATCTCGTCGCCCCCGTGCCGATGCACTGGCTGCGATGCTGGTGGCGGGGAACGAACAGCGCCTCGATTCTGGCCGAGGTATTGGCCCGCCGGTTGCGCGTCGCCGTTCGCACGCGGCACGTCGTGCGCCGCCGCTTCACTCGCCCGCAAAGCGGCTTATCGCCGGCCGAGCGCCTGGCGAACGTGCGCGGGGCGTTTCGTCTGCGCCGGCCGGCGGGTTTGGAGGGCCAGGCGGTGTTCCTGGTCGACGACATCATGACCACCGCCGCCACCACGAACGAGATTGCCCGGCTGCTCGTTCGCGCCGGAGCGCGGGCCGTGGGCGTGGTGGTCGTGGCGCGGACGGACGACCGGTGACCGCTATGGTTTGCTTCTGTTGCGAAGCCGGTCCGGTGGTATATTGACGGTTTGCCACAACCGTTCCGGGCAGGCGAAGCCGGGGTCGGTGCATTCTCTTTTCCAGGCAGACCGAATGATGCAAACTCGCTTTTGCTTTTGCGGCGTGATGGGCTTAGGGCTTGTGGTCTTGGCGGGGTGCGGCCATGCAGCGTCGCAGCAGCCGTCGTTACCCGCCGGACCGCGCGAGGCATGGCATGCCGTCTACCACAAGGGAAAATGGACCGGTTATCTCCATCAGGTCGAGCGATACGAGACGCAGGGGTCGCAGCCGGTGCTGGTCGCCACGATCGATAGCCGCACCTCGATGAAGCGGAACGGCGAAGGCACGGAGGTGACCATGAAAATCGAGAGCGTCGAGACGACCGACGGCCGGTTGATCTCCTTCCGCGACGAAACCTTGCTGGGCGCCAGTCCGACGATTACCAAAGGCCGCGTCGAGGGCCACACGCTCACGCTCACGACCGAAGTCGCCGGCAAAACCAGCACCCGCACGCTCGAATGGCCGGACGATGCGCGCGGTTTCCTCGCCGTGGATCAAAGCCTGTTGCACAAGCCGATGCTGCCCGGCGAACGCCGTAAGCTGCGTTACCTCGTGCCGGTCCTGAACAGTCTTTGCACCGAGGAACTAGAGGCCCTGGACTACGAGTCGACGGAGTTCTTGTCGGGCATGAAGGACCTGTTGCGGATCGATTCGACGGTCACGCTCGACGGAGGGATCACCTTGAACAGCGTGCGCTGGACCGATCGCAACGGCGACACGATGAAGACCGAGTTCTGGGCGATGAAGCAGGTGACCTATCGCACATCGAAAGAAGACGCGATGGGCAAAGACCGTGGCCTGGCCTTTGACATTTTCGATGAATCGCTGGTGCCTTTGGCCCATCCGCTGGAAAACTCCCGGTCGTTGCGGCGCGTGCGGTACAAGGTGGAATTGGACGACGCGGACCCGGTGGCGCGGTTTGCGGCCGGGCCGACGCAACAGGTGGAATCAACCGGACCCCATACGGCCGAGATCACGGTCACGTCGATCGACCCACAGAAGCCGTCCTGCCCAGGCGACGCCAGTCAGCCAACGGACGCGGACCGGGAGCCGAACGAAACCATCCAGAGCGACGATGCGGGGGTGCTGAGACTGGCCCGCGAGGCGGCCGCCGGCAAGGAAAAGCCCGCCGAAGTCGCATTGGCCCTGGAAAAGTTCGTCTATCAAAAGATGCAGAAGAAGAACTACAAGACGCCTCTGGCGACCGCCGCCGACGTGGCGCAAACCTTGGAAGGCGATTGCACCGAGCACGCGGTGTTGCTGGCAGCCCTGGCACGCGCGTCGGGCATCCCCGCCCGTGTGGCGATGGGACTGGTCTATGCCCCCAATCACCAGGGCTTTGCCTATCACATGTGGACGGAGATGTATCTTGGCGACTGCTGGGTGCCGCTTGATGCCACGCTGGGCGAGGGCCTGGTGCCGGCCGATCACATCAAGCTGGCCGACTCGAATTTGTCGACGGGCTTGGCCAGCTTCCTGGCACTGGTCAACGTCATCGGGCAATTGAAGATTGAGGTCGTCAGTGCGGAGTAGGGTTCAGGGTTCAGGGTTCAGGGTTTTCCCCAGATACCGCCGGTTAAAGATTTCCGGGTCAAACGGATCAACCGGCACGTATTCCGAGTTTGTCATGCTGCGATGGCGTGCGGCCTCTGGCTCCGGCGGCTCCTCGGAGTCGCCTTCCAACTCTTCGACTGCCGAGGTGAGCGTGATTTCCGCGTCGGGTTTAGAGGCGGTTGGCTTGTTGGCCTCGCTTTTCTTTTTCGCACGTCCCTGCGAGCCAGCAACGGGTTCAGGCGGCGATTGCTCGTCGTCCTTGGGTTCGGCGGGTTTGCGTTGCCGGGTGGCGTCGTAGACCCAGGCCACAAGCTGGCGATATTGGGAGGCTTCGCGCCCGGAGAAAATCGGCCCGCGCAGTTTGCCGTGCGGCCGGGTCGGCTGCCGCAAAAGGGGGCTTTCGGCCGGTCGGTCGGCATCGACCACCTGCCACACCGCGTACAGGTTTCGCTGCGTCCGTCGGCGGTTCACCGGTTCGCCCAGCGAAAGCCGGAACAGCCGCAGCTTGCCCTGCGACCGGGGACCGTGGCAGCCCGAAGTCGTGCAGGTGTTCACCAGCAGCGGCTGGACGGTCGAGGTAAACGTCTCGACGGCATGACTCGGTAGGCCGCGGACCAGCCGGTCGAGCTCTTCGTTCGAGGGTCCGGAGTCGGCGACGGGACGAGCGGGGGCCGGTTCCACGTCGCGCCGCTGGGCCAACTCCAGCCGGCGCTGAATCAGCCCGATGCGGGGGTGCCGCGGGTCGAGCGACATGGCCAACGCAAGCTGCCGCGAGCCTTGCTCGACCAGCTTCTGCTCCACGCACCATTCGGCCAGATCGAGATGGTCTCGCAATTCGCCGGGGCGGAGCCGGGCTTGCTTCTCTTCGTACAGCTCTTCCACCCGCCGGGCCACCTTTTCCACCTCGTTCGCCTTCAACCGTATCTCGCCGCGCGGCAGCGAGACATAATAATAGTCGCCGGCACGGGCGATCTTGCCCGACAGCACCTGGCCGTTCCGCAGCAGAACGACGCCGTCGATGGGCGAGAGTTGCAGCGGCTCGGCGGCGGCCCGGCGGCTGGCCGGATCGGCGGTGAGGGCGAACAGCAGAATCAGGACGGCTTGGCGGCAGCGCATGGCGGCGGGAGGGTAGGGAAAACCGCGGTTGGCGTCAAGCGTGGTGAATTGCTCCCGCAGTCGCGAGAGGTTATTCTGGAGCATGGCCCTCGATTCGCCACCCCAGTTCGAGCACCTGTTCGGGCAGACGGTCGTCCTCGACCTGAGTAGCCCTTACGTCTACTTGGGCCGGCTGGTGGAAAGCCAGGGCGAGTTTTTGCTGTTGTCGGACGCCGACGTGCATGACCTGCGCGACACGGCAACCACCCGCGAAAAATACGTGCTGGCCGCGCGCGGTCACGGCATTAACGCCAACCGCCGCTGGACGTGGGTCAGCCGCCGCGAAATTGTCGGCATCTCGCGTCTGGACGACATTTTGAGCGAATGAGGGGTTGGGGGCAGCGGACGGCGGCGATTGGGCGATTTTTGGGCGAACCAAGGGCGGCCGGTTGCGTAAATGAGCGAACACGAGCGGCGTGAGGTTCATTATTCGGGACGGGTACAGGGGGTCGGGTTTCGCTATACCACGCGAGAACTGGCCCAGGAGTTTGATGTTTCAGGCTATGTCGAGAATCTGCCGGACGGTCGCGTACAGCTTGTCGCCGAGGGCGAACCCGCCGAGCTCGACCGCTTTCTCGACGCCGTCGCCGAGCGGCTCGAGCGGTATATCGGCGGCGTCCACGTGCGCACGCGGCCGGCCGGCGGCGATTTCAGCGGCTTTTCAGTAAGGCATTAGCCAGGCGTTTCACGTTCAATTTGGTCAACTCGATCACCACAGATTCATGCAGCTAGCGAACCTCATTCCCGCGGACGTTTGGAAACTTTGGAACCGCCTCGACCCGGCGTTGCAGATCGTCATCGTGGGCACATTGGCCCTGGGCGCGCTGTTCGCTTTCTATGGCATCGCACGGCTGCTGTTCCCCAAAGTGATGGCCATTGCCCGCACGACGGCCAAGGAAGGCTGGGCGCATCCGCTGTTCTGGGTGGAACTGGTGTTCGGCGCCATGCTGCTGTGGCTGTTCGTGTTTTTGCCTTACAACACGTTCGGCGAGGACGTGAAGATGGTGAAAGACACGGGCCTGAAGCTGATTACGCTGTTTACGATCGGTCTGTCAGTGTTCACGGCCAGCGTGACGATCGCCGACGAGCTGGAAGGCCGCACCGCCCTGACGTTGTTGTCGAAACCGATCGGGCGGCGGCAGTTCGTGTTCGGCAAGTTTTTGGGAGTGCTCGCTCCGGCGTTCAGCATGTTCGTGATCTTGGGCGTGATCTTTCTGGAGGGGGTAAGCTACAAGGTCAAATACGACGCTCGCGAGACCTCAAACCCCACTCCGACGGCCGAGCAAAAGCGTGCCGAGGTGGTGCAGGTTTCGCCGGGCCTGGTGCTGGCCTTTTTCGAGACAGCCGTGCTCACGTCGATCGCCATCGCCATTTCGACCCGCTGGCCGATGCTGCCCAACCTGATGACCTGTTTTGCCATTTACGTGCTGGGGCACCTGGCCCCGCTACTGGTGCAATCGTCGGTAGGACAGATGCCGCTGGTGACGTTTGTCGGGCGTCTATTGGCGACGATTCTTCCGGCTTTGGAGTATTTCAACGCCGACACGTCGATCGCGGCCGACATCACGATTCCGCTGGAATACCTGGGGCATGCGTTTATCTATTCGGCGATCTACATCACCATCGCCATGCTGGCCGCGCTCTTGATGTTCGAAGACCGCGACCTGGCGTAGGGTGGGAGCGAGCGAGCTTGCGAGCGCCGGCCCACGCTGATTTTGGATTTTGGATTTTGGATTTTCGATTGGCAGAATCCAAAATCCAAAATCCAAAATTGGGGCGCTGGTGGGCCGGCGCTCGCAAGCCCGCTGGCCCCACCCTGGCATGTGCAAAATCGTCAAGAATCGACGAACTTGCCGGTAAGACCGCATTCAGTTGTTTTGTTCCGATGGCAAGTACCACGCCGCGGAGGGCGCGCAAGAGCGCCGTCTGCGACCGATGCGACACGCGCGTCGCATCGATGGCGCTGGCGGGCAAGTGGCGCGCGACCCTCATATAGCGCTGCACCGTGCGGACCGACCCCTCGAAATTCGTCCGCGACCAGCGCAGCCAGCCCTCTTCTTCGCATAGATCGCGCGCCTGGTCGAGCGCGTGCCCGGCCGCCACGACGTGCGCCATCGCGGCGCCGGCCGCCGCCACCGCCCAGCGGTGGCTGCGGTTGGACCAGGCGCAGGGCATCGCGGACGAACGGCCCCGAGGCCAACCACTAACCACTAACCACTAACCACTAACCGCTAACCACTAACCGCTAACCACTAACCGCTAACCGCCTGCGCTTGCGGCCCGCACTTTGGCCGCGCGCGGCCGGACCGGCGACGGCACTTTGGCCGCGCGCGGCCGAACTGGCGACGGCACTTTGGCAGCGTGCTGCCAAACTGGCTGTGTCCGGCTCCGGTTCGTCCGTCTGCACGATCGCCGCAAGTGCTTTCAGAGCCTGGAGTTGCGACGAGAAGACCTCGCGGCGCTGCGCGGTCAGCCGCGACCAGTTGCGGGCGAGCTGCATGTAGGTGCGCGCGGTCCGCGGCGAGAGCCGCTGGTCTTTGTCCTGTTGGAAGTGCCACAGAGCGAGGCAAAGTTGGCCGCAATGCGCCGCAGCGTGGGACGCAGCCCCTAGGGAAGCGGGCCGTGGAATGAACGCACGGTACACCCGCCGGATTTACGGCCGCTTCAGCCCGGGCAAGGACGGCGTTCCGCCCTTCGAAACGTTGTCTTTTGGCGAAAGCGCCGAGGTGACCTCCCTGGAGTGCTCGCTCGTCTTCTTTGATCGGCGCTCGAATCTCTCCTATCCGAACCCCACAAAAGCTGCTGTCGGGCAGCAGCGTGCGCTTCTCAACGATCCGAAGCCGCCCAAGGCGATCCATGGAAAGCGGCGAAGCCCGCAGCCGCGCGCGGCCGAACTGGCGACGGCACTTTGGCTGCGCGCAGCCGAACTGGCTGCGTCCGGTGCGGGTTCGTCCGTCTGCACGATCGCCGCAAGTGCTTTCAGGGACTGCCGTTGCGACGAAAAGCCCGCGGGGTGCCGTGCGGTCCGGCATGCTGCTTGCACTATGCAGATTTGCGAACTTGTGTGGAGCTGCTGCCGATTCAGCAAGCAGGAGATGTTTTCATGGCGAAGTACGGTGCCAAAGCGAAGAGCGAAGTGAAAAAGGCGGTCAGCAAGACGAAGAACGGAACGCAACGCCGCGGCAAAAAAAGCAAGGCCCAAAGCCGCAAACAGGCGATCGCCATCGGCCTCTCGAAAGCCCGGAAAAAAGGCGGTAAGGTCCCTCCCAAGAAGAAATCGTCGAAGAGGAAATAGCGACTCGCCGGAAAAGTAAGCCCACGTCGCACGGCGTGAAAAGGCGAGACGGAAAAAGGGCGACGGAGTGTAAGATGCCGCGGCTGTTTCTCCCACCCCCAATTCTGCGCCCCTGTCTTCGTCGCTCCGTCTCTCCCGCTCACTTCTTTTGGCGCACCGCCCGGACGGGCGAAAAGCCGATCGCCACGTACAGCCGGAACTGGGCCTTGTTATAGCCGGTCACGGCCTCCACCAGTTCCTGCCGCGACATGGCAAGCTGCTTGATGCTGTTCAGCACTTCGATCGGCAGCGCGTCGGCGCCCATCAGGCGTTCCAGCTCTTCGCGGAATCCCTGCTCGCTGTCGGCCGTCTGCCGTTGCGTGATGGCGATCTGGGTCCGCTCACCCTGAACGAGGGCGTAGGCGGCCACGACTTCCTGGCGAATGTCGTTTAGCGTCCGCGTGCGCTCGGCGACCGCCTGATTGAGCTGGGCGCGGCGCTCAGCGACGGTGGCGACGTTGCCGACGCCCATGTTTTGCAGCGTCCACAAAGCCATCACGTCGAAGTCTTGTCTGCCCCCAAAGGTGGAAAGCTGCGGCGGAAACAACACGCCCCCTCCGCCGTACGAAGCCGAGCTGTAGCCCAGCATCACCAGCGGAAACAGCGGCCGCGTCTGCTCCTGACGCACCCGCGTGCGAGCGTGGTTGATACTGGCCGATCCTGCCGCCAACTCCGGCCGCCGCCGCTCGGCGGTCCGCAACAGTTGCGGCAAGTCGACGTTTGGATCGACGATCTCCAGTCCCGGAATTGGTCCCTGAGTGGTCTTCAATCGCGTGGCCGTGTCGAGACTCAGCAGCGCCGCCAGCCGCGCCGAAGCCAGTCCCACGCGTTCCTCGGCCCGCTGCACGTCGGTGTGCATCAGGTAGGCTTCGGCCTCGGCCCGGTCCGCGTCGCTCTGCCGGCCGATGCCGGTGACCGCGTAGTGGGTGGTAATGCGGACGATCTCGGCCAGCTCGCGCTGGCTCTGCTTGATGGCCTCCATCCGCGCCTCGGCGGCCAGCAGCTCGAAGTAGCGAATGACGCCTTCCAAGAGCAACGTGTTGGCCGTGGCCCGCGAATCGTACTGCCGGGTGAAAACCTGCTGCCGCACCGCCAGCGGTTCATAGATGGCATCGCCCAGGTGGCTGAAAATGCGGACCATGGGAATGGCCGGGCTCTCGGCGGCCACCGCCCGCGTGCCGCCGCCGAAATAAAGCGAGCTGGTATAGTTGTCTTTGATCTGGCCGTCCGATGCCTGGAAGTTGCCTTGGTGATTGTGGTACATCAGCCCGGCGTTCAAGCTGGGAATGAGCATGGCGCGGGCCTTGGTGTGCAAGGCCAGGGTTTCGCGCACCAACTCGCGGGCCTCGGCCACGGTCGGGTTCGCCGACATAATCAGCCGCAACGTGGTCGGCAGGTCGATCAGGAATTCATTTTCCGATTTGGCCAAGGCGGGCGGAGCGTCGACCGTTTCCGCACGCACGCGCGTCGAGGCTGTGCTTTCCGTGTCGAATTCCGGCGGCGGCAGCCGTTGGATTTCGTCGTCGGGCGGCGGCTGGGGAAACGCCGGCAAACGTTCGCCCTGGGCGCTGCCAGTTCGCTGGGCCGAAGTGAAGGACATCTGCCGCACCTTGGACGAGTTAGCCCGGTCGTGCGGGGCCATGACGGTGCCCGCGGAACTACCTGGAGGCTCACGCCGGGCACCCGCTTGCGGGTGGCCCGCCTGGGCGTTCCAATGTTTCAGCGGCAGGTACGCCGACGAAACTCGATCGGCCTTGTTGATCTTCGCCGCCAATTCCGCGGGCGAAGGCGGTTTGGGAGCGGGCTTCCCGGCGCCGTTGGTGCCAGGGGGCGGCTCGTTCAGCGCGCGTGCCGGCGGCTGACCCAGGGCGACATAGAGTTCGAACTGGGCTCGATTGTATTCCGCGATGGCCTCCAGGTATTCCAGCCGGCCGCGACCCAGCAGCCGCAGGCTGTCGAGCACTTCGATCGGCAGACCTTCGTTGTTTCGCACGCGGAGCAGGTCTTCGTTGAAGGCGTCGAGGCCGGCCCGCACGGCGCTTTCGGCCGTGTCGATCGAAGCAAACCGCACCTGGGCGCGGTCGTAGGCCGCGGCCACCTGCTCGCGCACCAGGTTCAGCGTTTGCAATCGCCGCAAATCGCTCTGGCGAATGCGGCTGCGGGCGATGTCGATCTGCACCTTGTTGCCGATGCCCATGCTTTGCAGCGTCCAATAGGCCAACACGTCGAAATCGGCGCGGCCGCGGTAGTCGCCGAAGCGCGGCGACACCAGGTTGCTGCCGCCGCCCAACGTGCCCGCACTGTAGCCGATGAGCGTGGTCGGCGAAAAAGGCAATACCTGGGCGCCGCGGAGGCTGAGGATGGCCGTTTCGATCGCCACGCGGTCGGCCGACAGCTCAGGACGCCGGAGGTAAGCCAGCCCCAGCAACTGCGGCAGCGTCACCGCGTCGGGCACGATCGGCGTCGGCACCACCCACGACTCGGCGGGCCGCAGCTCGACCGACGGATCGAGGTTAAGTAGTTGCGCCAGCCGGCTGGAGGCGATCATCAGCTCGCCTTCCAGTTCGAGCAGTTCGGCCTCGCGCCGCGCCAGCTCGGTGGCCGCGCGGTCGGCGTCGGCCGGCCGCCCCTTGCCGGTCGAAGCGTACTCCGCTGTGAGCCGGGCGATTTCGGCCGCGTCGTCTCGGACTTTCAGCACAATTGCGCGTCGCCCGGCGGCACGGAGCAAGTCGACATAGGCCACCGCCACTCGCCGGAGCACGTCGTTGCGCGTGGCCTCGCTCACAAACCGCTGCTGGCGGACCGTCTGCCGCGACACGAGGTAGGTCACGACGCCTTGGGCGATGTTCTGGTTCCACATCACTCCGGGCACGTTCACGGTTCCCGGCGCGATGGCGTTGGCACCCAGCCCCAGAAAATTGTCGCTGCGGCTGACGTTGAGAATATGCCCATCCGACTGTTGCAGGTTTCCGCTGTGACTATCAAAGTTCGTGCCCGCGTTCAGATTCGGCAGTATCTGGGCCGCGGCGAACTGCCTGGCGAGATCGCTCGTCCTGACTTGCTCGCGCGCCAGCAGAATCTGCGGATTCCGCACACCGGCCAGATCGAGGGCCGTGGCCAGGTCGATCGGTGTCACTTGGCGGTTACGCAGGCCGTCGGGCAGAGCGACGGCCCCCGTCAGGACCGATTCTGGGCTGGTGGGCGCTGCTTCCTGCTCTTCGGTGATGCGAGGCGGCGGTGGAAGCGGTGCTTCGCGCGGTTGGGCTGCGCGGGCTGCTGACGCCAGCCACAACATGCCCATGGCCAACAGGCACGCCCAGCGGTCCCGTTGAATCACTTGCAGCATGCTGGCCAGCCAATCGAAACAGTGTCACCCTGCCGGAAAAACCGGAACAGCCATCAAAGCTTGTCGGCCGCGAATAATCGCTACCATCATTAAATCTTCGCAGCCTGGGGCCTTGCGGCCTCGCCCAACGCCGATCCCCCCACCTTTGGTGAACTGTCAGAATCTGACAGTTCAGCGGCGGCCGCGTGAAGTATAATACCGTGGAGTATTGTGTGTAGGGTGGGGCAACAGGACATCGGCCGATGAACAAAGCGGTAACGTCGTTGATTTGGAGCGGGCTGGCCGTTTTCGCCGGCGGGCCGACCGTCTGGGCCGATAAGGTTGCGGCAACTGCGAGTACCGCAAACCGCGACGAGTCGGCTGCTCCCGGCGTGCCTTTGGGTACCGAACCGCGGCGCCGCGAGACGGCGCCCCCCCGCTTTCAAGGCGGCCGTTGGTGGTTCCTCTCGCGCGAGAACCGCTGGTTGGTATGGGAAAACGGACGCTGGGTGCCCTATTCGCCCCAGAAGGCCCCGAGGTCAGCCGAGTTCGACCGACGCTTCGCCACTTACCGAGGTTACCAGGTTGGCCAACGACGGCTGCAAACGTCCGAAGGCGGGCAGGCCGAATTGGCCACCGACGAAATCAGCGAGCCGGGGGAAGCCAGCGAGACTTTCGCGGTGGGCGGCATTCCGCGCCGGCAAGAAGAGCGTCGGCACACGGGAATTCGTCGCGCGGCGGAGGAGCAGCAATCCGACTGGTTCAAGTCCGGCTCGCCGTTTGGAAATCGCTATGGCTACGGCAGCGGCTTCGGTTACGGCGGATATGGATACAACAATCCCTACGGATACGGTCCTCGCACCGGCAGCGGGGGCGGATTCTCCTACGGATTCGGTCCCTACGGGGCAGTCGGCGGGCAAACAGGTTCGCAGGCGAGCGGCATGGGCGGGGGCGGCCCAACTCTGATTCGTGCCGAGCCGAGCAGCCTGGGCGCGCCCGGTGAGCTTGGAAAAGGATCCGTCGGTGGCGGCGTCACTCGCGCCGGTCGGCGGAAGCTGGGCGGCAGTGCCGCGTCGTCCGGCAGCCGCGATTGAGGCGGTCCGCGCCCTTTACAAAAAACGTCGCCGCCCTTGTTAGGGTTCGGTCAACTGCCGGGATTCAGGGTTCGCTGTCTATCATTCGCGGTATAGAATCAGGTATTCGCCAAAGGCACGCTAAAAAATCCCCGACCAAATGCATCACACCGATTGTCGTTCGTGTTTTTCGCGCCGCGAGTTGCTCGCGCGATCGGGCATGGGCCTGGGCCTGCTGGGCGCGATCGGGCATGGGCCTGGGCCTGCTGGGCCTGGCCGGTGTCCTTTCGGCTGAAGGCTGGCTGACGCCGACGGAGGCGGCTACGAGCTATGCCAACCCGATGGCACCCAAGCAGCCGCATTTCCCCGTCCGTGCCAAGCACGTAATTCACCTCTTCATGAACGGCGGGCCGAACCATGTCGATACCTTCGATCCAAGGCCCTCGCTGGCGAAATACGCCGGGCAAAACCTGCCCACCGAGAACTTGCGGACGGAACGCAAAACTGGCGCGGCTTTCCCCTCGCCGTTCAAGTTCAACAAGTACGGCCAGAGCGGCATCGAGGTGAGCGAGCTGTTCGCCAATGTGGGCGACTGCATCGACGAGATCGCGGTCATCCGCGCGATGCACGCCGTTGATTCGTCAACGACTCGTGGAAGGCGGATTTCAAGAAACGCTTGACGGAAAGAAGCGGGCCGACCCACCGGTCGAGAAACTTCTTTCTGGGAAACAGGAGGCCAAGATCATCGGGACTCGTTTGGGGCCGCCGCCTCGTCTGTTCGCCGTCGTGCCAGCCGCCGATGGCGATGGCCGTTTCGACGTGCGTGCCGAGCTCCACCAAGCTCACCTTCCGCACTTGGGGAAACGCGCCGTCGCCGCGGCCTCCCGTCGACCGGCCAAACACGGCGTTGGCCTCGCTGTCTGGCACATCCGCCCGCAGCAGATCCGGCAACGTCCACCCGCCGGCCGCTCCCATCGCGGCGAGGGTGCCGATCCGCAGCACATCGCGTCGCGAGATGCCGTCGCAGAAATCACGAGTGGAATGGGGACGCCCCGCAATCGTCAACATGCTCGAGCTCCAGGATAAGGCGATCATTTCCAGTGATCAGCTACCGTCATTGCGATGTTCCCCGCGATGCCTGCCGCCAGGCTTGACAGATAAACGCTTGCCCACAACCAGTACCGCCACGACCTGCCGCGACGAGCCTCGATCGCCATTGGAATGCTCGCGCAAACGCACAGCAGAAAAACGATAGCGATAGCCTTACTGCGCTCCCAAGCGACCACCGCATTCGAGAGCCAAAATAAGTTCGGAGCGAAATAGACGAAATAAGGGCTTTCCATCCACGTGAAGGGCCAGATCCGCTTGTAATAAGGGGGCGGCATCCCAGCATGCTACCGCGCCGCAGTAACGCTTGCAAAATCTCTGAATTGAAAATGATGCGCTACTGGAGTCTCACCCTCGTCGGTTCGACACGCCGATGCGGCATAGCCAAGGCGGTTGATGCCACCTCCGCGCGTACACTGGCCCCAAAGTTGCTGGCGGACCGTCGTGCCCACCGTTGGCGACGTCGATTGCGGTGGGCCGGCGCTCGCAAGCTCGCTCGCTCCCACCCTACAGACGACAGTTGGTGATCTGCGTCTCCAGAATCGCGCTCGCGCCCAGCGTCTCCAGCCGCTCCATGATGGCGATCACTTCGCTGCGCCGCACCATCACGCGGATGGCGCACCAGTCGCGGTCTTCCAAGGCGCTGATCGTGGGCGAGTTGAAGCCCGGCGTGATCTTCTCGGCTTCGGCCAGTTTGCTGCGCGGCACGTTGTATTCCAACAGCGACCAGCTTCGCGCGATCACCACGCCTTCCAGCCGCCGCACCACGCGGTCTGCCAACTCGGTCTGGCGGCAGTTCCGGCCCTGAATCAGCACCGTTTGATAGCGGCCGATCTCGTCCAGAATCCGAAGCTGATTGGCCGCCAGCGTGCTGCCCGTCTCGACCAGATCGACGATCGCCTCGGCCACGCCCAGCGCCACCATCACTTCCACGGAACCCGACAGCGTCACCAGGTGGGCCGTCGCGCCGTGCCGCTCGAGATAAGCCTCGGTGTTGCGCGGGAAGCTGGTGGCGATGCGGCAGCCGTGGAGCTCGCTCGGTTTCCGGATCGGGCTGTCTTCGGGCACGCACACGGCCAGGCGGCATTGGCCCACGCCCAAATCGAGCCGCTCGGCGACGTCGGCCCCACTCTCGGCGATCAGATCGCTGCCGGTGATGCCCATGTCGATGGCGCCCTCGGCACAGAGGACGGGAATATCGTCGGTGCGCAGAAAGGTGACGTCGATGGGAACGTCGCGGCAACGCGCGAACAGGCTCCGCTCCGAACGCCGGAAGCTCAGCCCGGCCTCTTTGAGCAGCTCGGCGGCCAGCTCGGAAAGCCGGCCCTTGCTGGGAACGCCAATGCGGAAGGTGGTCAGGGACATTTTGGATTTTGGATTTTGGATTGGTTAGGCGTCAGGTTTCAGGCATCGGGCGTCAGGCGCCATGTTGCTTGTCCTGAGCCGGACGCCTGACGCCTGATGCGCGGAAGCCGTTCATTGGTCCCGCCCTACGGAGACGCGACGGTCCACCGCGCCAATGACAAATTTGCAATTCGCAATTTGCAATTTGAAATCGTTGCCGCGGCCTGGGATTGGACCCGAACCGACTATTGCAAATTGCGAATTGCAAATTGCAAATTGCAAATTGTGGCTCGGGCCTGGTTTCACCCTACGCTTCTTTCTCGATGCGGATTTTCAGGTCCCGGAGCTGTCGCGCGTCAACCGGGCTGGGGGCCTCGGTCATCAGGTCGGTCGCTTTCTGAGTCTTGGGGAAGGCGATGCAATCGCGAATGTTGTCGAGTCCGCCAAACAGCATCACAAAGCGGTCGATGCCCAAGGCGATGCCGCCGTGCGGCGGGGCGCCGTATTGCAGCGCGTCGAGCAAAAAGCCGAACCGCTCCTGCGCATGCGCCGGATCGATACCGAGCAAGCCAAACGCCTGCTGCTGCACCTGGTTGTCGTGAATTCGGACCGTGCCGCCGCCGGCCTCCGACCCGTTGATCACCAGGTCGTAGGCCTGTGCCCGGCACTTGCCAGGCTCGCCGGCCAGCATGGCCAGGTCCTGCGGCCGCGGCGCCGTGAAGGGATGGTGCATGGCCGCCCATGTGTTTTCTTCGGCGTCCCAGGCGAACATGGGAAACTCGACGACCCACGAAAAGTGCATCGTGCCGGGCTTATAGAGCTTCAGCTCCTCGCCGAACCGCTTCCGCAAGGCATACAGTGCCTTGCACGTCACCTCGAAGGTGTCGGCCACGAACAGCAGCAAGTCGCCCGGTGCGGCTGCCAGCCGTTCGCCGATCCGTTTCAGCAGATCGGGGGCGAAGTTCTTGGCCGTCGGCGAAGCGAGCGCGCCGCCTTCTTCGACCTTGAACCAAACGAGGCCCTTGGCCCCGAAGTTCTGCTTGACGAACTCGGTCAGCTCGTCGATCCCCTTGCGAGAGTAGTTGGCCGCGGCCTGCCTGGCATTGATGCCCCGCACGCGCTTGCCAGAATCTGCGGCTTCGCGAAATACGCGAAACTCGGCCTCGGCCGCCAGGTCGGTCACGTCGATCAACTCCATGCCGAACCGCAGATCGGGCGCGTCGTGGCCGAAACGCTCCATCGCCTCGTCGTAGGTCATGCGCGGCAGCGGCAGTTTCACCTCCAGGCCCAGAATCTGCTTGGCCAGCCGCTCGACCAGTCCGTCGATGATGCCCATCACGTCGTCGGCATTGACGAACGACATCTCCAGGTCGAGCTGCGTGAATTCGGGCTGGCGGTCGGCCCGCAAGTCTTCGTCGCGAAAGCAACGGGCGACCTGCACATAGCGGTCGTAACCGGCCACCATCAGAATCTGCTTGTAGAGCTGCGGCGACTGGGGCAAGGCGTAAAACGAACCGGGATGGACGCGGCTGGGCACGAGGTAATCGCGAGCGCCTTCCGGCGTGCTGCGGCCCAGCATGGGTGTCTCGACGTCGATAAAGCCATGCTCGTCGAAGTAGTCGCGCATGGTCTTGATAATGCGGTGTCGCAGCAACAACGTCCGCTGCTGCACGGGGCGGCGCAGATCGAGATAGCGATATTTGAGCCGCAGGTCTTCGCCGGGCAGCTCCTGAGCGCCCGGCTGAAAGGGTGGCGTGAGGCTTTTGTTGAGCACCTGCAGGCGTTTTGCCCGCAGCTCGATCTCGCCGGTCGGCAATTCGGCGTTGGTCGTACCTTCGGGCCGTCGGGCGACGGCGCCGGTCACGGCGATCACGAACTCGCTACGGAGCGACTTGGCCAGTTCCTGCACGTCGGCCCCCGATTCCGGCGCGAAGACCACCTGTATCCGGCCGTAGCGGTCGCGCAGATCGACGAACAGCAGTCCCGCGCCGTGGTCGCGATAGGAATCGACCCATCCGCAGAGGGTCGCTTCTTCGCCGACGTGCTTTGGCCGCAGCTCGCCGCATGTATGAGTTCGGATCAACGCCAATCTCCGTAAAACCTCGCCCGTTTGATAAGCCAAGTATTGTAAAGAGAAGCGTGGCAAGCCGCTAGGTTCACAGTACAATACGTGACCGATGACCGACTACATCCAGGTTCTGACGACGACTCCCAGCAAGGAAGCGGCCCAGTCCATCGCCGACGCGCTGCTGCGGGCGCGGCTTGCCGCGTGCGTGCAGATTGTCGGGCCAATCGAGAGCCGCTATTGGTGGCAAGGGAAGCTTGAGGCCGCCGAGGAGTGGCAATGTCTCGTCAAGAGCCGTTTGGATCTGTATGCCCGGTTGGAAGAGGCGATTCGCGGCCAGCATCCTTACGAAGTGCCTGAGATCATCGCCACACGCATCGAAGTCGGCAGCGCGGCGTACTTGGATTGGCTGGAGCGGGAGCTGGGAGCAAAGGATGAATAAGGGCTCGCGCATACGTGCAGAATCAGTCCGGTACAATGCTGGTGAGATATACTACACGCGGGCAGAAACGAGACATTTGGCCGACAACACCTGGCCGCGATCGCTCGCAGCCGAGTGGGGTTCGAAGTAAGCACACGCTACCGTTCTTGCTCGGCATTGCCTTCAGTCCCAGCGGCGTCGGCTTTGTCGTCGGCGTCGCCCCGCGGTGCGGCGGGCACTTCCGTAGCCGGCTCCGCGGGTGGCAGAAAGTCCGGCTCACTCGGCCCGCCTACGACGTGATAAAGAATCATGCCCAAGATGCCGAGCACGACGACCACCGCCGCCGTAATCGACCATTTCAGCGCCGCCTGGTTCAATTGTTCGGCCCTGTGCCGCCTCCGCTCCGTCTGCTCCTCTTTGAATTCGAGGCTGTCTTCATAGCGCAAACGGAACTGCGTGCCGCAGATCGGGCAAAGCACTTCCTGGTCGAGCATATCGGTCGGCGTTTGCAGCTCGTGACCTTGCGGACAAGGAATCCGCACGATGCGCGGCTCTTTGGGTTCTTCGGCCGCGGGAGGCTGCTCGGCCGGCGAGGGGGCAGGTTCCGGCGCGGCGGACTGCGCGGGTGGCTCGGTCTGAATCGTGGGAAAGTCGTGAGCCGGCTCGGCGGGAAAGGCCGGCGCCGCGGGACCCGCGGCCGGCGCAAATGGTCCGGCCACAAACGGTTGCTCCGGCGACGGCGGTCCGTAGCCCGGCGCGGGCCACGCCGGCATTACGGGTCCAGCGCCAGGATAGCCGGGCGCAGGCCCAGGGTAGGAGGCGGGCGGATACATCGGCGAGTAGCCGGGCGGCATCGCTTGCCCATAGCCCGGCATGGCCGCCGGTCCGTATGCGGGCCAGCCCGCGGGAGGCATTTGGCCGGGCATCGGCCCCTGCGGCATCATGCCGCCCGGCACCGTGCCCCCAGGCATCATCGGCACGACGAACACGCTGCCGCACATCGGGCATTGGCTTTGCTGCCCCATTTGCGACTCGTGTCCCTCCAGCAGATGTCCCTGGGGGCAGTAAAACTGAAAAGGCATAGTTCCAACTTATCGTGGGCGGCCCGGCGAACAAGCTCGCTGGAAGCAGTATCCGAACAACCCCCACCACTCGCGCTGCTGGATTTGCCGGCAAAGCATAGCGCCACTCGCCCGGCCCGTCGCCGCCGCCTCGCAAAAATCAACAAATCGGAAGCTGTCCCAACTTGACTGGGTGAGTAACAATTGTGAAGCCGGGTCGCTGGTTCCTTGGGCCAGCTCTTTGGCCACCCGAGTCAGGTCGGACCCGATCGTGTGGTCGCCCACGCGGCGAAACCAGTATTTGGCGTTGACGTAATCCGGCTCGCGGCGATGTAGAATAGCATGCCAGTAGCTTCCTTCGATGGTGGAAATCTCCTGGCTGATTGAATGTGATTCGTCGAAAAAATCGTGATACAGCCAAAGTCCCGCCAGACACGCCGAGGCCATTGCGCGGTCGGCAATCTTGTTTTCAAAGAGCTGCTCGACCGAAAGCCCGGCCAGCCGGCCGCGCATCGGCAGATTCGGTTCAACAAAGCAAAGCTCGTTCAACCGCAAGGGCCAGAGCAAACCGTCGATCTTCTCGCCGAACGAGGGCGGAATAAATGAATTCAGCATCGGCCTCTTCACTACCAACGTTGCGAACCCGCTGATAAACTAACATCTTTTCAGCACCACTGCACCGCCTTTTTCACAACCTCCATCCTCCTGGCTGAGAATGACCAGCGAATCTTCTGAACCGTTGTCGCCGTCCACGCACCCCGTCGCCGACTCCTCTGCTCCGCACGTCGAAACCGGCGGCGTTTTCCCTACCCCGGAGTCGCCCGGCAACTCGCCGCCCGGCAACGCCGAGGATACGGGCCAAACGCACGAATCGCGATCGCGCGGCGGTTCGAAGCTCCGCATCGGCTCGCAACGGCCGGGCAGCCCCAAAGTGAAGGCCCGCCCGCAGGTGCCCTCGGTCGAAACTCCTTCCGGCGCGAAGGTCGCCGTGCCGAACATTCGCGAGCGGCTGCCGATCGAGCTGGAGCTGGAAGTCGAAGAGGCGCTGGGCGGCATGTCGCTGGAGGAAGTGATCGAGCCGACCACCGCCGGTACGTCGGCCGGGGAGCTTTCGCCCGAAAGCCAGCATCGCGGCCGCATCGCGTCGATCCATCGCGACAATGTGTTCGTCGATCTGGGCGGCCGCAATCAGGGCGTATTGTCGTTGCGGCAATTTCCCGTCGCGCCCGAGGTCGGCACCGTAGTCGAAGTGATCGTCTCGCGTTTCGACGCGGAGGAAGGTCTCTACAACTTGTCGCTGCCGGGGGCCGCGGTCGACGTGGCCGACTGGTCGGACCTGGCCACCGGCATGGTGGTGGAGGCCAAGATCACCGGCCACAACAAGGGCGGACTGGAGTGCGAGGTGAATCACATTCGCGGCTTCATTCCGGCCGGGCAAATCTCGTTGTTCCGCGTCGAGGACCTGGCCCAGTTCGTCGGCGAGTCGATGACCTGCGTGGTGACCGAGGCGAACCCCGAACGCCGCAACCTGGTGCTCAGCCGCCGCGCCGTGCTCGAACGCGAAAAGGCCGAGGCCAAGACCAAGCTCATGGCCGAGTTGGCCGAAGGCCAGGTGCGCGAGGGCGTGGTCCGCAGCTTGCAAGACTATGGCGCGTTCATCGACTTGGGCGGCGTCGACGGGCTGCTGCACGTCAGCCAGCTTTCCTGGCAGCGCGTCAAGCATCCCAGCGAAGTGCTGCAAATCGGCCAGCCGATCAAGGTGAAGATTCGCAAGATCGACGCCGAGAGCGGCAAGATCAGCCTCGCCTTCCGCGACCTGAGCGAAAACCCCTGGACGAGCGCTCCGCAAAAGTATTTTGCCACCAGCACGCACGAAGGCACGGTCAGCAAGATCATGGATTTCGGAGCGTTCGTGGAGCTGGAGCCGGGCGTGGAAGGGCTGGTTCACATCTCCGAGCTTTCGCACGGGCGTGTGTTCCGCGTCGGCGACGTCGTTTCCGAAGGTCAAAAGGTTGAAGTGAAGGTTCTTTCGATCGATCCCGAGCAACAGCGGATCAGCCTTTCGATGAAGGCCCTGCAAGCCAGGCCCGAAACAAAGAAGGCCGAACAGGGCGTCGAGGAAGAAGAGCCGCCTCCTCCGCCCTTGCCGAAGCAAAAGGGTCCGCTCAAGGGCGGTCTGGGCCGCGGCGCCGGCGGCGACAAGTTCGGGCTGAAGTGGTGAATCGTGTAGGGTGGACCGGCGCTCGCAAGCTCGATGGCCCCACGCTACGTCTCGTCACTGATCTTCTCCGCCGCCAACCACCCGGTGCTGAACGCGGCCTGAAAATTGTAGCCGCCGATGGGGCCGTCGAGATCGAGCACTTCGCCCGCGAAATAAAGTCCCGGCACAATGCGGCTCTGCATCGTGCGCGAATCGACCTCGTCCAACGAAACGCCGCCGGCCGTCACCTCGGCTTTCTTGAACCCTCGCGTGCCAGTCACGGCAATCGTGCAACGTTTGACGGCCGCCAGGCAACGTGCCCGTGCCTCGCGGCCCAGCTCCGCTGCTCTACGGTCCGCCGAAAGCCCGGCGTTGGTCAAAAGCGCATCGGTTAATCTCCGCGGCAAGAGCGAGGCGAGCAGTCCGCCAATTTGCTTTTTGCCGGCCGCCGCGGCTTCGCTTTTCAACCGTTCATCGAGTTCGGCCTCGCTCACGGCGGGCAAGAAGTCGCAAACGAGCCTTAGCGATCGCGGTTGGGGATGCCCGCTGATGACCCGGCTGACATCGAGTGCCACCGGCCCGGAAAGACCAAAGTGTGTAAACAGAAACGAGCCGCGCCGCTCGGCCAAGCAATCCGACGTCTTGTTCTTCTTGGCAGCGAACGGCGCTGCGTCACTTGGGTTGGTCTCGACGACGCGCACTAGCACGTCGGGAATCGTGACGCCCTGCAGAGAGCGCACCCATTCGGCATCGGTCGTGATGGGCGTGAGCGCGGGCCGTGGCGGCACGATCGTATGACCGAACTTAGCGGCCCAGGCATAGCCGTCGCCGGTCGTGCCCGATCCAGGATACGATTGTCCGCCGGTGGTGATGAGCACTTTTTCGGTTGTCAATTTGCGTTTTCCAGTAGTAAGCACGAACCCGCCTGACTCCATCGCTTCCAGGTCGATCAGCGGCTCTTCCAACGTCAGCGTGCAGCCGCTGCGGCGCAGCCGGGCCAGCAGGGCGTCGAGCACGTCGGACGCCCGATCGCTGACGGGGAAAATCTTGCCGGTATCTTGTTCGATCTTCGTGGCCACGCCTTCGGCCTCAAACAGATCGACCAGGTCTTGCGGCGATAGAGCGGCCAGGGCGGAGTGCAAAAAGCGGCCCGGCGGGCCATACTCGCGGACAATGCCACGGCGATCGGTGGCATGCGTGAGATTGCAGCGCGTTCCACCCGACATGAGGATTTTGATGCCCGGCCGCCGGTTCTTTTCCAACAGCAAGGTGCGTCGGCCCAGTTCCGCCGCCCGCGCCGCCGCCAACAGCCCCGCCGCTCCCGCCCCAACGACCGTCACTTCCCAATCCATCATCGGCGATAGACCTCCGGCATCTTGGGCGCCAGCAATCGATTGTGCGGTCCATCCCACGGCTCGTTGAAGTCATATTTCTCGGAGAGCGCTTCCTGGGTGCTCGACGCGAACAACGAGGCCGTGCGATACATCTCGTTGAAGTCATATTTCTCGGAGAGCGCTTCCTGTTCGATTCGCATGGTTCCATTGTCGTTCGACTCCGCCTTCATCCTATCAATAAGCGAATGGCCGTTCGAGCCGCGGCCTCGGGTAGGCCGCGGACCTAGGGCGGGACGGGTGGGCCCGCGCTTGCCAGCTCGCTGGTCCCACCCTACGCACTTGACGAGTCACCCGGCACGGGCCAGGATCGATCGAATACGAGCCACCACATCACCTGGGCAATGTTTGATGCGCCGGTTGTCCTTACTCGTCGCCGTCATCCTGCTGCTGAGCGGTAGCCCCGCGGCGGCCTGCCCGTTTTGTACGACGTTGCGACCGACGATCGCCCAGCAGTGCGATCGGGCGGAACTCGTCTTTCTGGGCGAGTTGGTCGAGGCCGAGGGTGCGTCGTGGAGGCTTCGGGTGTACCGTGCCATCAAGGGTCTCGCTGGCGGCGAAACCAAGCGAACCATTACCATCGTGCCGGCGCGGAACGGTGAACATGCGCCGCGGTCGGGAACGCTGCTGCTGGCCATTGGCGCACGCCGGTCCGCAACTTCGCCGGCAAAACCGTCGTGGACGACGATCGCGCTGAATGAAGCGAGCTACGCCTATGTGGCTCGATCGCCACCGCTCGATACGCCGGTCGCGGAGCGATTGGGCTATTTCGTTCGCTATCTGGAACACGCCGATCCTCTCATCGCCGAAGACGCGTATTTGGAATTCGGGCATGCCCCGTTCGACGAGATCGCTCGCCTTGCCGGCCGCCTGCCGATCGATCGCTTGCGTGACTGGATCGACGATGAATCGGTTCCGCCGCCGCGGAAGGGTCTGTATGGGCTACTCTTGGGCCTGGCCGCGGCCGCACGGGAATCCCCGGAGATCGCCGACGACTTCTGGCGCTGGATTAGCGCGCCGGCGAACGATTTTCGCAGCGGTTTCGACGGCATCCTCGGCGGCTACCTGTGGGTCGGCAAAGAGGCGGGCCTGCGGCGGCTGGAACGGCGTTATCTCGATCGCGAGCAGGCGGCCATGGGCGACCTGCGACACTTGATGACGGCGCTGCGTTTCTACCACGACCATGGCCACGGCATTCCGGCCGCGGAGCTGACGAAAGTCTACCGTCGCTTTCTCGATCAACCCGCATTGGCCGCCGCGGCCCTGGCCGACTTGGCACGGTGGCAGGACTGGGCATCGCTCGAGCGGGTGACGCTGCTTTTTGGTCGGCCTGGCTATACCGACGCCGCCACCGAGCGGGCGTTGATCGGTTATCTGCTGGCCTGTCCCCTGCCGGAAGCCGGCCGGCAAGTGGCGCGATTGCGACAGCTCGTGCCCGAACGCGTGGCGGAAGCTGAGCGGCTGCAAGTTGAATCGGACGCGAAGCGGTAGGCGGACCTGCGCAAAGTTCCGCGAGCGTGATCCGAGGCGTCGGCCACCCAAGCTCGCTTGGGCCGTCTTATGGCCCCCCAACATCGTCGAGCAACCCCACGAACCGTTCGTAGGCTTCATTCCATAGCGACGCTTGCCGCGGCCCGTAGCGAGCAATCGGAAAGCTGCGGCGGACGATCTCGCGGGCCTCGCCGATCGAGCCGATCGCTCCCGAGGCAATCGCCTGCATCAGCACGTTGCCGATGGCCGTGGCTTCCACCGGGCCGGCGACGACCGGGCGACCGCAAGCATCGGCAGTGGCCTGACACAGGGCGCGGTTTTGCGTGCCACCGCCCACCACGTGGATGGTCTCCAGTCGGCTGCCCACCAACTTTTCCAGGCCCGACAGCACATAGCGCGATTTCATGGCCACGCTTTCGATCGCCGAGCGGACGATCTCGCCCACCGAGTCAGGGACGTGTTGGCCCGTGCGGCGGCAAAACTCCCGGATGGCCGCCGGCATGTCGCCCGGCGACTGAAACGACTCGTGATCGGGATCGACCAGCGCCGCCAGCGGCCGGCTTTCTTCGGCCTGGCGGGTGATTTCTTCCCACGTCTGGTCGCTGCCCGAATCACGCCACACGCGGCGACACTCCTGCAACAGCCACAGTCCCGTGATGTTTTTCAACAGCCGCACGGTTTGCCCGACGCCGCCTTCATTCGTGAAGTTGAGCGCCAGGCAGTCGTCGTTGATCACCGGTTGCGGCAGCTCGACGCCCATCAAGAGCCAAGTGCCGGAGCTGATGTAACACCAGTCCGGCGCATCGCCGCTGGTTGCCTCAGCGGGCACGGCCAGCACGGCGCTGGCCGTGTCGTGCGTGCCGGGCAAGACCACGTCGACGCCGGCCAGGCCGGTGTCTTTGGCCACCTGCGGCCGCAGCGGGCCGAGCCGTGTGCCCGGTTCCAGCACCTCGCCCAAAAGGCGCGCGGGCAGGTCGAGCCGTGCGAACAAATCGGCGGCCCAGGTCCGCCGCGTCGGGTTGAAAAACTGCGTGGTGGTGGCGTTGGTAAACTCATTTCCCTTGGCGCCGGTGAGCAGCCAATGAAACAGGTCGGGCATCAACAGCAGCGACTCGGCCACGTCGAGCAGCGGCGATCGCTGTGCCCGCAGCGACATGAATTGATAGAGCGTATTGATCGGCATGAATTGCAGGCCGGTCTGGGCGAAGATTTCTTTGCGTCCGACGCCGGCGATGGCCTGGTCCATCATGCCGCCCGTGCGCGGGTCGCGATAGGAGTGCGGGTTTTCCAACAGCGCGTCGCCGCGCGCGAGCAGGGCAAAATCGACGCCCCAGGTATCGACGCCCACGCTTTCGACGGCCTTCAGCCGCGAGCCGGCCAGCCGCAGGCCGTCGCGCACGTGCGACCAAAGCCCGAGCACGTCCCAATACAGGCTGCCGGCCGCTTCCACCGCCCGGTTCTCGAAGCGGTGCAGCTCCTCGACGCGCAAGCGCTGGCCGTCGAAGAATCCCGCCAGCACGCGCCCGCCCGAAGCACCGAGATCGACCGCGAGATACGTCTTTTCCGCCATCGTTGATTTACCTGGCATGTCGCGAGGAAGTCAGACCATGACCGGCATTATAGGAGGGAGACGTAGGGTGGGACCAGCGAGCTTGCGAGCGCCGGCCCACCGTGGGAAAGGCGCCAGGCTTTAGGCTTTAGGCTTTAGGCTTTAGGCGATAGGCGTTGGGCGATAGGCGTTGGGCGTTGGGCGTTGGCGTTCATCATTCCTAACGCCTAACGCCCATCGCCTAAAGCCTCCCCAAGGGTGGGCCGGCGCTCGCAAGCTCGCTGGTCCCGCCCTACGGTCGAATCCAAGAACCACAATCCAATCACGCCGTGGCGCGGCTGTAATACTCGCTGCCCGCCGGTTGGCCGGCGATCATCAGGATGAGCTGTTCATCGGTCATGCCGTTGTTCATCGCAGACCCAAATGCGGCCAGGGCACCGGAATCGGCAGCGCGCCCGAGCAATTTACTGAAGTCGCTTTCGATCACGTCGGCGTGGTATTCTCCGCCCGACAGAATGGTGGCGGCAATCTGCGTGGGCGTGGCGCCGGTAGCCATGAGTTCGAGGAACCAACTCAGCGCGGCGGCGTCGATATCGCGGCCGAGCGCGTCGCGGAAAAGGTTTTCCAAGAAAGTGGCGTTCTTGCCGCCGCTGCGGCCCTGAACGTATTCGTTGGAGCCGATCAGTATGGCGGCAAGCTGTTCGACGGTGCCGCCCGACTCCAAAAACAGGATCCCGTAGTTGAGTCCACCTGCGTCCGCGCCGCGGTGCAGATAGCGCTGGAACACTTCGTTCACTTCGATCGCGCGATATTCGTAGGAGTTTTCCAGCGATTGTACGAGCTGCGCGACCGACATGCCCTGGACCAAAGCATTGGTCCAATAGGCGACGGCCCCCGCATCGACGTCGCGCCCCAGCAAATCGTAGTACAGCGCCGAGATCAATCGCTGCTCGGCGGTCCCGCGGGTGCCGTCGGGCAAGAGCGGCGCGTAAATGTGGGCGGTGTCGTTGACCTGGCCAATGACCGCGCCCGCGACCGACGCCGTCACCGTCACCGCGTAGTTGCCCAACCGGCTGTAACCATGACTGCCGGTCACCTGGTAGCCGTTGCCTGTGGCGACGACGGTGCCCGTCGTGGTCGTGCCGTCGCCCCAGTCGATTTCCGCGGCAAAGCTACCGGCCGGGAGGCTGTTGTTGCCGTAACTGAAACCGGCCAAAACGGCATGGTCGATGCTCGCGCCTTCGTAGCCGGTCGCCGAGCTGCCGTTGACGACGACGGTCGCGGCCACCACGTCGATCGTACCGCTGACGCCGCCGATCGCCGCGTCGTTGATATCCGTCGCGGTGACCGTCTGCTGGCCGACCGTCTTGAGCACGACCGTAAAGGTGCCCACACCGCCGTCGATCGTCGCATCGGACAGCACCGCCGCCGGATCGCTGCTGGTGAAGTGAACCGTGCCGCTGTAGTTGCCGATTGAATTGCCGTTTTGATCGACGGCCTGCACGGTGACGCTCAATGCCGCGCCCGACCGGGTGACGGTCGAACTGCTCACGATGAAATGCGTCTGGGCCGCCTGCACCGACACAATGCCACTCGCGCCGTTGATGGAACCACTGACCGTGTCGGCGATCGACAGCGTCTGGCTGCCGACGGTGTCCAAGGTCACGCTGAAGACGCCGACGCCCGCGTTGGTCCCGGCGAACGTGTAATCATTCGGCAGAATCCCCGCCGCCGTGCTGGTGAAATGGACGGCGCCGACATAACCGCCGGCCGTGTTCCCAAAAGCATCGAGCGCGGTGACGGTGATATTGAACGCCGAGCCCGCGGTGACGCTGGCCGGCGCACTGATGGCAAAGTGCGTGGCCGCGGCCGCCGCCGTGGCGATGATGCCGCTGGTGCCCGCGATCGAGCCGCTGACCGTATCGGTGGCGGAGACCGTCTGATTGCCGGCCGTCTTGAGTGTGACGTTGAACGTGCCCAGGCCGCCAGTCAGGGTGCCGTTTGCCGGCAGGGCGGCCGCGCCGTCGCTGCTGGTGATGTGGACGGTTCCCGCGTAACCGGTGGCCGTGTTGCCGTAGGCGTCCAGCGCCGTGACGCTGACGTTGAACGCCGAGCCGGCCGTGGCGTTGGTTGGCGCGGTGACCGTAAAGTACGTCGCGGCGGCGGCCGAGGTGTCGATCGGGCCGCTGGTGCCGGTGATCGTGCCGGCGACCGTGTCCGTGGCCGTGACCGTCTGATTGCCTGCGGTCTTCAACGTGACGCCGAAGGTGCCCATGCCATTGGTCAAGGTGTTGTTGGCCGGCAGAAGGGCCGCCCCGTCGCCGCTGGTAATGTGGACGGTGCCCGCGTAGCCGGTGGCCGTGTTGCCGTAGGCGTCGAGCGCGGTGACCGTCACATTGAAGGCCGAACCCGCGGTGGCGTTGGCCGGCGCGGTGACCGTAAAGTGCGTGGCCGCCGCCGCCGTGACGTCGACGGCGCCGCTGGTGCCGGTCACCGAGCCGCTCACCGCGTCGGTGGCCGTGACGGTCTGGTTGCCGGCGGAGTTCAGTGTGACGCTGAACGTGCCCACGCCGCTGTTCAAGCTGCTGTTGGCGGGAAGGAGTGCGTCGGCGTCGCTGCTGGTGAACTCGACCGTGCCCAAGTAGGCCGTGGCGATGTTGCCATACTGGTCGAGCGCGGTCACGGTGACGCTGATCGGCGAGCCGGCCGTGGCGGTGGCGGGCGCCGAAACCGTGTAATGTGTGGCGGCGGCGGCACGTGTGGCCACGGTGCCGCTCGTGCCCGCGATCGACGGCGTGACGGTGTCCGTAGCCGTGACGGTCTGGTTGCCCGCGGTCTTGAACGTTACGCTGAAGACGCCGGTGCCGGCGGTCAAGGTTGAAGTGGCGGGCAGCACCGCGTCCGCGTCGGTGCTGGTGAAGGCGACGGTGCCGGCATAGCCGGTGGCCACATTGCCGTATTGGTCGCGGGCCGTGACGGTCATGTTGAAGGCCACGCCCGCCGTGGCCGAGGCCGGCGCAGTCACTGTGAGGCTGCTGGCCGTGGCCGCGGTCGTGGCAACGGCCGAGCTGGTGCCGTTGGTCGAGCCGCTCACGGTGTCGGTGGCCGTGATCGTCTGATTGCCGCTGGTCTTAAGCGTGACGCTAAAGCTACCCGTACCACCGCTCAGCGTGCTATTGGCCGGCAGCACGGCCTGGCCGTCGCTGCTGGTGAAGTGAATGGTGCCGGCATATCCGGTGGCCACGTTGCCGAAGGCGTCGATGGCCGTGACGGTGATGTTGAACGACATGCCCGCCGTGGCGTTGGCCGGAGCGGTGATCGTGAAGTGCGTGGCGGCGGCGGCGGCCACGTCGATGGCGCCGCTGCCACCGGCGATCGAGCCCGTAACGGTGTCGGTGGCGGTGAGGGTCTGGTTGCCCGCCATCTTCAAGGTGACGCTGAAGGTGGCGGTGCCGGCGTTGCCGCTGCCAAACGTGTAGTCGCTCGGCAACAGCGCGGCGGTGTCGCTGCTGGTGAAATGGACGGTGCCGGTGTAGCCGGTGGCCGTGTTGCCGTAAGCGTCGAGCGCGGTGACGGTCACGCTGAAGGTGTTCGAGGCGGTGACATTGGCCGGCGCCGCGATCGCGAGGTGCGTGGCGGCGGCGGCAGAAACCGCAATCGCTCCGCTGGTGCCTGCGATCGAGCCCGTTATCGTGTCGGCGGCCGTGATGGTCTGGTTGCCGGCCGTCTTCAGCGTGACGCTGAACGTGCCGGCGCCATTGGTCAAGGTGGTGTTGCCGGGCAACACCGCCGCGCCGTCGCTGCTGGTGAAGTGGACCGTGCCCGCGTAGCTGGCGTCGGTGTTACCAAAGGCATCCAACGCGGTGATGGTCACGTTGAACGCCGAACCGGCCGTGGCCGTGGCCGAGCTGCTGACGGAGAAGTGCGTGGCCGTCGCGGCGGTGGTCGTGATTGTTCCGCTCGTTCCCGTGATGGACCCGCTGACCGTGTCGCTGACGCTCACGGTCTGGTTGCCTTTGGTCCGCAGGGTGATCGAAAACGTGCCCGTGCCGGAGGTCAACGCGCTGTTGGCCGGCAGCAGGGCGGCGCCGTCGCTGCTGGTGAATTCGATCGAGCCGGCGTAGGCGGTGGCCGTGTTGTTATAGGGATCGAGCGCGGTGACCGTGATGTTGAATGCCGAGCCGGCGGTGGCGCTGGCCGGCGCGCTGACGGAGAAGTGCGTGGCCGTCGCCGCGGTGGTGCCGATCGAGCCGGTGGTGCCGGCGATCGAGCCGGTGACCGTGTCGGTGGCCGTCACGGTCTGATTGCCGGCGGTTTTCAACGTGACGCTGAAAGTGCCCACGCCGGCATTGGCACCGGAAAACGTATAGTCGGCTGGCAGCGCAGCCGCGCCGTCGGTGCTGGTGAAATGCACGGTGCCCGTATAGCCTGCGGCAACGTTGCCGTAGTTGTCCAGCGCCGTGACCGTAAGATTGAACGAGAGGCCCGATGCGGCGGTGGCCGGGCCGCTGACGGTGAAATGCGTCGCCAACGCGGGCGCCACGGCGATCGGGCCGCTCACGCCGCTGATCGAGCCGCTGACGGTGTCGGTGGCCGCCACGGTGCGGCTGCCGGCCGTCTTCAGCGTCACGCTGAAGGTGCCCGTGCCGTTGGTTAATGTGCTGTTGCCCGGCAGTCCTGGCGCGCCGGGATCACTGCTGGTAAAGTGGACCGTGCCGGAGTAGCTGGTGGCCGTGTTGCCGTAGGCGTCAACCGCGGTGACCGTAATGTTGAAGGCCGAGCCAGCGGTCGCGTTGGCCGGGGCACTCACGGAGAGCTGCGTGGCCGCCGCGGCCGCATTGGCAATCGGACCGCTCGTACCGACGATCAGATTGTTCACGACGTCGGTGGCCGTGACCGTCTGGTCGCCGGCCGTCTTGAGCGTGACGCTGAACGTGCCCACGCCGTTGGTCAAGGCGCTATTGGCGGGCAAGACCGCCGCCCCGTCGCCGCTGGAAAGGTGTACCGTGCCGCTGTAGCCGGTGGCCGTGTTGCCATACTGATCGAGTGCCGCAACCGTAACGCTGAAGGCCACACCGGCCGTGGCGTTCGCCGGGGCGGTGACCGTGTAGTGCGTGGCGGCGCCGGCCACGGTGGCGATCGTGCCGGTGGTGCCGGTGATCGACCCAGTGACGGTATCGGTGGCGGTGACCGTCTGGTCGCCGGCCGTCTTGAGCGCGACGCTGAACGTGCCCACGCCGGCCGTCAAGGTGCTGTCGGCCGGCAGCGCGCCCGCCGCGTCGCTGCTGGTGAAGTGGACCGTGCCGGTGTAACCCGTGGCGGTGTTGCCGTAGGCGTCGCGGGCCGTGACCGTAATGTTGAACGCCGCGCCGGCCGTGGCGCTCGTCGGCGAGCTGAAAGTGTAGTGCGTGGCGGCGGCCGGCGACGTGCTCACGGCGCCGCTCGTTCCGTCGATCGAGCCGGTCACGCTGTCGGTGGCCGTCAGCGTTTGATTGCCGGAAGTTTTCAACGTCGCACTGAACGCTTTCGTGCCCGCATCGCCGGAGGTCAACGTGTAATTGGCCGGTAACACGGCCTGGCCGTCGCTGCTGGTGAAGTGGACCGTGCCGGTGTAGCCGGTGGCCGTGTTGCCGAATTGGTCGAGCGCGGTCACCGTGATGCTGAACGCCGTGCCGGCCGTGGCGTTGACCGGGGCGCTGACCGACAGGTGGGTCGCGGCCGCTGCCGCATCGGCAACCGTGCCGCTGGTGCCGGTGATGGAACTGGTGACGGTATCGGTGGCCGTCAACGTTTGGTTGCCCGCGGTCTCCAATGTCATGCTGAAGGTCGCCACACCCATGTTCGCGCCGGCAAACGTGTAATTGCCTGGCAGTACCGCGGCGCCGTCGCTGCTGGCAAAGTGAACGGTGCCGAGATAGTTCGTGTCGATATTGCCGTAGGCGTCTTCCGAAGTGAGCGTGACATTGAAGCTCGTGCCCGCCGTCGCCGTCGAGGGGCTGGTAAACACGAACTGGCTGGCCGGCGCGGCGACCGTCGCAATCGTACTGGTGGTGCCGTTGATGGAGTTGTCGCTGGTGTCGACCGCGGTAATGGTTTGCGATCCGGCCGTCTCCAAGGTGACGCTGAAGGTGCCGACGCCGTTGGTCAGGCCGCTGTCGGCCGGCAGCACGGCGGCGGTGTCGCTGCTGGTGAAGTGCAGCGTTCCCGAGTATCCGGTGACGGTATTGTTGTATTGGTCCTCGACGGTCACGGTGATGTTGAACGCGGTGCCGGCGGTCGAGTTCGCCGGGGCGCTGAAGACAAAGTGCGTGTTGCTGGCCGGTGCCGTCGCAATCGTGCCGCTGGTGCCGGTGATGGCGCCGCTCACGGTGTCGGTGGCCGTGACGGTCTGATTGCCGGCCGTCGTCAGCGTGACGCTGAAGGTGTGCGTGCCCGCATTGGCGGCCAAGAAAGTGTAATCGCCGGGCAACACTGCCGATCCATCGCTGCTCGTAAAGTGGACGGTGCCGACGTAGTGGCTGTCGACGTTTCCGTAGGGATCGAGCGCGGTGACGGTGACCGTGAACGCTGCGCCCGCGAACGTGCTGACGGGCGCGACGACCGAAAAGTGCGTGGCCGGAGCGCCCACGGTGTCGATCGTTCCGCTGGTGCCGGTGATTGAGCCGGTGACCGTGTCGGTGGCCGTCAGCGTGCGATTGCCCAGGGTCTTCAGAGTCACGACGAACGTTTGCACGCCGTTCACCAAGGTGCTGTCCGCGGGCAAAACCGCCTGACCATCGTTGCTGGTGAAGTCGACCGTGCCCGCATAGCCGGTGGCCACGTTGCCGTAAGCGTCGCGTGCGGCGACGGTCACATCGAAGGCCAGCCCGGCCGCGGCGCTCACGGGAGCCGATACGCTCAGGTGCGTGGCGGCCGCCGCCGACGTGGTGATGGCGGCGGTGCTGCCGGTGATCGAACCCGTCACCGTGTCGGTGGCCGTGACCGTCTGGCTGCCGGAGGTGAGCAAGGTGACGCTGAAGGTGCCGGCGCCATTGGTCAACGTGCTGTTGGCGGGCAGGGTGGCCGCGCCGTCGCTGCTGGAAAACTGCACGGTGCCGGCGTAGGCGGTGGCCGTGTTGCCGTAGGCGTCGAGCGCCGTGACCGTAATGTCGAATGAGCTGCCCGCCGTGGTGCTGGCCGGAGCGGTCAGCGAAAAATGGGTTGCCGTGCCGGCCACGGTGGCGATCGTGCCACTGGCACCGGCAATCGAGCCGGTGACGGTATCGGTGGCCGAGACCGTAAAGTTGCCGGCCGTCTTCAACGTCACGCTCAGCGTTTCCACGCCGGCGTTCCCGGAGCCGAAGCTGTAGTCGGCGGGCAGGGTCGCCGCCGCATCGGTGCTGGTGAAATGGACCGTGCCGGCGTAGCCGGTGGCGACATTGCCGTATTGGTCGAGCGCGGTCACCGTAATGTTGAAGGCCGTGCCGGCCGTGGCATTGGCCGGCGCACTGACGGAGATGTGCGTGGCGGCAGCCGCGGCGGTGGCAATCGTATTGCTGCTGCCGGCGATCGAGCCGCTGACCGTGTCGGTGGCCGTGATGGTCTGGCTTCCGGAGGTCTTCAAGGTGACGCTGAAGGTCCCCACGCCGCTGCTCAGTGTGCCGTTGGCGGGCAAGGCGGCGGCGGCGTCGCTGCTGGTGAAATGCACCGTGCCGCCGTAGCCGGTGGCCGTGTTGCCGAACTGGTCCAGGGCGGTCACCGTCACGTTGAACGCCGTGCCCGCCGTGGCAGTGGTCGGGGCGCTCACGGTAAAGTGTGCGGCCAATGCCGCCGACGTGGCAATGGTGCCGCTGGTGCCGGCGATCGAGCCGGTGCTGGTGTCGGTGGCCGTCACGGTCTGGTTGCCCGAGGTCTTGAGCGTCACGTTGAAGGTATGTGCGCCCGCATCGCCCGGCACGAACGTGTAGTTGGCGGGCAGGACCGCCTGAGCATCGCCGCTGGTCAAGGTCACCGTCCCGGTATAACCGGTGGCCGTGTTGCCGTAGGGGTCGAACGCGGTCACCGTCACGTTGAATGCCGTGCCGGCCGTGGCATTGGCCGGCGCGCTGACGGTAAAGTGCGAAGCTCCGGCGGGCGACGTGACGATCGCGGCACTGTTGCCGGTGATCGAGCCGGTCGCCGTGTCGGTGGCCGTGACCGTTTGGTTGCCCGCCGTCTTCAGCATCATGCTGAAGGTGGCCACACCGGCGTTGGCCGTTGAGAACGTATAGTTTGCGGGCAAAACGGCGGCGCCGTCGCTGCTGGTGAACTGGACCGTGCCAACGTAGCCGGTGGCCACATTGCCGGAAGCGTCCAGTGCGGTCACCGTCACGTTAAAGGCGCTGCCGGCAGTTGCGGTGGCCGACGCCCCCACGGCAAAGTGCGTCGCCGCGCTGGGCGCCACGGCGATCGCTCCGCTCGTGCCATCGATCGTTCCCGTAGTGGTGTCGGTGGCGGTCACCGTCTGATTGCCGGCCGTCTTGAGCGTGACGCCGAACGTGCCCACGCCGCTGGTCAGTGTGCTGTTGGCCGGCAACACCGCGCTGCCGTCGCTGCTGGTGAAATGCGCGGTGCCGGCGTAAGCGGTGACGGTGTTGCCGTAGCCGTCAAGTGCGGTCGCCGTGATGTTGAAGGCGTTTCCAGCGGTGGCCGCGGCGGGCCCGCTGACGGCGATGTGCGTGGCCGCCGCGGCGGCTACGGCCACGCTGCCGCTGGTGCCTGCGATCGTGGCAGTGACGGTATCGGTGGCGGTGACCGTTTGATTGCCCGCCGTCTTCAGCGTGACGCTGAATAGGTGGACTCCCGCGTCGCCGGCGACGAAGGTGTAGTTGGCGGGCAGTGCCGCCTGGCCGTCGCTGCTGGTGAAATGCACCGTGCCGGTGTACCCGGCAGCGGTGTTGCCGTAGGCATCGAAGGCGGTGACCGTGACGTCGAACGCCGAACCGGCGGTGGCGGTGGCCGGCGCGCTCACCGTAAAGTGTGTGGCCGTCGCGGCGGCCGCGGCGATGGTGCCGCTGTTTCCGGTGATCGAGCCGGTAACGGTATCGGTGGCGGCGATGGTCTGGTTGCCGGCCGTCTTCAGCGTGACGCTGAACGTGGCCACACCCGCGTTGCCCGCGCTGAAGGTGTAATCGGCCGGCAGCACGGCCGAGCCGTCGGTGCTGGTGAAGTGGATTTCGCCCGTATAGCTGGCGGCCGTGTTCCCATACTGGTCGAGCGCGGTGATGGTGACGGTGAACGGTGTGCCCGCCGTGACGTTGGCCGGCGCGCTGACTCCCAAGTGCGTGGCGCTGGTAACGGTCAAAATGCCGCCGCTGGTGCCGGCGATCGAGCCGGTCACGGTGTCGGTGGCGGTGATCGTCTGAGTGCCCGACTTCTTGAGCGTTACGCTGAACGTGCCGACGCCATTGGTCAGCGTGCTGTCGGCGGGTAGGACGGCGCTTGGATCGCTGCTGGTGAAGTGGACTGTGCCGGCATAATCGACGGCCGTGTTGCCGTAGGCGTCGAGCGCCGTGATCGTGACGCTGAACGGTACGCCGGCGGTGGCGCCGGACGGCGTGCCAACCTCAAGGTGCGTGGCGGCGGCGTTGCCGGTGACGACGCTCGCACTCGTGCCGGTGATCGAGCCGGTCAGGGTGTCGGTGGCGGCAATCGTCTGGCTGCCGCTCGTCTTGAGCGTCGCGCTGAACGTCTTGACTCCGGCATCGCCCGCGACAAACACGTAGTTGCCGGGCAAGGCGGCCGCGGCGTCGGTGCTGGCAAACGCGACCGTGCCGGTATAGCCGGTCGCCGTGTTGCCAAACTGGTCGAGTGCGGTCACCGTGAAGTTGAACGCCGTGCCGGCGGTGGCCGTGGCCGGCGCGACCACGGTGAAATGCGTGGCCGCGGCGGCATCGGTGGCTATGGCGCCGCTGGTGCCCGTGATCGTGCCCGTCACCGTGTCGGTGGCGGTGACGGTCTGGTTGCCGGAAGTCTTGAGTGTCACGCTGAACGTGTCGACGCCCGCGTTACCCGCGCCGAAGGTGTAGTCGCCCGGCAAGATCGCGGCGCCGTCGGTGCTGGTGAAGTGGACTGTGCCGACGTAGGCGGTGGCCGTGTTGCCGTAGGCATCGAGCGCCGTGACGGTGACGTTGAAGCTCGTTCCCGCCGTGGCGCTGGCCGGCGCGGTGACCGACAAGTGCGTCGCCGAAGCGGCCGCCACCGCGACGGAGCCGCTGGTTCCGGTGATCGTGCCCGTCACGGTATCGGTGGCCGTCACTGTTTTATTGCCCGACGTCTTGAGCGTCACGCTGAAGACGTGTGCGCTCGCGTCGCCGCCCACGAAGGTGTAGTTGCCGGGCAGCACCGCCTGGCCGTCGGTGCTGGTGAAGGTGACCGTGCCGGTATAGCCGGTGGCCAGGTTGCCGTAAGCGTCCTTGGCGGTGACCGTGACGTCGAACGACGTGCCGGCCGTGGCGGCGGCCGGCACGCTGACGCTCAGCGTGGTCGCCGAGGCAGCCGAAAGGGCAATCGCGCCGGTCGTTCCGGTGATCGTGACGGTCACGGTGTCGGTGGCCGTGACGGTCTGGTTGCCCGCCGTCTTGAGCGTAACACTGAGGGTGTGAACGCCGGCATCTCCACCGACAAACGTGTAATTGCTGGGCAGCACGGCCGCGCCATCGGTGCTGGTGAGTTGGACCGTTCCGGTGTAGCCGGTGGCCGTGTTGCCGTAAATGTCCTTGGCGGTAATCGTGACGTTGAACGAAGTGCCGGCCGTCTGACTGGCGCCGGCGATGACCGTCAAGGTTGTGGCCGAGGCGGCCGATACGTTTACGTCGCCACTGGTGCCGCTGATCGTGCCCGTCACCGTGTCGGTGGCGGTGACGGTCTGGTTGCCGGAAGTCTTGAGTGTCACACTGAACGTGTCGACGCCCGCGTTACCCGCGCCGAAGGTGTAGTCGCCCGGCAAGGTCGCGGCGCCGTCGGTGCTGGTGAAGTGGACTGTGCCGACGTAGGCGGTGGCCGTGTTGCCGTAGGCATCGAGCGCGGTGACGGTGACGTTGAAGCTCGTTCCCGCCGTGGCGCTGGCCGGCGCGGTGACCGACAAGTGCGTCGCCGAAGCGGCCGCGACCGCGACGGAGCCGCTGGTTCCGGTGATCGTGCCCGTCACGGTATCGGTGGCCGTCACTGTTTTATTGCCCGACGTCTTGAGCGTCACGCTGAAGACGTGTGCGCCCGCGTCGCCACCGACGAAGGTGTAGTTGCCGGGCAACACGGCCTGGCCGTCGGTGCTGGTGAAGGTGACCGTGCCAGTATAGGCGGTGGCCATGTTGCCGTAAGCGTCTTTGGCGGTGACCGTGACGTTGAACGACGCGCCGGCGGTGGCGGCGGCCGGCGCGCTGACGCTCAGCGTGGTCGCCGAGGCGGCCGAAACGGCAATCGCGCCGGTCGTTCCGGTGATGGTGCCGGTCACGGTGTCGGTGGCCGTGACCGTCTGGTCGCCGGCCGTTTTCAACGTCATGCTGAAAACATGCGCCCCGGCATCTCCACCGACATACGTGTAATTGCTGGGCAGCACGGCCGCGCCATCGGTGCTGGTGAGTTGGACCGTTCCGGTGTAGCCCGTAGCCGTATTTCCGTAAGCGTCCCGGGCGGTGACGGTGACATTGAACGACGTGCCGGCCGTCTGGCTGGCGCCGGCCGTGACCGATAACGTCGTGGCCGCGGCGGCCGAGACGGTCACGTTGCCGCTGGTGCCCGTGATCGTGCCCGTGACCGTGTCGGTCGCCGTGATGGTCTGGTTGCCGGCCGTTTTCAGCGTCACACTGAACGTTTGCGTGCCGGCATTACCGCCGCTGAAGGTGTAGTTGCCCGGCAGCACCGCGGCGCCGTCGCTGCTGGTGAACGTGACGGTGCCGAGATAGTCCGCGATCGTGTTGCCGTAGGCGTCCTGGGCCGTCACGGTGAGATTGTTGAAGGCCGTGCCGGCCGCCGCGGTGGCGGGAGCGCTCACCGCGAATTTCGAGATCGACGCCGTCGATACCGAAACGGCGCCGCTGGTGCCGGTGATCGAACCGGTCACGGTATCGGTCGCCGTGACTGTCCGGTTGCCGGCCGTCTTCAGCGTCACGCTGACGGTCTTGGTGCCGGCGTCGCCACTGACAAACGTGTAGTCGCCGGGAAACACGGCCTGGCCATCGGTGCCGGTGAAATGCACGGTCCCTGAATAACCGGTCGCGACGTTGCCGTAGGCGTCATAGGCCGTGACGGTGACGTTGAAGGCCGTGCCGGCCGTCGCGCTGGCCGGTGCGCTCACCGTCAATGTCGTCGCCGAGGCGGCGGCGACGGCGACGGTGCCGCTGGTACCGTTGATCGAGCCGGTGACGGTGTCGGTCGCGGTCACCGTCTGGTTCCCGGCGGTTTTCAGGGTCACGCTGAAGGTTTTGCTGCCGTTGTCGCCGGCCACGAACGTGTAGTCGGCTGGCAGCACGGCCTGGCCGTCGCTGCTCGTGAAGTGGACCGTACCGGTATAGCCGGCGTTGGTGTTGCCGTAGGCGTCTTTGGCCGCGACGGTAACGTTGAAGCTGGTGCCGGCCGTGGCGTTTGCCGGGGCGCTGACCGAAAGGTTCGTCACGGCCCCCGGCGAGGTGACGATCGTGCCACTCGTGCCGCTGATGCTGCCGGTGACCGTGTCGGTGGCGGTGACCGTCTGGTTGCCGGAGGTCTTTAGCGTGACGGTGAAACTATGGACGCCGTTGTCGCCGCTCACATACGTGTAATTGCTCGGCAACACGGCCTGGCCGTCGGTACTTGTGAAGTGGACGGTGCCGGTATAGCCCGTCGCCGTGTCGCCAGACGCGTCTTCGGCCGTGACCGTCACATTGAACGACGTGCCCGCCGTCGCGCTGGCCGGCGCGCTGACGACGTACTTCGAGGCCACGACGGCTGTCGCGATCGAGCTGGAAGTGCCGGTGACGGTGCTGTCATAGACATCGCTGGCGGTCACGGTCTGGTTGCCGACGGTTTTCAGCGTGACGCTAAAGGTGTGTACGCCGGCATCGGCGGTCGTGAAGGTGTAGTTGCCGGGCAGCACCGCGGCGCCGTCGGAGCTGGTGAAATGCACGGTGCCTGTATAACCGGCGTCGGTCGAGCTCGAGGCCGTTTCGGCGGTGACCGTAACATTAAACGCGGTGCCGACCGCGGCGTTGGCTGGCACGGAACTGAACACGAGATGCGTCGTCGGGTCGGCCCGATAGGTGGCGATACCCGCGGCGTATGGAGCTGACCAGTTTAATGTGCCGTTGGCGTTGTAGCCACCAGTCGAGGAAACAATCTCAAATTCCGGCTCGATGGTTACGTCGCCCGAACCGTTCGAAGTACTGACGCCTGCGGCTCCGTACCATCCGCTGCCCGCCGAAAACGAATCGCTGGTCGTACCGGTTTTTCCAACGGCGCCTTGCAGCAACTCGCTGGCTTGTGATGTCGTGGACGTGCTGCCGGAGGAGGGATTCGAGCTACTCCCCGTATTCGTGCTTGTCTTGTCTAGCGCCGTGGGGGCCAGCAAACCATCAAATTCGCCGGCCACCAACGCCTTGGCGGTCGTGGTGCTGGGAAACGAAACGGTGATCGTGCCACCGACCGGGATCTCCGCCACGCCGTTCGACGAAAAGATCAGTGTCCGGACATTTCCGGAGTTGTCGACGTCGACGTCCTTGGTGTACGCATTGCCGGCGCTGTCGGAGGCGGTCACGGTGCCACTGACGCCGGACATGGCCATGAGGATGAACACGCTGTGGCCCGCCCCCACCGCGGTGCTCACGGTCATGGACAGGCTGGTTTGCCCCGACTGCCACTGTGTGACAGACCCGATTTCTTGAATGCCGGTGATGGCCTTCAGCATCCGGCGATCTTCGAGCCACTCGAAGCCGAGGTTGTTCTTCTTGCGCCGCGCGCGGCGCGGCGCAGCCTTGCGCTTCTCGCGCGAGGCTGGACTGAACCAGCGTTCCCAGAACGTGGAAAACAACATTACAGCAGTATCAAAGGCATGCCGTGCCCGGTCGGCCCGCACAAAATGGATTCACGCTGCCCGAATCCGCTTCGCACCACCGAGCACGATATTTTAAGGTGGGGTAGCTACGCAAAAGTTATCGACCGCCCCAGTGGCGGTTCGCAACCACGCCGAAGCTTTTTCGGGTCGGCCCGACTTTATGAAGAACGCGGCCTGTGCCGAAAGCCGGGTTGAAGCCGGCGGACGGGGTTTTGTCGCCCTGCAAGACCGTGGAGGATAGCCTTGTGGGTTGCCCGTAGGGTGGGACCAGCGAGCTTGCGAGCGCCGGCCCACCGTAATCGACGGCGCCATCGCGGTGGGCCGGCGCTCGCAAGCTCGCTACGGCCAATTCGTGGCGGTCTTGATCCCGCACTCAACTTCGCGGCCTTTCATAGCCGATCTGACCGATAGGGAAAAGTTTGCCTATCGAGCAGCACCTGAATGCCAGCGACCGCGATCAAGCCGGCCTCCGCGATTGCTCCGCCGACGGAAACCGCGGCGCGCATTGGCCAGTGGCAACTCGTGCGAATGATTGGCGAGGGGCAGCTCTGCCGCGTCTATGCGGCCCGGCCGGTTTCGCAGGCCGCCGAGCGGGCCGCGGTCTATGCCCTCAAGGTGCTTTCCGATCGCTGGTCGGAAGATTCGGCGGCGATCGAAGTCTTGCGGCGCGAAGCGATCGTGGGCCGCACGCTCTCGCATCCCCATCTGGTGTCGGTGCTGTCGGCGCACGTGGCCGCGCCGCCGTATTTTCTGGTGATGCCGCTTTTGGAAGGCCTCGCGCTCTCGCAACGCCTGGCCGGCGGCGACCGCCTGAGCTTGCCGATGGCCCTTTGGATTGCCCGGCAGACGGCCGAAGCGCTCGACGCTCTGCACCAGGCCGGCTGGATGCACGCCGACGTCAAGCCGAGCAACCTGTTCCTTTCGCCCGACGGCCATGTGACGCTGCTCGATCTCGGCTTCGCTCGCCGGCCCGATGACACGACGAGCATCATCAATCGTTGCGTAACGGGCACGATGCACTACATCGCGCCGGAAATGATCACCTCGGCCTTGCGTCCGGACATTCGCAGCGACCTTTACAGCCTGGGAGCGACGCTCTACGAGCTGCTCACCGGACGGCCGCCCTTCGTCGCCCGCAGCTTGGAGCAGCTCGCCGACCTGCACCGGCAGGGCGAGCCGGAGCCGTTGCGGATGCTGACGCCGACCGTGCCCGCCACAGTGGCCCGCTTCGTGCATCAGATGCTGTCGAAGCAGCCGTTACGCCGCCCGCAGACGCCCACCGAGGTGATCGACCGGCTCGTGACGCTGGAAATCGAGACCTTCAATTTGCGGTAGGGCCGGACGGTAGGGCCGGACAGGGGCGGCCACGGCCGATCAAGCGAGCTATCCGAACGCGGCGCGCGTCCGCTCGACCAGCCGGTTGTCGGCCTCGCCCGATCCGCAAAGGCTGAACGCGCCCGCCGCCAGGTAGCGTCCGCGCCAGCCCGGCGAGATGTGGCCATAGTCTTCCAACAAAGCCGAGCTGAACTTGTAATCGTGCGGATCGTTGCCCTTGAAGAACACCAACAGCCGCGCGGCGTCGATGAACGCCTTGGCGTCTTCGTGGTCTTTCAAGTAGGCCAGGGTCTTTCGGGCGGCTGCCATGCGGTCGCCGCTGACATCGGCGAAAATCTCGCCCAGCGGATCGTTGGCGTCGGACACGGCAAGCGGCTCGATTTGTCGCAGATCAACCTCGGCCACTTTGCCTCGGCCTTGCATCGCGCCACGAAACAGCGCCACGAACGCCGCGCCTTGCAATAGCAATATGCGTCGCGTGGCGTCATCCGGGTTGGCCTGGAAGGCATAGTGCAGCGCGTTGGCCGAGGTGACCGCGTGCAGCGAAACGATGCCCGGCTGCCGCGGCAACAACTCGCCCGATCCGACCAGCACGGCGTCCCAAACCGATTGTGGCGCCACGCCGCGGTTGAGCATCTCGATCACCTGTTCGCAGGCCTCGTCGGGCGAACCGTTGTGCAGCGTGGTCAAAAGCTCGCCGGTGGCCTGGCCGTCGAGTTTGCCTTGTTGCCAGTCCGCGCGAAGCTTCTGCGACCGCTCGAGGTTTTCGCGGCCCGGCCGGTCGGCATCGAGATCGTTCTGGGCCGGGTTGCCGTCTTCGTGTTGCAACAGGGCGTAAGCCAGCGACCGCAGCACGGGTTCGGCGTACTGCCAGCCGATCGAATCGAGCGTGCGCCAGCTATTGGCGACGAAAATCGCCTTGTGGCCGATGGCCCGGAAATCGCGGCAGCCAAGGCGTGAAAACAACTCATAAACCTCAGCCGGCTTGGCGGTGCGCGCCAGTCCCGCGGCGGCGGCGTCGGCCTTGGCTTCGTCCCAATCGTTCATGGCCTCGATGAACATCGCCTTGGCCTTCGCGGCATCGGGCACGGCGCTTTCGTCGACGGGCCCCATGGTCCAGTCTTTCTTGCCGCGCTGTTCGTTTTCGCGGCGGTCTTGGGCCTGGGCGCTTTTGAAATAATCGAGAGCCCAGAAGATCGGCAGCCAACGGTGTTCCGGGGGTGACGAGAGGCTGGCCAGATGCGCCGAGTTGACGACCAGCACGGCATGGAACTTAAAGCCCACGCTGGGCCTCGGCTCGACGTTCCGCACGCCGGCCAGCAGCAGCGCGGCGAGCACCTCTTTGTAGCTCGTGCCGCCTCGAATGCGGCCGGCCAACTCTTCGAGCAACCGCTCGCGGGGCGTCTCTTCCAGCAGCCTCACCAGCGGCCCGATGTCGGGCGACAACGGCACCACGCTCGGCTCGGACTTGGCTTCTTCCGCCGAGACCGCCGGCAGCCGGGCGAGAAAGCCGAACTCGGAAAGCCCCGACAAAGCCCCGCCCGCCAACGCCGCTTCGATAAACCGCCTGCGCGATTGCTTCGACATGACTGGTCCTCCAGATTGCTTAAGGGAGTGCGCTGCCCACGACGGTTCATTGTACGATCGGCCTCCATCGCGGGCGATAGAGCCATCAAACGTATCCCGGAACATCCGCCTTCTCCGAGGTAATCATTGCTGCTGCACCATGGCCGAAACAACCTGGCGCGCGGCCTCCGGGAATACGACGATCAACGGATGATCGTCCGCGGGTTTCCAATCTTTGATGCATTCTGAAAGGAGATCCAAGTAAACCCACAAGTCATCTGCGCCGAGTTGCGGCAATTCCGAGTGCAGAATGACCACGCGACGCTGCTTAATCCAAGACAGGTCTCGAAGGCAGTCGAAAAGTGCGTCCCAGTTCTCACCGAAATAGTCGGGCAATCGCAATTCGTGGCGCAAGATACTGAACAACTTCGCGCGCGTACGAATGCCTGAGCCGACGTGAGCGATCAGGTCATCGCCCACGTTCAACTGTAAAGGGCGACTGTCAAAGGATAACTCCGAGAGGACGGACTCCATTGTAAATCTCCTTCATTTGACCCGCATGAATGTCTTGTAATGGTCACTCGTGCAATATACTTCCCCACCCTGCCCAACGACTACCCTTTGACCTCCGGGCCCGCTCGCGCCAGGTGTCAGATGTACATATTCTCGGTCATAGCCACGCGGTTGGCCTGGTAGCAGTCCTTCGCGATTGCCGAACACCGACCCGTCATTGCGATGCGGGAACTTTTCGCCCTTGGCGATCCGCTCCAGAGTGCCTTGCAACTCTGGATGTTCCGGCAATGAAAGGTCTATCGCCGGATTTGGCGTCTTCGCGTCGGCGGCCGGTTTCTTCTTGGGCGGTAGTTCCGACTTCTTGGGCGGCGGTTCCGACTGCTCCGGTGGAGGCGCTTCTTCACCTTTCGGCCGTGGTTTCCCCTTCAACTTTACGCGGCTCGCTCTTCGAAGCAGCTCGAAGAATGCGATCACGCCGACGATGGCGATGGCCCGCGCCAGATGCTCGGCGCCTTCGTCGATTTCCTTCTCGGTGCCGGCCGTGGAGATCACCACCAGAAAATTTCCGAGTTCCAAGGAGAACGGCAGGATTGCCGTGCCGAGAGAACTCCAGTTAGGGCCAGCCCACCGCAGTAATTATCACCCCTGGCAGCAGAAAGTTGCTCGAAATTCGCGTCGCGCCCCAAACAGTTCGGCGAGACATTTTCTGCGCCCCGGGCCGGCGGGCGGGCCAGAAAGCCGAATTCTGAAAGCTCCGACAAAGCTCCGCCCGCCAACGCCGCTTCGATAAAACGTCTGCGCGATTGCTTCGACATGACTGGACCTCCAGTTTGCTTGAGGGAGTGCGCTGCGCCCGATGCTTTATTGTACGGCAGGCCTCCGCCGCAGGCGACGGAGCGACGATCCGGGCCGAGCCGCGTACAGGAACACAGCCAACTTAATCGACAGTGGCCTGCGCCGGCTGGTGTTTGACGCCGAGCGCGGTACCGATTACGGCAAAAAGCTGAGCGGTATCGTAAGACTGATGTTACCGCGGACATCGGTTTGCGTATTCGTGCGGCCCGAAAACATGGGATTGGGTTGTGTGGTTTGCTTGATGCCCGCCGACGCGGCGATGTCGAGGGGAACGGAGCCGATGCGGGTCTTGTAATCAAGCGTGCCGCTGACGCCCTTGGTTTCCTTTTGCCGGTCTTTTTCGAAATCGGCTACAAGGCCAACGTTGAGCCCGTCGGCATTGCGTTGGATTCCCAGCGAGAGCGAATATTTGTCGGCCAGCGGGTCGGCATGGGCGGTGGCGGGCAGCGTCCATTGGCCGATTGGTATCTTGGTCTGCAACGCGCCTTGCAACGTCGTCAGCTTCCCGTCGGTCACGTGAACGGTGACGCTAAAGTCGGTGTTCGGGAGCGGTTTCCATTTGCCGGTATCGACATAGGTCTTCAGGCCCAGATCGCGCGTCGAGGGCTTGAAGACGGGGTTGGCGGAGCCGAGCTTAAGCTGACCGAGGCTGATGGTGGGCAGGGCGTCCTTGGCCAGCGAGGTGGCCCAGTCGGCCGGAGTGTCGCCCGTCTTTGTCAAATACATCACCGTGGCGCCTCCCACGGCCAGCCCGGAGGCGACGACGATCAAGAGCGCCTTGTGTTCGTCGATCCAGACGCCGACGACCGATTTTTCGTAGGCGCATTTCAGGTCATTGAGGCTGTTTTGCACGCGCTGGTACTGCCCGGTGTTCTTCACCTGGGAGACAAGTTGCTTGCTTCCCGCATCGGTCGCCGCTTTGCCCAGCGCGGAGCCCAACTGGTTGGCGGCATCGTTGGCGCTGGGCAATTTCCCCTGCTGCTGCTCCTGCAGAAACGCCTTACCCTGCTTGTCGAGGGCGTCCTTGATCGCCTTTTGAACGTCATCGCTTTGGAGCACCTTGACGATTTGCGCCGGCCCGTTTTTCGCCTCGTAATCAACCAGATCGAACGCCAACGCGACCGTTTCGACTGCCGAACCGGGTAGATCGGTGCATGTGTTTCCCATTTGCAAGAACTCCAGTTAGGGCCAGCCCGCCGCAGTGATTATCACTCCTGGCAGCAGAAAGTTGCCCGAAATTCGCGCCGCGCCACAAACATTTCGGCGAGCCCGTTCCTGCGGCGCGGGCCGGCGGCCGGGCCAGAAAGCCAAACGCGGAAAGCCCCGACAAGGCCACGCCCGCCAACGCCGTTTCGATAAACCGTCTGAGAGATGGCTTCGACATGACGGGTCACCGCCTAATGACCACGCTTACTCGGCGTTCATGTCAATACCCGGTGTAATGCCGGCTCCGTCCCTCCCGTCAGGATCGAAACCCGGTGGGATGCCCTCAGCCATACTTCGGGGCACATGCATCGTGTGACCATCTAAAGGACTTCTCACATCAATCATGGGTTCGATGGGTTCCGTTTCACCGCGGGGACGGCGGTAATACTCTCGCAAGGCGCGCACAAACTCTTGTACCTCCGTGCCAGCGAGCTCCTTGTTTGCGTCAAGACTCTCTGCGAACCCCCGGAGCCGCTCAAGCGTTGACTCGTCCGTGGAGGAGTCGGAGGGAGGCCCCACCGTCGTTTGTTGCTGGAGGAGCCCTTCCCCCCAATGTTCCCCCCAATAACCGGTCACAAAACCAGGCGGGCGCGATCGCGAATCTGGCGGAGGCAGGCGCGGCCCGAAGCCAAAAGTCTTCGCGTAGCGTGCCGCGATGGACTTGTGAAACAGCGCCTGTAGCGTGGGCGTCATTGGGAGTGCATACCCCGCGTCCCAGGCGACGGTTATCAGATCCGGGATCGAATCATCGGAAACGCCGCCGCGCCTCAGTTCCTTGATGACAAAGTCGGTCCACTTGGGATCGGTAGACGTACGATGAGCGTGAATGCGGTAAAGAGTCACGCCGAGAACGTAGACCGGATCCTCATGACAGACACCGGCATTATCGAAAACGCCCATTCCTTTTCTCCGTGCAATCAACCTATCAGAACCGTTGGGCATCCAAGCACAATCACTCCCCCGTGTGCCGTCATGTCGCCCAAGCGCGCGGCGGGCTGGCCGCCGATCAGCACGGTGAAGCTTCCCAAGGCAATCACGTCGGGCGGACCGACGCAAACGGCCATGTCGCCCACCCGGGCCGCCGGTAGTCCGCCGATCAACACCGTCGGTGCGCCCGGCGCGGCAATCGGGCCGCCCACGTGCGGCACAATGCCCGTCACCATCGGGCAAACGTGCATGTCCGTCAGTCGTGCGGCAGGTTGTCCCATCGTGAATCCGCTCCTTTCAAGCGTTCTTGCCGGGCATCACAACGTCCGTACCCGGCGCGGCCCAGGGCGCCACTGCCGGCAGTCCCGCGCCGCTGATCTCGAATAAGTGTCCGCGCGCGTCATGCCTCAAATGGTAGCCGTGGTTGCCAATCCTGATCGTGTAGTGGTTCGTCTGATCTTTTTCACTCGTGTGCGAACCCGCCTGGACGACCCACTCCTCGTCGGCCATCATCGCCAGCAGCTTGTTGCTGTTGACGCGGACGGCAACGTGGCGGTGAAAACGGCTCCCCTCCACCAACAAGTCGACGACGCCGTCGACGCTCGGACGCCGATCGCCGAAGCAATTGCCGTAAAGCGACCCATTACGCCGCGCCGCTTGAATGATCTTTTGATCTACCATCCGCAGGTTTCCGCATCACGGATCCATCTTTAAAAGCACTGGCCGCGTCGCCCGCTGGTGAGCGAATCGAACTATGCCTTCTCAAATCATTTCCATACGTCTTGGCCGCTGGCCACGGCGATGCCTTGTTCCAAAAAACGCGGGTACTTCTCTTCGGCCTTCTCGGGCTGGCTGACGACCGCCGCCATGAGCACGGCGCCCGCCACGGTGCGGGCGGTCAGGTCGTCGGCGGGCGGAACGACCGGCACATCGGGCGGCGCCAAACTGCCGCCGCTGAAGAACACCGCCAGCGCGACGCAGCCCGCCGGGGTTTTCAACTGGGCCTTCTCCGACGCGGCCATCGCCGCGCGGCGCAGCTCCTCGCTGGGCTGAGCACACCAACGCTCAGTCACTTCCAGCGCCGATTGCTGCTCCGGCGTCGATGCGGCGCCGGCCACCAAGCGGGCGCAGCGGGCGGCCCACCAGATCGCTTCGCGCTTGGGCAACGCGTAGGCTAAAAAGCGGACCGCGTCGAGGAACTGCCGCTCGCCGATGAGCCGTTCCAGGAACGCCGCGGGCGCGATGCCCTCGCGCGGCAGCAGCTTGGCCTGCTCGCCCAGTTCAAACCGGGCGCAGATCTCCGCGGCCGTCTTGGCTTCGACTTTATTGAGCGGTGGAGGGGCCATAAGCAGATTCCGGGATTTCGTTAACGATTTGAAACCTTGCTCGGATTCTCTTCAGCGCGTCTTCGTCGTCGCTCAACACATCGAAGCCCGAGCTGTCAACGGCATAGATGACCAGCCAGGGCGTTTTGGCCGTCCCACGAAACGCTCGAAATTCTCCCTCGATTACCTGCGAGACGTTTCCCGCGAGCGCTGATAACATCTTGCCGTCGATGGTCCGTCGTTCCGCCGAAAGCTGCTGCAACCTTTCAGCATCGCCGCCGCCCAAAGCTTCGACGTGTGATAGGCTCCAAGTGCTCTCATCCGCCGCGCCTCCCAACGCGGCCAGAATGTCGACGAGGTCGAAGCTCAGTACGTGACGTTGATCGAAATCAGCAATGGAGACGCCGCGCATAAAAACTCTCTGATTGAATGATACAGGCAATGTCGTCACGGGGAAAGATTTTCAGGGCCTCCTCGTTTAAGGCCGGATTTGGGCCCAAGCTGAGGATCGTTTGCAAAAAACCGATGTTGATGCGGCGGTCCGGGGTGCCCAGCTCTGGGCACCCCGGTTGGATAAGTCGGGTTTGTGAAGTCGATATCGCGCACCGGATTCCCCGTAGCGTCAAATTCACGTGCTTGGTAGGTTCGTTGGTTCACCAAATCCATCCGCAATCGTGAGTGCGGCCCGGTCGCGCGCGGATCCGGCCCGGAGATTCTCGGCGGTTGTTGGCCTTCGAAGACTTTGGTGCCATCGGCGTAAATCGACCGAATACGTGCCGCCGTCGTCACTCGTTTGTCGTCCTCCTGTTTATTTTCACCCGATCATCGTAATCCCGCCCTGAATCTGTGTCATCGCGCTGCCCTGCACCTGCGTCATCATTCCTTTCACCGCCGTCTGGATCTGCCCTTCGACGCTGACCATCATCCCCTTGATGGTCACCCCCATCTGGTCGATCGTAATGCTGTTCTGGCCCACTTTGAGCGTGATCGACTGCATGGCCTCGGTCGAGCTGGCGCCCAGATCGAGCTTGGTCGTTTGGTTGCCCATCTTGATGGCCAACGAGTCGTTGCCCATGCTGATCACGACCGCGCGGTTCCCCTGCTTGATATTGTGGGTGTCGTTGCCGGTATCGACATTGACTAAGCGGTTCCCCTGCTTGACGTTGTGGGTGTCGTTTCCTTGATCGACGTTGATCGTGCGGTTTCCCTGTTTGATCGTCACCAACTCGTTGCCGGTCTGCACCGTCTCGGTGCGGTTGTGATAGACGTCGATCGTCTGGCTGCCGTCCTTGGCGTTTCCGGCGCCGGCGCCCACTTTGAGCGAGTGGTTGTTCCAGATTTCGACCGTGCGGCTGCCGTCTTGGGTGTATTGCGTATCGCTGGTGCCGACCTTGAGCGTGTCGTTGTTCTCGACCACGCAGTTGAAGTCTTTCTCGGCGTGGAAGTAGACTTCCTCCGAGCCTTTTTTGTCTTCGAATCGCAGCTCGTTGAAGTTGTTGCTCTGGCCCTGGAGAGTGCTGCGCGACAGGATGCCACTTTGCGTCTTGTTGTCGGGCAAGGTGTAGGGCGGCATCATGTCGGCGTTGTAGACGCTGCCGACAATGATCGGCTGGTCGGGGTCGCCCTCCTGAAAGGCGACCAGCACCTCCTGACCGACGCGGGGAATATGCACCGCGCCCCATTGCTTGCCCGCCCAGATCGAGCCTACCCGCACCCAGCACGAGCTTTGAGCGTCGTTCTTCCCCTCGCGGTCCCAGTGGAATTGCACCTTCACACGGCCGTACTTGTCGGTGAAAATCTCGTCGCCCGGCTGGCCGACCACGACCGCGGTTTGTGTGCCGTTGATGACCGGCTTGGGCGTCCTGCGCCGCGGGCGAAACGGCAACGCCGACGGGATGCAGGTGAACGAATTGTGGTAGCGGAAGCCCTCCCCGGAACCGCTGCGGTAGTTGGCCGGCAAGTGGGCCGAGTGCTGCACGCCGGTGACCACGTATTGTCCGTCGGCCGAAAAATGCCGTTCGAGCGAGAACTTATAACCGCTGGTCCACTGCCGGCAACCGCTGGCGGCGTGGATCAAAAGGCTCTGCAAGGCTTCTTCCTGCATGCGTAGCTCGACGGTCCGCTTGTTGTCTTGAAAAATCTTCTGCACGTCGCTGGCCCGGTCGCCGCCGCCGGGGTCGATGCCGTCGAATCGCTGGGCATATTCGCCCGGATAGTCAAAAAGCTCCAGCTTGTCGTTGCCGCCCACTTTGAGCTTGTGGGTGGTTTTGCCCACCGCCACGCTTTCCTGGATCGTTTTATCGGCCTCCACGTGTTTGTGCGGCAACTCAAAACAATGGTCCCAGAGCGTGTATTTGCCGCTCCGCAGTTGCTGCGACTTTTCCCACTCGTGAACGCGGTCTTCTTTCCGCAAATGGCCGGCGTCGACGACGTCAAAGATCACCTTGTTCTTGACGGGCATATCCGGATGGCTTTGCGGCGTGTTGGCCACGACCATCGTGTGCCCGTTGGACGTGTGCTTGAAAAAATAGTAGATGCCCTCTTCTTCCATCAAACGGCTGGCGAAGTTGAAATCGGTCTCGCGGTATTGCACGCAATAGTCGCGGGGCTGGAAGGTGCCTTGGAGCTCGTAGCTCACGTCGAGTCCCGTGAGCACGGCCTTGAGGATGTCGGGCACCGATTTCTGCTGGAAAGTGCGGCTTTGGGCCTTGTGCGTCAGCAGCCAGAACTGCGGCACCATTTCCAGGCGATAGGCGGTGAACACGGCATCGCGGCCAGCCTGGCTGAGACGGCTGCAGATGCCCGAAAAGTAACGCGACTCGCCGCTGGGCAGCGCGAGCTGCACCGAGGTCTTCTGCCCCAGCAGCTTGTCGAATTCGACTTCGGTCTTGTTCTCAGCCAGCAGGTCGAGGTGAAAGCTGAACAGGCGAGAGAGGGCCTCGCTGCCCGACAATCCGACCAAGAGCAGCTTGTCTTTGCCCAGGGGGGTGGTGACCGACATGGGCCGGTTCGCTTGGCTATACGTAACGGTGGACATTATGTCTCCTCGTGGGCGCGGCGGGTCAACACGGGCCGCGCAAGCTGATTATCGAAGCGGGGCGGACCGGGTTGCGTGAATTCTTCTCAACGACCACCGCGTACGGTTTATGATTCGACGTAGTCGATGCGAAACGGCTTGTTGGTGATGAACACGACCGTGACATCGCCCTCGGCACTGGCCCCATGTTCCATGATCTGGCCTTCAGGAAACCAGACGAAGCTTCCAGGGCCGTAGCTTCCCTGGTGCGTGACCAGCGTCCCTTCGAGCACATACATGCCGTGACCGCAGGGGTGTGTATGGCTGGGATTGATCGTGCCGGCCGGATATCGCACCAGGCGGACCAGCATGCCCGTCTCTGGGTCGCTGAACAGCTCCTTGCGGAAGATGGCGGCGCCCACGTGCTCGTTAAAACGCTCCTCCCAGGGAATCGCATTGGCGTCTACGTGCAGCACGGAATGATGGTCATTCATGCCGCTCAGTTTGCCGCGCCGGCGGAGTCGGTGCAAGCCTTCGTGCTTCCTGCAGCATATTGCAAAAGAGAGCCCCCTGGCCGATGGCGTCGTCCAAGGCCACGTGCGTGTGGGGCAGCTCGTCGAACCAACGCTTGGGCATGTTCCTTTTCGTCGAGTTGCGATAGCCGCGGCCGAGCAGCGCCATGGCGAAGGTTTTGATGTCCAGAGCCGAGTGCGAGAAGGGGCTCTCGCCGGTAAAGCGGATCAAATACCAATAGACGAACATGAAGTCGTAAGCAGCCGGATAGGCGACGAATACCGGTTTGCCGGGCAACGAACGCACCCACTGCAAATAGTCGTGCATCGCCCGCTCGGGCGGTTGGGCGTCGCGCCGGCACGCCGCCCAGGCCTCCGGCTGCGACTGCCACCAGGCGGCGGTGCGCGGGTCGGGCTTCGCGTCGGGCAACGTCTCCAGATTGCGGCTGAAGGTGCTCACCAGCGTCTTGTCGGCGGTAAAGGCGGCCGAGGCAAAGCTGAGCATGGAGTGCGGGCCCGGAATCGGGCCATCGGCCTCGATATCGGTGCTGACGTAAATCTCTTGCGACATGGCGCTATTGCCGCCCGGCCGCGATGTCGTAGCAGAGAATGTGGTCTTGCTCGCGTAGGAAGAGCTTGCCGCCGGCGATCACCGGATGGGCCCAGCTCGGCCGTTCGCCGCTGCCGGGCACGGTAAATGAGCCGACTTCCTCGTACTGCTCCGAATCGGCTTTCACCAGCGACATCTGGCCGTTGGCGAAGTGAATGTAGAGGCAACCGTCGGCGGCGGCGATGGCGGCCGAGCCTTGCCCCGATCCGCGCTGCTGCGGCCACTTGTTGTCGCCGGTCATCAACTCGGCGCAGAACAGAGCGTTGGAATCTTCCTTGCCGCCGTAGAGATAATCGCCCACGAGCACCACGCCGCCGTGCTTACTGCCCAAGTCCTTCTTGAGCGGATAGACCTCTTCGACTTTGACCTCTTCATCCGCTTGCGGCACCTGCCGCAACAGCGCGCCGCCGCGGCCGTAGCCGGCCGTAAAGAACACCAGGTCGTCGCGCGCGATCGGCGTGGGAATGACCGCGGTCGTCTTTTCGATGTCGTAGGTCCAAAGCAGCTTGCCGTCGTTGGCCCGAACTCCCAAAGGTCCGCTGGCCGTCGTCTGCACGTAGACCGGCGTGGAACCGATTTTCGAGGGCACGATCGAGGCGTGTCCCGCGCCGCGGTCGCCGGGCCGCGAGGTCTTCCAGATCAACTCGCCGTTGGTCTTGTTCAGCGCGACCATCGTCGCCGTCTCGCCGCCGGGCGTGCAGATCAGCCGGTCGCCGTCGATGAGCACCGACTCGCTGTAGCCCCAACCGTCGCCCTTTTTGCCGCCGAAGTCCTTCTGCATGTTTTTCCGCCAATGTTCGCTGCCCGACGCGGCGTCGCAACAGACCAATTCGCCTTGCGCGGTCAGGGCAAAGACGCGGTTGCCGTCGACAGTGGGAGTCGATCGGGAGCTTTGCCAGTTCGGCTGGCCCTTGTCCCAGGGGGCGCCGGTCTTCCGTTGCCAGAGCGGCTTGCCCGTGGCTCGGTCGAAGGCCAGCAGGTATTCGTCCTCGTCGGCGGCAATCGAAGTCGTATCGCCGAGCGTGTAGATGCGGTCGCCCACGACGGCCAGACTGGCGTATCCGCGGCCGGTTCCCGCCACGTCCCAGACCAGCGGCGGCCCGCCGTCGGGCCACTTCTGCAACAGCCCGGTTTCGGTCGAAACGGCGCTGCGGTCGGGGCCGCGAAACGACGGCCAGTCGCGGGCAAGAGCGACCGTCAGTGTGCCAATCAAGGCAGTCGAGACGCAGAAGAAGAGGATCACGTGAAAGCGGAAGACACGCATAGGGGTACTCGTAGAGCGGGGTAGAGCCTGTTGGGGTGGTTGGCCTGACGGTGGGATCGCCTGACCGGTGGGAGCCGGACAGTGCGACGGCTCTATTTTCCCGGCTTTCGATGGTTTTGCAAGTCAAAGGGTTCAGGGTTCAGGGTTCAGGGTTCAGGAATACTTGGATTGACCTTGCCTGACGCCTGACGCCTCAAATCGGTGGGCCTGCGCTCGCTAGCTCGCTTGCCCCACCTTACGGCCCCAACGGATTACAGCAGATTCCTTTGGCTTGCCGCCTGGCTGGAGGAACCCGCCATGATGGCCTGTAGATAGGGGTTCATCGTCTGCGCCCAGACCTCGTAGCCCGCCGCGTTCGGATGCACGAGGTACTGCTGGAAGAGCGCGGCGTTGATGGTCCCATCGGCGCGGGTGAAGGCGGGACCCATGTCGAGATAGAAAACGTTCTGGCCGTCGGCCAGTTGCTGAATCAACTGATTGGTGGCAGTGATTTCCTGGCGGAACGAGCTGTCGGGCGACGTTTCCAGGGCCGGCAAGATGCCCAGCACCAGGATCATCGTGTCCGGCAGCATGTCGCGCAGCGTCGCGACAATCGACGCCACGCCGGTGGCCACGTCTTGCGGACTGTCGCCGAACGCCAGATTGTTGATGCCGATCATCAGGACGACGACTTTGGGAGAGTTCTCGCCCAAGTTGCCGTGCTCGATCCGCCAGAGCACGTTCTCCGTTCGGTCGCCGCCGACGCCCGCGTTAAGCGCGTTCAGGCCGGCGTAGTTCTGCGCCCAGACGGTCGCGCCCGCGTTCTGCCAATAGGCGGTGATCGAGTCGCCGAGGAACACGACCTGCGAATTGTCCTTTGCGGCATGGGCGTCGATGTTGGCGTTTTCGCTCTGCCACAACGAAGTGGGCACCGGTTCGGGCACGACCGTGGGCGGCACCCCGGTTTTCTGTTGGTAGTACTGGTTCGCGTCCATCAATTGCATCACCAGCGATTCGTCGGTCGTCTGTCCGGCGCCAAGTTGCGCCGCCCAATAGCTCACGCTGGCGTCGTCGGGCGTCGCGCCCCAGTAATGGAGGT
>Ga0307372_10000556_pt1 | contig 66298 bp, 57 predicted proteins | sample OX1MG_FD_202533 | JGI IMG/M metagenome (GOLD analysis project Ga0307372, IMG submission 202533) | Soil microbial communities from Risofladan, Vaasa, Finland - OX-1 | ecosystem: Environmental > Terrestrial > Soil > Coastal area > Acid sulfate soil | place: Finland: Risofladan, Vaasa | collected... | reverse complement strand
TCGCCAAATTGCCCGCTACATTCGTCAGTACGCCAAACGCGCAAAGCCGATCCGGTGGCAATACACCGATCTGCGTCGGCGCTACACCGCATGATTTACATTTCACACGGACAGTCCACTAGGAGCCAATCTAGATGCATTCTTCCAGGGACTCGAGCGGCAGCGGCTGGGGGTCTTGGATGTCGCTGTAGGCAGCGCGCGGGCGGTTGGCCTCGAGGTAGTGGCGGTGGGCGCGCTCCCAGGCCTGGTCGTCGGGGGGGCCAAACTGCTGGCGGTAGAGGGGGGTGCCGGGGAAGGCAAACACCGGCACCGGCTGCGACGCCCACACACCGGAGGCGATCAGATCGGCGCGCCAGGCGGCGATGGCCTGGCGGTCGTCGTCGGCATCGGCGATGAGGTTGGCCTGCACCCAGGGGATGTGGCGGCGGGCGGCGCGGAGCAGGGCCTGGAGGCGGTCGTTGCCCAGGCGGCAGCCCTTGCGGAAGCGCTGGCGGCCTTCCGGGGAGATGGACTCGATGCCGCACTCCAGCGAGATGCAGCCGGCGCGGCCCAGCGCCGCCAAGCTGTCCTCGTTCCACAGGTCCAGGCGGGTCTGCACGCCAAAGCCGACCTGGAGAGAGGCGAGCGCCTCAAGCAGGGCGGGGGTGGAGCGGCCGCAGCCGAAGATCTCATCAATAAAGTAGATGTAGTCGAAGCCCCGGCGGCGGAGGTTCTCGGCCTCGGCGGCGACGGTGGCCGCCGGACGCTCGCGGAAGCGGTTGCGGAACAGGGTTTTATTGCAGAAGGTGCAGGCCCAGGGGCAGCCGCGGCTGGCCTCCAGCTCGGCCCCCCGGCCGGTGCCAGAGAAGACGTGGTGGCGGTGCTGCCGCCGCTCCCAGGGGTAGCCGTCGAGGTCGAGCACCGGCAGCGCCGCCAGGTCGGCTTGGTGGAGGCCGGGATTTTGCCGCACAACGCCATCTTCGCGGTAGGCGATGCCCTCGACCCCGGCCCAGGGCGTGGTCGCCAGCCGCGCCAGCACTTGGTCGGCCTCGCCCCGCACCACCAGGTCGCAGCCGAGCTTGGCCAGCGCGGCGGCGGGAGTGGCCGAGCCATGGGGGCCGATCGCCACCGCCACCGCGCCCGGCGCCTGCGCGCGCAGGGCGCGCATCCAGAGCGCCGGGAGGCGGAGTTCCGGCTGCGGGCACCGCCAGAACAAGTAGGTGGGCGCGGTGGTCAGGGCGATCAGGTCGGGGACGAAAGCCCGCACCCGCGCGGCGGCGGTTGCCGGCGAGAGGTCTTCGAGATGGGCGTCGAGCAGGAGCGCCTCGTGCCCGGCCGCCTGCAACTGCTGGCGGGCGTAAAAGAGCTCCAGCGGAACGTGGGTGTCGGGGCAGCCGAAGTAGGTCGAGCCGGCGAAGGTCCAGTTGGGTTGCAGCAGGGCGAATTTCATCGGCTGGTCCTTTACAACGTGCCCGCCAGTTCCAGATCCCAGACGTGGCCGCGCCCGCTGGCGGGCCGGGGCTCGCAAACCCAAGTCTCCGGCTCGGGGTGGGACAGGATGGCCAGCCCGGCGCTGCGCAGCATGCCCGCGGCGGCGGCGGGGTTGGGGATCCACCAGTTGGTCTGGTCGCCGGCGTAGCTCTGCTCGATGAAGTACATGCAGGGGAAGCCGGGCTGCTCGAACGGGGTGTGGTTCCAAAAGTCGTAATCGGGATGGGGCGCCAGCGCCGGCTCGCGCCCGCGCAGCATGGTTTGGAAGACCAGGCGCCGCCGCGTGGCCTTGACCACCAGGTCGAGCGCATAGAGGGGATAGCGCAGGTGGTAGAACACCCCCAAGAAGAACACGTAGTCGAACTGCTGGCCCAGATCGCCCAGGGCATAAACCGAGAGGTGGCGCCACTCGACCTCGAGCCCGAGCACCTCGGCGGCAAAACGGGCTTGGGCGAGGTAGCGGAGGTCGGCGTCAATGCCGAGCACGTGGCGGGCGCCGCGGCGTTTGCACTCCAGGGCGTGAAAGCCGGCGTTGCAGCCGACGTCGAGCACCGTCAGCCCGTCCAGCCGCTGGGGAAGAGCCGGGCTGATGAGCCGCCACTTGGCGGCGGGATAGTCGCCCAAGGGGTGGTGGGGGGCGGTGGGGACGCCGTTGAGGTCCAGGTTTTGGAACCAATCCCCCAACGCGCCGATCTGCTGCCGGATGTCGGCCTCCGAGGTCAGCATGCCTTGTTGGAAGATGCACCTTAGGCCGGATAGGGCAGCTTAGCTGGAGGAGGGGGCAGCTCGGGAGTGGTGCCCGCGGGGTGCGGAACCTGGCGCGGAAGACGGCTGGACTAGGAGGCGCCGCTGGTGGGCTCGTGCAGGGCGGGATGTCTCGGTGCCAGCGGCAAGCCGCGAAGCGTCTTCACCAGCAAGTAGGGGTCGTCGGAGACGAGGGCGTCGGCGCCGGCCCGGGCCAGAAGGCGCATGCGGCGGGGCTGGTTGACGGTCCAGACCAGCACGCGCCAACCCTGGGCGCGGAGGCGGCGGACGTACCAGGCGGTGCAGGAGGCTTGGTGGGGGGCGATCCAGGTCACCGGGGCGCGGCGCAGGCGGCGCAGGCTGGCGGGGCGGCGCAGGTTGAGGCAGAGCGGCAGGTGGGGCGCCAGGGCGGCGAGGTGGCGCAGGGTGGGCGCGTCGAAGCTGCTGACCACAAAGCCGCGGCGCGGGGGCCAGCGTTCCAGCGTGGCGACCAGCGCGGGCACCACGGCGGGCGCCTTGATCTCGAGGTCGAGCCAGGCGCGGTCGCGGTAGCGGCGCAGCAGTTGCTCGAGCGTGGCCAAGCCGGGATGGAGGCGGCGCAGGGTGCGCAGCGGGGCCTCGGCGACGGGCACGCCGTCGCGGTTGTGGCGGAGCACGTCGTCGTGGTGGAGGACGATGCGCTGGTCGGCGGTGAGGCGGAGGTCGAGTTCGAGGCCGTCGCAGCCGGCGGCGAGGGCGCGGTCGAAGGCCGCCAGGGTGTTTTCGACCTCGCCCCATTGCGGCAGGCGATGGCCGCGGTGGCCCAGGAGCAGCGGAGCCGAGGGCGGGGTCAACGCGCGGCCCCGGCGGCGAGCAGGGCCTCGACCTGGGGGCGGCGGGGCAGGCCGGCGAGCGCGCCCGCGGCGCCGCAGGCCAGTGCCGCGGCGGCATTGGCGAAGCGCAGGCGCTGGGCGAGGTCCCAGCCCTGGAGCAGGGCGTAGATGTAGCCGGCGTGGAAGGCATCGCCGGCGCCGGTGGTGTCGGCGACGGGGACGGCGAAGGCGGGCGAGGCGATCGCCTCGCCGCCCTGCTCCCAGCCGGTGGCGCCGCGCTCGCCGCGGGTCACCACCACGACGCGGCGGGCCAAGGGCGGGGGCGGGGCGAAGCTCTCGGGCACCACCAGATGGTCAATCCAGGGCAGCAGCTCGGGGGTGTGGGCATAGTGGCAATCGAGGTCGCCGACGACGGGGATGCCGCGGGCGCGGGCGAGGCGGGCGGCGCGCAGGCAGGCGGGGCCGTCGCGGCCGTCGAACAAGAGCGCGGCGACGCCGTCGAACAGCGCGGGGGTGATCTCGTCGGGCTCGACCGCCAGGCGGGGATCGGTGGACCAGAGCACGATGCGCTCGCCGCTGGAGTCGCGCAGGATCCAGGCGGAGGCGGTGGGCACGCCCGCGAGAACGCGGCCGGGGGCGAGGTCCAGGTCTTCGGCGGCGAGGGCGGCGCGCAGGCGGCGGCCGGCCTCGTCGTCGCCGCAGCGCAGCAGAAAGCGCGCCTCCAGCCCCAGCCGTCGGCAGCCGACCAGGGCGCCGGCGATCTGGCCGCCGGCCAACTGGCGCTGCTCCAGCACCGGCGCCTTGCCGCCGGGCGCGGGCAGCCGCTCCAGCGTCAACTGCGTATCCAGGCAGGCGTTGCCCATGCCAAGCACCAGCATGGATTCAGTGTAGGGCATCCTCGCGGGGGTCGCGCCGCTTTGCCTGCCGGCAAAATCGGTGCGAAAGGCCGCGAGCCGGGGCCCCCAAGCCGCTTGCGGCTTGGGGTGGTCGTAATTCCGCAGGGGCAGACGCGCCCGTGGCGCGTCTGCGCCCCCGGGAAGCGAATTCGGCGCGGCCCCAGCGAGGCGCGAGCATGCCGCCCCGCGCTGTCACAGCGGGGCGGCTCACAAGCGGGACGCGCGCCGCACCGGCCTGGCGCTGCTACAGCCGGGCCGGGCAGGCGCGCTGGGGCCCGCGCCCACCATGCCGCGGGGGGTGGAGTTCCCGCCGGGCGGCAATCTCTTTTACAATCGTTGCGAGATGCCCCTCCCCCTGCCCCGCTTCGAAGATGTGCGCGCCGCGCGCGAGCGCATCGCCGGCCGCATCGCCTCGACCCCCGTGCTGCGCTCGCGCTCGCTGAACCAGGGCGTGGACGCGGGCGGCGGGGTGGAGGTGTTCGTCAAGTGCGAAAACCTGCAGCGCTGCGGCGCCTTCAAGTTCCGCGGCGCCACCAACTGCCTGCTGCAGTTGAACGAAGACGAGCGGCGGCGGGGGGTGCTGGCGTTTTCCAGCGGCAACCACGCCCAGGCGGTGGCGCTGGCGGCGCGCGACCTGGGCATCAGCGCCGCGCTGGTGATGCCCAGCGACGCCCCCAAGGCCAAGCTGGAGGGGGTGCGGGCGTTCGGCGGCGTGGTGCACCTCTACGACCGCGCCACGGTGAACCGCGAGGCCTTCGCCGCCGAACTGGTGAAGCAGGAGAACCGGGTGCTGGTGCCGCCCTTCGACGACGCCCGCATTATCGCCGGCGCCGGCACGGCGGCGCTGGAGCTGCTGGAGGCGGTGCCGGATCTAGAGGCGCTGGTGGTGCCGGTGGGCGGGGGGGGGCTGATCTCGGGCAGCGCGCTGGCGGCGCACGGGGTCAACCCCAAGCTCGCCGTCTACGGAGTTGAGCCCGCCACCGCCGCCGACGTGAAGCTCTCGCTGGAGCGCGGCGTAATCACCCCCATCGCCGACAACCCCACCATCGCCGACGGGCTGCGCACGGTGCAGCCGGGCGAGATGACCTTCGCCATCATGCGCGAGCACTTGGCCGGGGTGGTCACCGCCACCGACGCGCAGCTAGTGGACGCGCTCAAGCTGATGCTGCTGCGGATGAAGATCCTGGTCGAGCCCTCGGGCGCGGCCGGGGTGGCGGCGCTGCTGTCGGGCGCGGTGCCGCGCTTCCGCCGCGTCGGGGTGATCGTCAGCGGCGGCAACCTCGACCCGGCGGCGCTGGCGGGGTACCTGGCCCAGTAGGGCAGCCCCGGGCGGCCTAACGCTAGATCCGCCCGGCGGCGCGATATACCCGTTCCACTTCGCTAGACCAGCATTTGACTTTGTCGGAGACGTCCCGGCCGAGGTCGCCAGCAAGCTTAAAAAAGCCAGGACCGGGGAGCCGCTCGCCACCCTTGCGCACAACCCGGGCGGAGATCATGCCGAGGCCCCGCTCGTCAGACTCCGCAGACAACTGGCCCAAGAGATGGTGGAAGGCGTGGTCGTCCGGCTCGAACCGGATCGCCGTGATCTTTCCGGCGAGGTCCCCGTAAGTAGTCAAGCGCGCGGCTTTGGCAAAGACCTGGAGAGCCCGGAGGGCTTCCTGTTTAGCGGCTTCCCATTTCTCGGGGTCGTGTCCGAAGGTTGCATGCCTCATGTCGCCCACCGCTTCAGGCGGACTATAGCACGGCCTTCTGCCTTCCTACCAACCGTTGAAGCGGGGCCAGAGCGCTTCGACGGTAGTCGTGCCGTGGAGCACGTGGTAGCGGTCGAACTGGGCGGCGGTGGCGCAGGCGTGGTTGGGGAGGATGCGGACGCGCGCGCCCAGGGGCAGTTCGGGGGCCGCGGCGGGCGGGCTGCCGGGGCGGGGGAGGAGGACGCCGTGCTCCTGGCTGGCCTCGCCCACGATGAGCTCGCCCAGCGGCTGTCCGGCGAGGTCGCAGACCAGGCCGTAGCCCTGGTCCACGGCCTGGGCGGCGGTGCCGCGGTCGCGCGAGAGCGCCATCCAGCCGGCGTCGGTGAGGGTCCAGCCGCCGTTTTTATTGGGCTGGTGGCCGATGACGGTGGCGAGCACGCTGAGGGCGAGGTCGTCGATGGAGCACACGCCCAGGCCGGCCATGACCAGGTCGAAGAAGACGTAGACGCCGGCGCGCACCTCGGTGACGCCGGCGAGCTGGCGGGCGAAGTGGGCGGTGGGGGTGGAGCCGACGCTGACCACCGGGCAGGGCAGGCCGGCGGCGCGCAGCACCTCGGCGGCGGCGACGGCGGCGGCGCGCTCGCCCTCGGCGGCCTGCTCGAGCGCGGCCGCGCCCTGGGCGTGGTAGGAGGCGCCGGCGTGGGTGAGCACGCCGCGCAGCTCGGCGCCGCGCTCGGCCAGGAGATGGCCGATGGCGCGCAGGCGCTCGCCCTCGTCGGGGCGGACGCCGGCGCGGTGGCCGTCGGCGTCGATCTCGATCAGCGCCGGGATGGGCAGGCCGTAGGCGCGCGAGCGCGCCGCCACCGCCTCGGCCTGCTCGAAGCTGTCGAGGATCACGCTGAGATCCACGCCCTGGGCGCGCAGCGCGATCACGCGCTCGAGCTTGTGGGGGGCGATGCCGACGGCGTAGGTCAGGTCGCACACCCCGGCGGCGGCGAACTCCTCGGCCTCGCGCAGGGTGGAGACGGTGGCCGGGCCCTTGCGGCTGGGCATCATGCGCCGGGCCACCTCGACCGACTTGCAGGTTTTAAGGTGGGGGCGGAGGGCGACGCCGAGCGCGGCCATGCGGGCGGCGAGGCGCTCGAGGTTGCGCTCCATGCGGCCGCGCTCGAGCAAGAGGCAGGGTGTCTGCAAATCGTCAAGAGTGGCGGGCATGGCTTACGTTATCATCCTGGACGGGAGAACCTGCATGCGCCGCCTCGCCCTTTTTCCAGCCTTTCTCGCCCTGGCCGGGCTGGCCGCCGCCCAGCAGCCGGGAACACCGCTGCCCAACGGGCAGGACATCACCCCGCTGGCGGCGCCGGGGGCGCGCTTGCTGGCGCTCAACCCCCACCTGGCCGACGCCCCCGGCTTCACCGCCGGGCAGGCGGTGACCAGCCTGCTCAGTCCGGACGGGCGCACGCTGCTCATCCTGACCAGCGGCTACAACCGCATGAACGACCGCCGTGGGCGCCGCAACCGCGCCGACTCGAACGAGTATGTCTTTGTGTTCGCGGTCTCCGGGGCGCAGCCGCGGCAGTTGCAGGCGCTGCGGGTGCCGAACACCTACAGCGGGCTGGCGTTCAGCCCGCACGGGCATTACTTTTACGCCTCGGGCGGGGATGACGACAGCGTCCATATCTTTGCGCGCGGCGCGGGCGGGCGCTGGCGGGAGCAAGGAGCGCCGGTGGCGCTGGGCCACCGCCGCGGGCTGGGGCAGGGCATGAAGCCGGAGGCGGCGGGGTTGGCGGTGAGCGGCGACGGGCAAACCATCGTGGTCGCCGACTACGAGAACGACGCCATCAGCGTGCTGCGCCGGGGCGCGGGGGGGTGGGCGAAGGCGGCGGAGCTGGACCTGCGGCCGGGCAAGAACGACCCGGCGGAGCGGGGCGTGGCGGGGGGCGAGTTTCCCTATTGGGTGCAGATCCGGGGCAACGACACCGCCTATGTCTCCAGCATCCGCGACCGCCAGGTGGTGGTGGTCAGCTTGGCGGGCGCGGCGCCGGCGATCACGGCGCGCATCCCGCTGCCGGGGCAGCCCAACCGCATGCTGCTGAGCCGCGACGGCGCGCGCCTCTATGTCGCCCAGGACAACGCCGACACGGTGGCGGTGATCGCGACCGCCAGCAACCGCGTGGTGGACGAGATTCCGGTGGCGGCGCCGGCGGCGCTGTTTCCCGACGCGCGGCACTATTTTGGGGTGAACCCCAACAGCCTGGCGCTGGCGCCCGACCAGCGCACGCTTTACGTGACCAACGGGGCGGAGAACGCGGTGGCGGTGGTGCGGCTGGCGGATGGGGGCGGCAGCGTGGCCGGGCTGATCCCCACCGCCTGGTATCCCAACTCGGTGAGCGTGAGCCGCGACGGCGGGCGCCTCTATGTGGTCAACGGCAAGAGCGACGAGGGTCCCAACCCCGGCTTCGCGCGCGGGCTGACGCCGGCCCGGCACACCCGCGCCCGGGCCTCGAACCAGTACATCTACCAGCTCGACAAGGGCGGGTTTTTGAGCCTGCCCACCCCGGACGGGGCCACGCTGGGCCGGCTCACCCGCCAGGTGCTGGCCAACGACCACTATCTCGACCACCAGTCGGCGGCCGACCGCGCCCTGATGGCGGCGCTGCGGCAGCGCATCCACCATGTGATCTACATCATCAAGGAGAACCGCACCTACGACCAGGTGCTGGGCGACTTGCCGGTGGGCAACGGCGATCCCAAGCTGACCGAGTTTCCCCAGGCCAACACCCCCAACTTCCACGCCTTGGCGCAAGACTTCGTCACGCTGGACAACTTCGACTGCGCCGGGGAGGTGAGCGGGGTGGGCTGGCCCTGGTCCACGGCCGCCCGCACCACCGACGTGGACGAGAAGGAGGTTCCGCCCAACTACGCCGACCGCGGCCTGAGCTACGACACCGAGGGCAGCAACCGCAACGTCAACGTGGCCGCGCGGCGGCGCAGCGATCCCGACCTGCTGCCGGGCACCGCCAACGTGGCCTCGCCCGACGGCGACGAGGACGGCCACGACGAGGCGGGGCAGGGCTACCTGTGGGACGCGGCGCTGCGCCACGGTCTGACCGTGCGCGACTACGGCTTTTGGGCGGGAGGCGACTACAACCAGCGCCGGAAGAACGCGATTCCCGAGCTGCCCGATCCGGCGGCCAGCCACACCGTGGTGGCCTATTCCACCAGCCCCAGCCTGCGCCCCTACACCGATCCCTATTTCCGCGGCTTTGACCAGAGCTACCCCGACTACTACCGCTATCAGGAGTGGGCGCGCGAGTTCGGCCAGTACGAGGCCAACGGCAAGCTGCCCAACCTAGAGCTGGTGCGGCTGGAGCACGACCACTTCGGCAACTTCGGCGACGCCCTCGCCGGGCTCAACACCCCGGAGTTGCAGATCGCCGACGACGACTACGCCGTGGGGCTGCTGGTGCAGAAGGTGGCGCACAGCCGCTACCGCGGCGACACGCTGATCTTCATCGTCGAGGACGACGCGCAGGATGGCGGCGACCACGTGGACGCGCACCGCAGCCCGGCCTTCATCCTCGGGCCCTATGTCAAGCAGCACGCGGTGGTGTCGAACGCCTACAACACGGTCAGCCTGCTGCGCACCATGGAAGAGGTGCTGGGGCTGGGGCCGCTCAACCTGGACGACGCCAGCACCCCGCCCATGGCGGCGGTGTTCGACCTCAAGCAGAAGAGCTGGAGCTACACGGCGACGCCGTCGCGCTACCTGGACGCCTCGACGCTGCCCATTCCCCACACCGGGGCGGCGCTGATGCCGCGCCACGACGGGGCGTGGTGGGCGCGGCAGACGCAGGGGATGGACTTTTCCATCGCCGATCATTTGGACAGCGCCAAGTTCAATCGCATTCTGTGGGAGGGGTTGCGGGGGAAGTAGGGCACGGGGCAGCATCGCCCGGGCGGGGGACAGTGGGGGGACTATGAGACGACTTTTGATGGTGTTGGCCTTTCTGGGCGCGGCAGTGGCGGCGCAGGCGGTTCCGGCGGCGGCGGTGGCGGGGCTGGCTTGGCGCAGCATCGGGCCGGCGGCCACGGGCGGGCGCATCGCCGACGTGGCGGTGGCGCAGCCGGCGGGGGGGCCGGAGACCATGTATGTGGGCACCGCCTCGGGCGGGGTGTTCAAGAGCACCGACGCCGGGGTGTCGTGGACGCCGATCTTCGACCACGCGGGCGGCATGATGTCCATCGGGGCGGTGGCGGTGGCCCCCTCCAACCCCGACATTGTGTGGGTGGGCACGGGCGAGGTGGACAACCGGCAGAGCTCGTCGTGGGGGGATGGCATCTTCAAGTCGCTGGACGGCGGGCACAGTTGGCACCGGATGGGGCTGGCGGACACGCGCCACATCGCCAAGATCGTGATTGACCCGCGCGACCCCAACACCGTCTATGTGGCGGCGCTGGGGCACCTCTGGGGCCCGAACCCGGAACGGGGGGTGTACAAGACCAGCGACGGGGGGGCGAGCTGGAAGCGGGTGCTGTACGTCAACGACAACACCGGCGCCACCGACTTGGCGATGAGCCCGCGCGATCCCAACCTGATCTTTGCCGCCCTGTACCAGCGCCAGCGCAAGGGCTGGGGCTACAACGGCGGCGGGCCGGGCAGCGGCATCTATCGCTCCAGCGACGGCGGGGCCAGTTGGACGGAGCTGGCGAGGGGGCTGCCCACGGGCGACAAGGGGCGGATCGGGCTGGCCCTCTACCCCGGCAACGACAGCCTGGTCTACGCCGTGGTCGAGGCCGATCCGCCGGCGGGGGGGCGGGGCGGCGGGCGGGGCGGGCCGCGGCCGCCGGCCAAGGGCGGGGTGTTCCGCAGCCTCGACCAGGGCGAGCACTGGGAGCACATGTCGGGCCTGGACCCGCGGCCGAGCTACTACAGCCGCATCTATGTGGACCTGCGCGATCCGGAGCGGGTTTACCTGATGGGGTCGGAGCGCGGGTTTTACATCTCCGACGACGCCGGCCGCCATTTCCGCGATGTCTTCAGCCGGGTGCACGGCGAGGACCACGTGATGTGGGTGGATCCGGCCGACCCCAACCACCTGCTGATCGGCGGCGACGGCGGGGTCTCGATCTCCTATGACCGCGGGCGGACCTGGCTGTTCCGCGACAACCTGCCGATCGGGCAGTTCTACAACATCTCGACCGGTACCTCGGGGGACGCGGCCACGCCGTATCTGATCTGCGGCGGGCTGCAGGACAACGGCAACTGGTGCACGCCCTCGGCGACGCGGCTGAGCTACGGACTGAGCAACCGCGACGCCTTCAACATCGGCGGCGGCGATGGCATGCAGGCGGTCTTCGACGGCAACAACCACACGCTGCTGGTGAGCCTGCAAAACGGCAATACCAACCGGGTGGATATCCGCACCATGCAGCGCCAGAGCATCGGGCCGGTGCTGCCGGAGGCGCGTCCGCCGGCAGCGGCGGGGCGGGGCGGCGGCTACCGCTGGTACTGGACCAGCCCGCTCATCGTCTCCCACTTCAACCCCCGGGTGGTCTACACCGGAGCCAATGTGCTGTTCCGCTCCGACGACGAGGGGGCGAGCTGGAAGGCGATCAGCCCCGACCTCACCGCGCACATCAACCGCGACCAACTGACCCTGATGGGGGCGCCCATCCCCGCCGACGCGCTTTCGAAGAACGACGGCCAGGACAACTTCAGCGCGCTGACGGTGATCGCCGAGTCGCCGCTGGACGCCCAGCTGCTCTACACCGGCGCCGACGACGGCACGCTGGAGGTGACGCGCGACGGCGGGGCCCACTGGACCAACCTGACCGGGAAGGTGCCGGGGCTGCCGCCCATGACCAACGTCAGCGGCATCGAGCCCTCGCGCTTCGCGGCGGGCCGCGTCTACGCCACCTTTGACGGGCATTTCAACGACGACTACCAGCCCTACATCTACGTCAGCGACGACTACGGCCAGAGCTGGCGGCGGATCACCGACGGGCTGCCGGAGACCTCGGTGCACCGCCTGCGCGAGAACCCCACCCACCCCGACTTCCTGGTGGCGGGGCTGGAGGAGGGCGTCTACGCCTCCTGGGACGGCGGAGGGCACTGGACCTCGCTCAACACCAACCTGCCGCCGGTGCCGGTGTATGACCTGGTCTACGCCAACGGCGGGCGCAACCTGGTGCTGGGGACCCACGGGCGGGGCATCTGGGTGCTGGACGACGCCCGGCCGCTGGCGGCGCTGGGGCGGGCGGTGGCGGCCAAGGGCGGGCGGCTGTTTCCGATTGCGGCGGCGCACCGGGTGACGCTCTACAGGCCGCAGGCGTGGTTTGGCTGGGGCGAATTCTTTGCCCCCAACCCGCCCCAGGGCGCGGTGGCGACCTACTATCTGGCGCAGGCGGGCACGGCGGAGGCGCAGGTCACCGTCGCCAACGCGGGCGGGACGGTGGTGCGCAAGTTCACCGCGCCGGCCCAGGCGGGCATGAACCGCGCGGTGTGGGACCTGCACCTCGACCCGGCGGTGCCGCCTGCCGGGCGAGGCGGGCGGGGCGGGTCTTTTGGCCGCGGCGGGGGACTGGGCCCCTGGGCGCCGGCGGGAGCCTACCAGCTCACCGTGCAGGTGCCGGGACAAGCGGCGCTGCGCGGCGCGGTGACGGTCCAGTCCGATCCCCAGGCGCCGGGCACGGCGGTGGAGCAGCGCCAGCAGGCGGCGGCGGTGATGCAGGCCTACCGCTTGCAGCAGCAGTTGGCGCCGGCCAGCGCGGCGGCGGCCAAGCTGGGGCAGCAACTCGGCGCCATGCGCCGCTACCTGGCCGCCATGGGCGCGCCCGGGGCCGCGGCGCTGGCGGCAGTGCAGCAGGCCGACCGCCAACTCCGGCCGATCGCGGCCCAGGTCAGCCGCGCCCTGGGGGAGGCGGGGGTCGCCGAGCGCGGCATGGATGGCTACGAGGGCGCGCCCACGGCGCAGCAGATGCGGCAGATGGGCTGGGCGCGCCAGGACGCCGTCGCCGGCGTCCGCGCGCTCAACCAGTTTTTGGTCCGCGCCATGCCCGCCGCCTACGCCGCGGTGGGGGGAAAGCCGCGCTGGCCGGCGCTGGCGCCGGTGGCGGTGCCGGCCGCGGGCAGGCCGGGCGGGCGTTAGCCGCCGTGGTACGGGGGCGGGCGCGGCCTTGACGAGGCCCATTCCGCCCACCACAATAAGCCGGATAGGTGAATGAGCGAGACTCCGGCTGAGCTTGAAACGATCTTAGTGGCAGAGGACGAAGAGGTGGTGCGCCGCCTGCTGGTGGAGTTGCTGCGCCGCGCCGGCTACAAGGTGCTGGACGCGGCCAACGGGGTGCTGGCGTTGGAGTTGGCGCGCCGCTATCGCGAGCCCATCCACTTGCTGATCACCGACGTGGCCATGCCGGTGATGACCGGCACCGAGTTGGCGCGCCAGATCGGGGCGGTGCAGCCGGGGCTGCGCATCCTGCTGATCTCGGGCTACAGCGACCCGGCCCAGGTGGCGGACGTGCAAGAGCAGACCGAGATTGCCTATCTGCGCAAGCCGTTTGCGCCGCGGGCGCTGCTGGGGCAGGTGCGAGCCCTGCTGGACGCGCCGCGGGCGGTCAGCGGCTAGCCCGCGAACCCATGGCGACGCGCTTCCCCCCGAAGCTGAACCTGCCCCAGCGCTACTTGGGCGTGCGCTGCCGCTGCGGCGCCTACTTGGTGCTGGGGGAGGCGGGGGGGGCGCAGCGCTGCCGCCGCCTGGACCAGCCGGCGTGGATTTTCTGCGAGGGCTGCGGCGGCGAGCGCCAGTTCAGGCAGCGCGACCTGATCGAGATTCCCTGGCCGCCGCCGGCGGAATGATCCTCCGCTCAGGAACGCCCGCGCGCGTGGGCGGGCAGGGGGATGCCAGCGGCCAGCTTGGGGTCGGCGATGGGCTCGCCAAAGGCAAGCGCCGCGGGCACAACCCCGGCCCACACCGGCAGGGCGTAGTCTTCGGGCTCGTCCCGGGGAGGCCCGCAGCGGATCTTGGCGCTGGCCTCGGCGAGCGGCAGCTCCAGCACCAGGGTGGCCTTGAGCTCGCGGGGCGAGGGCGGGCGCGCCGCCGCCCAGCGTCCGGCCAGGATATGGTCGGTGATGGTTTCCAGCGCGCCCAGCTTGGCTGCGTCGTCCTCGACCAGGGTGGCGCGGCCAAACACCATCACCGAGCGGTAATTGATGGAATGGTGGAAGACCGAGCGCGCCAGCACCAGCCCGTCCACCAGCGTCACCGCGAGGCAGAGTTCGACGCCGCCCTGGAGCGTGCGCAACATGCGGCTGGCGGCGGAGCCGTGGAGGTAGAGGCGGTCACCGCGGCGGCCGTAGGCGGTGGGGATCACCACCGGGTGGCCGTCGGCGACGAAGCCGACATGGCAGAGGAAGGCGGCGTCGAGGATGGCCTCGAGGGTGGCGCGGTCATAGGCGCCGCGCTCGGGCAGGCGCCGCACGCGGGTGCGGGCGGAGGGGGCGGGGCCAGCGGGCATGTCCCTACCATAGCGCAGGAACGGCCGCCCAATCGTTGCCCGTGGCCCGTTCCCAGTTGCCAACGAAGTCAGGGGGGGCTAGATTGCTGGCATGAACCCCTACGCCAAGCAACTGGGCGGGCTTGACCCGCTGGAGGTCATCGCCGCAACCGGGCTGCAGTTGAACTCTTTGTTGGCCGCCATCGGGCCGGAGCGGGCGGAGCGGCCGTGGGCGCCGGGCAAGTGGAGCCCGAGCCAGATCGCCTGCCACCTGGCCGACTGCGAGATTGCCTTCGCCTTTCGGCTGCGCCAAGCGCTGGCCGAGGACCACCATCGCATCCAGCCCTTTGACCAGGACCAATGGGCGGCGGCCTACCGCACGGGCGCCTACGAGCTGGCGGCGGCGCTGGCGGTGTTCGCCGCGGTGCGCCAGTGGAATCTGGCGCTGGTGCGCTCGCTGCCGCCGGCGGCGTTCGACAAGCAGGTCACTCACCCCGAGCGCGGCCCGATGAGCTATCGCGCCTTGGTGGAGACCATGGCCGGGCACGATCGCAACCACCTGGCCCAGCTCGAAGCGGTGGCGCGGGCCTAGGCGCCCATTGCTGTCCGTGGGGACCGGGCTGGCGGTTGACGGGGGGGCGCCGGCGGCCAGGCCCCCCCGGGCGCCGGGGCGGGCTTAGAATGATCCTATGAAGCCGCTTTTGCTCAGCCTGCTGGCCGGCCTGCTGGTGATGGGACTGGGGGCTTGGACGGCCCCCGCCCGCGCTCCCAAACCCGATCCCGACCCGGTGGCGGGCAACCCCGCCGCCGCAGTGCGGGTGATCGTCTACCAGGACCTGGAGTGCCCGGACTGCGCCCGCTGGCACGGGGTGTTTTTGAGCCAGATCATTCCCCGCTTCGGCGCGCACGTGGCCTTCGTGTTCCGCGACTACCCGCTGCCGCAGCACTTGTGGTCGTTCAACGCGGCGGTGATTGCGCGCTACTTTGACAGCAAGCAGATGAAGATCGGCATGGCCTGGCGCGACTACTGCTTCACCCACCAGGACGAGCTGACGCCGGACAATTTGATTGACGAGGCGGCGCGCTGGGCCAAGCCCTACGGCATCACGCGGGCGGAGCTGGAGCAGGTATTTGCCAACCCCGAGCTGTTTGCGCAGGTGCAGGCCGACCAGCGGCGCGGCGACAGCGACCACGTGCAGCACACGCCCACGGTGCTGCTGAACGGGGTGGAGGCGCAGACGCCGGAGCAGTTGGAGCAGATGCTGGAGCAGGCGTTGGCGGCGCGGGGGTAGGGGGAGCCCCGTTTTGAACCGGGGGGCGGGCGGCGGCCGGGGCGCCATTTTGAGCCGCGCCGGGGCGGGCGGCCGGGAGGGGCGCGCCAGCCTTTTGGGCGGGCGACGACTCCAACCGCGAGAAGGGCCAGGAGCCGCGAGCGGCGGCGGCGGGGCCGGCAAGGAGGAGGGTATGCGGGAGAACTCGCGCTTGCGCAACGCGGTGCTGGAAACGCTGTGGAAGAGTTCGCTGGTGGGCTTGGCCATCTATGACGCCGGGGAACGCACGCTGCGGGATGCCAACGGGGCGTTTTTGGATCTGCTGGACAGCCGCTACCGCACCAAGAAGACGCTGGGGACGCCCTTGGAGCAGTGCCTGCCGGAGATCGAGATGAGCGGGCTGCAGGAGGCGTTTCAGCGCAGCCTGAGCGAGGGGGTGCCGATGCACGCCGACGCGGTGCGCTTCCACCGCGGACCGGGGGCCAGCCTGCTGGTGAACTGCATGCTGCTGCCGATGGGGCCGGATGGGCCCGCCGAGGGGGCGCCGGCGACGGCGCTGCTGCTGGTGGCCTCGGAGCGCAAGACCGAGCTGCCGGTGGGCGAAAGTCTGAACTTGGTGGACAACCACACCCGCCAGGCGCTGGCCCGCCAGTTCCACCTCTCCGCCCGCGAGATTGACATTGTGGGCGAGTGCCTGCAGGGCAAGAAGAACCGGCAGATCGCCCAGGACCTGCACATCGGCATCTCCACCGTCAAGCGCCACCTGGAGAGCGCCTACCGCAAAATGGGGATCAGCTCCTCGCGCTCGCTGCCGATAGCCATCCTCAACGTGCTGCGCAACCTCAGCCCGGCGCCGACCGAGATGGCCATCACCGCCACCGCCCCGCCGCCGCAAGTGGGCTCACAAGCCGCCTGAGGCGGCACCCGCCGCGCGGCCGCCGCCGGGGGGACCTTCCCCGGCGGGAAGCGCCCGATCGGCTAGCGCCCCAGGGCGAAAACGCCAAACGGTCTGTGGGGCGTCGGCCCGCCCGACCCGGGGCGGCAACTTGATTACAAAAGTTTTACACACCGGCAAGCAGCTCGCCTGCTAGGTTAGGGCATAGCCCCTTCCAAGGAGAGCCGCATTGTCCGCTTCTGCGCAAGCTTCCGAACCCGATCTGGCCGCCGTGGCCCGCCGCCACGGCATGAACTGGACCACCACGCTGGTGCTGGCGGTGCTGCACGTGGGTGCGGTGGCCGCCTTGTTTTTCTTTAGCTGGAAGGCGGTGGCAGTGGCGGCGGTGCTCTATTGGATCGCCATTGGGGGCGGCATCGGCATGGGCTACCACCGGCTGCACACCCATCGCTCCTACCATGTGCCGCGCTGGCTGGAATATGTATTGGCGATCTGCGGCACGCTGACGCTGGAGGGCGGCCCGATCTTTTGGGTGGCCACCCACCGCCTACATCATCAGAAATCGGACCGCGACGGCGATCCGCATTCGCCCCGCGACGGGGCTTGGTGGTCGCATGTGGGCTGGATCATCCTGGGGCGGCGCAGCCACAATGACACCCGGCAGATGGCCAAGTACGCTCCCGACCTGGGCAGGCACCGCTTTTACCTCTGGCTCAACACCTATCACTACTTGCCGCTGGTCCTCTCGGTGCCGCTGTTGTACTGGTGGGGGGGGGTGCCGATGGTGCTGTGGGCGGTGTGCGTGCGCGTGGTGGTCGGGCTGCATGCCACCTGGCTGGTGAACTCGGCGACGCACATGTGGGGGCGGCGGCGGTTCGCCACCCGCGACGATTCGCGCAACAACTGGTGGGTGGCGCTGTTGACGTTTGGCGAGGGCTGGCACAACAACCACCATGCCCATCCCACCTCGGCGCGGCATGGCCTGGCCTGGTACGAGGCCGACCTGACCTATTGGCAAATCCGGCTGTTGCAGTGGCTGCGGGTGGCCAAGGCGGTGAAGGTGGCGAGCGTGGACCAGCCGGCGACGGCGCTGATGCCGGCGGAGAGCGCGCTGGCGAGCTCGCAGACGGCCGGCGACTAGAGCGATGACACGATCTCGCGGGGGTCGCGCCGCTTAGCCTGCTGGCAAAATCGGTGCGAAAGGCCGCGAACCGGGGCCCCCAAAGCCGCAACGGCTTTGGGGTGGTCGTAATTCCGCAGGCGCAGACGCGCCAGTGGCGCGTCTGCGCCCCGGGGATGCGAATTCGGCGCGGCCCCCGGGCAGTGAAGCAGCGCAGCGCCGGCTTGGGGCCACGGGGCCCCCAAGTCGGCGCGAGCATGCCGCCCCGCGCTGTTACAGCGGGGCGGCTCACACGCGGGACGCGCGCCGCACCGGCCTGGCGCTGCTACAGCCGGGCCGGGCAGGCGCGCTGGGGCCCGCGCCCACCATCGCTGGAGCCGGCTCCAGCGCCCGGCGCGATCGGCGCCGCGCTACACTGGCACATGCGCATACGGGGGCGTCGGCGGCGCGCGGTCGGCTTCCTGATCCTGGGCGCCTGCCTGGTGGCGCTGGCCACCGCCTTCAACGTGGGCTGGATCGTGCTCAATTGGCGCGAGGGCGTGCTGCTGGTTTTGGGCTTGCTGCTGTTTCCGCTGATTGTGGCGGGGCTGGTGCTGAACACCATCTTTCTGGTGCGCGAGATCCGGCGCAACGAGCAGCACAACGCCTTCATCAACGCGGTCACGCACGAGCTGAAGACACCGGTGGCCTCGATCCGGCTCTACCTGGAGACGCTGCAATCGCGCGAAGTGGCGCCCGCGCAGCGGCAGGAGTTTTACCGGGTGATGCTGGCCGACAGCGACCGGCTGCTGGCCACGGTGGAGCAGATCCTGCGGACCGGCCGCGCCAGCCACGCGCACCGTCCCGCCGCGCGCCAGCGGCTCGAGCTGGCGGCGCTGGTGCGGGAATCGGTGGGGCTGGTGGCGGCGCGCTACGACTTGCCGGCGGGCGCGCTGGCGCTGGCGGTGGCGCCGGAGGCGGAGGGGGCGGCGGTGCGCGGCGACGCCGACGAGTTGCGGGCGGCCATCTCCAACCTGCTCGACAACGCGGTGAAGTATTCCGACAGCGGCGGGCAGGTGCCGCAGATCCAGGTGCGGCTGGGCGCGGCCGAGCGCCCCGGCGCCTGGGCGCTGCGCGTCAGCGACAGCGGGGTGGGCATTCCGCGCACCGAACTGAAGGCGATCTTCAAGCGCTTTTATCGGGTGCCCAACTTGGCGGCGCAGGTGGGCGGCACCGGCCTGGGGCTGTTCATCGTGCGTTCGGTGGTGCGGCGGCACGGCGGCCGGGTGTGGGCCGAGAGCGCCGGGCCGGGCCAGGGCAGCACCTTCACGCTGCAACTGCCGGCGGCGCCGGCGGAGCGGGCGGCATGAGCCACATCCTGATCGTCGAGGACGAGCACCACCTCGCCGAGGGCCTGCGCTTCAACCTCGAGGCCGAGGGCCACGAGGCGGTGGTGGTGGGGAGCGGGGAGGCCGCGCTGGAGCGCCTGTTGGCCACCCCCGCGGCGTTCGATCTGGTGGTGCTGGACGTGATGCTGCCGGGCAAGGACGGCTTTGCCGTGGCGGCCGAGCTGCGCCAGGCGCGGCAGTACGTGCCCATCCTGATGCTGACGGCGCGGGGCGGAGCCGAGGACGTGCTGCGGGGGTTCGCCGCCGGCGCCGACGACTATCTGCCCAAGCCGTTCGAACTCGCCATTTTGCGCGCCCGCATCCTGGGCCTGCTGCGGCGGAGGATGTGGCAGCGCGGCCCCAGCCCCGAGGAGGCGGCGGCGCCGGCGCCCGACGTCTATGACTTTCAGGGGCGGCACGTGGACTTCGGCAATCTCGAACTGCGGGTGGGCGAGCGGCGGCTGCCGCTGACCTTGATGGAGGCCAATCTGCTGCGCTACCTGATCCGCCACGAGGGGGCGGCGGTGTCGCGCAAGGCCATGCTGGAAGAGGTCTGGGGGCTGAAGGAAGAGACCGACACGCGCGCCATTGACAACTTCATCGTGCGGCTGCGGAAATACATCGAGGACGAGCCGGCGCGGCCGCGGCATCTGCTGACGGTGCGCGGCGTGGGCTACCGCTTCGTTTCGGAGCCGAAATCGTTGGGCCGCGGCATCACTGCACGGTCAGATTGAAGGGCGCGACGGCGGTATAGCTGCCGGAGCTGGCGGTAATGTCCAGGGTATAGGTGCCGGCGACATTGGCGGGCGGGGTGCCGCCGCCGGTGGATGTGGCGGGGGTGCCGCCGCCGCAGGCGGCCAGGGCAAAGCCGCAGGCGAGGACGAGGCCGAGCGGAAGCAGGCGGCGCCGGCGCCGCAGCAGGGCCCCGCCACACAGCAGCCAGCCCAGCAGGGCGGCCAGCCACTCCAGGCGCAGGGAGGCGGAAGGCGGCAGGGCGCGCGGGCCGGGCCCGGCCAGGCCATTGGCGTTGGTGGTGATGGTGACGGTGGCGGTGCTGGCGGCGCCGCCCGCCAAGGCGACGCTGGTGGGGGCGATGGAGCAGCCCACAAAGCTGGGAACGCCGGTGCATTGCAGCGTGGCGGTGCCGCTGAAGCCGTTGACGGGGATGAGGCTGAGGCTGACGGTGGTTCCCGCGCCCAGGGCCACGCTCGCCGCGGTGGGGGTGGCGATGAGGTTGAAGGGGGCGGAACTGGTGTAGTTGGCGTCGCCGGAGTACTGCGCGGTCAGGGTGGCCTGGCCCACCGCCGAGGCGGCGACGGTGAGGGTAGCGGTGCCGCCGGCGATGCCGGTGGTGGGATCGTTGGCGCCGGCGACGGCGCTGCTGCCGAGTTGGGTGGTGCCGGCATAGAAGGTGACCGTGCCGGTGGGGGGCAGGCCGAGGCTGGTGGTGGTGATGGTGGCGGTGAGCAGGTCGGAGGCGCCGCTGGCCTGGGAGGCGACCGTGGTGCTGGCCGGGGCCTTGGCGACGGTCAGGGCGAGCGGCGTGGAGGTGCTGGCGGTGAAGCTCTGGTCGCCGGAATAGGCGCCAACCAGCGAGTAGGTGCCGGGCACCAGGGAGGTGACGCCGTTGGGGAAGTCGGCCGCGCCCTCGGTATTGAGCGGCAGGACGGGAGTAAAGCCGGGGGGCGCAAAGGCGACGCCGTTGTTGGTGAAGCTGACCGTGCCGGAGGGCACGCCATCGTTGATGCAGGTGCCGGAGCCGGACTGGCAGGCGGAGGCGCTGGCGACGGCGGCCGCGCCTTGCACGGTGGAGTCGAGAAAGACCAGATCGCCGTAGGTGGCGCTGGTGACGGCGGCCTCGCTGCCGGAGGCGTTGAGCTCGAAGGCGCCCAGCGTGGTCACCGAGCCCTCGGGGCTGACATTGACGTTGACCGCGTTGGAGAGGCTGGGGGCGAAATTGGCGTCCCCGCCGTAGCGCGCCACCACGCTGTAGCTGCCGCCGGGCAGGGCGTTTTCGGTGCCCACCACGCAGCCCTGGTTGCCGCAGCCGCTCACGCCCAGCGTGATCGTGCCAAAATCCACGCCCAGGCCGTTGCTGCCCGGCACCTGGGCGAGCAGCACCACGTCGCCGGTCGGCCCCAGGGCTCCGTTGGCTTGGGTGACGGTGATGGTGATGTTGGCGCCTTGGCCGTGCGTCAGGGTGGTGGGGCTCAAGGCCAGCGTGGTCTTGCTGGCCAGGCTGGGGGTGGCGCTGCTCCAGTGGTTGACCAGGTTGGCGACGTTCATCGAGCCCAGTCCGGTGACCAAGTCGTAGCCCGGGCCGGCGCTGAAGCCTTGGAGCGTGCCGAGGGTGCCGGCGGTGGAGGAACTGCAGCCGGGGCTGCCGCCCGCGCAGGGCTCGGAGTTGTTGCCGGTGGTGGTGTCGTAGAAGATGCAGCCGGCGAGCGAGGCGGCGGTGCCGGTGGAGGAATTGCACTGCGACCAGGTTTCCTGGCTGCGCGCCAGGCCATAGAGGGTGTAGTCGGCTTGGCCCTGGATAGTGGCGGTCTTCTGGTTGACCAGCGCCATCACGCCGGCGAAGGCGGGCGCCGAGGCGGAGGTGCCGGCAAAGACATCGAAATTGAAGGCGCCGCTGCCGTTGGGATGGCAGATCCCGCCCTGGCAGACCACATAGCCGTCGTGGTCGGCGGCGGCGAAGGAAACGTCGGGCAGGTCGCGGGCGCCGTCGCCGGGCACGTTCAGGGCACTCTGCCAAACCGGCTTGGGGTAGAGGGTGCTGACACCGCCGCCGCTGCTGGACAAGGGCGCATTGCTGTAGCAGTTGGCATTGAGGCAGCTCTCGTTCCAGGCGGCCTCGGGGATCGGGCCCAGCGCCGAGGCCAGCGTGGTCGGATCGTTGGAGGCGCTCCAGTAGGCGCCGCTGCCCTCGTTGAACTGGGTGCCGCCGACGGCGACATCAAACGGGGTGGAGGCCAGGCCGCTCACGCCGGCGCCCTGGGTGGCGCCCGGGACGCTGCCGTCGTTGGGATCGCAGCCGGCCGCGCCGCTGTCGCCGGAGCTGTCCACCACGGTGATGCCCTGCGCCGCCGCCTGCTCGTAAAGCGAGTTGATGAAAGAGTTTTCCGACGAACCCAGGTCGGCTTCGCAGGCGGCAAAGCTGGTGCTCATCACCGGGGCCAGATTGTTGTCCACGATGTATTCGGCGGAGAGGTCCACGCCATCGGTGGTGTCGGTGGTGGCCGAGACCACGAAATCAATGGTTGCATTGGGCGCCACCGCCCCCGACCACTCCAGGTCCAGGTCGCTCTCGCCCTCGTCGGACCCGCCCAGGTCGCCCGGGTCGGGCCCGTTGACGAACACCTTGGGCAAATTGCCGGGATTGCTGGGCACGAACAGGGTGCGGAAGTCGCTGATGTCGCCCAAATTGACATCGCTGCGGCCGACGATGGCGATGGCTTGCCCCTGGCCGTTGACGCCGGCGCTGTATAGGGGCGCAACGTTATAAAGGATGGCGAAATCGCCCGGCACAATGACATGCCCGGGCTGCCCGTTGGCAGGGTTGTAGGCCAGGCGGGCCTGGCCCAGTCCGGCGAGGGGCTTCTGCCCGTTGCCCTGGCCCAGGAAATGTCCGGCCGGCTTGACGAAATTGTTGAGCGAGACCACGCCCGCCACCACCGGCGCCAGCGCGGCGGGGATGGAGGGGTCGGTGGCATTGGCCCAATGGCTCACGCCCTGGACGACATAGCGGTGGATGGCGGTCTGAAAGCCAGCGGCCACGGCGGCGGCGGTGCCGGAAAACTGGATGACGTTGCCGCCGGGCGCCACTTGGTCCACGGTGAAGCCTTGGGAGCGGAGCCAACCGGTGATGGTCTGGAGGTCGGCCGGGGCCGGGCCAAACGCGGCACCGAATTGGGCCGGCGTCAGCCAATGATGGTACGCCGCTGTACCCGGCGTCTGCTGGTCGTGGAGCAGTTGGCGCAGCGCCGACTCCTGCTGGGGGGAGCGCTTCAACAGCAGCATCATGCGGCGCAGGGACAGGTCGGCGGGGGCGGCGCCGCGATCATAGGCCGGCCGTGCCAGCGGATGCACGTTGCCGCGCAACTGCAGCCTGCGGGCGTTGTTGATGGGTTGGGTGAGCTGCACCGGCCGCCGCGGTGCCTGCGCCGCCAGGAGGGGGACCAGGCCGAATACCACCCCCAGAAGACCGAAATATCGCTTTGCCATCGTGCTCGTCTCTTCAACCCGTTGGGCGCAGAGTTGTTGCTGCTAAGACGCAGAAAGCGCCTTTTGTGGTGCAAGATTGTGCAAAAATCGGGCGCGCCGGCTCAGGCGGCGTGGGAAACCAGGCGCGAGGTCAGGTGCGCCTGCACCAGGTCTTCCGACAGGAGTTTGCTCAGGTAGACCTTGGAATTGGCGTTGTCGCCGGCGTCAGGTTCGAACTTGAGCACATCGAATTGCAGGTGGTCGAGCGCCGCCCGCATGCCGTAGAAGCGGTTCTTGGTCTTGACCACGAACTCCTGGTAGCCGTGCTGATGGGCCCACTCCTCCTGCTGTTCGGTGAGGGCGCGGTAGTGGCCTTGGCGGCGCCAAGGCTGGCGGGTGCCCCCCAGCCAGCTATAAAAGACGCGGCGGCGGTCGAAGGCGAGGCAATCGCGCAAGCGGTGGCTGAGGTCGGCGAGGGCGGGCTCGCGCTCCTCGGCGCGCAGTTCGTGGCCCACTTTAAACGCAACCGGAATCCAATGTTCGCCGTCTTCCGGAGATGGGGCCAGGGAGATGAGGATGAGGTGGTCGCGCTGGCGCAGGCGCTGTCGCAGTTCGGCGGCGGTCTTGGGGGAGGCAAATTCGGCGACGTACTGCTCCATATATTCGATTTCGAGGCTGCCGGACTCCAGGCTGTATTGCCGAATCAGGTGTTGCACCGTGGCCCCCTTCGGGCGGGTCCGCCCGGGATAAGAGTAGCCTATTGCGCCCGGGGGAAAGGGGCGAGCGCCGGGCGGGGCGGGTCAGCCGAGGCGGGTGCGGGCGGCGGAAGCGGATTTGGCGGCCTTGGCGGCCTTGGTGCGGGTGGCGGGGGCGATGCTGGTGGCATGCAATTCCGAGGCCAAATAGCGCCCAGGCCAAGCGCAGTGCGGGCACACGACGCGGTAAATGCTGAAGTGATCGAGCTTGCCACAATCTTGGGTGGGGAACACCACTCCGCAGCGACCGCACTTGATGGAGAAGCGCGGCGGGCGGGGCAGGGAAGGAAGCGGGCTTACGGCGCCGGGCATAATGCCTTAGATGGCAAATGCTGGTCCCGGGGTGGCTGGTCGGCGGGGCGGGGCCGGCGGCGGCGGGGGGATCCGGCGGGCGGAGGGGGCGGCGACGAAATCTCCCGCCATCCCGGCCGAAGGGCCAGTATAATAGCGAAGACATTTACCGGGCCGGGCGCGGCTTCGAGTTTGGATTCGTCCCGCGCGCCGGTGCGCCAAATTCGCCTGCCCCGCGCAGGTGCGGGAGACGAGACCCCTCTGTTCACATTCCTGCCTACACTTCGCCCCGTTGCCGCCCGCCCCTGTCTCTCCCGCCGCCGCCGCTGGCGGGCGGGGCTGTGGCTGCTGGCCGGGCTGGTGCTGGCCGCCGCTGCAGGCACGGTGCTGCAGGCCCAGGCGACGCCGCCGGCGCGGCAAAATCCCGCCACCTCGCCCAACGTCATCTACGCCATCGAGTGCCACGGCAACCACCGCGTCCCCTGCGAAACCATCCGCACCCGCATCCTGAGCAAGCCCGGCTCGATCTACGACCCCATCCAGATCAACCGCGACTTCAACTCGCTGTGGAACCTCAACGCCTTCGACGACATCACCTTTTCCACCCAGCGCACGCCGCAGGGCATCATCCTGCACATCACGGTGACGGAAAAGCCGCTCATCCGCGACATCAAATACGTCGGGCTGAAGAGCATCACCGAGTCGGACGTGCTCGACCGCTACAAGGCGCGGGGGGTGCACCTGGAGCGCGACAGCCCCTACGACCCCACGATCGAGAAGCACGCCGAAGACGCGATCAAGGAACTGCTGGCCGAGCACGGCCGGCAGTACGCCACCGTCAAGGCGGTGCTCAACGTCCTGCCCCCCAGCTCGGTCAACCTCACCTTCATGGTGAACGAGGGGCCCAAGGTGCAGGTGGGCAAGATCAGCTTCACCGGCAACAAGGTGCTGAGCGCGGGCACGCTGCGCGGCTCGATGAAGGAGCTGCATCCGCTCGGCATCCCGCACTCGCTGCTTTTTGAGAACCTGTTCAGCCGCACCTACGACGCCACCAAGCTGTCAGAGGATCTGGAGAACATTCGCGGCGCCTACCAGGACCGGGGCTACTTCGAGGCGCTGGTGGAAGACCCCACCCTCAAGCTGCGCGCCACCAAGTCGCGCCGCATCCTGTTCTGGGGGGGCAATCCCGGGCGCGAGGTGGACATCAACATCGGCGTGGTGGAGGGGCAGAAGTTCCGCGTCGGCAAGATCAACTTCATCAACAACAACTTCATCACCAACGACCAGGCGCTGTCGCAGATCCTGGGGCTGAAGACCGGCGACGTGATGGATGTGGCCAAGCTGCGCAAGGGGCTGCAGAACCTGCACAAGTTCTACGGCCAGTACGGCTACATCAACTTCGTGGCCAGCCCCGATCCAGTGCCCGACGACAAGAGCCACGTGGTCAACATCACCATGGACATGCAGGAGGGCAAGCCCTTCTACGTGCGGCGCATCGAGTTCAGCGGCAACACCACCACCCGCGACAAGGTGATCCGGCGCGAGCTGCTGCTGGACGAGGGGGCGCGCTTCAACAGCGTGGCCTGGGACAACTCCATCCTGCGCCTCAACCAGCTCGGCTACTTCGACACCCTCTCCCCCGACGACGCCACCATCACCCAGGACACCAGCGGGCCCGAGGGCGAGGTGGACATCAACCTGCACGTCAAGGAGAAGGGCAAGAACTCCATTGGCCTCACCGGCGGCGTCAGCGGCATCGCCGGCAGCTTCCTGGGGATGAACTACTCCACCAACAACTTCCTGGGGCTGGGCGAGACCCTGTCGGTGGACACCCAGTACGGCGCGCTCACCCGCAATATCACCTTCGGCTTCACCGAGCCCTACTTCCGCGACCGTCCCATCCAGCTCGGCTTCACCGCCTACGTCAACGATTTCCATTACGACCAGGCCAAGCAGGCCTCCATCCTCTACGGCCAGAACCTGGACTCCTACTTCGCCTCGCTGGGCTCGAGCAACCTGCTCAACTACGCCCAGAACTCGCACGGGTTCACCCTCAACACCAGCTTTCCGGTGTTCCACAAGTTCACCCGCTACGGCCTCACCTACCGCTGGGACAACTCCTCGGTGCAGCCCTTCACCCAGGCCGCCACGCTGCTGTTCAACTCGGTCAGCTTCAACGGCGTCTCCGGCCCCAACAGCCTGAACGGCATCATCACCAGCGAGATCATCCCCTCGTTTTCCATCAACACGGTGGACAACCCCACCTTCCCCACCCACGGCCGCAATCTGAGCCTCTCGATCGGGCTTTCCGGCCTGGGAGGCAATGTGCGCATGTACGAGCCCAGCGCCGAGATCGATTTCTATCATCCCTCGCCGCTGTTCAAGAGCAACGTGCTGGCCTTCCGCTTCCTGGGCAGCTACGTGGCCGGCTGGGGGGGCGGCGTCCCCCCCAACTTCGACCGCTTCTACACCGGCGGCGAGGATACCATCCGCGGCTTCGACATCATGGCGGTCACCCCCATCGCCCTGATCCCCACCGTGACCACCGCCACCCTGCAGGACCCGCTCAATCCCGGGCAGCCGCTGACCATCAACGTTCCCAATCCCACCCCCGGCAACCCCAGCGGCACCATCCCGGAGACCTTCACCGTCAAGATCCCGTCCTACCAGTTCTCCACCCCGGGCGGCGACACCGAGGCGATTGGGAACTTCGAATACCGCATCCCCATCACCCAGGGCTCGATCCCGATCTCGGTCTCCCTGTTCACCGACGCCGGCATTGACATGATCACCCAGCGCAGCGCGCTGCGCGTCAACAACCAGGTGCTCAACACCCTGCAGACCGATTTCGGCCGGCCCTTCTCCGCCACCATTCCCCTGGCCGCCGGCACCAATTCCCAGCTTCGCCTCTCCACCGGCATCGAGATCGAGGTGACCCTGCCGGTCATCCATGCCCCGGTCCGGCTCTACTATGCCGACAATCCGGGGCGGGTGAACACCCTCATTCGCCCGCAGCAGCTCTTCACCCAGGCCGACTTCGAGCGGGGCATTCCCGCCGCCTTCCTCAACGACGCCGTCGTGCAGCGCTCGCTGCTGTTCACCATGCACCAATTGCAATTGGCGCCCGGCACCCCCTTCCAGGAGGCGCCGCATGTGCTCCGCTTTACCATCGGGCGCACGTTTTAATCTATACTGCTGTGCAAGAGCTTCGGCTTAAACCACCCATCGAGGATTCCATGAAACTCAGGTCTTTGCTCCCTGTCGGGCTTTTCGTTGCATGCTTGTGCTCCCTGCCGCTGGCCGGCACGGCCGCGGCGCAAGCCAAGCCCGCCGCTCCCGCCGCCCCCGCGGTCGCCGGTCCCAGCAAGATCGCCATCATCAACATCCAAGAGGCGATCATGACCACCCAGGAGGGGAAGAAGCTGGCCGACCAGTTGAACGCGCGCTTCGCCCCCCGCAAGACCGAGATCCAAAACGATGCCAACGCGCTGGCGGCGCTGCAAAAGCAGCTCGCCGACGGCGGCAACACCATGAGCCAGCAGGCCAAGGACGAGCTCAACACCGAGATCCAAACCAAGCAGCGCGACTACCAGCAGGCCGCGCAAAATGCCCAGTCGGACTACAACAACGCCCAGAGCGACATGATGAACACGGTGGGCACCAAGATGATGGCCGTGCTCAAGTCCTACGCCCAGCAGCACGGCTTTACCGCCGTGATCGACGTCAGCCTGCCCTGGCCGCAAAGCTCGGTGCTCTACTACAATCCCGGCACCGAGATCACCGCCGAGATCGTCAAGCTCTACGACCAGGCGCATCCGGTGGCGGCGGCGCCCGCCAAGGCGGGGCAGTAGGCGGGCCCGCGCCCGCTCCTCAATAGGGATAGAAGCCCAACTCGTGGGTGCCACCCTGGATCCAGATGCGGGCCTCGTCGCTGGTGATTCCGTTGATCTCCACGATGGCCACCAGCCCGCTGGCGTGGCCCCCGGGCGGCGGGCCCAGTTCGTCGATGCGATAGGTCTTGATGATCCCCCATTTGCTGCTCGGGCCCCAGTCGTTCATGAACGCATCCATGGTGTAGAGCTTGGGGTTGGCCTGCCAGATGTAGTAGGCCTCCTGGTAGTTCTTGCGCTCGATCGCCTGAAAGAAGCGGTCCACGGTGTGGCGGGCGATGTAGCGGGGCCAGTAGAGCACACCCACAATCGCCACCACCACCACTACGGCGGCGACAATGCCGGCGATGCGGCGCCGACGGTCGCGCCGGGCGTCGAAGGGGGGGGCATCGAGGAGGGTCATAGTCCTATTTGACCACGATCCGCCGCTTAGGCGCGGCCGCGGCGGCGTTCTTGCGTCCGTTCCAGCGCCAGGGCGATGATGCGGTCCAGCAGCGCGGGGAAGGGAAGGCCGCTGGCCGCCCAGAGCATGGGGAACATGCTGATCGGGGTGAAGCCGGGCATGCTGTTGATTTCATTGACCAGCAGCCGGCCGCTGGAGTTTTCCAGGAAGAAGTCCACCCGCGCCAAGCCGGCGCACTCGGCGGCGGCAAAGGCGGCGAGCGCCATCTGGCGCGCCTGGCGCGCCACCCGCGCCGGAATCGGGGCCGGCACCAGGGTGCGCGAACCGGCGTCGGCGTATTTGGCCTGGTAGTCGTAGAACTCCCGCCCCGCCACCACCTCGCCCACCACCGAGGCCTCGGGCGCGGCGTTGCCCAGCACCGCGCACTCCAGCTCGCGCGCCTCCACCCCCTGTTCCACCACCAGCTTGGGGTCGAACTGGGCCGCCAGGGCCAGCGCCGGGCCCAGCTCGGCCCGGCCATGCACCTTGCTGATGCCCACCGACGAGCCCAGATTCGCCGGCTTGACGAACATGGGGTAGCGCAAGCTCCGCTCCAACGCCGCCACCACGCGCCGGGGCGCGCGCTCCCAGGCGGCGCGCTCCACCCGCAGATAGGGCACGATCGGCAGCCCCGCCTGCTGGAACAGGCGCTTCATCACGTCCTTGTCCATGGCCACCGCCGCGCCCAGCACCCCGGCGCCGGCGTAGGGGATGCCGGCCAGCTCCAGCAGCCCCTGGACGGTGCCGTCCTCGCCGCGGGGGCCGTGCAGGATGGGCAGGATGACATCGAAGGGCGGCCGCCGCCGGGGCATGGGCTCCAGCGCCGCCTGGCGCCGGCCGATGGTCCAGCGGCCATCGCGCCCGATCAAGATCGGCGTGACCTGATATTTCTTGCGGTCCAGGGCCGCCATCACCGCCCGCCCCGAGACCAGCGACACCTCGTGCTCGCCGCTTTGCCCGCCGAGCAGCACCCCCACCCGCAACTTGGCCATGGTCAAAGTCTAGCAGCCCGCGCCCAGGGCGGTTGCACGATGGCCGGGCTGCCGCTGTCGCAAAGCCGGCCTAGGCGCCGCTGGCCACCGGCTTGGGTTCGCCGCGCTTGGGGCGGCGGTTGGCCTGCAGGATCTTCTTGCGCAGGCGCAGCGACTTGGGCGTGATCTCGGCATATTCGTCGTCGCCGATGAACTCCAGCGCCTGCTCCAGCGTGGGGGCGTGGAAGGGCACCAGCCGAATGGCCTCGTCCGCCACCGATGCCCGCATGTTGGTGAGCTTCTTCTCCTTGGTGGCGTTGACGTCCATGTCGCCCTCGCGGGCGTTCTCGCCCACGATCATGCCCTCGTAGACCTCGATCCCGGGGCCCAGGAACAGCACCCCGCGCTCCTGGATGTTGTTGAGGGCATAGGTGGTGGTCACCCCGGCGCGGTCGGACACCAGCGAGCCGGTGGGGCGCGCCGCCAACTCCCCCTGGTAGGGCACCCAGCCGGCGAACAGCGAGTGCAGCAGCGCCGTGCCGCGGGTGTCGGTCAGCAGCGCGTTGCGCAGCCCGATCAGCCCCCGCGCCGGGATCTTGAACTCCATGCGCACCCGGCCGGAGCCGTGGTTCACCATCTGCGTCATCTCGCCGCGGCGCGCCCCCAGCTTCTCGATCACCACCCCGACGAAGTTCTCCGGGCAGTCCACCACCACCTGCTCCTGCGGCTCCATCCGCCGCCCCTGCTCCGCCTTGATCACGATCTCGGGCTTGCCCACCATCAGCTCGTAACCCTCGCGCCGCATGGTCTCGATCAGGATGGCGAGCTGCAGTTCGCCCCGCCCCAGCACCCGGAAGGCGTCGGCGCCGTCCTGCTCCTCCACCCGGATGGAGACGTTGGTCAGCAGCTCCTTCTGCAGGCGGTCGCGCAGGTGGCGCGAGGTGACAAACTGGCCCTCCCGCCCCGCCAGCGGCGAGGTGTTCACGGTGAACATCATCGCCAGCGTGGGCTCGTCAATCAGCACCGGCGGCAGCGGCGCGGGGTTCTCCGCATCGGTCACGGTCTCGCCGATCTGGATGCCCTCCACTCCCGCCAGCGCCACGATGTCGCCCGCCTCCACCACCTCGGCCTCCTCCCGCTTGAGTCCGCGGAAGGTGTAGAGCTTGGTGATGCGGGTGCGCGCCAGCGCGCCGTCCAGCTTGGCGATGCCGACGTCGTCGCCCAGCTTCACCCGGCCGTTGAACACCCGCCCGATGGCGATGCGCCCCAGGTAGTCGCTGTAGTCCAGGTTCAGCACCTGCAACTGCAGCGCCGCCGCGGGGTCGCCCCCCGGCTCCGGAATCGCGGCCACAATCGCTTGGAACAGCGGCTCCAGGTTCACGCCCGGCTCCCCCAGCCGCGCCTGCGCCGTGCCCGTCTTGGCGTTGGTGTAGAGCACCGGGAAGTCGAGCTGCTCCTCGGCCGCGTCCAAATCGATGAAGAGGTCGTAGATCTCGTTCAGCACCTCGGCCGGGCGCGCGTCCTGGCGGTCGATCTTGTTGAGCACCACGATCGGCGCCAGCTTGCGGCGCAGCGCCTTCTGCAGCACATAGCGGGTCTGCGGCAGCGGGCCCTCGCTGGCGTCCACCAGCAGCACCACGCCGTCCACCAGGTTGAGCGCGCGCTCCACCTCGCCGCCGAAGTCGCTGTGGCCGGGCGTGTCCACGATGTTGATCTTGGTGTCGCCGTAGAAGAGGGCGGTGTTCTTGGCCAAGATGGTGATGCCCCGCTCCCGCTCGAGATCGTTGGAGTCCATCACCCGCTCGGTGAGCACTTGGTTGGAGCGGAAGATGCCGCTTTGGCGCAGCATGGCGTCCACCAAGGTGGTTTTGCCATGGTCTACGTGGGCGATGATAGCGATGTTGCGGATGGAAGGCACCCCTTATCTTATCAAAGCCGCCGGTTTTGCCCCGATGGGCGCGGGATTCCGAGCTACCAGTGCGCGCGGCCGTCGGCGCGCGCCGCCGCCCAGCGCAGCCGGGTGTAGGTGCGCGCCCAAGCCTGCGGGGTGGCGTGGTGGCGGGGGCTGATGGAGATGCGGCGCAGATGGAAGGGCGAATCGGCGGCCGCCACGCCGCCGCCGTGGCAGGAGAGGCAGCAGCGGTAGCCGGCGCGGCGCACCGCCTCGCGCGCCGCCGCGTCGCAGTCGTGCGCGCCGCCAAAGGGGTAGGCGAAGTCTTCGACCGGCTCGCCCAGCTCCTGCTGCAGCCGCTGCCGCGAGGCCACCAACTCGTAGTGCAGCTCCGCCCCCCGCAGCCCCGCCAGGCGCGCGTGGGTGGCGGTGTGCGAGCCGACGCCGAAGCCGGCGGCGCGCAGCTCCCGCACCTGGGCCCAAGTCATCAGCCGCGGGGCTTGCGCCAAGCCGGCGTCCCAGGCGAAGCGGGCGCGGGTGCCGATCACCGCCGTGGTGACAAAGAAGGTGGCGCTCAGGTTCAGCCGGTCGAGGATGGGCGCCGCCACCTCGGCGTTGTCGGCGTAGCCGTCGTCGAAGGTGATGGTCAGGCAGGGATGGGTGGCGGCGTCGCGGTGGGCCAAGCGCGCCAGCAGGCAGTCGAGCGTCAGGATCTCGTAGTGGTCGCGCCAGTAGCGGCCCAGCGCCTCCAGCCCGGCGGCGGGATAGTCCAGTTCGTGGACAGCGCCGCCGCCGATGCGGTGGAAGGCGACGATGCTATAGGGCCAGGGGGCGCCGCGCAGGCGGTCGAGGGCGCGCAGGGCCGGCGGCGGCACGCGGCGCGCCAGGGAGCGGACCAGGGTGTGGGTGGTCATGGCGGGCCTCCTGCGGGCGTCCCGGCCGGCCGGCGCCAGCCCGCCCGCCATTGCCGCAGGCGCAGGAAGGCGCGGCCCAGCGGCGCGCGCCCCAGCAGCAGCGTGTCGCTTTGCCGCCGCTGGCTGGTCCAGCGCCCCTTGTAGCGCTCCTCGCCACGCAAAAACTCGAAGCGGCGCAGGCCGCGGGCGATGCAGTCCTCGATCACCAGGCTGAGCAGCACCGTGCCCGGGCTGGCCTCGCTCCAGGCGGGATCGAAACCGCTTTGGAAGTAGAGGAAGCGGTCGCCGGCCTCGAAGCCGTAGAGCGCGGCCAGCACCACGGCGGGGGTGCGCAGCAGGTAGATGCGGGCCGAGCCGGCGGCGGCCAACTGGGGGGCGGCGCGGAGGTGGAAGGCGCGCAGCGCCGCCGACTCGAAGATGCCGCTGCCGCGCTGTTGCGCGCGCCGCAGGTTGTGCAGTCGAAACACCGGCTCGAGCGCGGCGGCCACGGCCGAGGGCGAGGTGGCGCATTCCAGCGCCGCCTGGGGGGCACGCCGCGCCCAGGCGCGCCGCCGCCGCCGCACCTCGGCGCGAAAGTTGGGGCTGTGTGCGGCCAGCAACTGCTCGAAAGTGGCGGGCAGCGGCAGGCTGGGCAGCCACTCGCCCGCCTCGGCGCGCCCGCCCGCCGCCGCCACCGCCGCCGCCAGCGCCCCCGGGCGGCGCGCCGATTCCAGCCGCAGCAGGCTGCAGCGCCCGCGCGCCAGCGCCGCCGCCAGCAGCCGCGGCGCCACCGCCGCCGGCGCGTCCGGGTGCAGCAGGCAGTCCAACTCGTCGCCGCCGCTGCCCTGGCCCAGAAACTCCAACTGCCGGAGCCCGCGCCGCCGCACCCGCTGCAGCGCCACCAGCCCAGCCAGGGAGCCGTCCGGAAACGTCTCCGCCACCACCAGCGGGCGCGCCCCGGCGGGGTGGCAGGCCGCCCACGCCGCCTGCCACTCCCAGCTCAGGAACGGGTTGGCGGGGCGCGCGGCGCGCTGCAGCCTTTTCCACTCGCGCTCCAGCGGTGCCCACTGTCCCCGCCCCGGCCCCTCGACCACCAGCGGGGGCCGCGGGCTGCCCTCCCACAGCGGCGCCTTGAGGCTGGCGGCGCTCATGCCCGCGGCTCCGCTGCGTGGGAGACCTCGGCAAAGACGGGCGCCGCCACGCTGGCGGCGGGCACGGGCGCGGGCGCCCGCTCCAGGCGGCGCAGCCGCGCCGCCACCACGGCCAGCACCTGCGGATGCCGCCACCGCAGCACCAGGGCGTAGAGCGCCATGCCCGCCAAGGTCATCGCCGCCAGTTGCGGGCGCGGCGCCCAGCCCGCCACCCGGGGTGCCAGCAGCAGCAGGCCGCCCACCATCGCCCCGGTGCCCTCCAGCGCCGGCGCCAGGCAGCGCCACAGGTCGCGGGGCCGCACCTGCAAGAAGCGGTTGATCAAGTACACATGCAGCACGCTCATCGCCACCCGGGTGGCGACCTGGCCCCACGCCACCCCCACGATCCCGCCCCAGCGCGCCCCCAGGATCAGGCTGGGCGGCAGCAGCAGCCACCACGCCAGCGTGGTCCGGGTCAAGATGTCGGGCCGGCCCATCGCCTTGTAGGCGTCGCCGAAATGGTGGGTGAGGCAGCGGATGCCGGCGTACAGCGCCAGCACCCGCAGCACCGGGATGGAGGGCCCCCAGTGCCAGCCATAGATGCCGTAGACCAGGGCGGGGGCCAGCACCCCCATCCCCGCCGCCATCGGCAGCGTCAGCAGCGCGGTGTAGCGCGCGGTGTCGAGCAGGGTGGCGCGCAGTTGCGTCCGATCCCCCTGCAGCCGGCTGAAGGCGGGAAACACCACCCGCGTGATCACATTGAGCACGCTCAGCAGCAGCACCTCGGGGATGCGGAAGGCCAGGGTGTAGAAGCCCAGCCAGACGTCGCTGAGCATGCGTCCGATGGTGAGGGCGTCGAGGTTGGTGAGCAGCACGCTGGAGCCGTCCAGCAGATAGATGTGCTTGGCGTAGGCGCGCATGCGCCGCACCACCCCCGCGTCCCAGCGCCGGGCCGGCCGCCAGGGCGAGATCCACCACAGCAGCGCGGTGGAGGCGGAACTGCCCAGCAGTTGGCCCCAGATCAGGCTCCAGGCGCCGCCGCCGGCCAGGGCCAGCGTGATCGAGGCCAGCCCCTTGGCCGCCGCCTGCCCCAGGTCGGGCAGCAGCTTGGCGCGGAAAGCCAATTGCCGGCGCAGCAGGGTGTCGTGGGTGTTGCCCAGGGCGGTGATCACCAGGCAGAACGAGAGCGCGCGCAGCATCGGCGTCAGCGCCGGCTCGTGGAAGAAGGCCGCCAGCCGCGGGGCCAAGGCCCAGCCCAGGCCGGTCTCGAGCAGCGAGGTGGCCAGCGTGACCCAAAAGCAGAAGTCGGCGGCGGCCGCCACCTTCTGCTCCTCGAAGATGAGGGCGCTGGTCAGCCCCAGCGTGCCCAGGATCTCCAGCACGGTGACGAAGGAGATGGCCAGCGCCACCTCGCCGAAGGCGCGCGGCGCCAGCAGGCGGGCCAGCACCACCACCGAGCCGAACACCAGCAGCTTGCCCAGCAGGAACGAGCTCGAGGCCCAGAACAGCCCGTGCAGGATGCGGGCGGTGGTCACCGGCGCGGGGAGGGCACCGCGCCGGTTGGCCGCCGGGGCGGCGCGCTCCACCCGCCGCCACAGCGGGGTTTGGCCGCGGCGGCGGTAGCGCCAGGCCCCGGCCAGGGCCGCCGCCAGCGCCAGGCAGAAGAAGTAGGGGGCCTCGGCCCGGCCCAGGCGCCAACCGGCGCGCCGCGCCAGGCCCACCCCCGCCACCAGGGCGAAGCCCGCCGCCTGCGCCTGCGCCAGGCTGCGCGCCAGCCCGCCCAGCACCGCCAGCGGCGCCGCCAGCAGCGCCAGCCCGGCCAGCAGGGCCGCCACCAGCGCCAGCCCCGACAGCGGGCGCAGCACCTCGTGGAACAGCACCTTCAACAGGTTCGCGCCCGGCAGCCGCCGCCAATCCACCGCCGCCAGCGCCGCCCAGTGCCCCGCCGCCATGCGCCGCCGCCGCTCCCATTCGGCGGCATCGTCGGCGGCGCCGTGCTCGAGCGAGCGCGCGGCCGGCGCCGCCAGCAGCCGCCGCCCCTGGGCCAGCACCTGCAAGCCCAAGTAGAGGTCGTCGTTGACCATGGCGGCGGTGGGCAGCGGCACAAAGCATTCGCGGCGCAGCGCCAAGGCCTCGCCGTAGGCGGCCACGGTGGTGCCGGTGGCCGCCTCGCGGGCGGTCAGCCAGCCCTCGTAGCGCCAATAGACGCTCTCGCCCCCGCCCACGCCGGTGGAGGCGGCCACCGCCTTGCGCCCGGTCACCGCGCCCACGCTGGGGTCGGCGAAGGGCGCGGCGAGATGGCGCAACGCCTCCGGGGCGTACTCGTTGTTGGCGTCGGTGAAGACCAGCAGTTCGCCCTCGGCGGCCAGGGCGGCGCGGTTGATGGCGGCCGCCTTGCCCAGCCGCTGCGGGGCGCTGAGCAGGCGCAGCCGCATGGGGCCGCCCCCGGCCGCCAGCGCCGCCACCCGCGCCGCGGTGCCGTCGTCGGAGCCGTCTTCGCTGACCAGGATCTCGACCCGGCCGGCGGGGTAGCGCTGCGCCCACAGGTTCCGCACCCGCTGCTCGATGTGGGCGGCTTCGTTGTGGGCGGAGACGATCACGCTCAGGCGCGGCCAGGCCTCATCCGGCGCCTGCGGCGGGGTGCGCGCCCCGCGGTAGGGTTGCCAGCGCGCCCAGGCGGCCAGCGCCAGCGGATAGCCAAGCCAGACCGCCGCCAGGCACGCCAGGCTGGCGCACCACACCGCCTTGTCCAGCCGCCACAGCAGCGAGGCCAGCAGCGCCAGGCTCACGCCGCCACCTCTTCCCGCGCCGCGGGCGGCCCTGGCCGGGCGGGGGCGCTCCACAGCCGCGCCAGCCGCGCCACGCTGGCGGCCAGCTCGAACTCCGCCTCCACCCGGCGCCGCCCTGCCTGCCCCAGCCGCCGCCGCAATTCCGGGTCGCGCAGCCGCAGCAGCGCCGCGGCCAGCGCCCTCGCGTCCGCCGGTGCCACCAGCAAGCCCCCGGCCTCGTCCTCCACCAACTCCGGGATCCCCGCCAGCCGGCTGGCCACCACCGGCAGGCCCGCCGCCATCGCCTCCATCAGCGCCACCGGTATGCCCTCCATCTTGCCGGTGCGCGCCACCACCACGCTGGGCAGCACAAACACCTGCGCCCAGGCCAGCGCCGCCCGCACCTCGTCTTCCGTCCCCGGCCCGTCGAGCCGCACCTGGGCCTCCAGCCCCAGCCCGACGATCTGCCGCCGCAGCGCCCGCTGCAGCCCGCCCCCGCCGACGATGCGGCACTCCAGCGCCACCCCGCGCCGCCGCAGCTCGGCGCAGGCGGCGACCAAGTGGGCGTGGCCCTTGTAGGGCTGCAGCGAGCCCACCGCCAGCAGCCGCAGGGCGCCGCCGGCGGCCGGCGCGGCCCGCCGCGCCGCCGCCTGCGCCGCGTAGGCGGCGCACTCCACCCCGCAATGGATCACCTCCACCGCCGCCCGCGGCTCCGGCACCCGCCGCCGCAGCAGGTCGCGGTTGAAACGGCTGATGCACACCACCGCGCTGGCCCGCCCCGCCTTTTGGCCGAGCATGGCCCGGTGGCAATACAAATCGTGGGCATGCACGGTGAAGCTGTAGGGGATGCCGGTCAGCCGGTGGGCCACGTAGGCCACCAGCGCCGGGTGGGTGGCGTAATGGGCGTGGATCTGTTCCACCCCGTCGCGCTCGAGGCGTTCGGCGATCGCCACCGCCTTGCCCCAGTAGGCCACCGCTCCCGCCCACAGGTTGGCGTCGGAGCGGTTGTGCCACAGCGCCGCCGCCAGCGTGCCCAGATAGGCGCCGGGGCGCCGCCGCAGCCAGCGCAGATGGCAGCCGAGCGGCCCCAGCCAGGGGGCCCACCACACCGGCGCGCGCAGCGCCGCCACGCGCGCATGCCGCCGTCCCCGCACCCGCCGCAGCGGATAGACCCGCAAGCGGTGGCCTTGGCGCTCCAACTCCCACATCTCGCGCAAAATGAAGGTCTCGCTCAGCAGCGGGTAGCGTGACAACACATATCCCAGGGTCATAGGTGGCGGGTAGGGCGGCGATGCGCCGCCGTCATTCCTCGTTTCTGATGCCAGGGCGATCAACCGGGGGCTACTTTCCGGGGCATGGCCTAAGACCCAAACGCGCGCGGCCTCCCGTCCTGAACCTCCGTGGGGCCAGGTTCGAAAGCGGCGGCGGGGCCGGGCGCGGCCGGCTCCCATGCCGCCAGCAGGCTGCGCGCCACGCTGCGCCAGTCATGGCGGGAGGCGGCGAGCTCGGCCGAGCGCTTGCCTTGCCGCCGGCGCAGGGCGGTGTCGGTCGCCAGCCGCGCCAGCGCCGCCGCCAGCGGCGCCACCGCCCCCGCCTCGACCACCATGCCGTTGCCCGCGATCAGTTCGGGCAGCCCGCCCGCCGAGCTCACAATCAGCGGCTTGCCCAGCGTCAGCGCCAAGTGCGCCACCCCGCTTTGAGAGGCGGCCACGTAGGGCAACACCACCCAGTCGGCGCGGCGGAAATACCAGGCGATCTCCGGGGTGGGGATGTAGCGGGCGTCCCAGCGCACCCAGGGCTCGATTCCGAGCCGCCGCGCCTGCTCCCGCCACGCCTCCAGGCGGACCGCGGCGGTGGGCAGGCCGGCGATCAGGGCCAGCGGCCGCTGCCGCTCCGGGATGGCCGCCAGGGCGCGCAGCAGCACCTCCACCCCCTTGTAGGGGGAGAGGGCGCCGAACAGCAGCGCCAGCGGCCGCCCCGGCGGCAATTGCAGCCGCCGGTCGAGTGCGGGGTCGGGGCCGGCCTGCTCCACCAGCCAGTTCTGGTTGCCGTGCGCGATCGCCCGCGGCCGCACCCCGGTCAAGCGTTCGAACTGCGCCGCCAGGGTGGCGCCGTGGACGAAGACGGTGTCGAACTGGCGCGCCAGCCGCGGCCGCCAGGCGGGGTGGCGCAGCAGGCGGCCGGGGCGGGTGCGGTCGAAGGCCTCGACGTTGTGCCACACGTCGGCCAGCCGCCCGCCGGTGCGGCGCAGGCGGCGCACGAACCAGGCGTCGCAGCGGTGCTCCAGGTCGCCCAAAAGAATCACATCGGGAGCCTCGCGCCGCACCGTGCGCAGCACCTGCGCCCAAGCCAGCAGGTAGCGGCCGCCGCGCCAGGCGCGCACCAGCCGGCGGGGCAGGCCGCGCGGGCGATGGTGCGGGTTCCAGGTCCAGAGCCGGGGCAGCAGGCGCACCCCCGCCGGCGCCCCGGGGCACTCCGGCCGCCGCCCGGTGAGCAGCACCACCTCGGCCTGCGGCGCCTCGGCCGCCAGCGCCTGGGCGAGCTGCCAGCTATAGTGCAGCAGGCCGCCGCGGGAGAAGAACTCCACCAGCAGCAGTCGGCGCCGCGGCGCCGTGCTCTCGTTCCCCATCGGTGACCTCCGCGTACAGCTGCAGCAGGCGCTCGCGCCAGGCCGCCTCGCCAAACCGCTCCGCCGCCCGCCGCCGGGCGGCCTCGGCCAGCGCCCGCCGCCGCGGCGCGGCGGCGGGCCCGTCCAGCCCGAGCGCCTGCGCCGCCAACGCGGCGTCGTCGCCCGCCGGGACCAGCAGCCCGCAGCCGGCCAGCAACTCGGCGATGGCGGGCAGGTCGGAGGCGACCACCGGCAGGCCGGCCGCCATCGCCTCCAGCACCGCCGTGGGCTGGGCCTCTTGCTCGGAAGGGAACAGGAACAGGTCGGCCGCCCCCAGCCAGGCGGCCACATCGGCGCGGGGGCCGGGCAACTGGAGGCGCGCCGCCCAGGGGCTGGCGGCGGCGGCGCGGCGCAGCAGCTCGAGCTCGGGGCCGCCGCCCACCCACACCAGCCAGGCCCGGGGCTGGCGCGCGGCGATGCGCTCGGCCGCCCGCAGCCAGGTGCGCCAGCCCTTGGCGGCGCGCACCACCGCCACCGTGGCCAGCACCCAGGCCTCGGCGGGCATGCCCAAGGCGCGCCGCCGCTCCGCCCGCGGGGCGGCGGCGGGCGGCGGCGCCTCCACCCCGTTGGCGATGACCACCGCCCGCTCGCCGCGGGCGTTCCAGGCGGCCCGCTGCGCCGCGCCCACATAGATGACGCGCGCCGCCCGCCGCCGGCTGGCGCGCTCCAGCGCCGCCGCCGCCTGCTGGCGCAGCCCGGGCTCGGGCTGCGGCCCGACGTGCACCGTGGCCACGTAGGGCACCCCCAGCCAGCGCGCCGCCGCCCCCCCCGAGATGGTGGCGTAGCGCAGGTGGGTGTGCACCAGCGCCGGGCGCAATTGGCGCAGCAGCCGCAGCAGCCGCCACCACCCCGCCGGGTCCGCCAGCCGCCGCAGGCCCACCTGGTGGGCGTGCCCGGCGAGCGGCGCCCAGGCCGCCCCCCATACCCCGGCGGGATCGGGCTCGGTGCGCAGCCCCACCAGCTCGACCTGCCAGCCCGGCGGCACCGCGGCGGCGAAGCGCACCGCCAAGCGCTCGGCGCCGCCCAGCCCCAGCCCGTCCAACAGCCAGACGACGCGCCGGCGCTCGCCGCCGCCCCAATCCGCCCTCGCTGCCGCCATGGCGCCGCCTACCCCACCGCCGCCTTGGGCTTGTGCGCCAGGTAGCGCTCGTTGCGCGCCAGCAGCGCCTCGGTGACCTCGAGCGGCACCGACAGCTTGCGGGCGTACTCGGTGAGGGCGTAGACGTCCTTGGGGATGCACTTGGAGTTGAAGCCGCGCTCGCCGGCGTAGACGAAGGTCCAGTAGGGGGACATGCGCGGATCGTCCTGGTAGATGCCCTCGCGCACGGTGTAATAGTCCACCCCGGCGGCCTCGCACAGGTCGTAGAGCTCCTGCGCCTCGGCGACGCGGTGGGCGATGGCGCGATTTTCGCCCAGCTTGATCAGCTCCGCCGTCAGCGCGTCGGTCTGGCGGATGCGCACCGCCGCGTTGTAGACCTGCTGGTAGGTCTCGATCACCACCCGCAGGTCGCGCGGCTCGCCCCCCAGGATGAGGAAGCCGCGCTCGCTCAGGCGCAGCAGCGGGTGGGCCACGCTCTCGCCCAGGTACTCGGGCTGGAAGACCAGGCGCTTGTGGTAGCGCCGCTTCATCTCGTCGGTGAAGCCGGGATTGACGGTGGAGCGCAGCACGATCACCGGCGTCTCCATCCAGCCCACCACCTGCTCGACGATGGAGGTGTCGAGCGCCCCCTTGCCGGGGTTGGGCGTGGGCACGCAGACAAAGCCCACCTCGCAGGCGTTGATGGCGGCGCGCGTGCCCACCCCCAGCGGCTCGTCGTAGACGGCCGCTGCGGGAAACTCCTCGCGCATGGCCTTGCCCACCCAACCCAAGCCCACAATGCCAACCCGCTTGCCGATCATGCTGGACCTCCGGATGCCCCCTGGGGGGGGCGCGGCGGCGCGCCCCCGGCGCGGCGTGGCTGCCTGCCGGCGCCGGCCTCCAGCGCCAGGCTCGCTCCCAGTCCGCCGAGGGCCAGCAGCAGCAGGAAATGTCGGAAATAGGCGTCGTGCAGGAAGGTGCTGAGCAGCAGATAGAGCCCCACGGCGAGCTCCAGCGCCGCCACCAGCCCGGCCAGGTGCGTGGCCCCCAGCCGCGCCGCCCGCCGCCGGCCGCGCTCCATCAGGCGGTAGGCGGCGACCAGCAGGGCGAGGAAGGCGGCGAGGCCGGCGAGGCCGGTCTCGGCGGCGATCTGGATGTAGAGGCTGTGGGGGTCGCGCACCCGGGTGTCGCCGCTGCCGCCGGCGAGGGCGGAGTAGCGCAGGTACTCGGACTCGTAGTTGCCCGGCCCCACCCCCAGCAGGGGATGGGCGCGAAACATCAGCCAGCCGGTGCGCATCTCGTGCTGGCGGTCGCGGATGCTGGCGTCGGCGATCTGGGCGCGGGGGGCGGTGAGGGAGTTGGCGGCCAAGGTCTGCAGCCGCCCCCACAGCCCCCGCGGCGCCAGCCCCAGCGCCGCCACCAGGCCCAGCCCGGCCGCCGCCGCCACCCAGCCCCGGCGCGGATGCCGCCACAGCAGCAGCGCCAGCAGGCAGGCCACGCCCAGCGCCGCCGCGCGCGAGTAGGTGAACAGCGTCGCTGCCAGCCCCAGCCCCAGCGCCAGCACCGCCCCTGCCCGCCGCCCCCAGCCGCCGCCGCGCTCCAGCGCCTGCATCGCCGCCAGCGGCAGCGCCGCCACCAGCACCATGGCCAGGAAGTTGGGGTCGCCCAGCGCCCCCCCCAGCCGCCAGCCGAACTGGCCCGGCGCGGTGGCGGCGTACTCCATGGCGCCGAAGCCCCAGAACAGGTTGTGGCTCCCGCTCAGCCCTTGGTAGACCACCGGCAGCGACAGCAGCACCACCGCCGCCAGCACGGCGTTGACCGCCTGCCGCCAGGCGCGCGGCGTCTCCAGCAGGTTGGCCACCAGGTAGAAGGCCACCGCGCCCTTGGCGAACTCGGCCAGGCGCGCCCCGGCCGCGGCCAGGTCGCCCGCCCCCACCGTCGCCAGCGCCTGCACCGCGCCCCAGGCCAGCAGCGGCGCCAGCAGCGGCCAGCGCAGCCGCGGCGCCCGCTCCCGCAGCAGCCGGTCCAGCCCCCAGGCCAGCACCACCCCGCCCAGCGCCAGCCGCAGCAGCCAGGCGAAGCCGAAGCTCTCGGTCACCACGTCGCTGGCGTTCCAGTAGATCAGCAGCACCAGCGCGCACGCCCCCCAACTGGGTCGGCGCAGCACCGCCAGCGCCAGCCCGCCCAGCCCGGCCACGGCCAGCGCCGCCAGCGCGGCGTGCTGGGGAAAGCGCGCCGCCGCCAGCAGCGCCGGCAGCGCCGCCGCCATGCCCAGCCCCCACCACCCCAGCCCCGCGCCCCAGGCGCGCCACCCCGCCCCGCGCCCCCCGCCCGCTCCGCCCCAGCCTTCCAGCCTCGCCGCCTCGGTCGCCATGGTCGCTCCTTTCCCCCTCTCCGGGCTCGCTGCCCCCCGGCCGCCTACTTCGCCCCCCGCCCGCCCAGCACCGCGCCCACCGTCGCCGCCAGGATGGCGAGGTCGAGGCGCAGCCGCCAGCCGCGCACATAGGCGAGGTCGAGCCGCAGGCGGCGGTCGAAGTCGCACTGCGCGCGCTCGCGGATCTGCCACAGCCCGGTGATGCCGGGCGGGAGCGCCAGGCGCTCGGTGTGCCAGAGCTGGTAGCGCTCCAGCCCGAAGCTGGTGGGCCGCGGCCCCACCCAGCTCATCTCGCCGCGCACCACGTTCCAGATCTGCGGCAGCTCGTCCAGGCTGCTGCGGCGCAGCAGGCGGCCGACGCGGGTGACGCGCGGGTCGCGGCTGATCTTGAAGTCGGGCCAGGGCAGCTCGTTGAGGTGCTGCAGGTCCTTTTCCATGGCGGCGGCCCCGGCCACCATGGTGCGCAGCTTCCACATGCGGAAGCTCTTGCCGCCCGCCCCCAGCCGGGACTGGGCGAAAAAGGGCGAGCCCGGCGACTCGCAGCGCACCGCCAGCGCCGCCGCCGCCACCAGCAGCGCCGCCGGCGGGCCCAGCAGCAGGCACAGTAGCCAGTCCAGGGCGCGCTTGAGGCGGCGCTGGCCCCGGCTGGGGCCGCTGCGCCAGCCCCGGCGCAGGCGCCAGGCGCGCAGCCGCCGCGGCTGGCACCAGGCGGGGTAGAGGGCGTCGGCGGCGGCGGGGACGCTGGCCGGGGGCGCCGCCGCCACCCCCGCCGGGTTGGGCCTCACCGCATCCATTGCACCTCCTCGAGCAGCGCCTCCAGGGTCAGCCCCTGTTCGGGAAAGGCGGCGGCGCGCCAGGCCGGGGCGGCGCCGGCGCGCTGCGCCCGCTGCTGCAGCCGCTGCAGCACCGCCTGCGGCCGCCCCGCCCCCTCCAGCAGCGCCAGCACCACCCCGCCCGGCTCCCACCAGGCCAGGTCGCCCAGCCGCAGCTCGGCCGCCAGCTCCTCCAGGAAGCGCTGGTGGGCGGCGGCGGCCGCCTCCCCGCCGGGGGAGATGCGCAGCAGCAGCAGCGGCGCCTGCTGGCGGCGGGCGCGGCTGAGCATGCGCAGCAGCGCCGCCTCCGCCTGGCGGCGGCTGGCGAGGATGCCGGCGGGCGGGGATTGGGGGGAACGCAAGCGCCAAGCCATGCTCGGTCTCCTGGGACACCCGGACGGGCCTAGTGCGGCCGCTGGTAGGCGCGGAACTCCGGCGCCGCCGGGTCGGCGCGCTGGAACAGGGTGCCCAGCAGCGGCGCCCGCGCCCGCGCCAGCTCCTCGCACAACTGCTGCGCCTCGCCCAGGCGGGTGCGGCCCCAGCGCAGCACCACCACCACCCCCTCCACCAGCGACGACAGCAGCACCGCCTCGCCGCTGTGGTTGCCCGGGGGCGAGTCCAGCAGGATGTAGTCGTAGTGCTGGCGCCACTGCTCCATCAGCCCGGCCATGGCGCGCGCCTGCAGCGGCACCCCGGCGGGGGCCTCGGCCGGCATCAGGTCCAGGTGCGGGGCCACCGCCAGCGGCGCCACCTTGCGCCCGGCCTGGGCCGCCTGCAGCCCGCTGCCGTTGGCCAGGCCGAAGAAGAGGTGGCAGCCGGGGCGGTGCAGGTCGGCGTCCACCACGAGCGTGCGCCAGCCGCTCTCGGCCAGGGCCAGCCCCAGCTGGCACAGGCTGGTGGTCTTGCCCTCGCCCGGGTTGGCGCTGGTCACCAGGATGGCGCGCGGCGGGGCGCCGCCGCGCGCCACCAGGTTGGCGGCGATCTTGTGGTAGCTGGGCTCGGCCCGCAGCCCGCCGGCGGCGGGCAGCAGCCCGCGGGCGGGGGCAGCGGCCAGCCGGCGCTGCTCCGGCACCATGCCCAGCGGCGCCAGCGCCGGCCCCAGGCCGCGCTTCACCGCCTCGCCGGCGGTGAGCGCCTCGGTCCAGCGCTCGCGGGTGAGCACCGTGCCCACCCCCACCACCAGGCCCAGGCCCAGCCCCAGCCCCAGGTCGAGCGGCAGCTGCGGGTAGAGCGGGCGGGTGGGGGGCAGGGCGGCGTCCAGCACCTGCAGGTTGCTGGGCGGCAGGGTGGCCTCCAGCCGGGTCTCGTCCAGCTTCTGGCGCAGGGTGTTGACCAGCGCCCGCTGGGCGTCGGCGCGCGCCTTCAGCACCCCGAACTCCATCTCCACGCCGCTGGCGGCGGCCGCCTGGCGGCTGAGCCGGTCCACCAGCCCGCCCAGCTGCTGCGCCCGCTGGGTGCTGCTGGCCAGCCGCTGGCGCAGCCCGGCCGCCACCTGGCGCTCCAGCCCGGCCAGCGCCTGGCGGGCGGTGGCGAGCTGCTGGCGCGCCTCCACCACCAGCGGGAAGTTGGGCCGGTAGGTGGTGGCGAGCGCGCTCAGCTGCTGCTCGGCCGCGCCCACGTTGGCGCTGGCGCGGTCGATCTCGGGGTTGCGCAGCTCGGCCGGCAGCGCCGCCACCACCTCGCCGCCGTAGCTGGCCACCGCCGCCTGGTCGGCGATGCGCTCGGCCTCGGCCGCGCTCCAGGCGTGGTTGGCGTCGGCCAGGCGGTCGAGCAGCCCGCTCTGCGCCCCGCCGGCGTCGAGCAGGGGGATGTAGGCGTGCTGCCGCTGGAAGGCGGCCACCGCCTGGTCCTCCTGCGCCAGCCGCGCCTGCGCCTGCCGCACCTGCAGATCCATCCAATGCGCCGCCAGCTCGCCCTGCGCCCCGCGCTCGGCCAGGGTCTGGCGCAGGAAGGCCTGGATGGTGGCGTTCACCGCCGCCGCCGCCACCGCCGGGTCGTGCGAGCCATAGCGCACCTCCACCGTCGAGCTGAGCTGGTCGGGGGCGAGCTTGAGCTTGCCGGCGAAGACCGCCTCGGCCAGCTCGCGCCGCTCCTCCCCGCCGAGCACGCGCCCGCGCGCCCGCGCCCGGGCCGCGGCCGCGGCCAGCGCCCGCCGGATCTCGGGGTCGCGCCGCGCCAGCCCGAGCTGGGCGATCACCGGCGCCGCCACCGCGCGGCTGCCCAGGATGGAGAGCTCGGTCTGCATCTCCCGGTCCGGGTCCACCGGCGGCGGGTACTCCTGCGGCGTCAGCTCGGCCGCGTGCAGGCTGGGGTGCTGGATGATGAGCGAGCCCTGGGCCTGGTAGTAGGGCGCCAGCCACCAGCTGGCCGAGCCCGCCAGCCCGACGCAGGCCAGCACCAGCCCCAGCCCCAGCCAGCGCTGGCGGTAGAGGGCGCTCTGCAGTTGGCGGCGCCGGGGCGAGGCCGGCGGCGGCGCCTCCAGCTCGTACAGCGGTGCCAGCGCGGGAGACGGACTCCCCGGGGGTACAGAGATGAACGACATGGCCCCTCCGATGGGTTCTGCGGCCTCGGGCTTGCGAACACGGCGCCTGCGCCGCTCAGGGAATGTGGTTGGCCACGGTCTGCTGCACCCGCCAGCGCTCCGTGCCGGTGAAGAAGTCGAGCAGCTGCAGCCCCGCCATGCGCAGCAGCGAGCCCGACACCAGCACGATGTCGTCGGCCTGCAGCGCCAGGTCGGGACCGTGGTGGTCGAGCACCGCCCCCACGTCCTCGCGCAGCGTCTGGCGCTGGCCGCTGGGCAGCAGGCGCAGTACCCGCACCTGGCCGGTGTCGGCCTGGGGCAGGAAGCCGCCGGCGGAGGCGATCAGCTGGCTCAGGGTCAGCCCGGGCAGCAGCGCCTGCGCCCCGGGGCGCATGACGTCGCCGCTGAGGTAGACCTGGCGCGCCTCCTGCACGTCAATGGTGTCGCCCGGCTGCAGCACGCGGTTGAGCTGGGGATGGCCGGGGATGCGGTTGAGGTCGATCGTCTCCAGCACGGCGTTGGCGGTGTAGGTGAGCTGGCCGTCGGGGCCGCGGCGGCTGGCCACCGGGGGCTGGTGGAAGAGCAGCACCTCGGGGCTGGCCTTGACCGGATCCACCCCGCCGGCCAGCGCCAGCGCCTGCAGCAGGCTGAGCTCGCCGCTGAAGGCGTACACCCCCGGGCGCGGCACCTCGCCGTTGACGCTCACCTTGCGGCTGTTGTTCTCCAGCAGGCGCACGCTCACCAGCGGATGCAGCAGCATGCCGCCATAGGCCCGGCCCAGCTCGCGCTGGATCGCCTCCGGAGTCCGGCCCGCCACCGCCAGCGGCGGCAGGAAGGGGGGCGCAATCACCCCGTCCGGGCCCACCCGCAGGCTGCCGCTCAGCTGCGGCTGGCCGAAGATGCGCACGTCGAGCAGGTCGCCCGGGCCCACCGGATCGGCGCTGGCGGAGGCGCCATAGGCCTCCAGCGGCGTCGCCGCCGGCAGCGGCGTGGCCGCCGCCGGCGCGGTGGCCAGCTCCGGCAGCCCCTGCGCCGCCGCCCCCCCGCCCAGTGCCAGCGCCAGCCCCAGCGCCAGCCCCAGCCGGGGGCCCCGGCTCCCCGCCCGCGCGCGCGCCGCCCGCCCTTCCGCCTGCTCCGCCGCCCTCGCTCCGCTGTCCTTGCTCCGCATCCTGGCGCCCTCCTCCGGCGCTCCCGCCCCGCCTGCGCTGGCCGCCCGGCCTGCCACCAGCCTCTCCGAGTCTAGTCAGCGCGCGCGGCCCGAACAATTGCGCCGAGGTTGGAGGCGGCGGTGAACGTGGTTGGAGGCGAGATTCCACCCTTGGTTGGAGCGGCGCCGCCGGCAACTCTGCATCGAAGCTGCCATGGCCAGTCCGCTTGCCCGTGCCGCCGCCCCCTTCCCCCCGCCGCCCCGCCCCGGCCCCGCCCCCATCCGCGTCGCCCTCTGCCTGCCCTCCGCCCTGTGGAACCAGCTGCTGGCCGAGGCCCTGGCCGCCTGTCCCGACCTGGAGGCGGGAGTCGGCGCCGCCGCCGTGCTCAGCCCGCCCCGCCCCGCCGCCGGCCCCGCCGCCGCCGGCGTGCTGCTCACCGCCGTGCCCGCCAGCCGCGCCGGCTGGGAGCGGCTGGCGCAGTGGTGCCGCCGCGGCGAGGTGGCGCGCGTGCTGGTGCTGGGCGAGAACCGGCCGCCGCTGGCGGCGCGCGCCCTCCGCCTGGGCGCCAGCGGCTACCTCGACTGGGAGTCGCCGCTGCCGCTGTTGCTCAAGGCCATCCGCGGGGTGGCGGCGGGCGAGCTGTGGGCGGAGCGCAAGACGGCGCTGGCGCTGCTGCGCGAGCCGGCGGCGCAGAGCAAGCTCACGCGGCGCGAGCTGCACGTGCTGGGGGCGCTCGCCGAGGGCCTGCGCAACAAGGAGATCGCGGCCCTGCTCGACATCAGCGAGACCACGGTGAAGAGCCACCTCAACCGCGCCTACCGCAAGCTGCAGCTCAGCGACCGGCTGCAGGCGGCGCTCTATGTCGAGCGCCACGGGCTGGAGGTCTAGCGCCCCTGCAGCCTCGGCGCCGCCCCTCCCCCGCTGGCAGGCGGCTTTTCCGCCGGGAAACGCCGCGCGCGCTCGGCCCCAGCGCGGCGGGGTGGGCGCTAGCGCCAGGCCCGCGCCCAGGCGGGCGGGAGGGTGGCGGTGGCGGCGGCGAGGTGGAGCTGCAGCTCGCCGCCGGGGTAGGGGCGCCGCCAGTCGAGGCCGGCGCCGGTGAGCGGGCCCAGGGGCGGAGGCGGCTGGAAGGCGTAGGCGGGGTACCACCACAGGGTGCGGTAGTCGCGGTCGTCGGCGTCGGCGTAGCGGAAGTAGAGGCGGCCGCGGGCGGGCTGCAGCGCCCAGTAGAGGGCCAGGGCAAAGGCGAGGCGGGCGCGGTCGCCGCGGCCGCCCTGGGCGACGGCGAGCACGCTCTTGCCGGCGGCGAGGGCGGCGCGCACGTTCTGCCACTGCGCCGCGCGGGCGTCGGCGTCGAGCGGGCGGCGCCGCCAGCCCGGGCCGAAGTCCTCCACCATGACGCCGTCGAGCAGCGCGAGATAGTTGGCCCAGCCGCCGGGCTGGCCGGGGTCGTGGGTCAAGTTGGCCCAGAGCGGAAGGTGGGGGAAGGCGGCGCGCAGCGCCGCCAGATAGCCCACCTCGGCGGCGCGGTAGGCGTCGTCGGTGGCAAACTCGGCCACCCCGCCGCGGTCCCCGGGTTGGCGCAGCAGGCCGGCGCGGCTGAGGTCCACGTTGTCGAGGAAGAAGCCGTCGAAGCCGAGGCGGCGGTATTGGCGCAGGCGGGCGATGAGGAAGGCGCGCCAGCCCGGGCTGGCCGGGTTCATCAGGTAGGTGGTGCGCCAGACGCCGTCGGCGGAGCGCTGGCGCGACCACAGGCGCTCGCCCCGGCGGTTGTGCAGGAACCAGCGCTCGTGGGGGTGGATCTGGCGGCAGAACACGCCGGGGCGGTCGGCGACGGTGCGCTGGTAGGGGCGGTAGGCGGCATCGCAGGCGGCGGCGTGGTTGGGGTAGGGGCCGGGGCCCTCGGCCTCGTTGGCGGCGATGTACTGCAGCAGCGGGCCGCGGTAGCCGGCGCGGCGCAGCTGGGCAAGGTAGGCCTCGTCGCCGTGGGTGAGGATGACTAGGCGCGAGCGCGCCGCCACCACCGCCGCCGGGGTGTCGAAGGGGGGCTTGTAGAAGTAGGCCAGCCGCACCCCGGGCGGGGGCGAGCCCCAGCCCAGGCCGGCGAGGGCCAAAACCGGCAGGAACCGCCGTCCGCGGGGGCGGCGGTTTGACGGAAACGCCGGGGTGGTATCAAATGAGGGAGGTGACGGCGTGAACCTCCCCAATAGCCTGACGGTGCTGCGCATCTTCCTGGTTCCGCTGCTGATTGCGGTGCTGTTCACCACCCGTTTGGCCAACAAGGAGATCTACGGCACCGCCATTTTCCTGGCGGCGGCGGTGACCGATTTGTTGGATGGCTATTTGGCGCGGCGGCGGCAGCAAATCACCACGCTGGGGATTCTGCTCGACCCGATTGCGGACAAGCTGCTGATCTCGGCGGCGTTCATCTCGCTGGTGCAGCTCGATCCGGCGCTGGTGCCGGCGTGGATGGTGGTGGTGATCATCGGCCGCGAGTTTGCGGTGAGCGGGCTGCGCAGCATTGCGGCGGCGCAGGGCTTCGCCATCCCCGCCAACGACTGGGGCAAGGCCAAGATGGTGAGCCAGGTGGTGGCGGTGTGCATCGTCATTGTGGCGCACAAGTACGGGCGGCTGCGGGTGCTGGGGTGGGAGGTGAACGTGCGGGCGCTGGGGTGGCTGGCGCTGTGGACGGTGGTGATCGTGGCGCTGGTGTCGGCCTCGATCTATTTCGTGCGCTTCTGGCGGCAGATCGACGACGGGCTGAAGCGGCAGGAGCGGGGGGCGGGGCTGGCGCCGCCGGAGGCGGCGCGGCCGGCGGAGCGGCTGTGAGGGGAGGAAAAAAAAGGCCGCGGCGCCGAAGCGCCGCGGCCTTGGGGCGGGCCCGCAGGCGGGCTCAGTACATGCCGCCCATGCCGCCCATGCCGCCGTGGCCGCCGGGAGCGGCCGATTCCTTCTTCTCCTCGGGAATCTCGGCCACCAGCGCCTCGGTGGTGAGCATGAGGCCGGCGATGGAGCCGGCGTTCTGCAGGGCGAAGCGGGTCACCTTGGCGGGATCGATGACGCCGGCCTTGACCAGGTCCTCATAGACCTCGGTCTGGGCATTGAAGCCGAAGCTGGCGTCCTTGTGCTCGCGCACCTTGCCGACCACGATGGCGCCCTCCAGGCCAGCGTTCTGGGCGATCTGGCGCAGGGGCTCTTCGAGCGCCCGGCGGACCACCTCGACGCCGATCTTCTCGTCGCCGGACTCGAGCGCGAGGGCGGCGACCGCCTTCTCGGCCCGCACCAGGGCGACGCCGCCGCCGGGGACAATGCCCTCCTCCACCGCGGCGCGGGTGGCGTGCATGGCATCCTCGACGCGCGCCTTCTTCTCCTTCATCTCGGTCTCGGTGGCGGCGCCGACCTTGATCACGGCCACGCCGCCGACCAGCTTGGCCAACCGCTCCTGCAGCTTCTCGCGGTCGTAGTCGCTGGTGGTGTCCTCGATCTGGGTGCGGAGCTGCTTGACCCGGCCCTCGATCTCGGCGGCCTTGCCGCCGCCCTCGACCAGGGTGGTGTTGTCCTTGTCGATGACGGCCTTCTTGACGCGCCCGAGCTGGCTCAACTGCACCGACTCGAGCTTGATGCCGAGCTCCTCGCTGATGAACTCGCCGCCGGTGAGCACGGCGATGTCCTGCAGCATGGCCTTGCGGCGGTCGCCGAAGCCGGGCGCCTTGACGGCGGCGGCATGCAGGGTGCCGCGCAGCTTGTTGACCACCAGCGTGGCCAGCGCCTCGCCCTCGACGTCCTCGGCGACCAGCAGCAGGGGCTTGCCGGCGCGGGCGATCTGCTCCAGCAGGGGCAGCAGATCCTTCATCGAGCTGATCTTCTTCTCGTGGATGAGGATGTAGGGGTCCTCGAGCACCACCTCCATGCGGTCGGGATCGGTGACGAAGTAGGGGGAGAGGTAGCCGCGATCAAACTGCATGCCCTCCACCACCTCCAGCAGCGTCTCCATGGTGCGGGACTCCTCCACGGTGATGACGCCGTCCTTGCCGACCTTCTTCATGGCCTCGGCGATGATGCCGCCGATGGTGGCGTCGTTGTTGGCGGAGATGGTGCCGACCTGGGCGATCATCTCGCCCTGCACCGGCTTGGACATCTTCTTCACCGCCTCCACCGCCGCCGCCACCGCCTTGTCGATGCCGCGCTTGAGCGCCATCGGGTTGGCGCCGGCGGCCACGTTCTTCACCCCTTCGCGGAAGATGGCCTGCGCCAGCACCGTCGCCGTCGTGGTGCCGTCGCCCGCCACGTCGGAGGTCTTCGACGCCACCTCGCGCACCATCTGCGCCCCCATGTTCTCCAGCGGGTCGGGCAGGTCAATCTCCTTCGCCACCGTCACGCCGTCCTTGGTGATGCTGGGGGAGCCGAATTTCTTCTCGATCACCACGTTGCGGCCCTTGGGGCCGAGGGTGATCTTGACCGCATCCGCCAGGATGTTGACGCCACGCAGGATCGCCTGCCGCGAACTTTCGCCATGCACAATTCGTTTGGCCATTGCCTTTTCTTCTCCTTGGAATTTCGGCTGTGTTGTCGCCGATTACTTGTTGATCACGCCCAGCACTTCTTCTTCGCGCAGGATGAGCAGATCCTCGCCGTCCAGCTTGATCTCGCTGCCGGAGTATTTGCCGAACAGGATGTGGTCGCCCTCTTTGACATCCAGCGGCAGCACCTTGCCCTCCTCGGTCACCTTGCCCTTGCCCACCGCGATCACCTTGCCCTCCTGGGGCTTTTCCTTGGCGCTGTCGGGGATGATGATCCCCCCGCGCACTGTCTCCTGTTCCTCGATCCGCTTGACCAGCAAGCGATCGTGCAGCGGCCTCACTTTTGCCATTGAGTCTTCCTCCTTCAACCAGTTGAATGGGATATTGCGCCGATTAGCACTCCTCGGCTTCGAGTGCTAATCATAGGGCAAGTGCCATGAGATGGTCAATCCCCCCGGGGGGGGTTGCTGCAAATAAAGAACAATTTTTTTTGGGCTATACTGGAGGACAGAGGCGGTGCCCCATGTTTGACGGCCTATTCCAACCCACCCATCTGGTGATCATTCTGATCATCTGCCTGCTGGTGTTCGGCCCCAAGAAGTTGCCGGAGCTGGGGCGCGGCCTGGGGGAGAGCATCCGCGAGTTCAAGAAGTCCATGGCGGAGGCGCGGGCGGAGACGCCGGAGGCGCCCAAGCCCGCCGAAGAGAAGAAGTAGCGCTGAAGAAGTAGCGCCCCCCGCGAGTAGACGCTTCTGCCCCCGGCCCACTCCCATCGCCCCGCCCCGCCGCCCCGCCTGGGGTTGCTCATCTTTGATCTGGACGGCACGCTGATTGACTCGCGCGCCGACTTGGTGCGCAGCGTGAACGCCATGCTGGCGCATCTGGGGCGGGCGCCGCTGCCGGAGGCGGTGGTGGCCGACTACGTGGGCGACGGGGCGCCGCTGCTGGTGCGGCGGGCGCTGGGGCTGGCGCCGGCGCCGGATCGCCGCCGCCGGCCGGCGGCGATGGCGGCGCCGGCGGAGGGGTTGGGGGCGGCGGAGGAGGCGCTGGCCGAGCGCGCGCTGGCCTATTTTCTGGCCCACTACGCCGAGCACAAGCTGGACGCGACCCGGCTCTACCCGGGGGTGGCGGAGGGACTGGCCGAGTTGGCGGCGGCGGGGCGGGCGCTGGCGGTGCTGAGCAACAAGCCGGTGCGGCCGAGCCAGCAGATCCTGGCCGGGCTAGGGGTGGCGGAGCGCTTCCGGGCGGTGTACGGGGGCAACAGCTTCGCGCAGAAGAAGCCCGATCCGATCGGGGTGGAGACGCTGCTGCGGGAGAACGGGGTGGGGCCGGAGGCGGCGGCGATGATTGGGGATTCGGCGGTGGACGTGCGCACCGGGCGCAACGCCGGCACCTGGACCTGGGGGGTGACCTACGGCTTTGCCCCGGCGACGCTGCAGTGGGAACCGCCGGACTGGACCGCCGACAGCTTTGCCGAGTTGACTGCGCAGTTGCTAAAATAGGCGGCTATGGCGTTCAAACCCGGCATAGCCGCCCCGCAGACGGGGATTTACTGGTGCAGTGTGTGCAAGCTGCCCGGCCAGTTCGAGGCGGGCCAGATCCTGCCCGAGTGCCGCAACAAGTGCGGGCGGGGGGGCTGGGACTTCGTGCAGGCGAGCGCGCCGGCGGCGCCGCCGGCGTCGTAGGCGGGGATTACTGCACCGCGGCGGGGGCGTTGCCGCTGGCCACCAGGGCCTGGAAAATGCCCAGCACGCGCCGGCGGTAGGCGAGCATCTGCTCGGCCATGGAGGCGAAGCCGGGGTCGCGGGCGGCGGTGCGCTGCCACTGCGACTGCACCGCGGCCGGCACCTCGATGTCGTGGCGCAGCTCCTGGTAGCTGTAGCCGCGCAGGAAGAGGCCGTAGAAGAAGGCCGCCTCCTGTTCGGGGGCCTCGAAGGCGCCCGGGGGGCGCAGCGCCGCGGGGGCGGCGGGGGCGGCGGGAGGGGTGAGTTCGGTGGCCATCGCCAGGGGTGCGCCCAGCGGCGCTCCCAGTTATTGGATACACCCGCGCGGCGGGATTTACAACCGCCCGCGCCGCGTGCGGCGCGGGCGGCGGCGGCAGTAGCTTGACGGCGGCGAAAGAATCGGGTTAGGCTGCGCCGCACGCCGGCGGCGGGGCGGCGGGCGGCTCCGGCTCGGCGTCGTAGAAGACCAGTTGGCTGTCGCCCTGGGGATGGACGCGGGCGCGGCGCAGGCGGCCGCAGCGCAGCGGCAGCTCCAGGCCGCGGCGGGTTTCGGCGATGATGCGGGCGCCGGGGCGGAGCAGGCCGGGGCGGCGATCCAGCGCGGCCAGGGTGGCGGGGTAGGCGGCGGCGTCGGCGTAGGGGGGATCGAAGAAGAAATAGTCGCAGCCGGCGGCGGCGCGCAGCGCCGGCAGGCGTTCCAGCGCGGCCAGGCCGGCGGGGAGGGGACGCTCGAGCACGGCGCCGCCGGCGATGCCGAGCTGGGCGAGGTTGGCGCGCAGGGCGCGGGCGGCGGCGGGGGCGGGCTCGATCCACACCACCGGCCGCGCCCCCCGGCTCCAGGCCTCGATGCCCACCGCCCCGGTGCCGGCAAAGGCGTCCACGAACAGGCGGCCGCGCACCTCCGGGCCCAGAATGTTGAACAGCGCCTGGCGCAGCCGGTCGGCGCTGGGCCGCACGGCTTGGCCGCGCGGCGCGCGCAGCCGCCGGCTGCCCAGGGCTCCCCCGATCACCCGCATGGCTTGAGTATAGCGGCGGGCGGGCTCCGGTATACTGGAGCCACGCCCTTGCACCGGAGAGATGGCCGAGCGGTTGAAGGCGCACGCTTGGAAAGCGTGTAAATCCGAAAGGGTTTCTGGGGTTCGAATCCCCATCTCTCCGCCACCCCGCCCGCTGCGCCCACCGCCCCACCCCTTCGCGGGTGGCGAACATCCGGCGAAGCCATTGTTACGAAATTATGTTCTGATTCTGCTCCAATTCTGCTGGCGGAAAGGGGGCGGCGCTGTCCACAATCATCCCTGCGCGAATCATTTTGTTGATATAAGGTGGTGACCGATGACAGGCGGCAGCATGCGCGGCTTTTCGCAGCGGGAGCGGCAGATCGTGGGGGCGGTGCTCGAGGCCAAGGCGGTGAAGGACATCGCGGTGGAGTTCGACCTGAGCGTGAACACGGTGAAGGACTATCTCAAGACGATCTATCGCAAGGCCCAGGTGCACTCCGCGCGCGAGCTGATGGTGAAGCTGGCGAGCGGGCCGGAGGGGGCGCCGCCGCCGCCGCCCGACACCGCGCTGGCGCAATTGCTGCAGACGGCGCAGGCGCTGGCGGCGGCGGCGGCGCCCCAGGAGGCGCTGCAGCAGTTGGGGGCGGCGGTGCGGCGCTGCACCCGGGCGCGGCGGGTGAGCTTCTGGCGGGTGCTGCGGGCGCCGGGCGAGCTGGTGCTGGCGCCGGAGGCGGGCGGGATGCCGCTGCACGCCGCCGAGTTCGCCCACCGCATCCTGGAGCGGGGCTGGGCGCGGCTGGAGGCCAGCCAGATGCGCAGCCTGGAGGGCCGGCAACTGGCGGCGGCGGGGCTGGGGGGCGAGGTGATCGGGGTGGCGTGCGCGCCCACGGTGCGGGTGCAGATCCTGCTGGCGGGGGATCCGGTCGAGTCCCATTTTGGGCCGCTGGATGCGGCCGTCATCCGCCTGTTGGCGCGCTTGGCGGGCAGCCAGTCCGACCACCACCTGTCGGTGTTGCGGGCCAGCGCCTAGCGCCGCTGCCGCGCCGCTGGGCGCGGCGGGCTAGTTGGAGTTGGGCGCGATGGCGATCTTGGGCACCGACTCCATCGCCTGCAGGCTTTGCTGGGGGCGGCGGGCGGGCTCGGCGTAGGGGTCAAAGTGGGCGTCCATGACGGTGTGGGCGTAGCGCAGGCCGGAGATGGAGGTCTGGAAACGGTTGAAGCGGGGGGCGCGCGGCGCGGGGGCGGAGGATTTCATGGCCTAGTTCCTGGCGCAGGCGCCGCCGCCGCAGCAGCCGCCGGGGGCGCAGGCGGGGGCCTCGGGCTGGGCGCTGGAGACGGAGACGCGCGAGAACCAGATGCGCTCGACCTGCTCGGCGCCGCAGTCGCAGCGCGGGGCGGCTTGGGTTTGGCCCCACGACAGGCGCTCGAAGCGGCCGCCGCAGGCCTGGCACTGGTATTCATACATCGGCATGGGTCTATTTTAGCAGCTTCGCGGGGCGGGCGCGGGCGGGGCGCGCTGCGGGGGGAGCGCCCGGGGTTCGGGGGCGGGCGGGCTGCCGCCCGGCGGGAGGGGGGCTAGGCGCGGCGGGCGGCCATCTGGGCGGCGAGGGCGCGCAGGCGGTCGGCGGCGGGGCCCCAGGGGGCGAGGGCGTCGAGCGCCTGTTGTTGCAGTCGGCGCGCCTCCCACTCGGCGGCGGCGCGGCCGGCGACGGCGGGGTAGGTGGCCTTGCGCTGGACCTCGTCCTTGCCGGCGGTCTTGCCCAGCTCGCGGCTGGAGGCGGTGAGATCGAGCAGGTCGTCCACGATCTGAAAGGCCAGGCCCAGCGACTCGCCGAACTGGGCCAAGGCGGCGAGCTGCGCGGCGGAGGCAGCGGCGGCCAGGCCGCCCAGCAGGACGCTGGCGCGGAGCAGGGCGGCGGTTTTGCGGCGGTGGATGAAGGCGACGGCGGCGGCGCTTGTGGCGGCGCGCTCGGCCTCGAGGTCGGCGACCTGGCCGGCGACCATGCCGGCGGGGGTGCCGGCGGCCTCGGCCAGCAGGGCGACCATGGCGGCGGCGGCGCTGCCGGCGGCGGCCAACTGGCCGAAGGCGAGGGTCAGCAGGGCGTCGCCGGCGAGGATGGCGAGGGCCTCGCCGAACTGCTTGTGGCAGGTGGGGCGGCCGCGGCGCAGGTCGTCGTTGTCGAGGGCGGGCAGGTCGTCGTGGATGAGCGAGTAGGTGTGGACCATCTCGACGGCGCAGGCGGGGGCCCAGGCGGCCTCGACCGGCTGGCCGGCGACGGCCAGGGCGGCGGCGCGGCAGAGCAGGGGGCGGAGGCGCTTGCCGCCGTCGAGCAGGCTGTAGCGCAGGGCGCGGTGCAGCGACGGCGGGGGTTCGAGCTCGCCGGGCACGGCCTGGGCCAGCCGCCGCTCCAACTCGGCGCGCTCGGCCTCCATCCACTCGGCGGCGGCGCGGGAGTCCATGGTGGCAGTGTAGCCCAAGCGGTTGCGGCTCAAGCCGCGGCGGGGTTTGGCCGTAAGGGAAAGCGTGGCCACGCCGCAGCGTCAACCTGTGCAGCGCCCACCTGGGTTGCCCCGCGGCCAGGGCCGGACGCCGGCGGGCGCGGCGGCGGCGCGGCTGCGCCTGGCCGACCTGGTCTCGGCGCTCGCCTACGCGCTCGATCTGGTGGGCGGGCAGGCGGAGGGCTGGGCGGTGCGCACCTGCCTGATCGGGATGCGGCTGGCGGAGGTGTGGGGGCTGCCGGAGGGGCTCCACGCCGAGCTGTACTACGCCCTGCTGCTGAAGGACGCCGGCTGCAGCAGCAACGCGGCGCGGGTGGCGCAACTGTTCGAGAGCGACGACCTGCGGGCCAAGCGGGAGTCGAAGCTGCTGGACTGGGACGGGCTGAGCTGGGCGGGCTTCCGCACCGGGATGCGGCTGGCGCGGGCGGGGCAGAGCTGGCCGCGGCGGCTGCGGCGCACGCTGGAGCTGGGGCGGCACCGGCGGCGGGACGCGCAGGAGCTGATCCAGTTGCGCTGCGAGCGGGGGGCGGCGATTGTGCGCAAGATGGGGTTTTCCGAGCGCACCGCGGCGGCCATCGGCGGGCTGGACGAGCGCTGGGACGGGCGCGGGGCGCCGGCGGGGCTGCAGGGGGAGGCCATTCCGGTGCTGGCGCGGGTGCTGAGCGTGGCGCAGACGCTGGCGCTGTTTCCGCGGGCGGCGCCGGCGCTGGCGGCGCTGGCGCCGGGCAGCGGGCGGCGCTACGATCCCGAGCTGGTGCGCGCCGCCCGCGCCCTGCGCCAGGCGCCGGAGCTGTGGGACGGCGCCGGTGCGGCGGCGGTGCGGCAGCGGGTGCTGGGGCTGGCGTTCGCCGGGCGCGGGGAGGGCGAGGCGCTCGAGCCCGGGGCGGCGCGCCTGGACGACATCTGCGAGGCCTTCGCCGACGTGATTGACGCCAAGTCGCCGTTCACCTACCGCCATTCGCGCGGGGTGGCGGCAGCGGCCGGCGCCATCGCGGCGCAGTTCGGGCTGCCGGCGGCCGAGGCCGGCTTGGTGCGGCGGGCGGCGCTGCTGCACGACATTGGCAAGCTGGGGGTGTCCAACCGCATCCTGGACAAGGCCGGGCCGCTGACGGCGGCGGAGTGGGCGGAGGTGCGGCAGCATCCCGGCCACACCCGGTGCATCCTGGAGCGGGTGGCGGGCTGGCAGGAGCTGGCGTTCGTGGCCAGCGCCCACCACGAGCGCCTGGATGGCAGCGGCTACCCGCAGGGGCTGGGGGCGGCGGAGCTGCCGCGCACGGCGCGCCTGCTGGCGGTGGCCGATGTCTATGACGCGCTGGCGGGGTCGCGCCCCTACCGCGCCGGGCTGCCGCGGGAGGAGGTGTTCCGCATTCTGGGGCGCGAGGCCCCGCACGCGCTCGATCCCGACTGCGTGGCCGCGCTCCAGGCCTGCCCGCTGGGCTAACCGCGGCGAGGGAACCGCGTCTCACTTGGGGCCGTAACTTCTACGGCCGGGCGCGGTATTGGCCCATGAGCATCCCCTCGCCATGACTTCCATCCTTCGCGACCTCCGCTACGCCCTGCGCGCCCTGGCGCACGCCCCCGCCTTTGCCCTGATCGCCGTGCTCACGCTGGGGCTGGGGGTCGGGGCCAACACCGCCATTTTCAGCGTGGTGGACGCGGTGCTGCTGCGTCCGCTGCCGTTTCCGCATCCGGGGCAGTTGCTGTCGCTGCGGGAGAACGACCGCCAGTTTCCCGCGATGTCGGTGTGCTACCCGGACTATTTGGACTGGCTGCGGGACAACCGCAGCTTCCAGCAGTTGTCGGTGTACCGCGGCACGGGGGCGGTGCTGACCCACGCCGGGCCGCCGGCGGTGATCAACGGGCAGGACGCCAGTTGGCAGTATTTTCCGGTGCTGGGCATCCAGCCCGAGCTGGGGCGCACGTTTCTGCCGAGCGAGGACAAGCTGGGCGCGGCCAACGTGGTGGTGCTGGCCGACCGCCTGTGGCGGCAGCGCTTCGCCGCCTCGCCGGCGATCCTGGGGCAGACGGTGGAACTCAACGCCAAGCCCTACACCGTGATCGGGGTGATGCCGCGCGGGTTTCCGGGCTTGGCGGCGGGCGCCAACGCGCCCCAGTTCTGGGTGCCGCTGGGGGCGGAGGCGACCCAGGCCTCGGGGCTGATGGAACGCGGCGACCACCCCGGCCTCAACGGGCTGGGGCGGCTGAAGCCGGGGGTGACGCTGGCGATGGCGCGCGCCGACCTGGGCCGCATCGCCCGCGCGCTGGCGCAGCAGTACCCCAAGACCAACACCGGCGAGGGGGTGACGGTGAGGAGCTACCTCGACCAGATTGTGGGCAACAGCAGCCGCGCTGCGCTGTGGGTGCTGCTGGCGGCGGTGGGCATGGTGCTGCTGATCGCCTGCGCCAACGTGGCCAACCTGCTGCTGGCGCGGGCGGCGACGCGGCAGAAGGCCAACGCCATCCGCAGCGCGCTGGGGGCGTCGCGGGCGCGGCTGCTGCGCGAGCATCTGAGCGAGAGCCTGTGCCTGGGGGTGGCGGGCAGCGGGGTGGGGCTGGGGCTGGCCTGGGCGGCGACGCGGGCGGTGCCGGCGCTGATCCCGCCCGGGGTGACGCGCGCCGCCCAGGCCGGGCTGGACCTGCGGGTGCTGGCCTTTACCATCGGGTTGGCGCTCGCCACCACGGTGCTGTTCGGCCTGGTGCCGGCCTGGCACGCCAGCCAGATCCGCATCGCCGACGCGCTCAAGGTGGGCGGGCGCGAGTCGGCGGCCGGGGGCGGGCGGCTGCGGGGGGCGCTGGTGGCGATCGAGATGGCGCTGGCGCTGGTGCTGCTGGTGGGCGCCGGGCTGCTGATCCGCAGCCTGCTGGCGCTGCAGCACGTGGATCCCGGCTTCGATCCCCACCACGTGCTGAGCTTCGAGATCGGACTGCCCGAGGCCAAGTATCCCCAGCCGGCGCAGAGCCTGGCGTTCTTCCGCCAGGCGCGGCGCAACCTGGCCCGGCTGCCCGGGGTGGTGGCGGTTGGCACCGGCAACCCGCTGCCCTTCAGCGGCAATGACTGGGAGAACAGCTTCACCATCGTGGGCCGGCCGGCGCCGCCGCCGGGGCAGACGCCCTCCAGCAACTACGCCATGATCTCGGGCGACTACTTCCACGCCATGGGGATGCAGTTGCTGAGCGGCCGCGCCTTCGATGACGGCGACCAGGCCGCCACGACGCCGGTGGCGATCATTGACGCGACCTTCGCCCGGCGCTACTGGCCCCAAACAGCCAACCATCCCGACCCCTACGCCAACGCCCTGGGCCAGCAGATCCACTCCGGCAAGCGCAACCTCACCGTGGTGGGGGTGGTGGCGCGGGTGATGGACTACGGCCTGGACCAGGCGACGGAGATGGACAAGCTGCCGGAGATGTTTGTGCCGCTGGCGCAGACCGGCTTCAACCAGACCGACTCCTACGTGGTGGTGCGCACCGGCGGCGGCGATCCGCTGCAGATGCGCGCGGCGGCCACCGCCGCCATCCAGGCGCTGGACCCGGACCAGCCACTCTACGACGTGCTCTCGATGGACCAGCGGGTGGCGCTGTCGCTGGCGCAGCGGCGGCTGACGCTGTGGCTGATGGGGGCGTTCGCGCTGCTGGCGCTGGCGCTGGCGGCGATCGGGATCTATGGGGTGCTGAGCTACGCCGTCGCCCAGCGCCGCCAGGAGATCGGGGTGCGGATGGCGCTGGGGGCCGACCGCGGGCGGGTGCTGGGACTGGTGCTGGGCCAGGGTCTGAAGCTGGCGGCGGCGGGGGCGGCGGCGGGGCTGGTGGCGGCGCTGCTGCTGGGGCGCTTGGCGTCGTCGTTCCTGTTCGGGGTCACCATCACCGACCCGCTCACCTTGGCGGGGGTGCCGGCGCTGCTGCTCGGGATCGCGGCGCTGGCCTGCTATCTGCCGGCGCGGCGGGCGACGCGGGTGGACCCGGTGATCGCGCTGCGGGGGGAGTAGCCCGGGCGGGTGGCGGCTTGACAGGCGGGCCGGGGCCACCTAGCATAGCTGTCTATGGGAATACCCCGGCGCTTGTGGGGGTGGCTGCGCGGGCGGCGGCTGGAGCGCGAGGTGGAGGCCGAGCTGGAGGCCCACGTGGCGCTGCGGGCGGAGGCCAACCGCGCCGCCGGGCTGGGGCCGGAGGCGGCGCGGCGGGCGGCCGAGCGCCGCTTGGGCAACCGGCTGGCGCTGCGCGAGCGCACGCGCGAGGTGGACGTGGTGCGCTGGCTGGACGAGCTGGGGCGCGACCTGGCGCTGGCGCTGCGCGGGCTGCGGCGGTCGCCCGGCTTCGCGCTGCTGGCGGTGGCGACGCTGGCGCTGGGCATCGGCGCCTCGACCGCGCTCTTCACCGTGGTGGACGCGGTGGCGCTGCGGCCGCTGCCCTACCCCCAGCCGCAGCAGTTGGTGGCGGTGCTGGAGAGCAGCCGGGCGTTCCCGCAGATGGCGGTGTCCTGGCCCGACTACCTGGACTACCGCGACGGCAACCACGTCTTTTCGGCGCTGGCGGCGATGCGCGGCAGCGACATGATCCTGGCGCATCTGGGCGCGCCCGCCATGGTGATCGGCCAACGGGTGACGGCGAACTACTTTGCGATGCTGGGGGCGAAGCCGGAGCTGGGGCGGACGTTTTTGCCGAGCGAGGACGGGGGCGGAGGTCCGGACGTGGTGGTGGTGTCGGACGCCTTCTACCGCTCGCGCCTGGGGGCGGACCCGGGCTGGCTGGGGCGGGCGATCGAACTGGACGGGCGGGCGCGCACGGTGGTCGGGGTGATGCCGCCGGGCTTTTCCGGGCAGGCGGCGGCCAACCCGGTGCAGGACTGGACGCCGCTGGGCGCCTTCGCTGCCCGCACGCCCAGCCTGCGGCAGCGCGGCAACCACGCCGGCATCCTGGCGCTGGGGCGGCTGCGGCCGGGGGTGACGCTGGCGGAGGCGCGCGCCGACTTGGCCGCGCTGAGCGCCAACCTGGGGCGGCACCATGCCCAGGACGAAGGCAACGCCGCGGCGCTGGAGAGCTACCTGGATCTGATTGTCGGCGGCGCGCGGCCGGGGCTGCTGGCGCTGCTGGCGGCGGTGGGGCTGCTGGTGCTGGTGGGCTGCGCGAACGTGGCCAACCTGCTGCTGGCGCGGGCGGCGGCGGGCCACAAGGCGGACGCGGTGCGGAGGGCGCTGGGGGCCTCGCGCCTGCGGCTGGCGCGCCAGCACCTGGCGGAGAGCCTGGCGCTGGGGCTGCTGGGGGCGGCGGGGGGATTGCTGCTGGCGGAAGGGCTGGTGCGGGCGGTGGGCAGCGGGCTGGCCGCCTATCTGCCCCGTGCCGGGCAGCTCGGGCTGGACGGGCGGGTGCTGGGCTTCGCGCTGGGGTTGGGGTTGCTCACCACCGTGCTGTGCGGGCTGGCGCCGGCGCTGCGCGCCGCCACGCAGCCGCCCGCGCTGGCGCTGGGCGGGCGCGGCGGGAGGGCGGGTGGTTCCCGCCTGCGCGGGGCGCTGGTGGCGGCCGAGATGGGGCTGGCACTGCTGCTGCTGGTGGGAGCGGGGTTGCTGGCGCGCAGCTTGCTGCGGCTGGAGGCGGTGGACCCGGGATTCAACCCGCGCCGGGCGCTGAGCTTCATCATCGGCCTGCCCGCGGCCCAATATCCCCACCCGTCCCAGCAGCTTGCCTTCTTCCGCCAAGCCGACCAGCGGTTGGCGCGCCTGCCGGGCGTGGCCGCGGTGGGCGGGGCGTTTCCGCTGCCCTTCAGCGGGCTGGAGGCGCAGGAAAGCTTTTTGGTGGCGGGGCGGGCGGCGCCACCGCCGGGGCAGGCGCCCTCGACCGACCTCGCCGACGTCCGCGGCGATTACTTCCAGGCGATGGGCATGCGACTGTTGCGCGGCCGGGTCTTCGGCCCGCAGGACGACGCCAGCGCGCCGAAGGTGGTGATCGTGGACGACCGCTTGGCCCGCCGCTACTTTGCGGGCGCCGACCCGCTGGCCGCCGCGCTGGGCCAGCAGCTCGATCTGGCGGGTGCGGTGCGCACCATCGTAGGGGTGGTGGCGCACGTCCAGTACATGGGCCTGAACGGCGTCTCCCGGGTCGAGAGTTTCATCCCGCAGGAACAATCCCCCAGCAACGTGGCCGCACTGTATTTCGTGCTGCGCAGCGGCGGTGCCGACCCGCTGGGTTTGCGCGCCGCGGCGCTGGCGCAGATGGACTCGGTGGACCCGGACCAGCCGGTCACGGATTTGCAAACGATGGACCAGCGGGTGGCGCTGTCGCTGGCGCAGCGGCGGCTGACGCTGGCGCTGATGGGGGCGTTCGCGCTGCTGGCGCTGGCGCTGGCGGCGATCGGCATCTACGGGGTGCTGAGCTATGCCGTCGCCCAGCGCCGCCAGGAGATCGGGGTGCGGATGGCGCTGGGCGCCGACCGCGGCCGGGTGCTGCGCGCGGTGCTGGGGCAGGGGCTGGGCTGGGCGGGGGCGGGCGCCGCCGGCGGGCTGGCGGCGGCGCTGCTGCTGGGGCGCCTGGCGTCGTCGTTCCTCTATGGGGTGGCCGCCACCGATCCGCTGACGCTGGGCGCGGTGCCGCTGTTGCTGCTGGCCATCGCGGCGCTGGCCTGCTATCTGCCGGCGCGGCGGGCGACGCGGGTGGATCCGGTGATCGCGCTGCGGGGGGAGTAGCGCCTCCGCGGCGGCGCCGCGGAGGTTTTGCGGGACCGGAGGAGGCGCTGGGTGCGCACAACCAGGATTGGCTGTGCCACGCCCCGGGTGTCCGGCTCCCTGTACCCTGTGCCCTCGTTCCTGTATCCTTGAATTCAGGGCCATGGATTACCAGTTCCTCAACCAGATCAACTCGCCCGCCGACCTCAAAAAAGTTCCCCGCTCCGAACTGCCGCGCGTGGCCGAAGAGCTGCGCGATTTCATGATCACGACGGTGAGCAAGGTGGGCGGCCACCTGGCCTCGAGCCTGGGGGCGGTGGAGCTGACGCTGGCGCTGCACTATAGCTTCAACGCGCCCAAGGACAAGATCGTGTGGGACGTGGGCCACCAGGCCTACGGGCACAAGATTCTGACCGGGCGGCGCGACCGCTTTCCCACGCTGCGGCAGTACGGCGGCATCAGCGGGTTTCCGGTGCGGGACGAGAGCCCCTACGACGCCTTCAACGTGGCGCATGCCTGCACCTCGATCTCGGCGGCGCTGGGGATGTGCACGGCGCGCGACCTGGCGGGCGACGACAACTACGTCATCGCGGTGATCGGCGACGCCGGGCTGACGGGCGGGGTGGGGCTGGAGGGGCTGAACCAGGCCGGGCACCTGAAGCCCAAGCTGATGGTCATTCTCAACGACAACGAGATGTCCATCTCGCCCAACGTGGGGGCGCTGTCGGGCTATTTGAACCGCATCGCGCACGGGCAGGCGTACCAGCGGGTGCGGGACGAGATCGAGCAGTTGATCACCTCGGTGCCGCGCATCGGGCACCGGCTGTTCCGGCTGACGCGGCAGTGGGTGGATGCGATCAAGACGCTGATCCTGCCGGGGCTGGTGTTCGAGGAGCTGGGGTTCGAGTACGTGGGCCCGATCAACGGACACAACCTGGAGTCGCTGCTGGAGGCGATGGCGCGCTACAAGGACCATCCGGGGCCGGTGCTGCTGCACGTGGTGACGCGCAAGGGCAAGGGCTATGGCCATGCCGAGCAGCTGCCGATGAAGTACCACGGGGTGACGGCGTTCGACATCTCGACCGGGGCCTTTGCCAAGGCGCCGGCGAGCGCGCCCAGCTACACCAGCGTGTTTGGCCAGGCGATGTGCGACCTGGCGGAGAAGGATGCGCGGGTGATCGCCATCACCGCCGCCATGACCGAGGGCACCGGGCTGGGCGAGTTCGCCACGCGCTTCCCCCGGCGCTTTTTCGATGTGGGCATCGCCGAGCAGCACGCGGTGACCTTCGCCGCCGGGCTGGCGTGCGAGGGGCTGCGGCCGGTGGCGGCGATCTACTCGACCTTTTTGCAGCGCGCCTACGACCAGGTGATCCACGACGTCTGCCTGATGAACCTGCCGGTGACGTTCGCGCTCGACCGGGGCGGGATCGTGGGCTCGGACGGGCCCACCCACCACGGGCTCTACGACATCGCCTATCTGGCGGCGGCGCCCAACATGACGGTGATGGCGCCCAAGGACGAGAACGAGCTGCGGCACATGCTCTACACCTCGCTCGAGCACGGCGCCCCGATCGCCTTCCGCTATCCGCGGGGCAACGGGCTGGGGGTGGCGCGGGAGGAGCCGCGGCGGCTGGAGATCGGCCGCGCCGAGATCCTGCGCGAGGGCTCGGACGGGGCGGTGCTGGCGCTGGGGAGCATGGTGTATCCCTGTTTGGAGGCGGCGGAGCGGCTGGCGGCGGAGGGGCTGTCGCTGACGGTGATCAACGCCCGCTTCGCCAAGCCGCTGGACGAGGAGCTGATCGCCTGCCTGGCGGCGGAGAAGCCCTTCCTGGTGACGGCGGAGGAGGGGACGCTGACCGGCGGCTTTGGCGCGCTGGTGGCGGCGATGCTGCAGGACCGGCGCATCCCGGTGTCGCTGCTGCGCATTGGGGTGCCGGACCGCATCATCCCGCACGGCTCGCCGGCGCTGCTGCACGCCAAGTTCGGGCTGGACTGCGACGGCATCTGCCAGAGCATCCGCGACTTTGCCGCCGGGGCGCCGCGCCGCAGCGGCGCGGCCAAGGCCGCCCGCCGCCGGTAGCGGCGGCGGCGAGGCGCGAGCACAAGCGGGACGCGCGCCGCACCGGCCCGGCGCTGCTACAGCCGTGGCCGGGCAGGCGCGCTGGGGCCCGCGCCAACCAAAGCCTATGTCCGCCAAGCTACGCCTGGATGTGCTGCTGGTCGAGCGCGGCCTGGCTCCCAGCCGCGAGCAGGCGCAGGCGCTCATACTCGCCGGGGCGATTCTGGTCAACGGGCAAAAGGCCACCAAGCCCGGCCACGCCGTGGCCGCCGACGCCGAGCTCAGCCGGGTGGGCGAGGCGCTGCGCTTCGCCAGCCGCGCCGGGCTCAAGCTGGAGGCGGCGCTCGACCACTTCCATATTGACGCCGCCGGGCGGGTGGCGCTGGACGTGGGCTCCTCGACCGGCGGCTTCACCGACTGCCTCTTGCAGCGCGGGGCGCGGCGGGTGTGCGCGGTGGACAGCGGCACCAACCAGATGGTCTGGCGGCTGCGCACCGACCCGCGCGTCCATCTGCTGGAGAAGACCAACGCCCGCTACCTGACCGCCCGCGACCTGAAACTCGAGCCGGGCGAAGAGCCCGACCTGCTGACGCTGGATGTGTCGTTCATCTCGGCGACGCTGCTGCTGCCGACGCTGGTGCGGCTGCTGCGGCGGCCGGCGGAGATGGTGGTGCTGGTGAAGCCGCAGTTCGAGGCGGGGCGCGGGGCGGTGGGCAAGGGCGGGGTGGTGCGCGACGCGGCGGCGCGGCAGGCGGCGGTGGAGCGGGTGGCGCAGGCGCTGGCGGCGCTGGGCGCCGGCGGGATCGCGGTGATTCCCAGCCCGATCCTGGGAGCCCACGGCAACCAGGAGTTTTTGCTTCACGCCGTGATCCAATAAGGCGGCCCGCTCGCGGGGGTCGTAATTCCGCAGGGGCAGACGCGCCAGTGGCGCGTCTGCGCCCCCGGGAAACGAATTCGGCGCGGCCCCAGCGAAGCGCAGCGCCGACTTGGGGCCACGGGCCCCCAAGTCGGCGCGAGCATGCCGCCCCGCGCTGTTACAACGGGGCGGCCCACAAGCGGGACGCGCGCCGCACCGGCCCGGCGCTGCTACAGCCGGGCCGGGCAGGCGCGCTGGGGCCCGCGCCACTGGACTGAACCCCTGAGGTGAGACACGGAAAGTATGCGAGACCCAGGATGGCTGCCGCAGGTTGACGGCGGCCGGCGGAATCTGGGAGGCTGGGTTGCCGGTGAAGCGGAGGCAGGCTCTGCT